>OGLM01000339.1_pt1 | contig 58506 bp, 95 predicted proteins | sample 1572531 | NCBI WGS metagenome assembly OGLM01 (sample SAMEA2581909, study PRJEB24529) | metagenome | biome: Human gut stool | place: China | collected 2011
ATGACGGGAGGGGGTGTATTTTTGGCACCCTCCCCCTATGTCTTACTCTTTCGCCGTCGGCTCCGTATTCTTTCTATTGTTTCGTTTACTTTTTTGAATTTTTATATTTTTTCTTATGTTTTAATCATCTTTTTCGTATTCATTGCTGTAAACTTTTGTGTAAATATTTAAGAAATCATTTGCAATAATTTCATCAATTGCTCTTTCAGTTTCAACCATTGCTTCTTCTTCAGTTTCATACTCAGAATCATCTGTAATTCTAGCAAGATAACCACAAGAATTGTATCCTTTCTCGACATCAAACAGGAACCATTCATCGAACTGTGTGAAAGGATTGTAAGGATTGTCTTTGGTAGTAAGAGCGACTCTCTTCATTGTTACAGTTCTCCTCTCTTCTAAGCATTGATATACTTGGATACAGTTGATGTTGATTTACCCAGTCGCTTGGCGATCTCTGCATTTGTATAGCCGGCATCAGACATTGCTTTGATACGGGCCTTCTGAGCATCGCTGATCTCCATACTAAATCTAGGCATGGCTTTCTCTTTAACCGAATCCATATCAGCACTGTCAAGAATCTGTTCCAGCTTGGTATGGGTGATAGCACCGGCCTGGATTGCCTCCCACTCTCGATCTGTGAATTCGATAGCTGATCGCTGGGCACCGACATCGGCACGGGCCTGGGTTAGTGCCTTCTGGGATAGCTTCTTGAGATCCTTCTTGGTGAGGTCTGGATCCATGGCCTTCTTTTTATTCACGATTGTGTTAGCCATTAGCTGTGCCTTACGTTCTCTTGGTGCATTGAGTCTTGCATCGTTCAGCTTTCGGTCAAGTGATTCAACTTCTGCCGCATAAGTTTTCTTGGCAGTGGGTGAGTATGGGGTATCCCTGGTAAGCATATACTCCTTACGGGCCTCATTGGCAAGGTATTTCATCTTATTGGCATAGTCTGCATAGATGTTCTCAATATCATAACCAGAAGAGAGAGTTCTAGCATCATCGGTCTCGGCCATCTTGGTGCTTGCCTGGGTACGGGTGATAGTCTTACCGGTCTTCTTATCCACATAGGTGGCATCAGGATCTGTTTTCCAAATGAGAGATCCAATTGGTTTATTCGGATTATAATCCGGGCTATCTGGCATGTTAATCTTAGCAGATCCCCTACGCTTAGTAACCGAGGTTTCTGATTTAGCCATCGACAAGAGTGTTCCAGCACCTTCACTGTATCTTCCTGTGACAGGATCGATATGTCCTTGATACTTTGTCTTCAGCGCGGCGATTCCATTGTCAGCATATGACTGCTTATAATCAAGCTTGTGCTTCTCAGCATCGATAACAACCATCGAATGACGAACGGCTCTCGCAAGTTCATCCGGTGTTGCGCCTTTGATTGTCATATCGGTAATAAGATTTGAAATCTTTCCCATTTCGTTCTGAGTATTTGCCATTCTCTGGAAGAGTTTGCCATTTCTTGTATAGTATTCTTTTTCTTTTCCATTGGAATCTTTGATTGTTTTCACAGGATCTTTACTGTCTGCACCATACTCAAGTTTTGGATCAAATCCAACAAGCCCTTTCAAAGGTTCACTAGATGTGATCTTTACTTTCTTACATGGAATTACCATAACAGTGTCGCCATCAAAATCGGCACCTGACAAACGTTCAGCAACATCGCTATTGATGCCAACTGCATCTTTGCCAGATCGAGTAATGACGCTGTTTCCTTCCGCAAGTTTATTATTGACTGTAAGAATTGGAATTTCAAACGTTCCGCCATGTGGATAACGAACGAGAGCAACTTTCTCTCCGTCGTTGTAATTCGGGGCATAGATTTCAGTTGCTTTTGCAGTTGTCATTGGTAAGATAACCTGATATCTCTGACGTGGAAGAGCTGCCGCTTTCAAATGAACTGCGTCCGAATCACAACTGTTTGCAAACGACATAAGAAGTTTCTTCTTTACAGTTGGATTGGTCATGTTCATGATCGTATCAAACTCTGCCTGAGCATCTGCTGCTGTTAGATTAAGCTGTTTACGAGCAAGCTCTTTGTTCTGCTTAGCGAGAAACTGAGACGGTATTTTTTTCGCCCATTCATCCCAGTCGCCTTCTTCTCTAACTTTGTTAACAGGAGAAAGTTTCTTTTCGCCAGTTTTAGGATCGATATACTCGCTCTGACCATTCGCTTTGATAAGAGCGCCAAAAGGATTGTCTTTATCGATAACTGTATTACCGTTCTCATCTTTAGTTGTCTTCAAAGGCTTAAGGACATCCATTTTGGAAGTCTTTTTACCTTTATTTGTATTAAACATGATATCAACACCATCGGGAAGATTGTCCGAATAAACAGCCATTCCCTTGAGATAGTGTGATCCGTCGACCATGATTCGAACCTGTGCATAATGACTTGCACCAAGATCCAAATCAGCAACTCCTCTACGAAGTTCAATAACTCCGTCTTTTTCGATACCTCCATCTTCCGCATATCGAATGGCTACTCGATCTGAACTAACACTGGTTGGTGCTTTTAATTTTTCAAACGTTTCACCATCATCATGTGATGTATAGTCATTGATTGAATGGATATTGTTGGTGTCGAAAATCTCTTTGTGCTCTGTTCCAGGAGGGCAAAGAACTTTAATGGTAGTCATCTTTCCAGGGTTTGTAACCTGTGGAATACGTCCGCCATACACTTCATAACCCTGTGCTTTCAGCATATCCAATGCCTCAGTCATCTTCTGTGGTGAAATTCCAAGTTCGCGATCTACGCCTGCGCCGACGTCGATCATCCCTCGCTCATCACACACTTCTTTTAAAGTTTTAGCGGTAGATTCGCTAATTTTCATTCTTCTTTCAGAGTCAGTATTGAGAAGCGATCTTACAGAGGATTCATTTGCAAATCCCATTCTTCTCGCAATTTCTGATGTGTTTAATCCATCTGATTTAAGACTTTTAGCCTGCTGTACTAAATCCGCTCTGATCTGACTTTTTTTGATCTGAATCTGGGATCTGAGTCTTGTTGTAGACATATTCATTGCCTCTGCAATTTCTGTCTCTTTTTTCCCTTCAGATTTCATCTGATTGATTTTACTAAGAAACGGATCAGACTGGTACGGATTTTCACCGGAACCCCAAGGATATCTTCCTGAATGACGAGGAGTTCCGAAGTGCATAAAATAATCGCCAATATCTGGATGATCCCAGAATTTCGCTTCTGGCATTTTACAGACCCTCCTCTTTCTTCACTTCGTTAATGATTGCATCAAACTCGATAATCTGATTGCAAATTGCTTTGATGTCGTTTGGATCCGGCTGAACTGCGATGATCTGTCCTGTTTGGTAAATTCGATCTTCAATGTCCAAATGCTTTGGTTCGTATTTATATTCTAAACAGAATAAAGCATTGTAGATTAATAGCTGCTCCACATGTGCCGGAACCATGCCCGTTTTAAGATCAAACACTTTAAGCACCCCCGTCTTGTCGACTGAATCCAAATTTGAAATGGCATCTGCTGTTCCAAAACAGTTTTCTGAGTAATACAAAATCTGTTCAGGAACCATTCGAAACGAGATGGCATCATTAACATACATATTTAATGTTTTTGTTTTTGAACCAGGAAGTTTCTGATTGAGAGCGATGCACTGAGCGGCAAACGCATGGAGCTGGGTTCCTCTCTGTTTTGCCAAATGATTTTTGTATACCTGAATAAGCTTGTCTTTGTCGTAGTTCAGCCAATGGTATTTACTTGCACCGAGGTATGCATGCGAATCTTTAAGATTTGAATGCTTCAGATAATTCATCAAGCACCTCCTTTTCGTTTTCGGGATAGATGAAACGCGCAAAAGACATTGCATCCATCACATCAACCCAATAATCCTGATTCGGTTGATGTGGCGCTTTCTCCTCTTTTTTTCCTTCGAGTGCCGCCCATCGGTCATTGTACAAAACCAAAAGATCAGGTTTTCCCTGTGACTCTGTAGGATCTAAGTGAAAAACCATAGACCCTGGGAATCTTTCCAAGATTTTTTTCTTAAGGTTTGTCTTATACTTGTTCTCTAACATAGTATACCTCCATTCTCCATTTGCATAGCCAACAAATGCGAAGAGGGATTGAAACAAAAATAAATAAGACATTGTCTCTCTCCTCTCATTAAAGTCCTTGTATATTTCGCGAATTTTAAAAAACGGAAGAGGCCTTGTAATCAAGACCCCTCTGTGGTTGTCTGTTAATTATTTTTGAAGTAGTATTTGACTCCGATTATTTCCGTATCATCAGTAATGTATGGTTGTTTTCTAATCGTTTCTGTCATAGTATCACCTTCTAGTAAATCTCCCACAGTCCCCATCGATTTATCAAGGCTATTAAAAAAGAATAATACCCGAGTAGCGTCAACACGTATGAGCGATTCATACTCACTATTCTTTATTAGAATTTCCTGTAGACGATCATGTTCCATTTTCTTTCCGATAGCAATGCCACCTGCAACTCCGATGGAACCACCCACTACTCCTCCGATAGAAATACCTACTAAGCCTCCGATAGCAACGCTCACTAACCCGCCAACAACAACACTCATTATGCCGCAAATAATTCCTACCGCAAGTAAGAAACCAGCTTCATGGTCTTTATAGAGTTTTGTTACTTTTTTCTTCATAGACTAATCCTCCTTGACAAAAAAATATTGAGTTCCACTGTTGTTAACACCAAAAGAGAAAAGACCCAGCTAAATTTAGCTGAGCCATTTACTCCAGTTACCTGTTAATTATTTTTGAAGTAGTATTTAATTCCGATTATTTCCGTATCATCAGTAACATTCGATTCTTCCCGAATAGCTTCTGTCATATAATCGCCTTCTGGTAAATCTCGCACAGTCCCCATTGGTTTGTCATAGTCGTTATAGAACAATTCCATATCAGTAGCTGCATTATATATACGAGATTCGATATCGTACATTTCCTGCATTTCCTGTGTGTGATCATGTTCCATTTTCTTTCCGACAGCAATACCTACTGCTCCGCTGATAATTCCAGTCACAATTAGACAAGCTGCTTTGTGGTTCGCATAGAATTTTGTTACTTTTGATCTCAGATTATTTTTATTCATAGTTTAATCCTCCTTGATAAAAATAATTATTAGGTTCATTAAAGTATTTGCAGATCATGCTAATCTTCCATAAAGTTCATCAACTGTGACTCCAAGAGCATCCGCTAATTTCTTAGCATTCATTTCAGAAGGCATTCTTCTTCCAGAAGTATAATGTGAAATCGTTGTCTTACTCATACGAGTTCTTTCTGCCAATTCGGTAGAAGTCAGCCCCGACTCTTTCATTAGTGAGCGGATATTCTCTGCTACAACGTAATTGCTTCCTGCATACTCTCCCCATTTAAGATCAGTCATTGGTCTCCCGATAGGATTAACTGGTTGCGGCTTTCTTTCTGGTTCCCATCTACCTTGATCAAAATATACCTGTTCCAACAAATAACTGTAATATCCAAGTGTCCCATCTTTAAAATATAACCAAATCTGCATTTGATCTTTCACTCTCCAATGGAACACTTGTTTTGCTGTTTTCGGGAACTGTTTTCGAAAGTGACGGTAAATACCTTCGAAAGTCAATTTTCTGCCCAAAAATATCACCTCCAGACCAAAGCGTAAACAATTATGAAAAAATGTAATTTATCGCCTTAATTCTATTTTATATATAGTGTTTTTTTTTCGCATTAAATATAGGGATATAAATGATATTTTTTTCGAATTGTTTACGCATAAATCGCGTAATTGTTTACGCTTTGGGAACCCTGTTTTTAAAATTGGCCAATTTTTTGAGAAAATACTCCAAAATCTTGACGATCACACACAACCCGAACAAAATCACAAAGAGCACAATTAACATTTCGAGCAACACTACAAGTGTAAAATATGCAGTAATTAGTAGTGTTAACATAACTTATCATCACCTCCTTCCTGTTCAAATAATTCCCGGTTAATGATCCTAATAACCGCTCGTATATGATTGAGGAGCCAACAACCGAGCTTCAGATCGTAATAACCAAAAGTCCCGCAGATCATCGCCATTCCTCCGATCATGCACAATAGTATTATACAGCTGATTATCATACAAGTCGTCCCTCCACTACTGCTCTTAACTGTTCCAATTTGTCGAGCTGATGAATAATTCTTGGTCGCTGATGCTCCCTACTCAAAGGTCTCCAGTTCCAAGAATAAGCATAAGCGTGGGTTAAGTTACGCATTTCATCTTCAGTGACAATCCTGATACGCCATCCGCAACAACAAATGAAGTCCATTCGGGATCCGTCATTTTTTTTAGCGTAAAGAATCACCGGTTTCAGATCTCGCAGTTCAGCTTTGATAACGGTGGATACATAATTTTTAATTCGTTCTCTCGGGACAACCACCAGAATGTTTTTGTTTTTTCTCATATACTACCTCCTTACAGAAAGAACAGAATAGCCAGCAGAATAAAGACAATCAGGCCGATCTTAAAACCGATCTTTGCAAACCCAAAGAAGATTGACAATGCAATTCCTGCAATTTTTCCAAAAATAAGAACCAACAACAGAATTGATAATACCGTAGCAATTTTTAATAACAACATATATTTTCCTCCATTATTTTTTATTTTCTTTTTCATCATCCGGCCAACAATAGTCGCCAAATGAATTATCGATGAATGTAATATCATACGGATCAACATACCGGATTGTTCCGTTTTCGAGTTCGATCACTGCGTATACAATTGACAATTGTCCGCCCGGTGCACTTCCGATTGTAAGACCTGCCGGAACCGGTCTATAAATCGTGATGAGCTGATGAAAGAGCGCTTTAAATTTCTGACTGCCTTTATTATCACTCTGCCAATAACACGGTCGTAATGTATTAAAATCCATTTTCATTCTTTAAATACCTCTTTTCCATAGAATGTATTAGCTCTTCTCTTAAGCGGATTGAAATCCTTCGCAGAAAGAGCTTCGTTTAAAGTGCACTTATCCACAACATATCCTCCGAAACTCATGCAACCATCTTCATCTGTAAACATATCAATAACTATTTTGGCCAACTCAGGATAGGTCATCCCTTTTTCTTCGGCCAATTTTTTGAATTCTTCTTTAAAATCATCCATGCTTATTCCTCCTCCTCATTCACCAGCAGAATATTGTCGACAGATACACTAATTCTTTCACCCGGGTTTTCTTCATCAACCACGAAAACTTTTTCTACTCCCCATCTTGAAACTCCACGACCAATTATATCGAACACTCGTTCATTGTATGGACATTTCTCACAGTCCGGAACTTCCCCATTGTGAGTTTTTCTGTAGTTTTCAATACACTTTAAATGCATAGATTGTGTCGGGATAATAATGCATCTTCGTCCTAATAATTCTTCTGCCATATCTTTTACCTCCATGCCCAAATGAGAATACAAATAAGAATATACAAATGAAGTAATACACAAAGATAACTGCGAATGCAGTGAAAAATCGCTGGGATATTTTTAGATCTTATGAGGTTGGCATAGTATTCTTTGTCAGTAAAATATGATATGGCATCACCAACACACCATGCCCAACCAATAAGTAGTGGAATTAAACAAAGCAGTCTGACAAATTCTTTTAATCCGCCAATCAGAAAAATGCTTTTAAAAAGTTCCATCATCGCATACCTCCTATGATAAAAAGAAGAGACTCAGCGATAACTGCCAAGCCTCTCCACCCTGTTTAAATTATGCCTTCTTCAGCTGCTCGTTTTTCTTTCTCTTTGTCAAAGATTCTTTGGCATATTGCCATTTTATCACACGATATGTGTATCTCTCTGCATTGAATCTTATCGAAGCTATTGTAAACCTGTTCCTCATACGATGTCTCCCAATAAGGACAGTCATCACAATACGGTACGCAATGAACAACTGATTTTATCATTTTCGTTTACCATCCTTTCTGAACTGCCGAGTGATTTCTTTGTTTACAGATTCATTCAACCTCTGTTTCAGATAAAAGTCGGTTAGCCGATCCTCTGGGAAAAAGACACCAATACACCTAAAGGTGTCCTCAACATCTTTTTTGCAATACGCTTTTGCCCATTCCAACACACGGTCATCCGGAGTCGTAGCGCCATAAATATGATTGAAGATATCTCCGGCTATTCCGTTATTCACTCCACCAAGTCCACTTGTAATCGCAAAGATTGGTTTTCTCTTAATCGTTTTCTCTACCTGCTTAACAGCATCGATAGACATAGCTGATTTGGTATAAGGATCCATCTTGGCCGACCCACGAGGAATATTATCTACATGAATTTTATCATTTGGCTGGTCCGAAAAAGTTGTCATACCTGACCCTCCCATTTTGTATACGGTATATGAAAGAAATGATCCAGTGTTGCTGCTGAATGATTCGCTCTCTCAAGAGTATTATACCGAATGTTACGATGATAATCTTCAATAAATTCCTGTTCAGACGGGCATCGCGATTTTAACATTTCAGGAATCCATTTAATAGCATGCTCTTTAAACATTATTATAATCACTCCTTTTATTTTTTTATATTCACGGATGAAAAAAACACAGGGCCAATATCTTCTTTCACAAATATCTTTGCATGCAGATTGAAAACTTCAGCCGCCAATACTGCCCGACAATAGAGTTCTGGCGAAATACCTCGTTTGTACATACTGTCGAAAACCTTCTTACTGAACCATTTATCGTATGAACGGTACATTTTTCCGTTGTGCATAACATATACGCACACTGTAGCACCACCAATATCCCAGTATTCTTTAACATCCATGTATATCTCTTGGAATATACCTTCAGTTTCTCTTTTTACATATCGAGATGCTGTGATTAAAGGCTCGTGATAGGAAGCGAAATCTCGCACCATTCGTTTTCTTCTGATTTTTTTATTCTTTCCAGCCATTTCAATCAAGCTCCTTTCCGAATACGGTCGCAAAGTTACATTTTTGATCTTCTTCCGAAATTATCTTTGCATACAGATCTAAAACTTCGGATGCTAATATAGCTTTGCAATAGCGTTCCGGTGAAATATCTTGTTCGCGCATGTTGTCGAAATCCTTCTTGTAAATGCGCAGAGCGTAGTATGAACGGTACATTTTTCCGTTGTACATAACATATACGCGCACTGACGCGGTTCCGCGAATATCCCACCATTCATTAATGTCCATGTATATTGATTGAAACATACCTTCAGTTTCTCTCATCACATATCGGGATGCTGAAAATAAAGCGTCATGGCAATAATTAAAATTTCGAGTGATTTGTCTTCTTCTGATTTTTTCAATTTTTTCCATAATCAAATCTCCTTCCGAATAACTTCTTCTACAGACTCAAACGGAACCTGTTCAACATCGCCACCAGGAACTGTAACTGATCTCATCCAAATTCCCCGATCGGCATCAAAATATAAGCTGTCCAAAATATAATCGATTTGATTCTGTACTTCTGGATCTGTCATCTGCAGAATCTCATACTGTTCGAGCCCAACTGTCTTTCGCAGCCGTCGCATGACTGAAGCAGACCATCTCCGGAATTTCCGAGCCTCGAGTTTTCGGCTGGCATAGAGCGCTTCATAGATTCCTTCTTCACTGATGACGAGCATCTGGCGGTTAATATTATCTCCTCTTGATCTGACCCCATTTGAACTGGGTTCGAATTTCACGTTTACCTTTAGTAACATATCCGGGTCTAAACGCTGTGCAATTCCATCAGTTCTTAATCCGAGAGCATCACAAATATCTTTCAGAATTGCATACCATTCTCCATCAACTTCAATGAATCTAATATTAAATCCATTCCAATTCTCTGTTTTTATATTCATAACCTAATCCTCCTCGAAGATATAATAGCATACCACTGTTCAAACGAAATATACTCACGAATGCTTTTGCAATAATAACATCTAGCAGCAAGCATCTGCCGTTTAATATTATCTCCTTTGGATCTAAGGTCCTTCGAAGGGACATTAGATGTTTCCTGTGGAACAGAAACTCGAATAATCATATCTGGGTCCATTCGTTCCGAAACCTTTGTCACTCTTAATCCTAGTGCATCACAAATATCTTTCAGAATTGCATACCATTCGCCGTTAACTTTTACAAATCTAACATCCTGGAACTGCCAATTCTCTGTTCTCATATTCGTAGCAAAATCCTCCTTGAAGATAGAATAGTCAGATACTAAACCATCTGTGCTTTCATCAAATTAATACCCCACTCAATATAATCGTTGCATCTAATTCCATCGAGTTCGTCATTTTTTATATCAGATGGTCTGAGATCCCAATATGTGCCTTTATGATTAACCGGATTCCGCATAGTAATATGCCAATAATTTCCCGAATATGAGAAAAAAGTCCATCTCAAGTATAAACACTGTGTAAGCAGTTCGTCTTTTTTAAGTTCTAATTGATGTAGAACCATATTGTTAAGATCCCAATTTTCCATATCTGCCTTATTCTCCTAACTGCCGAATCATATATCTGGAAGTTACACCCCGAACATAGTTCATATCATTCAGAGATAAAGCCTTGAGTTTCAAGTAAGCCAGGTTGTATCGAAATGTCTGTCCTTTTTTTCTGTAGATAAGCATTCTCACCAAAGTAAGCATTGTATGTTTCTCCCGTTTTAAAGCGATCCATGATTTCATATAGATATCCTCCTTTTAGAACGAAACATATCAATGGGCCAGAAGAAATACTTCCAGCCCAAAAAATGAATACTACAATGTCACTCATTGTCAATGATCAAGGTTTTGATAAATATCATGGTAAGGTGCTTCATAAGATAATTTTTCCAAGAGGGTCAACCATTCATTGCGAAGCTTATGTCCAGCCCGCTGATTCAGGATGCTGAGAACTGTCTCATAGTTCATCGAAACGTTACGTGTCTGATTGAAGCTGGAAGGCAACATCTGGATAATCATATACCAGACATCTTTGGATTTCGGCTCATATTGGCTTCCGTCAAAAGTACCTCCTGCTTTGTAGATGTGCCGCAGAACTTCGAGGGTATTAACGAGATATTCGAACTGATCCCGTACTACTCCACTTAACATTTCAGTGGAAAACATATCCATTGAAAATGGCTGGTCCATTAGAGTATGCATCGTGCTGCATGAATTGCTCGTTGTTCCGATTTTGTAGGTGTCGAATTCTTTCCACCAGTAGAGCGGCGCTGTAATTCTAAGGCCTAACCACATCTGTCTTAGGAATTTACGATGCTCCGGTCCGGCTTTGATCAGTCTCCGCATAAGATCGAGATCTTTCGGCCCGATGATTAAAGCAAAATCACAATCGTCGAAATCATCACATAACCAATAGCTGTCGCTTTTCTCCCAAGAATTCTTTGGATTTCGCATTCCCTGAATGATAAACAACATCTGCTGAGGACTTGGTTCAACCATATTATCTATTGTTAACATATTTGATTACCTCCTAAAACATGAATGATTTTTACAGAATCTTGATTACAGGAATGGCACCGGTAATCATTCCGAGAATATAACCGAAGAACATCAGGAATATTGCGAGACCTATGACATGAGTAAATCCGAAAATACAATATCCGTATAATTTGTTACTTCCTCCGATAACAAGAGCAATTAAAAATAACAGAATTCCAATGAGAAGTAACACCAAACCAGCTTTGAATACGATCATTCTTCATCATCTCCTTCTACATAAATAAGCATAACATTTTTTTCAAAAATCAAATGATCTATCTCCTTCAACGAAAGATCATCCAGCCGGTGTGATTTTGTTGAATTTGGTGAAAAATATTCGCTTTTTGTATCCAGTTTGATAAAGAAATAACGATGATAATCCGATGGAGAAATTGCCCGTATAGCAGCCCATGATTTTTCTACATTATGAATTTTTCTCATCATAATAGAACCTCCTTTTAATATTCAGTCGAACAGTGACGTTCTTTTTTGTGTTCATTTAACCAGTCGAAGAAACAAGATCCATTGTCATGAATGTATTCGCCATTTACTTCAAAGTAATCCTTATCAAAATCACCAGGCCTGTCGATAGGCTGTCCACATACTGGACAAATCATCATTCCGGCATGACTTCTTGTGGTCCGGTAATTCTTGACCATCCATCTCCAGATACAATCTACATGAATAGGGCATCCGTTAATGATCACGTATTCTTCGCCGAATCGTTTCGGATCACCCTCATAATAAATTGGCATACTGCACTCAACACAATTCATATCAGACATGCTGTTATACCTCCTCTCAGACATGCTTAATGACTTTAATCAAATGTTCACCTCCCATATTCCAGTCGAGTTGTTGAGTGCAAATTTCTTTACTGTTCGGTTCATTGCCCAGTTTTCGTTCGGCTGGAATGTCGATGCCAGCATCCGGATATTGCCATCAAAACAAATAACGTTGATTTTCTTAGAGATTGAATCAGACACCTGCACCATATCACCTAACTGCGGAACTTTCTTAAACCAAACTCTTAATGTCATAGTCAAATCCTCCCTTTTTATATTCAGATTAACAGCGAAGTTTTATTTGTCCTCATAATTACGTTTGTATTGTTTAGTCCAACGAGTCTGTCGTGGCATCTTCGAGCTCATAACGCCAATTGATCTTCTCCATTGGAGGAGTATAATTATCAATGCCATCGGCAAAGACAGTGGTTTTAATTTCCTCGAGGCACCAAGGGCATATAACGAATCCATAAAATCCCTCGACTTTGTGTATTTCACCGTCTGTATAATAGAACTGGCAGTCGCAATTAGGACACTGACAAATGCGTTTTCTTAACTCCGGTTTACCTTTGACGATAATCTTCTTCCTCATACTAGAACCTCCTTAAAAATATAAATAAATTGCAAACGGAAAAGAACGATAAACGAAGTCTGAATTTATCAGGGTTTCTTCCGAAGGGGACCCACTTAACCGTCCTCCACTGGAATTTCACCAATGTCATCTTACCTTATAATTTGGTAAGACCTCACTTATAAATCTTTCGCGTTTATAAGCTTATTCCCCTCCCGTGAATATCATTCTTTTCATTATACCACTTGTAAATTTCGCGAATTACTTAGATGATACCCATCTGGTTTCATTAAATTTTTTCTTTTGTTTTATGGCTCTGGAAATTGCAAGATCGATTGGTGCATAACTTTTCAAATGGTAGTAATAGAGATCAACAAATTTAGTATTCATTCGATCGATTCTACCACTCGATTGGGCCATTATCTTGTAACTATAGTTTTGACTGTAAAATATAATACAATTCGTTTGTATTGAATTCCATCCTTCCGCTCCTGCAGTGTACTGAACCAAATATACCCATTTGTTCCCTTCTGGAATCTCTTGATGTTTATGCCCATTCCATTCGGCTATCTCTACATCTTCTCCATAGGGTAAGGACTGAAGAATATCAAGTTCATAATCGAAGTTGTAAAATATAATACACTTAGGATGTTTCTGATAAATATCTAAAACAGCTAGCCCTCTTGAAATATCACTGTTTACACACTTTCGAAGAGCGTAGCATAATTCTGAAGCGGTTTCAATAGGAGCGTCTTTGGATGGATCCCAACGCTCTTTCATAAGAACTCGATAATCTTCCTTGTTATACATTACAAAAACATCTTCATGATGAGGTCGAGTAGGTCTGTCAAATTCCATAGGAACTAATACCCTTTCCCGAAGTCTCATTAGTCGTCCGACGTTGTAATATCCGTCAATTTTAGGATATTTTACGAATCTTGCGTAAATTACATGGTTGTCTTTAAACTCTTGAAATGTTCGATAGAACCCATTCGCGATGAATACCGGAGCGTAATCCATCCAGGTATCCCCAGGAGTGGCAGAAAGAATAATCCATTTGTTTCGTTTTGATATCTTAAGAAATGTTTTTACCCATACTCCACTCCCAGTAACTCTGTCTTCGTCGAATATAAAGAATGCTCCCGATATATTCACATATTTCTGTATGTTATTCCAGCTATCAATTACGATTTTGTTAGAATATCGGCTGACATCTGGATCTTTTGACATCTGAAAAGGGACCATCTCCTGCTCCCACTCAAGCTTGTCTCGTTTGGCGGCTGTTGTTATAATATAGAGATCATCTGGAGGGTCTCCCATTGGAACATACCCTCCGTCATTATCAAATGATCCCTCGTTCTCAATAAAGTAATAGGCAAGGGCGGTCCTGGATTTACCAGAACCAACCCCTCCGTTTAGGATACAGCCGTTATGCATTTTTTCAAGAGCGATCTTTTGGTGTTCTGCCAGTTGTAGAGCCATTTCTATAATCCTCCACCATATCGATAGTATCTTTCGGAACATCATACAGACCACTATCGATATTTCGTTCTATTGCAGTCACATATCGTTCAGTTAAAGCATCGATATATTCTGGATGTTTTTTACAGTGTCTCATAATAAAATTCGTCTGAATGAACGTCCGGATAAACTGGAAAGTATCGATCGGGCCTAAGCAAATAATAGTTAATGCGGCTGCAAGATCAAGAACCGGTAAGAATGCGCCAGTTGCAGTTCTTGGAAACAGAAGTCTCTCAAGATCATTGTAAGAAATTCGGAGCATATCGTACAAGCATACTCCACATAAACCACAGGAAATCCATACTGCAACAAAATATAACAAATATCTCATAATTACATACCTCCTATTTGTCAGCGTAACGATTGTTTGATTTTTCTATAACAAATATCCCGCGATTACATGTTCTCCTCTTCTTCAGCGTAACGATTGTTCCATTTTTCCTCGATTGGATCCAGTTTCTGTTTGACATACATGGATTTCAAATAGGCTTTGATGCCGTCTTTGTTGCCCATTACCCAGTGATATGGAGTAATGATAACATCCACCGTTTCAAACTCAATCTGATCCAGGATTCCGATAGATCCTTCATCGAGTTTCACGCGACTCTTTCCGCTGAATAACTGAACAGTAGGAGGAACATTGTCAAACCGAACCGCAACTTTCAGAGTCCAGTATACGGTTCCAGGTTCTCTGGTGGAGTCTTTCTCTTTCAGATTCCATCCATCTGTGAGAAGAGCTTCTGCCTGTTCCGGATCATCGATTACAAGTGTAAAATGGCGATCTCCTTCTCTGTTCATATCATCACCTTTTCCACTGAAATTTCTGAAAATAAGGGTAGCGTTTTCTACTACGAGGTTGTTAATTCTTGCCATAATATTGATCTCCTTTTCTTAATATAACATAAATTTGCAGAAATAAAAGAGACCCGATTGATTTCTCAACCGAGTCTCCTCATGAGTACCATTAACCAAAACTTTTCAGCAAGTTTGACGTGAATACTTTTACCATCTTGATCTTAAATTTGGTATATCCTTCAGCCGCATCGATAAGTTCATCGAGTAGTGCGTATACTTCTTCCGCCTCAAGCTCCCCGTAGGCAATCATGCCTGCAAAAGCCTGAGCTTCTCCGGTAATTCCGAACAATTCCGAGAATGCCAATACTCCGAATCCGATAGCACCAATTTTAGCAAGTTTGTTCATAATCAAATCCTCCTTTTGATAAATATAGGTCTATTTTCCTCATTATACCACTTGTAAATTTTGCGAACAGAATTCATCAGCGTCTTCGAAAGGAAGTTCTTCTTCTTCGCATTCTGGAATATTCATAAATGCTGGCATGTTGATTTTATCGGTAGCAGATTCTGAACAGAACCATTCTACATCGCCATACTTACCGATCTCTGCAACAGCTTCATTTACCAGTTCATCGTAATACCGTAAATCAATATCTTTCTCTTTATTCAGAACTTTAACTCTTTCAGATTCAATCCAACGGTAACCCTTGCTACCAGTTACCGAATACATCTGTCCTTCCTGATCTCGTACCAGAAGTCCTCCGCCGGCTCCCTCTTTAATTGGGCAGAACTGACCGACTTTTCCGATGAACTTATAATTGTGACCTTTAGCAATAAGCTCATTCAATTGTTCATCATTTAAATGTTCGTTAAGAAGAACCATAGACTCTTCTTTTTTAGTTCTCTTATCGGGTTCTTTTTTGCGGATTTCTCTTAAAGTTTCCCAAGGAGTTACATCTTCCATTCCTTCGTTCATATCAAGATAAATGGCAGTTTTCACAGACTTTGTCTCACAAATATCTTCAAATGTAATATCTTCCTTGCTGAATAATGTTTTGAATACATACGGAACCTGGAACTGTGTACCAGTTGCGGTCCATTCATTCGCATGTTTTCCGCCTTTAGTACGGTCGCCCTGATCATCATATCGGGCAATATAAACTGCGTCGTTCACCAAACACATTCTTTCATAAGTCGCCTCATGTTCGAAAGTATAACCAAATTCTTTGCCATACTTATCCACAAACTCGAGGATTTCAGGAGTTACATCTGGGATCTTGATACTATCGGTCTTGATGTGTGCAACCGTATATCCTCTCTTCTGTACCTCACACTTCAGATTTAGCATGAACAATGCTCCTCGTTTGGCTACAATGTTATCGTTGTTTCTAGGATCACGGAAGGCATTGGTAAATTTCGCTGAAGTTAATCCGTACACAGAGTTGATTGCAATCTTCAGAGAATATGCAAGATCGTCAAGGGTGAATGCCGCATTTGGAAGAAGTGCTGTGTCATAAAATTTGAGAAGTTTTCCGCCCAGAAGAGTCTTAAGTCGTTCTCGATCTTTATGCTTGATAGCCATTCTGGCTTCCATAAGATCCTCGTAATTCTTAGTATATTTTCCAAATATCTTTTCTGCTGTTGCACTATGGGGATGCATCGAGCCTATATCATCTAGGCCGACATCGATATACATTCCTGGTTCTGCATATACAAAACCGCCCTCGCTAATAAATGTGCCTTTGTACGTTGATTTCTCGCCTTTTGGTCGTGTACCATCATAAGAATATCCAGGAAAGAATGGCAGGATTGACCATCCATCAGGAAGAACTTCACCTGGAATATAACTTCTGTATTCTGGTTCACCCTTGTCATTGAATACCCGGAAATCATAATCTTCTCCAAAACGTTCTTTATAATATTCATATTTAGTATATGGTACAGGATCTGCAAGATTGCGATAGTTAAATGTGTCATTTTTCCATGGATCTTTAACGTTTCCGAAAATGATATGCTGAGTGTGCATGTTTGTTGTATCATTAACAGTAAGACCACTCAACTGAGACAGAATCTGACGCGCAATCCAATCAGATTTAACTTTCTTGCAATTCCATACCGCTTCTGTTGCAAGTACATCATTATCGCAATATTCGGCTACTTCTTCCCAACGTTCCTCTGGTACTGGCTTATCCCATGGAAGACCTAACTCCTGATGATGGATACCAAGTTCGATTTCCCATTTCTTTAAACTCTGTTTCTTTGAAGAGAAATCATAAATATCAGTATAACTAATATTATATGCCTCTCTGTAGAAATATCCTCCAGTTTTTCCTCCGTTAATAATCTTCTGCGAGAGGTCAAATAATTCTTCATTTGTTTTTCCAAGGATTCTTGCATAGAGCATATGGTTATCGTATCTACGGTTATTGAATCCCACAAGCCGGAAATTTGTGAGAGATTTAACCTGCTCTGGAGTAGGGTTAATCATACGTGTTACTGTATTTCCTTCGCCTTCATATTTCCAGTTAATCAAAAATAAGTTTGGAAATACTTCGACATCAACGAATACCAAAGGTCTTTTGTTGTAAGAGCTCGGCTCAGGTGCTCGTTCTTCAGGTTCTGGATCTTTTGATTTGAAAGGCATCTTGCTTACGAGTTTCAGACAGTATTCTGGATTGTGACTACTCTGCGCCGCAAACTGAGCCACGAGGTTCTCCATATCTCGTACATCATACTGAGTGCCTGCTTCATATGCATCCGTAAGAATTTTGTAGATGAACTCGATATTTGGTTTTGTATGCCCGTGGTACTCTTTCGCCAGGTTACGTTTAATTAATGTTCGGATTCCTTTCTCGTTTGTTAAGACTTTTTCATCTAACATACTCTTTCCTTTCAGTTTTTGAAGTGGCAAACCAGATGATAATACCGCGATAGGAAGAGCATTACATTTAGTAAGTTTTCGTCTCAAAGAACTTAATCCAGAATATACCTTAATCTCTACATGGTCTGCATAAACTCTGCTTAGAGTTGTTGGATCTCCCTCCCAATAATAATGGAGGTGAATGCCACAGCCACTCTTACTTAACTCAGCATATGTTGCTGGCCATGTCGAAGCTGCTTCCAGATTTCGTTCAAGAGATTTTTCGCCGTCATCACCTGGAATATCAAAATCAATTACGATTAGATTCATTGGTACTTTAAGATAATGCACTCGAGAAGTATCCAACGCTTGCAACATAGTTTTTACATTAGCCCATTTTTGAATAGGTTTATCGTCAGGTGTTGCGTACTGAGCCAGCCAATCTTTACCAACTTCGTCTAGTACGGATGGCTGTTCCTTAAAATCAAGAAAGGAATCTTTTGATACAGGTTTTTCTTCTGCACTTTCTTCTTTTTTCTTGATATTATTATCAGAAGTCCAGAATTTTTCTGTTCTGAATCCATAGAACATTGTATCAATACGTTTTCCATCACTGACGTTTTCTTCGTATCGTTTGTAGTAATCGGCAAATTCTTCCTTGAATGCTCGTTTGGATTTAGGATGAGGAACATTTGCATTATCGCAGTATTCCTTATACATACACCAAGCGACACCAAGACTCATTGGATCTTCTCTTTTGAATACGACATAAGATTCAACCATAAAATTGTAAAAATCATTGGTTGCACCGATCATTTTTATCGGGATGTAGTTATTAAATATCGTCTTGTTCGCCAAGTATACCTCTTTACAATGGTATGCGATGGCCCCTAATTCAAATTTGATCTGAGAAGTTAGTTTCAAATATTCATCAAATGGTAATTTTCTCATTGATGGACGTACATCAATCAATCTTCGAATGATACCTGACTTAGAATCCGTAATCATAACAGGCTTGTTACTTGCCAAGATAACGAAAGCTTTAAATTTTGCCGGATAAGTAGATTTAAACTTCTCATTAACCATCATCTGTTCGTGAGATACAAGACTGTTTAATCTCGTATTATCTTCAATTCTGGATAAGTCACCCTCATGCTCTATTGCAACTAGTGGATTTGTCTTAAATGCTTCCAAAGCAAAAGCCTGCTGAGAACTAGCCAATGCTTTAGAACTGAAAGATGCCCAATATCCATCAAACAACTGTGCGATAATATCCAGAATAGTAGATTTACCTGTTCCACCCTCTCCGAAGAACACCAAGAATTTCTGAATCCATGTGGAATCGCCTGTAACAATCGATCCGATAGCCCATTCGATCTTTAACCTTTCACCTGGATCATAAAGAGTTGAAATGATCTTATCGAATGCCGGATATGGCCCTGCCGCTAAAGGATACGAAAGAGATTTACTAGAGTAATCTTCTTTTTTCGGAGTATCGTTTGAGAATATAAGTTTCTCGTCGAGAGGATGGAATGAATCTCCTTTCTGCTTCTGGACAAATTTGTGCCATTTATCGATCTGACCAGTATCAGCATCCCATAAGTGAGATACGATAACATTGTCATTTGTAAACATATCTCGGTGTTCAGCAGCGTATTTATCCAGTTCCCGGTCAATGATTCCAATAGCGTCCATTTCATTTGTAGACCATTTTTGAGTATCTTCATCCCAAACTGCGTAGAAGTCACTTCCTCGTGTCATAAGATCTTTACTGTCATTGATTAGATATTTAGGATAGATTTCGATGACTCCGCGTTTAGGACTTTTATACGCTATTTTTACAAAGTCAACCATTTCATCTCAATTTCTCCTTTCGGTTTATTTACTCATTGCAGTAGGTAAAGAACAGGTTCATCTGATACCACAACTCGTAGTCTCTCAGATCAGTTCCCGGACGAAGATTTGGAATATAGAATAAACCGCCTCTCCCATTTGGATCGTATCGATTGTCCATCCAGTTCTCCAGAACACAGGATACTTCTTCATCGTCATACCGGCGGTCATCCATGCTGTCTAAACCAAGATTTAACACCATCATCCAGAACCACTTCGGAGTCCGATCCTCTTCTACTTCGGAGCAAAGCAAATATCCTTCAATGTGACCGGCCAGATCGAAAAGAACTTCCAGTACACTGCACGGCTTACTAAAGAACTCCGGCTCAGTTCCAGGAATGATTTTGTTTTCACGGGCAAAGATCCAACGCTTTTCTACCCCATTCGCAGCTCTGTTCGAGTCCATTTCTTTAATCCAGTGATAAGGTGTTTCATAGAGCTTTTTCAAGAGTTTGTAATAAGGGATTCTCCCAAAGTGTCTTTGGTCTTCAATCTTTGAGATAATCCACTCAAAGTAATCATGGTTGATGTCTCTTTTCATTTTATTTTACCTCCATTTCAAAATATACGACTACATTATTGCGGCCGTTACATGTTTTGCGATCTTTGCGAGATTTAATCGTCTCTCTCTCTCTTCTTTTGTTTTTGCAAAAATATAATTCAAAAATTCTGTTGTGACTTCTTCGAAGGGAATATCATTGAACATTCCATCAACGATTCCGACTTTAAACAAAGCTGCTACTCCGCCTACAAATATGATACTGCATATGATAGCTCCATTGAAATTGCATTTAATAGTCATGCGAATAACCCTCCTGCGTATAAAAATAATCCGGCAAAACAAGCTGTCATTTTTAGTCCGCATTTTTTTCCGCCAAGAATACCGCATACGATTCCCATTCCTATGGTAATCTTTAAAGCTACCTTAATAAAATTCATAGAATATCCTCCTAGTTAAACATTGCCCCAATAACTGAAGCGATTCCTGTAATTGCCATAACCAGGCCGATTGTAATAATTTTGCCTCGTTTATTCCATTTCATTACCATTCTCCTTTCCATAATTAAATTCCACACATTTCAAGATAAGAACGCTCATCACGATTGATTTCGTAATCTGTCATATAACGTTCGTTTCGAACAAAGACCGTGTCTGGATCGTTAGGATCGTCGCCAAAGTGGTCAAGCGCATCTCCAACGACTTTCTCGATATCTTCAATTACGGTATCTGAAGAATCCGCAAGAGTGCAATCGCCGTCGTAATATGTCAGGTTGATGCAACTGTATGAATCGTATTCTCCATACCGGTCTGCCGAAATAACATACGGTTCTTTTTCGATTACATTCTCTGATCCGTTGTATTTGGAACTCATATAGGCGTTGGCATATTTTTCATATCGCTGAATTGTTGCATCGTCATAAACTGGTCCGTCATGAGTTTTTGCCCATTCTTCGGCAAAGGCCCGAGCTTCTTCTTTGGAAATATCTTTTTTGTCCATGCGGACCGGTTTTGGAGTTTCTTCAGCGTAATCGGCGGCGTCAAATTTCACTCCATTTTCATCTGCCACTTTTTTTAGATTCGGGTCATTGTTGATGGTATCGTCGATGTTCTTATTCATTGTTTTCTTGAGTTCTTCTTTATATCTTTCTCGGATGTCCTTGACCTGCTCTTCGACTGACGCATCTGCTGCTTCCTGAATTTTCTTTTTTGTGACATAATAGGTAGCTACACCGCCGGCAACTAATCCGATAACAAAACTGATAATTACTTTACCACTCATATTCCGCACTTTTAATCCTTTCTTTAATATTATTGCAGACGATTTCGGCAGGACTTATACCATTAAGTTCCAGAATGGCAACACTGCCTACGGCAAACACAGATTCGATGATAAATATAGCAATTTTCTTTTTATCTACCATTCCAGCACACTCCATCCCCCCATGCAGCATCCAGCGATACCCATAGCAATTTTTAATCCAGTTTTAAGGCCTTTTTCTTTCCATCCAAGAAGACCAGTACCGACAATTGCAGCTACACCGATGATTATTCTTGTTTTTGTCAATTTCACTTCTAAACACTCCTTTTTTATTTAATTGAAACATTCGCATGTTTTTGCCATTATGGTTGGACACTCCCAATAAACATGAAAATACCAGCCATGGCCATAGCAGCTTTAAACCCGGTTCTTTTATCGGACATGATTCCCATCAAACAACCAAATCCGATAATCATTCCGATGACTGTTTTCATGATTTTACAACCTCCTTAACTGAACTCATCAAGATTTTTTACAATATAACCGATACCATTAATTGCAATTAAATTCAGTTTTCCATCAAGGACTCGTTTTATAATATCCTCGGCTGTTGTATCATTTTCTTTTGCGTATTCGGCCACGCATGTCAACACATGAATCGAGTTAATTACCAAAATATGAGTCCCAGCCGGTTCGTTCCCGAAAGCCTCTGATAATTTCTGTAAATCTTCCTGGTTGCAAATATACATAATCATACCTCCTTCTGGAATGAAATATTTTCAACCATAACAGATACAATAGGCAAGATAGGCTGATCTTCCAGCACAGCCACAATAATAATACTGCACGCTGCTCCGCAAGCGAAAATAATTTTTAAAATTTTTGTTCTGTTCACCATTCCATCAGCCCTCCAAAATACATGAAAACGCCAGCAATGGAAGTAACAACTTTAAGTGCTTTTTTCACTCCTCCGTTCTTGAGAGCGGAACATCCATAGGCTAATGTAATAATGAGGCCAACCGCAATGTATTTTTTTGTGATCTTCATAAAATCATACCTCCTAAAAATATAATGGTCCTATCGATCGATACGCGCGTTTATCTTTCAATAGGACCATCGGGGAATTGATTTATTTTGCTACCGGATGCTCCTGATCAAACTTTCTGAACAGGTTATTGCTGAGAATATCGCCGTCAACGTTGAAATGCAGACGAACACTCTTGCCAATTCCATTGATGAAATCAACGTTTTCAGGATCATCAGATACGTAGATTCCGAAATCGACGTCATTGTCCATTCTGGACGGATCGAAAACCCAGCCGAACTGATTACCGTATGCATCTTTTTCGATGTCGAGTGCTTCGAGAACTTCATTCAGGAAAATATAACCTCTGCGGCGAAGTCTTTCGGTAAATACTCGCTGCTGGCATTCGAGGAAGAATTTATTTGACTCAACATCATGATGCCATTCACGAGAACGATTGTCAAAATATTTGATCGTAGGATGGTCAATATGACCTTCTTTTTTCACTGTCTTTTCGACTTCGGTTTCGGTTCCGTCAGCATTTTTCACAGTCGTTTTAACCGTCTCATCATGACGATCATACCAAATATCTTCTTCAGCTTCTTCACCCACTGCGTTCCGAACACGTTCACGATACTTGTTGAGAGATTCGCTCATTGCCGCAGCGGCAGATGCAAGCGCCACATTACGTCCTTTGATGATTTTGTGCCCCCACAAAATACAAGTGATTCCAATTCCGCCAGTTGCGACGGCAGGTCCGTACAGTTTGATGAGCTTAACCATGATTCGAACATAGTATGCCATTTTGTCTTTCGGTGCATCTTTCTCGATATCGTAGCCTACTCTCTCTGCTCTTTCTGGATCTTCTTCATACTCATGAATTTTTCCGAGCATTTCCGTTTCATTTGCAATTGTTTCTTCTACTTTGGTTGTTGCGTAGCAGGCCATAACTGTACTCGCAATTCCACAACCGATTCCTGCGATCATAAGGATCTCCGGGCTGTGTTTTTTGATTTCAAGAGTTGCTTTACCAAATGCTCTGGTTACACCAGCTGGAACTTTAATATTTAATTTCTTCATAATTTCATTCTCCTTTTCTTATTAATATAACGGAATGGCTGGCGGGAAGATGATTTTCCATTTGCCTCCGTCCACCGGGATGATTTTTGTTGCTGCGAGATTTCTCCATCCGAATCGAGTGTCTGTAAATTCACTTAACTCGGGATGACCTGCTACATCGTAATAATCTGAAATGCTTACACTCTGGTATTGATCCATAGACGCCTGCATTGTCGTGACAACCAGATCAGCATCATCTTTTGATTCGAACAGGATTGTCGCACAGTCACTGCTGGAAGATGGAGTCTGATTCTTTGGCTGTTTTTGAGCATCATGATAAATCGAGGATCCTGCCTGATAAATAACCCGGCTTACTTTACCCAGATTACTTGGCGAACTTGTTGTTCCATACAAAAGCATCGATACTCCATCCAGAATGCTTTTTTTCACAGTCGGAATAACTACTTTATTGTAAATATCTTTTCTCATCTGTCCGAGATCCCCTGGAAGAAAATCTTTCATTACTTTCTGGAGACCAGTTTTCTTTTTGATCTCTGTGCTACCCTTTACAACAGGGCCAAGTTTCGGTTTTGTTTTGGTATCGGCATTTTTGTTAGTCGTATCAGCCATAATTATCTCCTTTCTTAACCTTCCTGAATGACTGTGATTTTACCTGGAAGTTTCACTTTTGCTGTTGCTACCAGACCGAGTGCTCTCTTTGCCTGGAATTTGAAATTGTTCATTGCTTTCTTTTCTGTTGCTGCCCACGTTTTAGCAGACCAGATATTGGATACTACCATGGAATCAATCAGAACAATCGGTCCTTCATACTTGTAATAATTCATGCATTTACCTCCTCTGGATTCTGTGAATTGATGTAATTTAACAGAAAAATAACGATAGGGAATAAATCGATATTATTGAATTTTTCGCTGCATAATCCCCAATAAATTACACCAGTTATAACGGCCCAACTTCCTCCAGCGATAACATAAGCCTGCTTTGTTGGTTTCATCCCTTAATCCCTCCTGCCCAAGTGAAGTATGCGGTCGACAGGCAAAAAACGATTACTCCCCACCGGCCTCCTTTGGCTTTCGTTGCAACTGCCGTGGCACCAATAATACTTCCTACAACCATCAATAATCCCATATTCAACCTCCTGTAAAATATAAGTTATCATACATAAAAAAGAGAGCCCTTGTTAGGACTCCCTCAGCAGGATGAAACCTTATTTGGATTCTTTTTTCGAATCAACATCGTCGTCGATGATCGTCGCCTCAGCATCACAGACCGGTTCGCTTGGATCCTTATGATCTTTCTTACGGTTTTTCAGGAACTTTACAAGCTTGTAGATTCCGTATGCTGCTCCTACAACACCGGCACCGACAATAACTCCAGTTCCGAATTCGCTCGAAATTTCATCAGTTTCTTCAACATAATCCTGAGCCTGAATTTCTTCTGATTCATTAACCATCATTTCTTTGTTTTCTTCCATAATTCATATCCTCCTTAAAATATAGGTTTTCTATCTTCATTAAGGTAGTTGTAAATTATGCGAATTAATAGGTATCTTTGTAATCGCCTTTTGGATAGACTAGATAATCCACGCAAAGACATGGTCTACCGTCATCGGCAATACAGCTCGAAATAGATATATCAAGAAGACCGTCGTCAACATTCCATCCGACAGCTTCTCCTCCGTTAACTCGATTAGGTCCCAGAATATCATACCATTCATTCAAAGACATATACCGTTCCTGATTGAGAAGTTCGTTAAAACGATTCTGTGCCGCGATGATATCATTGTATGTGCTGTAGAAATATTTGTTAAAAGATGTCTCAAAACACAAACATTTACCCTGTGCTGTCACAACCGGATCAGAACTAATATCACATTCGGTGACAGGATGATCATGGACTTTCTTTTCGGCGGCGGTTTCTCTGATCGTTTGCTCTTTTTTCTCACCAACTACTTCTTTTGTGCTTTCTTTGTATGCATCATAAGCTTCTTTTGTTACTGTATAAGCCGTCGCGAATGATGCGGTGCGTTTGATATTGAGATGCCGAGAACCCACAAGACATCCGGTACCAACTGCAAATTCGATCGCTGTCGGAACATAATACTTCCATGCGACTTTAAACTTTTCTTTCTTTGTCAGTGTCACTCTCTTACCAGTCTCCTGGAATTTCTGTTTTTCTTCTCGTTCGATAGCCATGAGAACTTTTGGGGTAGCTTTGATTCCAGATCCAACAGCCATCCCCATTGTCACGATGCCTCCAGCAAACAGCAAATCAGGGCCGTGTTTGACGAGTTCTCGCTGAATAACTTTGATTCCTGCTTTAAAATCTACTTTAAATTTCATTCATAAACCTCCTTGGAATCTAAATGCACAATAATAGCCAACCCATAAATCTCGTCAGATATGGCCGCTTCCTCGTGCATAAATGTTTCTTCATACATAAATAATATTCGGCTTTCAAGAATTTCGTTGGGTGTTTTACCCGGTTCCGACTTCGAAATGATATCAGCAAGAGTCCGAATGTCGATATCGTTGTAAAAAGCAGTATGGATCTGACAAAAAAACTGTGGTGGTCCGCCAATATGCCTCTTATAAATATAAACCAAACGATTTTCGCATGGTTCTAACACAGTATTCAGATCTTTTAATTTTAACATGTTTAACCTCCTACTCCATATCTCCCAACACACTCATTACAGAGCCGGATCTTTACAAACTGATCCGCAAACCTATTCCATGTTTCTCCAGCTCTATAGGGTTCCATCCAGACATATCTTTTACAATGAGAGCACATGACCGGGATTACTGCAAATCTGTTACTCTTCAGCTTCATTTTTGATCCGCTCCTCCTGTAATTTCTGTCTTTTCTTATACTCCTCAGGAGAGATCTCTGTAAATGATACCTCATTCTCCTTAAAATACCTATTTACCTCAACTCTTTCACCGTCTGCTTTCTTGATATATAAAATAGCTAAGGTATCATAGTCTCCATTTTTCCGGTCTGTCAAAAGCTCATCACATACGATAACATCAGATCTACTACTTGGCATATAAGGAAGAGTGAGCGGATACATTTCGTTATAAATCTTTGCTACAAAACCATTGTGCCAGCTTACATCAGGAGAATCCTCATTTACACAGTAATATCTATAAATATCACTGTAAGTTACTGATCCGTCCTGAGCAACTCTCTTGAACAGGCTACTCATTCGTTTACACTGATATCGTTTACTTCCATCACTGCTATCAATATGAGGCTCACTCCATATCTCTTCTGTATCCTCAATAGGAGTAAGGGGTTTCCCATCAATCAGACGATCAAGGATATTTTTAGTAAATACAATACTCATGCCGCTATGACCGTCACCTAAGAGGCTCTTGAAAGCTTTAATAGCACTGTCGTAGCAAGCACAGCCATAATCCCACTCACCTTCAGGTTTATCCCCTCTTTCTCTCTTACTTGCGATAGCTACCTCATTTTTAGCCCATTCTAACATATCCATTACTTAATCCTCCCATTTCGTAATCTGTGTTTATACATGGTTTACTTGTTCCTAAGCCATACTGCGAAAACAAAAGAGAGAGCCCTTGTTAGGACTCCTCTTCTGAATCTCTGGAAGCTAAATCAGCCTTGACAGTATTCTCCGTAATTCGATCCATTACAACCTGACTAGCTACAGCGCCAATGGCACCTCCGATAGCCACGAAAATGTAACCGATAACTTTGATTTTGTCATTCATAGTTATATCCTCCTTTCTTCACTAAACGAGTTGTGTTTTTTGCGAACTCATAAAGTAAATGGATCGCATCCATAGTCTGCCAGATAATCTGGGGTTGGATCGTGTTTCCAATGAATGTGAATATACTTGCTACCATCCGGTCTATAACAAATATGATCCAGTTGTTCAAGTTCTACGAATGAATATCCATAGAACGCTTCCCCTGCTTCAGCCGACCAACCGAGAGCCATTCCGAGATTTGTGTCCTCCAAGCCGACCAAATCATAAAAGTCATTCAGACAGACATACCCATCTGTACTGAATTTTTGATTCAATTTAAATATAGCCATAATTAAATCTTCTTTTTTCATCCAGAAGAAATCACCATAAAATGGCTCCCAGAACTGTATGTCTCCTTGCAGTTCTTTTATTTTTTCCTGGGACTTCTGCAGCGCAGCTTTAGTCCAAGCAAGGTCAGAATCAAGCTCGGCCATAATTTCGGCATCTTCATCTTCTGTAAGTTTAGCTCGGTACTGTGCGAACTTGTGACTGAGTGCTCCATACGCTACAATGAGACTGTCGATACGAGCTTGATTGTAGTATGATGCACTTACAAAACAGGTACCAGACAAAAATATCATTCCAAAAGCCGGAGCGTATCCACGGATTACAACAAATATTTTCTCATATAACGGCGGATCATCTCGATGAGCTCGATAAAGTTCCTCTTTCAGCAGTTCTACTTTAGGGGTTTCCTTAACGAAGAGATAGCATCCAATACCCATTGTTACAAGACCGGCTCCTGTGAGAAGCCCATTACGATTTTTATTACAGGTCGCAACAACTCGGCGCAGGCATAACATTAATTGGCGTTTCATGCGTTCCATCCTCCCATAAATAGATTTTTTTGTTAGTTCCATAATGCTTCATAGTCTTTCGTACATCAATGACTCTTTGATTTGTGCTTCCTGCCCATGGATAATTAACGTCTGCCAATTCTCTAACAAATGGGCCGTCAACTATCACATCACAAATAGTTAAAATATCTGCGACATCGTCATCCATGTAGGCCATTGAATATATTTCTTCCCATTTGTATCCGGTATAAATCCAAACTGTTTTCTTTGGATAATTCAGTTTAACGAATTGCGCAATGCCGGCCGCACCAGTTTTGTTTGTTGGATAAAGAGGATCTCCTCCTGATAATGTAACTCCTGAAGAATATGTTTTTTCAAGATAGTTAACCAATTCGGATAGATCATCCCAGTCCATATCTCTTCCGGATGCGGGGTCCCACGTTTGTGGATTATGGCATCCAGGACACCGGTGGTTACATCCAGCGAACCAAATGACTGCTCGAAGGCCATCGCCATTTAACAGTGAATCGTACTCAATTCCGTGAATACGGATGGTTGATGATAATTTCATATATTTTCTCCTTTCTTTATAAACCTGTATTAGCCACAAGTTTGAACCAAATTAACAATGCAAGAATCGCAATAGCAAAATATACGGATTTCTTCTGACTGTAAGATTCGTCTTTTTCCATATACTGTTTTCTTGCATATTTATATGCTCCATATAATCCCCCGGCCATGATGATTCCGAGTAGAGTCCATAAGAAATGATTATCTACGATACCGCTAAGAATAACTCCTGCTGACCATATTGAAAGAATTCCACTGGCAACTCCAATCGGACTTTTATTTAGGAAATTTTTCTCATGTTCTTTACGTTCTTCTTTTTCTTCGATTTCTCTTTCTCTGTCGTATTTTGCTTTTTGCATATCACGCATAGTAGCCGATTTGATCCGCTGTACTTTTACTTCATCTCCTTCCTGGATCATTTCTGTCGAATGACAATATGGGCAAGAAATAATAGGGCGATCTTTCTCCACAATCATAGTTGCGCCACAGTATTTGCAAGTTAACTGAACTGTAGTCATTTCTTTCATAATTAGAACCTCCTATAAAATATAATTCAGCATAAACAAAAGAGAGAGCCCTTGTTAGGACTCCTCTTTATCAAACTTGGCACGTTCTTTTGCTTTTTTCTTATCCAGATGCCGTTTTACAATATATCCCACACAAGCCGCTCCTACTAAAATCTGAACAATACCATCTACATAACCTTCACGATACATTTCTGCACCAAATCCTATGGTTTCGTCCATGATATCCTCCTTAATAACGACTTTAGTGAATTTTTCTTTCTGTTCATCCGTTAAAAATTGTTTCATATTAACTACCTCCTTTTCATTAAAATCGTTGTAAATTTAGCGAAAAGCAGAAGAGCCCGTGTTAGTCACGAGCCCTCGCTCAGAAAGCAATTATAATCTCGGTCTGAAATTTTTGATACAGTTTCTGAAAATATCTGAACAAATCGTTCCCGTCTTCTCAAAATGAAATCCCATTACCATGAACATCGTATAGAATCCGATAGGGACGAACAACTCTGCGCCTGCAATAATGATTCTCACTTTACGATCGATGTGCTGCTCTTCACGCTGCTGTTCACGATTAATCGATTCATTTTCGATTTCTTTCGTTCTAGCTGCGTGTTCGTTAGCAACTCTTTCGTTTTCGAGTTTCAATTTGTACAGGACGTTCAAATTATCCACCACATCCGAATATTCTTTTGATGCCGGATCGAGGTTCTCCAAATTGTTTTCTAATGTTTCGATAAGTTCCACCAATTTCTTTAATTCTGATGTCATAATTAATCTCCTTTCGAAAATATAATTTATCTTCCATTAAAGGATTTGTGGATCTGGCGAAAGACTAGAGACCTTGTTAGATCTCCAATCTTTTTTATGGTATCATACCTCCCAGTATTTTTTTAGTGAACGATTATAAAGTTTCATAGCCTCTTCTCTGTTTTTTTCAGCGGATTTCATGAAGCAGTTTTTTTCAAAAAAACTGTGCTTAGCGGCACAGCTCATTTCAAAATATGCGACATTAAGTCTCTGATATGCTTCCTCTAATTGGGCATATGCTTCTTTTACTTTTTTATCATTATTAAATAAATCTTTGAACATATATAATACCTCCTTTTCATTAAAAACATTGCATTTCTCGCGAAAATACAGAGAGGTTGTTATACCCCTCGGTATTTCTCCAATTCTTTCATGTTTTTATCCAAAAGTTTTCTTGTGTAAGAATCAACATCTTCCTGATCATCTTTTGTTTTTTCATAGTTATTTTTTGTAAATTGTTTTTCTACTTTTTTCCATTTTTCAGTCAATCTTTTCATATTACACATAATTTATATCCTCCTTAATAAACGATAATATTGGTTTCATTAAGGTAGTTGTGAAGCTTGCGAATTTCAAAAGAAAGAGCCCTTGTTAGGACTCAATCTTTTGAATAAGGTTTTCGATAAAATGTGTCTTTAACCTCTTTCTTTGGTCTACTCTCCGCTAAAAAAGCTCTTCTGTTAAGGTCTTTACTTTTTTTCGTTGAACGATCAAATTTACTTTTATCCATATAATCATACCTCTCTTTCATTAAAATCGTTGTGAAATATGCGAAAAACGAAGATACATTGTTGATTAGACGAAGATTCAGTCGCCCGCCACAAGAAAATATCCTATGGAACTGAATCTTCGTCTTGTTAGTCTACTTCGCTGGATTATCTTTGTTGTAATTTGCTGTACTAATTCCCAGGATAACACCCAGAAATGTATCGATGGCAGTTACTGTTCCTACGATTTGTTCTCCATATGGCAATCCCCATACGGAAGCAAGTGCAAAGTATAAAGTGCCGATCGCTGGCAGTAAATACATTGCAATCCATTTGAGAACATCATAAGTTTCGTTTTTAAATTTCATTTTTTGTTCCTCCTACGCCATAAGTTGATTTGTGTATAGGCAGTCGGTTAACCTCATCCATAACTCTCTTCGCAGATCCGTTTCCGCCCATCGCTTCGTACGGTTTATACAAATATACGTCTAAATTTTCGTATTCATCCTGGGTAATCCATCCGCGGTCAATATACTGCATTCCAAGAGCAATAATTCGATCGTGAGCCAGACCCATAAGCATCTGAGTTTTTACGTCTTTTTTATCGCGCCTTGCTTGTATATATGTCCAGAATCCAGAAGAGGCAATAACGGCACAAATAACGGTAACCAAAGATTGAATAAATGGTTCCATAAACATCCTCCCTTATGCGATTAACCTCTCTAATTCATAAGGAATAGCTTTCCACGCATGAACACCCAAATATGAGTATACCGTGGAATAAATTATTTGGCCATAATCTGCTATAAAGTTGCAAATCCATTCTTCAGCTTCGATCCAATATTCCGGTCTGACCATCCTATGAATATCGTCAACCAAATGAAAGCTAAATAGCGCGCAATGCCCTATCTCATGGATCAATACTTTCTCCAAGAAACTCCCTGATAGATCATTCGACAAAAATATAATTCTTGTTTCAGGATCAGTGGTAGCCACTCGTAAATTTCCGGTACGATCCATGAGATAATGGCTTTTAGGATCTACAAAACAGATACGCCAAACATATCCGTTCATAGAAAAGCTTGTCATCGCGTTAATTTTAGTTCAGTTCGTTGGCCAGATTCGTAATATCGGCTTTCATACGCTGTCTAAGTTCTGGAGACGCTTCATGCCAAATGTCCTTGACCGAACTCATCATATCCATCAAGTGTTTCTTAGCATGATCTTCCATCTCCAGTTTATCGGCAACGTCTTTTGTTGTTGTATAATGCCTTCTGGCTCGTTCATACTCGTCGTATTCTCTTCCATACCGACGGTCCATATCACGATCTCTCTCGTAATCTCTGGTATAACCCATTCTCATGTTTGGTAATCCCATCGGATCATATACTTCTCTTGGACCTCCGATCATATCAAGCCAGTATTTTTCATCAGGATTCGGCCAGTAACCGCGGCGCCGATCTTTGCTATCTTCTTCAGACTCCATTGCTTTAGCAATAGAATGGTAGTATTCGTACTGGCTGATATCCTTAATCATGTCAACCACTTCTCCAAGATTGTGGACGTCTTCGTCATAAAGTCCTTTAGCAAGTGCCGAACGAACTTCTTCTACGAGGGTTTTTTTGATTTCGCAAATTTCTCTGTCCATATTATCTCCCTCCTAACCACAAACTCGTTTAAGTTTAATCGACGCATTCGCTCCAACAATTACAGGAACGGTGCCTGTGTTTACAACAGTAATGCGGTTGTAGTCGTCACAACAGTTTACCAGGAATGTGCTTGCTGATACGTTATTAAGGTCGTTAGCCGCTGCCGGAACCGAAATCATAGTCGTCTCCGGAAGGGTTGCTCCTCCTAACTGCAAAGCGATCTGAACTGCTGTTCCTGCCGTAGCTCCACCGATATTACCATTGAAAGTTACTTCATAATATCCACGCTGATTCATCTTTACTGCAGGAGTATTGTTACGATGACATTCACAGCATCCCGTCTGGACAACCTTCTTGTCAAATACCACGCTACCTCCTACCGCAATTGTCTGCTGAGTCGTATTTAATAACTCAATCATTATAACACCTCCAAAATCCTTCTTTAGGAGAGCTAAGGCATAGCCCTCAGCCCTCCATTTTGATTAAATCCTAACAGCATCCAGCCTGCTGGCACGGAAAATATCCGGTACCTGCATAAGGATTCTGTACGATATACGCCGGGTTAACCTGAGGACGAAGTGTATTAATGAGTTCATTTGTCTGAGTAGCCTGAGAGGAATTAAGAGTGCAAGCAAATAACTGCTGTCTGAGCTGATTAATTGTCTCGTCTTTATCGGAGAGTCTGTTGGCAACCATTTCATCATGAAGCTGGCGATAATTTGCGTTATCGTTCTGCATAATATTCTGGGCTGCCTGGTTTACTGCTGTTGTGATTGCACAGGTATCGGTAGCCATCTGATACTGGATCTGAGCCTGACCCTGTTTATTCTGACAACAGCAATCAGCCAGCTGTGCCTGGAGCGCATTTGTATTCTGCATGTTCGCCACGGTGTCTGCGTTGATTGCCTGCTGAAGTCCAAAATTTCCCTGCAGGATAGCTGTGTTGGTGTTGTTAAAACCATTAAGCATTGATGTGTTCATTGCATAGAATCCGTCGCACAGGCCACTGTTGATGCCATTCAGTTTATCGATGATAGACTGAGTGTCAAATCCTCTCTGGATGTCCGCCTGAGTAGCTGCAAATCCGCCACCCGAATCTCCATTTCCATAACCACATCCGTAGCCTCCTCTTCCCCATCCGCCGAAGATAGCAAAGAGAATGATCAGTACCCACCAACCATTACCACCACCGAAACCATCATTGCAGTTACGATTGTTGTCCGTTACAGCCGCGATATCGGCTAAGGACGGTGCTCCACTTCCACCAAACATAATATTTTTCCTCCTTATAGGATATTATTTATACAAACGTAAGACTCTTTTTTATTAGACCGCGCGCTTTGTCTTTTTATTAGAATCCCACATTGTATATCATTTTGATTGCTACCGACCGAACATATTTGGGAATCCTTTAGAAAAGAAATTCTCAGCCTGTTTTGTAGCATCCTCTTTGGAAATTCCGTAAGTCTGACAAAGGTTGTTCGCAATCTGTTCGCCTTTCTGTGCATCTCCGCTCTGAATTACATTGAGCATTTCCATAGCTCGCGGATTATTCGTAACCTGCGGGTTCATCTTAAGTAGTGTTCCAATAATAGCATTAAAGTTAGGCATTAGCTTCTACCTCCTTCTTAGGAACTGGTTTGTTGTATGGCTTGTTTCTTTTATTCAAAGTTCGCTCGATGTTGTCGAGACGAGCCAGAATAGCAGTTAAAACATCCTGAGACTGTACTGTAGGTTGAGTTTCAGGTTTTTCTGGGACGTATTTTACGGTATCGATCATACCATTGGCATTCCATGCTTTTGCGTAGACACACGAATAATCAGCCGTAGGAAAGAGACTTACTGAACCATCCATAGGAACTTCATTCGGCATGATTTCTTTTGGATCGTTAATGATTCGAGCTGGAACTCTCTTCACGGGCGGCTGATTGTAATTCGAAAACTGCTGTAATGGAGATGCTGTTGGTGGTTGAACCAATTGTGCTGTCGTCATGCCATTGTTCTGATTCGTCAGATTCATATTATACAATGGCGGAGACGAAATTCCGCTGTAATTTCCATTTTGATTATTCATAAATTATTCCTCCTTGCTTTAAAATGGTAATTCTTTGTTATAATCAATTAATTTAAAATTATCAGCTCTGAAAATTTGAAGATTATTATTGATAGTTCCAATAACAGGATCAGAAGACAATATATTTCCAGCAAAAACCGAGTCATACTTTGATGACAATTTTATTTGTGATCTGCATATATTGTGATACATTCTAAAAAATTCAGTTTCAGATCTAATGTCAATAGGGACTCCATCAAATATATTGTCATGAAATACCAGGGACGATGATGCATTTGATATGAGAGATCCGACTGCTTTTCCTTTTATGAATTTGCAATTTCTCACTATTACAGAATGTTGCATATATCCATAATCTTCCCAGTCTATGCTGGAAGCAGGATCAAGAAAACCGCATTCTTCAAAAACACAATTGTCGACTATTGTCCCATCCCCCCATGCGAGAATTGCTGTTGAAACGGATCTTTTAAACGTGCAATTAATAACCTCAGTACCAAAGCACCGTTTATATGGTATCATATGCAAGAATCCACCGAAATCGGGATCTGCATAATCTGGCGCGTTAGGCTGCTTAACTGTTATCTTTACGTATTTTACCCCTTCTGGTGGCGTATAAAAAGCGTATTGTCTAACATATTTATCTTTTCGTAAAAGAGTATGGGACTCGTCGAACCAATACACAGAAATTAATCTCGCATAAAGCTTGTATAAAGAATATCCTTGAAAATTTCCAAATGATACATAACCATTTTCATCTCCGATATTTATTTCTTTATAACTTTTCGTTCTATATACCTGATCTCCTGATATTGGTTCGCCATTATCGTTCAGATCTCCTGCTTCGATGTCTGTTAATTTAAAAATGTTCCATAAAGAAGTTCGTTCATGTTCTATTGTTACTGTAAAGCCTGGACCATATGACACATCCATATTTATCATTTTGCATCCAGTACAATTTCCATGAATATGAATCAATAGTTCATGTTCATTATGGTATTTATATGGATTTTCATCCGAGGATTCCCATACATTTTCCCCATAAATATGACCATTTATTAAAATAACATTATCTTTTGAAGAAATATCAAAGAGAGTATAGGCTGTTGTATTTTGCACAAAACTGTTATCTTTTTTCATTTTGATAATAGATCCATTGAAATCCAAACAAATATTTGACGGAATTGAAATTGGACTTTCTTCCGGATCTATAATATACTCTTGCGATGGAAAAACAAGTTTTTTATATCCATTGTCTTTGGCATAATTTATAGCAGTTTGAAAACCAGAATAAGAAGCCGCTACAACATTCGGAGAATATGTTAATGATTCATCCATATTCTCCCACCATTTATCAGGAACCATAACCGTTATGGATATGGTCTTTGATAAGTCGCTATTTAGGTCTTTGATTTTTATTTTTCCTTCGCCTTCTTTTAATGCCGTTACAACACCAAATTTAACAGAACATATATCTGGAGTCAATGTTTCAAACGTAAATGAATTAGGATCTTCCGTTGCGTTCCAAAATGGACCGGAGGAAGAGATGCCGATAGCTTCGACCGCATACTCTTGTCCAACAGTCAATATAGAAGGAGGATTTACGATATATATATCCGAAATACTCCTCTGGTTGTACGAAAAATCTGAAGGATCGTAAATTTGTTGGCCAATAACTGTATCTATTTCTTTTGTTATATTGTCCACGGTTTCTAGTTTAATTTTAGTGTTACCATTTTTTTTCGCTTTTATGCTGTTTGATCCGATATCCCAAAAATTAAGATCATTGGATTCGCTAATATCCACGTACATATCTTTATATTCTGGATAAGGGACTGCATAAAGATTGCGAATAGTATCTCCGACTTGCAACGCAAGATATGGCATCGTGATTATATCACTTGGAGACACTATTGAACAAAAAAATCGTTAACCGCTGAAGCTTCAGAATCTGTAAATACGCCCTCGTACATTATTAGCGATTTAAAGAAATTACCAGCTTTTATAAAAAAATTAGCACCGGTGTCTGCATTGTTGTTAGATGCATATACAAATATACCGGTAACTGTTGAAAAAGTTTTAAAATCTGGAAAGCTTCCTTCCGCTATCTTATTACCGTTTATCCAAACTGTAATCGATCCATCAATTCCGATTGATAAAATTGTCGTGTATGGAACTGACACATATTTCTCTATTTTTTGTTTTTGATGAAAAATTACTGGAGGAGTATTTTTCCAACTGAAAAAGCCAGCACCGTTATAGGAGCCATCGGTTCTACTATATGCAAATATATTATCCAATGCAACACCAAAATTATCCCATGTATTATTATCATAAAATGTATCTAAATATAGTGGAGCGTGTTCTTCATGATATGTGGTACTGTTTGCTTTATGCTTCGTACATACACTTACTATTGTTAAACCTTTAGCTCCAACTCCTAAATCAAAAGCGTCCTGAGTATTATAGTACCGACATTGAACTAGTACTTTATTATCGGTATTATTTTTTTGTGAGAAATTATGACCGGAAACTTTGTCTGTAAGATACTTATTTGTGTAATCATCTGCTGAATATTCTATTTCCAGAATTTTATCCTTTGGAAAACTTTCCATTTCTAATGTACTTTTTAAGCGTCTATATAAAAGTTTTCCATTTTCTGACGTGTAATCTACCTTTGCGAGCAAATCGAGTAACGCTTTTTTTGTATCCACATCCAAACCGAAAGTTACAGATGGATCCATTTTATTTTTTGTAACAGATCCGTCGGCTAATTTTGAACCAGTAACGCTTCCATCTCCTAAAGTTAAACCGGTAAAAGCCCCGGACTCGCTTAATTCTTGAATGGCAGTTTTAAAAGCTTGTAATTTTAAACTAGAAGAGGTCACATCACTATAACACTCTTCTAGTCCGCCGCATATAGCTTCGAGAACTTCATTTCCATATTTAGCATTTTTTATTTTATTTAAATATGTCGATATTGTATCACTCATATGCAATCATCCTCCCAGTTTTAGAGCCGTTTTCAAATCACTTAGTAACTTATCTTTATTCGCATTATCCTGAAAAGTTGCTTCAGATAAACATTCGTATAATAGATTAGATGTTTCAGTGGTTAAACCTCCAGATACATCAGAACCAAGTTTTTCTTTTGTTATTGTTTTTTTTGCGTATTTGGAATTCGTTACTTCACCATCTGATAATTCATACCGACTTAAAGTTCCATCCGCAATTTTTTCGTCAACTGCAAGTTGCACTTCTGGTTCTTTCTTTTTATCATTACTAACTTCCGTATAGCATTCGTTAATAACATTCGAAACTGGAGTTCTAACCTCCTTTCCTACTTTGGCAATCGAAATTTCCTGAATGGTTCCTGAAACGTCACTCATATTTCTTTAACCTCTCTTTCAGGTTTTGTACTTGTTCGTTTAATTCCTGGATGGCTTTGTATGCAATTCCAATAGCCGAATACATATCGACCGAACTCTTTTGATAATCAAGCAAATCAGGAGTAACATTGTATCCGCTTCCAATGACAAATCCAATATGCCGTCCATCTGTGTCTTTCCCGTGTTTCTTAAGTTTATATCGATATACAGTAGAATCAAGAACTTTATTCAAAGCACCATCTTCATATTCTTTGATATCCTCTTTAAATTCTGCTTTTGATCCCGTAGTCCAACTCATTGCCTTACAGTCGCCATCCTCAGTTACCACAAAATTGTAGTTGTCTTTATTGAATGCTCCTTGGCCGTTCCAACCACCCCAAATAACCCATGGTCCATAAGCTCCAATTCCATTTTCCTGAGACTCTTTAGTTTCCCAATATTCAGCAGGCTCTCCATACACAGTAGCATGTTTTATTTGAAAACCTGCCAAATATAATTTAATTGGATTTGTATCCCCTTCTGTCAATCCATTTGCATTATACTGAATATAATCATCTACATATAATTCCTGAGTATCAATACGAGCATTATCGATGTCTATGCGCATACCTGTGCCAGTCGTAGCATCGTAGTTAGTTGAAAGAATTTCTCCTCCATGAATACGATTTGCAGACATTTCTCCGGCAGTAATCCAGTTTGCCACGAAACCACCATCAATTGTCCAAGCTGATTCGTAAGGACCATCGTAACCATTTTGACTGAACCCAATACCATTCATATTGACTTGCATAATGTTTGTGGCCGTTTCTTTGTTATCAGTATCCATATACAGATCTCGAAGCCATTTTCCATTTTCGTCATATTCTGTGATCTTATAACCACCGTTCGAACCGGTCATCATCTGTGTGACGTTTTTTACGGCATTCTTCCATCGGTCATTTGTTTCAACTAATTTCTTTTCCTGATCTTTAATCGAATTTACATGGTTGGAACTGCTCGATGAAAGTTCAAGACCAAATGTGTATTCCGATTGGTCTGGAGCTAACAGATCAAGAACAATCTTGGTGCAAACAAAGTCTTCGTCAATATTATGAGGAATAGACTGAACCCGTACTTTATTACCAATGCTGATCTTTTCAACAGTAACATCCAATAAATGCATATCAACTGCCGGAATGGTAAGAGTTGTAGCTTCAGCGATGGAATCGGCGAGTAATTTCTTAGCTTTTGTTAGTAAGTTGCTCGGAATTGTAACGTCATCCCAGGTATAAGTTCTGTAAATGTTACCATAAAGGGCTACTCCTGTTTCTGACATTACATAATTCTTTCCATCATTTACTGAAGTAATATCGATTGGTTTATCCGTAGATTCATCTCTAGCTCCTAATGGAATAAGATACGTAAATACTGAAGAAGCATCAATATACTCCTCGAAGTCTAACATGTTTCTTCCGAACTCGATCTTCTGAGATGATTCGCTAATAGATTCCGAATGAAGATCCAAATAAGACTTTCCATCGGCACCATGCCGAATGTTTAAATATCCTCCAACATTTTCGTTATCTGTAACTTTATCCGTAAGCTCTGATAAACAGTTTACGTAAGATTCTGAACCTCTGTAAATTGTTCCAGTAAATTGGATGTTCCCTAGGTAAATTTTTCGATTTTCGCTGCACTGGCTGTTATAAGTATTCAGAATCATCTCGATATACGACGAAATTCCGATACCGCCGGTTGTATAATCGTAAGGGGAAAGAATGCCATCATTTAAGAAAGCTAACTCGCCTTCACAAGTAATCTTTTTGTTGTTATAGAAATCTCGAGTAGAATCTAAAATACGCCCTCTCCAAATTTCAGTAGTTGTTTCAACTCCATTTTGATTTGCTTTGAGGTATACATAAATCGTACTTTTCAGTTTCGCTAAGTTACTGTACATCGGATTCGAAGCGGGAATGGTGAATATCAAAGTTCCAGCTTTGTTTACCTCATAAGTAATTTTGGCGGAAGTAGCGATGTATCCTGAATCTACTGCTCTCGGAGAGTAGATCAGTTTATTGCCATCTGTATAAATCTCATACATTATAAGCTACCTCCTCTGTAATCAACTGTGACTTTGCCAGTTCCTGTAAAAACCAAACTAATGTCTTTTTCCCCGGTAACAATGGCAGGAATAACATTTTTTCCGTTTGAAAGATTGTAAGTGGTTCCAGCATATGAAACTTTCATAGTGTTGTTTCCTGTGAGAGAAACGTCGATCGTAGGACAAACGTGTATTCTCATGCTAAGAATCTTAAGTGTGTAAGAACCCTCAACCGAAATTCCCTTAGCATACCTAATAATTCCAGTTTCGAAATTAAACGGATCCCAAAGCCATTCATCGGTCGAAGATATCTGATCTAACTTAAATGGTTTGACATCGTATTCTAAAGTAATCTTAGAATACCAACTACCTGATTTCCATTCATTAACGGAGAAACGACCATAATAGTAATAATCAGGATCATCCTCCAAAATTGCTTTCATGTTCTTACCGTGGATAAAATTCATGATCTCGGAATAACGATCTGCCCAGTTTCCGAAATCGTTATGAACTGCGAATTCGATATCACCAGTTCTGTTTTTGTATAATGGATAACCCGTCAGGGCCTCAGACATATCCAAGGCCCCGTATCCACCGGGAATATCCACCGTCATAGTCTTCATCTCTGGAGGATTAAAGACTGGTCGGGATGTGGGTATGAGATGCCAATCATCCCAAGTGTTTTTAGTTCCACCCGTTGTTTTGAGGGGATCTATAAATGTGATTGAATGATCTACATGTTGCATCAAATACCCCTTTCTTTGTACGCCTCCATTCTTCCGAGTTGTCTATCCATAGATGGAGCGATAGCACCCACCGTAGCACCTGTGTCAAGAACAACTTGCATACGTGTCATAGAGGCACCAAGTTTGTCTACTCGATCGGTAAGGTTTCGGATACTAGAAACAACATCACTATTATCCCCAACTTTTCCGATCGTAATTCCATTTTGATTTAATGTCTGGATACCACTTCCGAGACGATTGGAAGTATCCGAATTTAGAGAAATCTGCCGAGCTCCAAACATCGAATCCATTGTAGCTAAACCGCTTGTTACATTTGTAAGATCGATTACCGGTGTAATGGTCGGAGCGACATCGACATCTTCGGCGATTATACTCGCGAGAAGATCGCCAAGACCTTGTACACCCTCCATTGATGATTTTGCCATCTGTTCACCGGCAGAGAACGCTTTCGAACTCCAATCAATTAGAGCATTTACTAGACCCATTCCTGCAAAATTACCGATTGAATAGAATACTTTCGAAGGAGATGCAATCTGTAAAGCTCTTCTTGCCGCCGAAGCTGCCGCCGAAGCCATAGCCGCCGCTCTAGCCTGTGCCGCATATGTGTTTGCTGTAATACCTGCCGCAAATCCAGATGCTACATAAACACCTGCTGAGTAGAATGATCCATAATACCCTCTGGCAGTAATTGCCGCACTAGAGCAAGCTGCCGCGACTGCACTAGAACTAATTCCAATTGTGGTTCTAATGCCGTTTGCAAGCTGAAGGCCTAAATTTCTTCCGGCCTGGTAATATATTCCATTAAAGGAACGTACTTTGCTAGCTCCCTGAGTACAAATCGAGCTAAGAGCCTGAGTTAATGCTGACGTAACTCTTCCGCGGGTTGCATTAATCGTATTGGACATCGTATTCATAAATGAAGTAATAATATCCCTTGCTGATTTATCCGAACCCGTTTTCATTGAAGTAACTCCAGAGATCATTGCTTTAACGATCTTCTTTCCGTATTCTGTGATGGTGGCCTGATCCGTAGACGTAAAGTCTACAAATTTTGTGATGCCACTCTTGGCAAAATTCTTGATAGCAGAACCAAATCCTTCGAGATTATCATAATTTACACTATTGATGTAATTTACAACCTGTCCCAGTTCTCTTAGTTTCTCAGATACATTATGCATCTGTTCGGTATCAATTGACGAGATGTTCTGTCCGTACGTATTAAGGTATCCACCCATAAGTCCGATATTGTAACAAATGTCTTCTACCGTTTTATCTTTCATGACATTTAGAGTATCCAAAACCATTTTGATTGTATTCGCAGCGGAAACGGAATTAGTGATAGCTTCGAGATTTATATTGACCACTTTACCACTGTAACTAACAAGTGCATCCCCAAGAGTGCCAAGTCCAGTAGTTAGAGTTGACCAAGATTTAGATCCGAATACACTCTGCACTAAACCTCCTGCGTTCTGCAAAGTTCCGAGCAAATCGCTGAGCGCTTGACCTGCTCGTACTGAGTTTTGCACAGCTTCGATATTCATGTCTTCTACGATCGAGGCATATGCTTTTAACACACGGCCAAATGGAACAAGCCCTGTTGTTAGAGTCGGCCAAGACTTCGATCCGAATACACTCTGCACTAAACCTCCTGCCGGAGAAAGTCCTGATAATAGATCCGACAATGCTTTACCTGCTGGAACGCTTCTGATTACTGCATCGGCGTCTATATCGGCTACTATAATTGAATACCCTTTTAACACACGGCCAAATGTAGCTAGACCTGTAGAAAGAGTATCCCAAGATTTCTCGCCAAAGATTGCCTGTGCCAATCCACCAACTTTCGGGATTGTTTGAAGAACTTCTATAAGCGAGTTCGATGCTTTGGCAGAGTTATCAATAGCAGATACGTTCACCCCTTCTACTGAATCGGAATATTTTTTCAGTGATTTTCCAAATGTCGCCAAACTATTTCCGAATCGACCAAGTGCATCATTTCCAGTAATCCAACTTCCGGTGAAAAATGACGTTAAAGCGTCCATAAATGTCGCTTTTGTTAAACTAAGAATTGCTTCGGAAAGATTAGCAACTCCGTTCACAACACTCTCGTCTATCTGTTTTGCTCCGTTTAAGAATCCCTGAATGTTATCCATAAATGCCGTCAAGTTAGAGGCGATTCCCGGCAGAGATGCCGTTAGTCCTTCAGCAGTTCCACCAACCAATCCTCCTATGAAGTTGCCTATTCCTCGACCGATATCTTGTAATACGCCAATTCCATCATTGATCGTCGATTTAAAACCTGCAATCTTCGCCAAGCATCCGGCAATTGTTAATATAGATACCGAACCGCCTAAAAATACAGCAATGTCTGCGATAGCTTTGCCTGCACTTTCAATCGAGACGAACTGTAATACTCCCATAGCAGCTGTGATAGCCAAGAGTAATTCACTTAATGCTGTGGCGTTGGCTAAATTCGCTTTTACGTCAAGTTTGGATAGTCCCCATAATAATAACGAAATAGATCCCATCGCCACAATCATTAGTCCCAACACTGCAATTGTCTTTACTATTTTGCTCGGCGAGGCATTAACCGGAATTGTAACAAGTGCTGCAATTACAGCGGCAATTACAATTATTGATTCTTCTGCCTGGCGAAGCTTATCTCGATTAATCAAACTCAATGCAATAATAATTCCGCCTAAGGCTGAAATCGCGGCTGCCAATGCCAAAATTTGCAAGCTGTTCTTGCTTCCTCCAAGTTTTGACACTCCGACCATCGTAGCCATAAGGATTCCGATATGAGTTATAACTCCTTCCGCTTTTCGTATATCATTTTGATCGACACTCGAAAGCGCAATAACCGATGCTGAAATGATAGCAATTGCGGTGGACATCTTTAAAGCCATAGTGCCAACTTTGGAAATTTTATCACCTGCTAGTTTGCTCGTTCCGATAATAATTGCAAACATTCCGAATGTCGTGACTATAACTTCAAGACCATTTTCAATTGAACCTGCATCCAATTTGGAAATCATTTTAAGAGCTTCAGTTATGACAACTACAGATGCCGACATAAGAAGTATTCCCGTTCCGGCTTTAGCAGCATTTGGTCCCGCAAGTCTTGCATCCAGTGCCATACTAACCATTAAACCTACGATATATCCTATCACTTCGGCATTAGCTCTGAGACTTTTAACATCCATTTTTGAAATCTCGTTCATAACTTTCACGAGGACATAAATCGACCCAGCCATAGAAATCATTCCTAAGCCAAAGCTTCCCATCTTAGTTTGTGTTTTAGAAATTAACGCTAGTATTTCAACTACAGCTAAAATAAATCCTGTTTTCGCTACAGTGTTTTTGCTAATGTGTAATTTTGAAATTTCATCGACAGCTTTGGCTAAAATAATGACTGATGCTGCTAAACTAACCATTGTAAGAGCACTTATTCCGGAAGCTCCACCTCCTAATTTTGATAAATAGGAAAATAATGTAGTGAACCCTTCAAGAACGGCAATCACTCCAACTGCCAGAATACTGTTGATATTGGTCCAATCAATTTCTGTCAATTTTTCCATAGCTTGCCCAAAAATCCAAATCGAAGCCGCTAATGTTATAAGAGGCTTCATCATAGAATTAAGGTTCGTCATGTCTGAAATTTTGAACCCTTTTGTTTTTTCTAAAACAGATAGCAACATTCCAAAACTGAACATTGCGCCGCTCACGATACCTAAAATGGTAGCCGCAGTTTTTATTTTTTCGACAGGATAACTTGCTAGAAGAGCGATAGATCCTGCCAATAATGCCACTGATCCGGCAATTTCTTTAAACATATTGACTTTCTTTTTATACTTTAGTGTCTCAGAAACTTCGTTAAATAACCCAGATATACTTTTAAATACACCTGTTAAAGCGCCTATGGTACCACCAATTCCTTTTGGAATTCGAGTTATCTGTTTAATGTCTTTGTAAATTCCAACTCCAAGGAATAGAGCTAAGAGTTTTGGTATGCTTACATTATTCTTAATAAATCCTGCGAAATCAGACAGCTTTGATTTGATCCCGTCCAAATTATCATAAATAATCGAGGCGAACTTCTTAACGTGTTCTCTAGCTTCATCGAAAGACCATGAACCAACTTCTTTCAATAAATCAAGAAATTTTCCGCCGTTGTCCTTGAGTGTATTGAAACGTTCTTTAAAGAAATCCGCAAATGGCCCGAAATATTTCTTAAATACTTCCAACGTTTGCTGGATTTTTGGTATATCCATGAACTTATCGAACCATTTTGATACCGCATCAAAAATACCAGAAGAAGCTTCGACAATAATAGCCGCCATAGCTTTTATTGCTCCAGGGAGGTACTCTATGATTTTCGGTAAGGTGTCCATGAAGGATTTAAACTTGGCATTTTCAGAAAGCGTTTTATACCAGTCTTTTATTGATTCTTTGCCTTTATCAATGGCATCTTTAATGAACTGAATAGACTTTTGAATTACCTCGTTTTTTGTGGCCCATTCATCAAATTTGTCAATATATTCGCTTACCGTTTCGGTAACAGAATGTATCGCCGATACCAGTTTATTCACAATATTCTTAAACCATTTGTTCTTTTCTCCGAATTTATCAACTGCAACAATTGCATCCCCAGCTCCGGAAGTAAAGATTAATAGTATTTTTACTGCTAACTCAATTGCATCTGTGATTAACGCAAACGCTACTTTTCCGACTCCACCGATAAAAGTCGCTAGCATTTTTACTATAGTAAATACTCCTTTAAATGCTCTTGTTATCTTATCTGCCGCATTTTCTGTTATAACCAAACGTTTTGAAAAATCATTAACCGCCTCTGCAAAACTATAAATCTGTTTTGGAGTAATTTTAAATGAACCAAACACATCAAAAAATGCCGTTTTAGCAGAGTCAAATATGGTCATTAAACTTTGAACAGCTCTTCTTGCAGAATCGAAAATTAATTCTGTGGTGGTTGGTTTTTTCATCTGCTCCAACAGATCTGATAATGGAGTTCCAGTCTTTTTTGCCTGGTCAGCAAGTTCTCTAAGTATTTTTACCTGATCTTCTGTATATCCAGCGCTTTCTAACTCTGAATCCGAAAGATTTCCTATAACTTCAGTTAAATCATCCATGGATATTGTACAATCGTCCCAAGTTTGACCATTTCGTTCCCATACTTTATTCACGAGTTTTTGAATTGCTACTTGGTCTTCCCCTGCTTCTGTAAGTCTTCGAATGCGTTCTTCGCCATTACCCCAATTTCCTCGAATAACATCGATGGTCATTGCTTGAAAATGCTCGAGACTCTCTGTGGTGATTTCGACAGCTCTTCCTGCTTTATCCGCATCATCTGCTAATCGTTTGAAAACTTCTATAATTTCAGATTTTCTAAGACGGCCGGAGTTGAATAGGTTTTCTACTCCTCCTAACATTTTCAGTAAATTTTGAATCTGAGTAAAACGTACAGTTCCTTCGGCTTTCGCTACTTCCAAAAGTTTATTCTTAAATGAATCGGCCGAGACTCCTGCTTTTTCAAGGAATTTGTTAAACACATTCCAAGCGTTGGATTTCGAAAATATAATTTTGAATTTATCTCCTACACTTCCGATTCCATCATTGAGTTTTTTGAAGGCAGCGATAGGTTTTTGTATATCAAAAGCAGCAATGGCTTTTGCCGCTCTTTCAGCCATTTTGATTATATTATTTGTGACAAATGCAGCGAACGGTTCTAACGCTTTTTTAACGTCATTGATCTTAACTCGGATTGCATTGAACATCTGAACTAAAGCACCGTTCTGGACAATTAATGGTGAATAGAACATTGCACCAATTCTTCCCAACGCTGCTCGAATGTTGGATAATGCTCCAGAAAAAGTTTCATTTGCCTTCTTTGCATGTTCGCCGAATGCATCATCCATTGCGGCAGCGAATGTAGCAAAATCAATCTTTCCGTCCGATACCATCTCCCGGACTTCTGCTTCTGTAACTTGCGCTCCATTCCCAACTCTCGTTAGATAGTCAGCGAGAGTAGCTGCAGCGTTCATTCCTCTACCAGAAAGCTGAAGAAGCTGATCTCCCATCAGTTTACCCTGTCCAGCTACCTGAGTGAAGATTCGACCAATGTCGGAATATTCGCTGTTCGTCATAGCAGCAACACCAGCAACTGCTCGAAGCGATGAAAACATCTGGTCACCAGCTCGCATACCAGAGGCGGCCAACTGTGAAGCAACCGTAGCTGCCGCATCCAAACTATATGCTGTACCGTCAACTGAATCCGACACGTTCTTCATTACATCTGCTACGGCCTGTTCGTCTTTAAGCAAACCTAACAACTGGAAGTGGGCATTCTCAAGATTGAACGCTCTGTTTTTACCTCCTGTGAGAATACCTCCCGTGACAAAACCAGCAGCTTTTTTTGTTAAGTTCATCAGAGAATCCGTCACATTTTGGATAACCCTCATTCCAACAATACCAAATGTGGAGAATCTCTTCTGGAGCGACTCAACTCCTGTTGAGATTTTGGCAAGAGAAAAAGCATTCGCGACTCTCTGCAATTCTTCCATGCCAGCGGCTGCCCCCTTTAGATTGGAGGCCTTTTTTAAGTCGTTTAATGAATTGATTGTTGTCTTAACTCGTCTTTCGAATTGTGAATTATCGAATTGCATCTTAACAACTCGTTCTTCAATGTTGCTCATGCTCTTCTCACCTCATTCCATGCATCTTCCGCGATTTGATCAAATATAGGTTGCAAGGCTGGATTAATATAATCTCTGCCTTGTACATACCCGCCGTTTCTTGTGCAATGTCCGTATTGTATTATTATAGCTATCGGTATACCATCATTAATGTTTGTATTTTTCCAATAGATGGTATATTTTCCTTGATCTTTAGTTATTTCATAACTCCATGAATTTGCGGTCTTTCCAGTATCTTTAGGCGTAGCTGAGGCAAGGGCGTCTACGCCTAACTGACCATACTTTGCAAGATTTCTTTTGAAATCCCAATTCAGCAGGAAATTAAGAAATCTTCCAGTTTTTGGTAGACCGCCCTTACTATCAAAAAATATCATTTTGATTTTTCCTCGCTTTTTTTGGTTACATCGCGATCAGATCTTTCCACATATCTACATCACAGATGCCATCGCCAACTCCATTTCCGATTTTCTTACCCTGTGCCATTCGGAGTTTCTGATATGCATTGATTCCATTCATAAGAATCGGGCCATAATCTCTGTCGAGAGCTCCGGAATACATTCCGCGGGCTTTAAGAATCTCCTGGAGTAAAAGAACTGAAATCCCTTTCGATCCAGAAGATACTGACTCTGGAAGGAACTCATAACTTTTCGCTGTTGCCGCTTTATTCGGGTTTTTAATTGCCTGACCGATACCGATCATGTCGGGATTTGAAATTCCGTTGTATTTCGCTAAGATAGAAACAGTGGTTCCCATTCTCTTAGCAATATTGGACAATGTTTCTCCGTTTTTAACGTAATATACTTCAACATTGATAGCAACATTGTCTGTTTTGGAAGGTTTCAATGTTCCGCCGCTGCTCTGAGAAATTTTTGCCTTGAACTCATCCCAGGTCCAGCTTGTTCTGTATTTATTGTTTGTGACATATGGAGCTGGGCAGTATTTATTTACAATGTCGAAATGGCGAAGAACATGGTCAGGTCCGACTTTCATCACTTTCATAAGATACTGTACGAGTTCAACACATGATTCCTGTGATTCTTTCGTAAAATACCATTTCGGATCTTCTGCGTATTTGCCAGTTCCGTCGCATTTCGGACAAATTTCAATGCCGACAGTGTTGGAATTTCTAGCGTAAGGATGCTTCTGCGTATAATAGCCCGCAGTTCCTACCTGCCAAAGAATAGCATTAAGATCTGCCGCCTGGAATTTTGTTCCATCCCAATAAATGTAAAAATGTGCCCCGCATCCATCGGAATTAATCTTATTGTTCTGCCCGGCAACCCCGAGATAATGTACAGCGATAAACTGTTCAGCATTACCCCAAGCCGGAATATACGGTCTGCTAAGAGACCTTACATCATTAATTACCATAAAAACCTCCTATCCATGCTTTTGTTGTTTTGCCGCTAATCTAGCTTCATTTATTTCTCTCTGAGTTCTCGCTGCATCTTTCTTGCTCATTTTGTTGTTAGATGATTGACTAACACCGCATACTTCGATTAAAGTTAGTAATCGATTAAGATGCCATTTATCCGCTTCAAATGGAATATGGAGCTGAACCATATAACTGTATATTTGCTCACTCGTAAGTTTCTTACGTGGACTCTTTTTCTTAGGCCCATACTGTGAAATGGTAGTGGCAGTCATTGGATCGTTTATATACTGCTGAATACGGGCTAATTGCCCCGTCGTCAAACATTTGTATACATTCGGATCCACTGACTCCCAACCAATTGTCATACATCTTACATAATCCAAATCAGCCTCTTTCGATTTATTTGGATTATTAAGATAGTTAACTTTCCATTTTGATTCCCAAAGGGAAAGTGATCGTAAGCTATGCTCCAAGCGTAGTGTTTGTCCTTTTACCGTAATAAAACCGGTTATATCGCTGTAAAGTTCAGTCGGCGGGATTGTTATTGTAAGCATAGCTGAACCTCTCTTATTATACCGGCATCATTGCGGACGCGGCCGGGTTGAGTTCAGGGTGTTTATCATACTCTTCCTGCATGATTTTGGTATACTCAGCAGGGAGTACGGCCAGGACGAAATCGGCAGCAGCGTTTGCATTCTCTGTTGGATTCTCGAATCCAAGCAACTCCATAATCAGCTGCTCATATGCATTGGACTGCTCAAAAGCATCGGAAATCTCTTTATTCTTAATGAATCGTTTACCGTCATCAGACTTAACGCCTACAGCGCCCAGAACAAATTCTTTGAAATACTGGAATAAGGCTTTCATATCCTGAGTATCGACGATACGTTTCAGAAACTCTTCCATACCTCCTCCAAAGGAAAACTGCATTTCAACGATCTGTGCCTTGCTGTAATGGAAGTAAAACGATTCCTCTCTTTCATTACCATTGAAATCTGTGTATTTAATCTTTTTTACTAACATAGCCATATCTCCTTTTTTTATACACCCCACCAGGTTGACCCTCATAGACCCTGGTGGGGCAAAACGTTGTTATTATTTGGAATGATTCAGTTTATTGCTGTTTCGTCAAACTCCGACTTTTGTCTTGAGTAAATTAACCATTGCTGCCGGGGACGGAAGTTTACCAGCGGTTGTCTCTTTTCCATAGAGAGTTTCCTCGATCTTGGTGAGAACTGCTGCGTCGATCTTGGTCGAATCGATTGTAATCTCGCTGAATGCTTTGTAGCCGGCTACTGATACCGGAGTGGTAGAGCATTCCCAGGAAAGTGTCATTGCATCCGGAGATTCATTGATAGTGGCATATGCTCTCTCGGATGGGGAAGCTGTTGCACCATAAATGATATGAAGTTTGTATCCATCATCGGATTTCGTAGCGGTATCATTGCCGATTTCGCTGCGATAACAGAATCCGAACGGGATACGTTCCTGCTGTCCTACATATGCTCCTGCCACTACTTCGGCGGAACCATCACACGGATAGAACTCTCTCGGACACTGGAATGCTTCGATAGTGAAACCAAATGTTTCTGCGGAACGAAGAGCTGCATATTTAATATTGTCTGCATAAAAAGCGGATTCCTCTGCACCCGAAGGACTGAGTGTAACACCGGTAAGACCATTCCATGCTACTGCGTTGGAATACCCACCATCCGTATCTGCTTCAGTCTGTAAGAATAATACGCCTTTGGAAGTACCGGTTTCAAATTCTCTCTCACCGGTCTGATCCCATACTAAAGGTCCTGCTGCCATTTGTATATCCTCCTTTTCAATAATAAATGTTGAATGCGTCATGACAGACACCATCTGTTGTATAATGATTTGTGTATTCGCATTCTGGCAAAGAAGCCAGCTGCTCTAAATACTCACTGTCGGGGTCTGTATCCATAAGAACCATATTATAACGAACGTGAAAGTTATAAGGTTTGTTATTAGCAAATCTTGTATCTCCTTTGTTTCTATGGTAAACAATACAGGGATATTCCAACAGCTTATTTTCTGGCGGTTCGAAGTATACATTCTTAACGATTGTCTCAAGTAACTCATGGAGTTTCTGACGGCGTTGGTCCATTGTATACACCTCCAATCGTCAGAATAAGACGGGGCGCTGAAACCTCAACAGATGTGACTTTCCAGCGAACCCCCATCCATTTAACATATCGAATGGCCGAAAAATTCTGCTGAGAGTAAGGAGTCCCGACAATGCTTATTCTATTCCGAACTTTCAGATCATCATTGATTTGACCACTTACCGGTTCCCAATTTCTGGTATCCTGTAAAATATCACCTCTGGCTTTCTTCTCAACGATATTTGCTTTGAAAACGCCATAATTATTTTCGTTGGTCAATCCATATCCGATCATACCGCAAAATTTAGCCATTTTGATTTTCTCCTTACGCTAATTCCAACACCAGTGGAGTAGCAGTAAGAGCGCTGGCTCCAGTAGCAACCGTTAAAACGGAAAGTTTTCCATTGGTAGCATCGATCTCAACCGGGCGGTAGAGTTTGGAATCCATTGATACGACAACGCGGCCCATCTGTGCCATATGGCAAACATAGGCTTTCGTATCCTCGGTCATCCCCAGCGATTTAGCAGCATCAGCATATGCTTTGTTTGCGCTTGCGTCCCCATAAATGGTGATAGCACCGACATGCTGATCATTTGCATCCTCATAGAATTTCTTCAGGTCTTTAATTACTGCACTACCCATCGTTTACTCCCTCCTTACGCTGCTTTGCGCTCAAATGCAACTGCACTGTACGGTACAACGAGCGCTCCCGAACATCTTGTTTCAATCAGGTATTTCTGCTGGTTGTAGTCAATGTCGAAATCCTCGAACATAGACACTGCGCCGCCTTTGTCTGCGCCAACATAATAGTCATTCAGGTTAACCATCAGAGCAAGAAGCTCATGGGTATCACTTCCAACTGTACGTTTCTGACCTTTCATCGGGGCAACCGAAACGATCTTGTTAACCATAAGGGTTGTAGCAAGATCACTTACAGAATTGTAAATACGGCGACCGGTGGTATCTTTGATCAGAAGCATATCGGTGAGGGCATCCTGAGCGACGAACAGTGTCGGGTTGCCAGATCCTCTGTAATCATTGTAAGATCTGATGACAGAATCGATGAGATCTTCCGCTTTCTGAGAAGTGGTAGCTCCGGCATCGCTGGAAACCAGCTTCTTAACAGTGAACAGATCTTCGTCGGTCCAAATCGGACGGATGTTCGTATCAGATACTTTATCCTCATCCAGGCTGGAACGTCCATCGCCGATAAGGATGCATCTTGCGATCTCCTCATCCAGTTTCTGGCGCATCTCTGCTTTCAGCCATGCAACAACATCAAACTCGATAATGTCGGCGGCATCATCCCGGTCGAGTTTCTGTTTCTTGTAGATCGTACACGGAGTAGTCTCACGTTTCAACAGGGAGAATACTTCCTCTTTCTTGTATTTGCCTTTCATGTATCCTTTTGCTCTTGCATCATCGCTGCGGATATCTGCAAACATTGATTTGATCCGAGCAAATGGATAGCGGTGTACGCCACTCATTACTGTTGCAACCCATTCAATCGGATTGTTAATGAATGTTGGCGGCATATTGAGGTTCTTAGGATCCGGGAAAAGCCAGTCGATATCTGTGATACCGTACTCGTCAGCATGTTTGAGAACAGACTCTTTCAGGGAACCTTCACGTTTAGCATCTTTGAAGATTACCTCCATCTGGGAATGAGTTAAAACATGCTCCCGGTTGTCTTCTTTCAGATCGTTGTCGAATACGTTCTGTTTCATTTCATTTCCTCCTTCTTTTGGTTTGGCATGTGGCTCGTCATCAATATTGGTTTCAAGAGCCATACCGATAAGTCCTTCGACGACAGACCGCTGTTCGGGCGTAAGCGAGTTAATCACCTCTTTGATTTCTGTTTCCGGGTCTGCAGCCGGCGGGTTATTGTCAGTCTGTTCTTCTGCATGATAGAGTTCAACAGAGTTTCCTCCAATCAGCATTACGGCCTCCTCCTCAGAGTCTTCTGAATGAGCGATAATTGTATCGATGAGTGCACCAGGGTTAGCACCCGCAAGGCACAGACTGACTTCTTTAATATTTCCATGAATTACGTTGTTTCCTTTTTCCTGGAGCTGGTTCGCATAAATCGACAGAGCATCGAAATCCCCGTGAGCGAGGCATACCCTGGCAATTTCGGCATTTTTCGTATTGTTAAAATATCCGTAAGCATACATGCCATTTTCGTCCTCTTTAAGAATTGCATGGCCGAGTACATTCTCTACGGAATTATGATTGTGACTCCACACAAGTGGAACCTGACCTCCATTCTGGTCAGAGAAAGCCCCTTTTCTAATTACGCGGCCATCTGTACAACGAACATTGTTTTTGGTCGCATAACCGGCAAAATCATACTTTTCCATTTTTGATCTCCTCTCTTAGTTTTTGCAGATCGTCTTTCAATAAACCATTTTGATTTCCTGAAGCAGCTTCTTTAGTACCCGCTGGTTCTGAAAGATTCTTGTTTCTAAGTTCATCCGCACTAGGATCTTTAGACGGTTTCATTCCAAGACCCTGACGAACCTCATTGCTTGTAAGAATCTCGTTACGTGTCATCTTATCGGAAAGTTCCGCAACAGTTCCAATAGGAGCCAGTTTGAACGGATCACGATAGAACTCGATTGACTGACGCTGTCCGATCGCAGTAAGACTCAGGAACTTTCGTTTGTATTCGAGCGCAATAACAGAGATAATTGGCTCGACGATTCTAGCATAGTAATTCTGCATTGTTGCCTCACTAGCATTTCCATTCAAGATTTCCTGAGTAATACCAAGTTGTGAAAACATAAGATCCTGCAGATACTCTACCTGCTTGAGCAGATTGTTTTCGATTGATCTGTTAAGCTGTGTGACTTTCTCTGTACTGTCAATATAAGCGATACCGAGTTTAGAATTTTCAATCTGGTTTTCAATCTCTGCTTTTCTCTGAGCTGCTTCTTTTCGTTTTGCTTCTGTTCGAATCGGATAAGGTAACTGAATCAACAAATCCAATTTACCAGAACCGGTTTGTGTGTCTACGACATCCAGCAAATACAATTTTTTGAGAAGCCTTTGTACCGTAGAATTGGTTTCGTTAAAAACTTCATAGAATGGATTCTGGATAATCGCCGTACTAGATTTTGGGACGACAAGATCTTTTCTCCTCCCATCCCTTTCATCATACAGTTCAACTTTAATATGCTGAGGATACCATTCTTTTATCCTTCCAGTGCGAAGACTATAAATCTTCATACCGGTAGAATCGTTCGGATCTTTTTCCGTCAATACCGGAACAACAGCGACGACTCCTTCATCGAACATTGATTCCACAACGTCAATCATAAAGTCAATCGCATTCTGATCTGTATTTGCTTCGAGATGAAAGATGGTATTCAAGGTAGACCTGTCCATATTTTCCATAAAGCGGCCTGATTCATCCAGTTTACAATGAGTCAAATCAATACTTGCTACATCAACTGCGATTCTATTCACGACCGCGGATACCGCTGACCGTTCAGCTCTTTTACTAACCGAAATTCGGTATGGATTTCTGGAATAGCCGGGCCCGTAATCCCGATATACTACTTTGGTCGGGTCTCTTCCGTTAAACGCATTCCAGGCATTCTTAAATCTCGTTTGTAAACCCATTTTGATTAACGTCCTTTCCCAAAGAGGGTCATTCGAATACCTCCTTGTAACGTTTGTATGCAACGTAAGCATCCATCATTGCCGACACGGCATCAATCTTAGCTTCCCGTTTTTGTTTCATAAGTTTCCTGTTTCCATTTGTGTCTACCATAACGACACAGTTACCCATTGCGAAGTTCATTAAGGATTCGTCAAACCAAAGCATACCTTCTTCCGCCAATGTCTTCAATTCACCTAGCGGAACGGACTCCGTCTTCGATCCCTGAATTACTTTCTCTACTCCGAATGGACTATTTTCTCTACACCAACGCTCCGAGAACTCTTTTGCGTTATACGGGTCATAACCAAAAGCCCGAACGTCGTATCTTTCATGGACAATAAAATTATCCAAGTCGTCGTACACTTGGTCGATATCAAGAATTGCTCCTGGCATAATAACAAGACTTCCTTCTTTGATAAACTCCTCGTATTTCAAACGCATTGCGGACCGTAGTCGCATAAGTGTAACTTCGGTAATGTAGTTTCGTGTCTTTATACCAAAAGTTCCATCCGATAATGGGAATAGGAAAGTAAACGCACAGAAATCATCTCCCTGAGAAAGATCCGCCCCCAAAGCGCATGGTAGATCATTATAATCCCGATGATTTTTACACAGCGTTTCTTCATAGGTAAAGTAATATGTGAAACCTTCCATTGGAAGCCCAAAACGTTTCGCCAAAATATCATTCCTCGATGAAGGGGAATGTTCTGCTTTTTCTACGGCATCCTGGTACGTTTCATACGTCACCGTAATACCAATGTTTGGGTTTGCTTTAGGCCACATATCAGGATCAGAAACTTCTTTAATATCATCCAGCTTATACCACCAGATAGATACGTGTTTGTTCTTGTATTCTCCTCGGAGTATCTTGGTCAATTCCATTTTGATTGAATCGCCAACTCCATTTCTAGTAGTACCTTCTGACGATACGGCTAAAACCAGATAGTCGTCATTTTTAGATGCGCCCTGCTCTAATGTCTCTATGACATCTTCTCGGGTATCACCGGACAACCATTCATCGACTGTATTGATTCGGCTATTCAGTCCCTGGAGCTTATCGATGCTCATAGCCCGCACTTCAAGTAGCGAACCGGTAAGACTGTTTCTGATACCATCCTTGCTAGAGTATAATTTAGGGCGATCTGCTTTCGATCCCGTTGTATTTGAGGCCGATCCAGCAGTTAAAAACTGGAAGAATGGCCCTTTAGAACGTGTTATAGAAGTCCTAATAGGAGCCATAACCTCTTCTGCTTGCTTCATAGTTGGAGACGTGTGCACCTGATGTGTGGTACTTGTATCTACATTCAAATAGTAATTTTGGATGTATGACTCATACTGTGATTTCGCTGCACCTCGTCCAACGATAAGAAACTGTTTGTGAATTAATCTCTTTTGGATTCTTTTGTAAACATAATGACCGCCATGGCCATTCGGATTTGGTTCATAAACTTGCCTTTCAACAAATTCATACCATCCGAAGATTTGCTCGCCCCAAAGTTTGAAACTATCTAGCATATGCAAATCGGAACCATCTGGTAAAGTCAGTTCGTTCTCGCAATACTCTATCCAACCTTCAACCGGCTCCGGACTATAATAAATATCGGGGTCGGCGATAAGATCATCGATGCGGCACATCTCCATCGCAACTTCTTGATTTACTGGGATCTCTCCTGCGAGAACCTTATCCCTGAACTCTCTGTAGTATTTCGGAACAATGTCATTATACAAAGTCATATGACATCATCCTTTTTTCTTTCGTTTTATGATTTTTGCGACTTTTTCAACTGCGTTATAGATTCCAACACCTGTTCCGAGAAGACCTGTTACTTTTCCACCCCATTTAATTGCCGCATCAATATATTCTGCGCCTTTATTTTTCTGTTTAGGGGTAAGGTCTTTAATCTGTTTTTCCATTAGCAATCTTGAATAAGCAGATCTCAGTTCATCATCGCTAAATAGATCTTTATTAGCGTATACCTGCCTTGGATCATGACTGTTAATTGCTTCTTTTTTCTTGACCTCTTTTTCTTCCGCAGTCAACGGTTTCGTTGATCCAGTTTTTTTCTTGTTTACCCTAACTCTAGCTTTAGCAGATCGAGCAGATCCATAGCTTTTGGTTCGGTGGCCTAACTGCTCTGGAGTTCTTCGAACACCCCAATGCATTCCGAGAACTCCATAATGGTATAATTCATTGTTTTCCATTTTGATTACACTCCTTCCTCTGCCGCGTGTCGCAAACGCCACAGGTATTCTGCCTGAATGGCCTGAAAGGCGGCAAGAACTGTAGAACTTGAAGGAGGGTCAAAAACAATGCGAACGCTCAGATTCACATATTCGATAGTTGCCTCAAGGATTTTGCTACCCTCGAGAAACTCGCCCCATGTTTGATCTTCACCGGTAACCCTGTATCCAACAACTCCGATTCCGTTCTGGTTCAAAGTCATTAGATAGCTGTTGATCAACGGTATAAGTTCGTTATCAAAGTCAGTACATTCATCATCATGGATGATATTGTCTCTGACTTCTTTTAAGATGCTTTCGATCATGGCACTCCTTTGACTTTAAGTAAGTCTCTACAAATGTATCCTTCTTTACCGCCGGTCAGTTTCACTTTAAGAAATTTTCGACCCTGCCAGTTGTATACAATGTCCTCAGGATCTACTTCCACTTTTGTTCCTTCTTTAAGCTGATCGACTAAAACCTCATCCTCATTTGGATCAGTTGGGTCTTTTCGAACACCGCAGGTCTTACAGTTTCGTATAGTTGCAGTCTTCATACTTATGACCTCCATGGACACATGTCGTTTGGTTTCCTTTCCACTACGAGCATTGGTTCTATCAAAAGATTCTCATCACCGTAATGGATAGCATTGTGAGTTTTTAATTGAGTTGAAATCAGGTACTCGGGATTAAGCAAAATATCCGTAGCATACTGGATGTCTTCTAACCGGATAGGGTTCATATGATGTATGATGATGTTGTTCGTGATGAAGTGATCTTCGCACCCAAGATCCTTGCAATAGTCAGAATCTCCAGTATCCCTCCAAATAACATAATTCCTAACGTTTCGCCATTCGTCAGACTTGTAAAAGCGCTGGTTGACCCATCGATCAAAGCCGTATGTGTCTTCTCCGATTGTTCCACCTATTCGCAAATATCGGTACCGACCAAGGAACGTTGGTATTGTGCATAATTCGCTATACGTCCTCATAAGTTTCCTGATCCTCCGCATCTCTTCCCGCATATCGTCCGAATGCCACTAAAGCCTTCTGATACAGCTCTTCGGAATGCTGCTGTGATTCAATAGCTTTCGTCTGAGCTTTCAGTTTCGACTTCTGTTCATTCAGAATATCACGTTCGACTCTTTCTCGCGGTGATCCAAGCTTGAGAAAGTGGCAAACCTCCTGAGAAGTTGCTGTACCATCTCGTAAACGCTGCTCCGCCAAGTCGTATGCCAATGCAATGCACTGCTGTTCGCGTGTTTCTGCTGTTAATGCGGGACGATAAGGCGGTTGAGAGGAAGTTTTTGGTTCTTTCTTCATACTTTGTCCGCCTTTCTATCAACTTCCACAATGCTTGGTGGGGCTTACCGGGTACTTTTGAAGAGGTGGATTGGCTATGAGTACACAACAAAATATAGGAGGTTCTATGAATAATCATTGTTTACGGTATCATTGCACCCGATAAGCTTTACCAAACATTGTGGCGAGTTGAAAACATTTTTGAAAATATCCTTCCGGAGCAAAAATAAAG
>OGLM01000352.1_pt1 | contig 57409 bp, 50 predicted proteins | sample 1572531 | NCBI WGS metagenome assembly OGLM01 (sample SAMEA2581909, study PRJEB24529) | metagenome | biome: Human gut stool | place: China | collected 2011
ACGTTATTAATTATGAAAGAAAAATTCAACTGGGAGGAATATCAGAAGCTGGTAGCGGAGATACCGGAGGAGAGAAAGAAATTTCTTCGGCAATGCATGCGCTCAGTAAGAAAAGTACAGTTCAAATTGCTGGAGGGAGGATTGAAATACGAAGAGAGCACATTGGAGATATGTGGAATAATAGGTACGTTCCACAAACCGGAGGACCAGGCACAACTGTGCAATCAGCTTTACAAGTACATGACACAGGATCCGGAACCGACACGCGAACAGATAATAGCAGAGGCAAACAAAATAGCGGACGAAATGAGGAAAGAGCAGGAGAAGGAGTAAGCGGAGGGAAGAAACCGCAGCTTTCGATTGATGAACACGGCTTATATTCTCGTTCATCCACCAGTCTTACTCCGCGTGTTCTTTTATCAACCATGTCGGATATGGATGTGGAGAACCTGTCGAAAGAAGAGTCCGAGGCATTATCCCAGTATCGGGACACATTGAACAAATACAATGGTTTTGCAGAAAAAAGGGCAGAGGTCGGAATGAGGCTTAATGAGTTGAAAGCAGAGAGCAACCAGACAGCCGACATTAAGGAACGCATAAAGCGCACACAGGATACTCTGGACAGTATGAATGATAAGGTCAGAGAAACTGCCACTAAGCTTCAGGAGATGGAACAGTCAAAGATATTGCATGATATGTACGAAACGGAGCTCAGACGCGCAACAAAAGACACTGAACATAGATTATATCCAAATTCCACCAGTCTTACTCCGCGAGTCCTTTTATCCACCATGTCGGATATGGATGTAAAAAAACTGTCGAAAGAGAAGTCTAAGACATTGTCCGAGTATCGGGATACATTGAGAAAATACAATGATTTTGATGAGAAAAGGGCAGCGGCCAGAATGAGACTTAATGCATTGAATGCAGAGAGTAACCAGACAGCAGATGTCAAGGAACATATAAAGCGTACACAGGACACTCTTGACCGTATGGACACAAAGCTTAAAGAGACTGATGCAAAGCTTCAGGAGATGGAACGGTCAGATACAATGCGCACAATGTATGAAGCGGAACTCAGACGTACAATAAAGGACAGGGATGTGCGTACCAGAAACGTGATAAAGACAGAACATACTCTTAGGAGAGCCGCACTGGAATCCCAGAGAAAGTTCTATGTCGCATCCCAGAGAAGGCGTTCTGAAAAACGCAAAAAAACAGCCATCAGAAATCAGATTGTAAAGATTGCAGGAGAGTTTGATTCAATGCTCAAGAATCCTACCGAGAAGAAATATGTGCCGGTTAATCTGGTGCGCCCTGTAATACAGATGCTTAAGGTAAATATGGATGCAGGGCAGGAAATGCGTCTTATGAAGCTTGAGAATAAGATTAATCTTGAGACGGATCCTGCAGAGCGCCAGAGACTTATGGACCGGTATACATCACTGTATGCAAATATGGAAAACGGACAGGCGAAACTGGCTGAAACAGTAAGGCTGTACAGCAGTCTTGAGAATGATCCGGTATACAGTCATGAATATGATCCGGTAATAGAGAAGCTGTTGAATGAGCTGGCGGATGATATAGGCAGTACACCGCTGTATGAGATGACGCTTAAACAGCTTGATCATACAAGGGAAGTTATGGGAGCATTGAGAAAGACTGTAAGCGACAGTACCAAAATGCTTGCCAGTGACATCAAAGAGCGCACGGATGAATGTGCCAGAAAGTGTAATCTGGAAATCTCAAGCCGTAAAGCGGCAAAAGGGCCGTTGGCACTTCTGCAGAGGTTTAAGGATACAATGCTGACGCCGGAGAGAATGTTCAACTCAATCGGAGGATATGTCAAAAACGGCATGATGAGCAGGCTTGGAACAATGCTCAATAACGGACAGCTTAAGCAGACAAGGCTTATGCAGCGGGGAAGTAATATATTCCGTGAATTGGTGGCAGATGACAATCTTAAGAGCCTTAATTCCACCAGAAATATGGTAGACATAGGACTGGTTGATAAAGAGGGCAGACCGGTAATGATTACAAGAGCGCAGATGCTGTCAATATATATGCACCTGCAGAGCAAGGATAACAGAAGGCATCTTATATATGGTGGACTGACAACACCGGAGCAGAAACTTTACAGCAAAGGGAAAACGACCGAAGCCTATAATAAAGGTGCAATTGTTCATGGAATAGGTGTTGACCTAGATGCAGTCAGTGCAAAGCTGGATGGTGATACCGAGCTTACCGAAGATGAACGGATAAGCCTTAAGAAACAGTATAAGCAGATTGTCAGGGAAGCCGAGGCAAGATGGAAGAACATATTCGACAATATCGAAAAATCCCTGACTGATTATGAGAAAAAGTGGATTGAGAAGGCAGATTATTTTTTCAATACATTCTGCCGTGATAATCTCAATGAGACTACACTTGAACTCTATGGTTTTAAGAAAGCAAGGGTTGAAAAGTATTTTCCGATTCATTCAGATAAGGATTATCTGGATGTTGCTCCTGAAGGACTCAAGATGGATGCGACACTTGAAAATATGGGATTTTTGAAGAACAGGACAGGATTTTCCAAGAATCCGGTATATCTTGAAGATATGACAAGAGTAATACAGAGACAGCTTGATTCGGTATCAAGGTTCTGTGGAATGGCAATCCCTCTCCGTAATTTCAAGAAAGTATATTCGGCTACATATGGCGGATATGCGGAATCCGTCCGTAAGACGATAGAAAAGAATTATGGAGCACATGCAGTCAATTATATTGAAAAACTTATTACGGACCTTGAGGGCGGCACAAAGGGAACAGCCACGGCTGCCGACAAGATATTCAATGGATTAAGAGGAAATACGGCGGCAGCAGTGCTTACACTTAATCTTCCGGTAACTGTAGGACAGGCGGCATCATATCCGACGGCAGCGGCAGAAATGGACTGGCCGAGCCTCGCAAAGGCTTTTTTCCGTGGAGGAAGGAAGAACTGGGTATTCTCTGCGGCAGACAGGGAGCTGATTGCAGAATATACACCTCTTCTGTGGTACCGTAACCAGGGCAACTCAACAATGGAACTGGGAGACATACAGAGCAGGTCAACATGGTACGGAAGCAATAAGGCAGTATCGAAGATTAAGCATTTTGGGCTGGACTGGATACAGAGCATGGATACGGCCACTGTAGGAAGATTGTGGTATGCTGCACAGTATTATGTCAATTCCCACAATCCGGAACTTAAAGCTGATTTTGATAAATATAATAAACTGCAGAATTTGAACGAGCATCAGAAAGAGGAATTTCAGAAGAATAAGGATGCATATTATTCAAAGGTGGCGGAGGTATTCAATAAGGTTGTTGAGAATACACAGCCGGATTATACCACAATGCAGAGACCGGATATTCTCAGAAGTAACAATGCATTGGTGAAGCAGATGACTATGTTCATGACACAGAGACTGCAGAACTTTAATATTGTGTATGATGCAGCAGCGGAACTTATCTGTTACAGTCGTGATGCTAAGAGAGGACTTAACGGTGTCACAAAGGAAGATGTAAAGGAGAAGAGTAAGAGATTTGTGAGAGCGGTAGTATCACAAATGGCGGCCACCGCGACGCTGGTAGCCGGCAAAGCGGTCTGTAATTTCCTCTTACATAATGTGAAAGGCTTCCGTGATGATGATGACGATATAACGGCAGAGAGCATTGCAGCTACATTAAGGGACCAGTTTATTGAATCATTATGTGCGAACATTGTCGGAGGAAGTGAATTGTACAGTCTCATCAATTCTATTGTAAGCGATAAGTATTATTATGGCATACAGCTTTCGGCATTGTCATCCGTGACGGATATGGCATCACATCTTAAGAATCTGTCGGATGCGGCAGAATCGGGAGATAAGAGCAAAATCACTAAACAGATATGGAATCTTGTTGATGATGTGAGCAAGGTGTTCGGCGTGCCGGTGGCAAACGCAAAGAAACTGTATAATGCCGGCCGGTACCACGCGATTGATATTAAGAACGGACAGTTCTTTAAATTCATGTCAGATGTGGAGACGAGCGAGAGCAAGCAAGTAGATGGAATCATCGAATTGTTAAAGTCCGGCGCCGGAACGGATGAGATTAATGATATGATAGAAAGTTCAGCACAAGGTATCGCTTCGGAATATCAGGCATACGAGGAAGACAAAGTACATTCACAGGCGGTATCCAAGGTCAAAGCAAAGTTTACGGCAAGGCTTAAGAGCAAGTATCTCAATGGCGATGATAATGAAAAGGACGGTGTAGTGAATGTCATGATTAACAGCGGCCTGTACGGGGATAGGAACGAAGTAAATGACACCTGCATGGACTGGGTTATATCAAAGCTCAAAGATGAATATATCAGAGCGGCTTCAATGACGGAGCGTAACGATATACGAAGGCAGTTATTTAATACCGGTCATTGGAAATCGTTAAGTAAGCTTGATGAGTATCTTAAAGGGCTTGTGTCAAATAAATAGTGACAGACAGGAATCGCAGATGCGGTTCCTGTTTTTTTCGCTCATGGGTTAGAAATTGCATACAGGAATGTCATATTATTAATAAAAACACAGGAGGTAGGAAGAATGCCGGTTCAGGTACTTACAGCAATAGTATCAGCGGCGGCAACAATAATGGTGTGCGTGATCACAACGACTTGTAATCTCGCTGCAATGAAGAAGCAGCGCCAGGAGATGTCCGTGCTTGTGGATTACAAGATAACGGAGCTTACAAAGAGAGTGGACAAGCACAATAACATTATCGACCGTACTTATAAGCTTGAAGAGAAAACAGAGGTTCAGGCAGAGCAGATTAAAGTAATAAATCACAGGATAGCAGATTTGAAAGGAGCAGTGAACAGATGAAATTAAGAAATTGGAAAGTGTGGCTTAAGGCGGCAGCAGTAAGGGCAGTCAAGACGGTGGCACAGACGGCAGTGGCGATTATTGGCACATCAATAGTAATTCAGAGCGTCGACTGGATGCTTGTTGCATCAGCATCAGTATTATCAGGAGTGGTATCAATGCTGACATCAATTGCAGGACTTCCGGAAGTAAAGGAGGATGCAGGAGATGAGCAGTAAGAGCAGAGTCCTTGAAACAGGATATAATCAGATTACATGTCCATATTATACGCATGTATGCAACAAAAAGGTCAACAGAGGCTGGGCGTTGGGTATTGATATTGTGAAATATAAATCACAGCTTGATTTTATTACAGCCCATTCGGCCGGAAAGGTAATAAAAGTAATTGATTATCTTTCAGGCACCAATGGTGTTGCGGACAGAGAAGGCATGGGCTACGGAAATTATGTGATGATACAGCACAGCAACACAATATGTACATTGTATGCGCATCTCGAAAAGGTGTATGTTAAAGAGGGCGATACAGTCAAAGCAGGTCAGAGGATAGGTTTTATGGGAAACACCGGAAGCAGCCGCGGAGGACATCTGCATTTTGAAGTCAGACAGTACAGTGTGGCCATAAAGCCGGAGATATTCCTTCATGATGAATCGAAGTATGAGTGGCTTGATCCTACAAGGTATATAGATGCCGCCCTGCCTGTGAGTAAATCATATACCGGTTATATCGATAATGCATCAGCCGGTAATGTTGGAGGATGGCTTTGGAACGGAATAGATGATACTGCAGAGAGCGTTACGGTCCGTCTTAAGCTGGGAGGAAAGCCGGTAAAGGAATTTACCGGGAAGGCAGGAAATTTCAGACCTGATTTAAAAGCAGCGGGAAAAGGCAACGGATACCATGCTTTTAATATTAAGATTGATACATCCGGTATTAAGTCCGGTATATATGAAGTGGATGCTGTGGCACCAAATGGAACAGTGATTCATGGCAGCGGGGATGAAACTGTCAAGAAGATAGAAATTAAGGCTGTTTCCACAAAAGCCGGAAGTGAGCATAAACTTATATATGTTCCGGTATACAACAGTGAATCCGGTAAGAGCATAGGCAAAAGAAGCGGAATATATTATGTATATTCCGAGGTGGTCATAAATGGCAGGATAAGGATGACTAATAAACCATCCCGTGTAGGAAAACCGGGGCAGGTAAGCTTCTGGGTGGACGTGAAAAATTTGTAGTGACATAATAATATACCTTATGGAAGTATAGTCCACCATACTGGCTGATGATTATCTGTGCCGCCTTCGGGTCGGGCCGCTTGATGTTTACCGGAAATTGAAGTCTTTTTTCATAAACCCACATTATTCCATTCCTCCTTCCCATGGCCAAGGCCCATCAATCCAGTCAAAACGGCTGTTACATGTTACGTGATATTTGTTGAGAGGACCGTACCATTCAGCATAATTCTGAACGGCGGTGTCATATTCATGGTGTATTTCATGATAACGCGCAAGAGAACGGCAGTCATCGGGATGCGTGTCAAGATAAAGTCCGATATCATCGATGTAGAATCCCAGCTCCATTATTCTGCGCATGAGAGCGCACTTGGAAGGTCTGTTTGATGTGTTGGTGTTGTTCATCGTCTGCAGCCTCCTTTGCCTATAAATGGTTTATCAAGTTCTTTATAGATTGTTCCTTTAATGAGAGCGGTAGAAAGGTCATATTCAGGACTGTTGCTTTTCTGCCAGACAACCCCGGCCATTGCAAGAGGACCGCGTGCATTTACAAAAATATCCTGGCACCATTCGCCTGACGCATCGGTCTGTAAGGGAACCGGGCATTGCATGCGTTCCGGAGTGGCACAGGAATTTTCATTACGAGGCTGTACCCTGTTGCATCCGGATGCAAACCTGTTATTGTAATAAGGCATAAATCAAACTCCTTTTGCATATATTGCTGTTTAGTTTAGAGTATGTGGAAAATAATATTCTGTGATAAAAAGAAACAGAGTGCTATTATAATAAATAACACTCTGCGATAATAGCGGTATAATCAGGTCTCCAGGTTCTGCTGCATTACATCTGAGCCGATATTGGTGTCAAGTTCATCATTCATATCGGTTCTGAAAGGCGATGCAGCAAGGCCGTTAGCATCAAAAAGAGTCGGAGTGCAATAGTTGCTCCAGCAATATCTTGCGTAAACCGGTTTCTTTACATTCCCGGAAGAAAATTCAATTGAGGAATCCTTAACTTTGATATCGGCCGGATGGAAAATTTTATCTGCACCGGCAATTTCGTAATATTCAGGCTCGCCCTTTAACACAAGACCACCTTTGCAATGTTTAAAAAATGTCTCAATGACATTGCCGTGAATTTCCTTGTGGGTGTATACGGGACCGAAAGCATCCTCTTCATCAATAAGACCGTAAGGCTTGTACTCGGCCTGAAGAGCGAGGCGGTAACCGACAGGGCCTTTATTGACCGGATGAATTTCATTGTACTGACCGCAGTCCGGTATTACGGCGATACCGGTATTTGCAACGGTGTCAAATACATGCATCTGTGCTTCGCGTAAGATAGGCCAGTTCTTGAAATCCGGGCTTCCGGAATATTTGTGCATAGGGAGCTGGGTTATGATGAAAGTAAGGCTTTCGTCTTCCCAGTCTTTACGCCAGAGTTTGATAAGGTTAGTGAGAAGTCTGTCATACATTCTCGGACGCATGTCGTCGTTCTCGCCCTGATAATATATAAAGCCCCGGAGCGTGTAAGGACTGATTTTACGAATCATCTGCCAATATTGTCCTGTAGGACGGAACGGGTTATAATTATTGATAGGACCCGGCCATTTACATTCTCCGATTATTTTCTGGGCTTCAAACCAGTCCGTATCAGGGTGCTCTGAGAATAACTTCTGGGAACGCTCATTCCATGCAGTATCATATACGACATATTCATCGTAATCCTTGCGCTGTACATCCAGAGGGATGTCCTTGTTGCGCTCATCAAACTCATCCATATATATACGGGTTTCGTCATCTGCCATAATGGCTTCACGGCTCATCCAGCAGCTTGCAGAAGTGCCGCCCCAGTTGCATCCGATGATACCGATTGTAACGCCGAGATCTTTGGATAGTTTTTCAGCAAAAAGATAACCTATTGCCGACCAGTCCTTGAAACCTTCGTCATCAGCAAGCTGCCAGTGTGCATTGTCGAAAGCCTCATAATATTCGTCTGTTACATAAGCAAACTTCGGTGTATAGAAAAATCTTACGTTAAAATCACGGTCTTTGACGTCCTTTACACGGTTCCAGTCAGTGCAGGATGAAATCACAAATTCCATGTTGGACTGTCCGCCTGCGAGCCATACCTCTCCGATGGCAATGTTATTTAATACAACCTTGTCTTCGCCGCATACGGCTGTGAGCAAGAGATTAACTGCCGCGCTCATAGGTGCCAGTTCGGTTTCCCAATAACCGTTATCATCGGCGGTGGCCGACACGGTCAGATTGTTGAAATCAATTGTAACCTGTCTGCCGGCAGCTACATTACCGAACAGCTTAACGGCTTTGTCACGCTGGAATACCATGTTGTCGGTAAAGACAGCAGCGAGTATTTTTTTCTTCATAATGACCTCCATATATAATTATTGTATGGGTTCGCCATAAAGCAATCCCCTTGAACCGGTGGCGATGTAAAACCGGCCAAAACTGCGGGCATCTCCGCAGATGCAGTCTATCTGACCAAACATTTGATTATCATTATTGATACGGAACCATGATGCACCGTCATCATCGGAACGGTAGAAACCGTACACACCGTCAATAATTGCGGCGGCGTAAATTGATTTCAGTCCACGGAGAAAATTCCCGTCAGAACCTATACCAAGACCGATGCGGCAGAATGTCTTGTTACCATCAGTAATTTTCTTAAAAGTAATTTTATCATTGGTAATATTATACTGTATCTTCCAGATGCCGTCCGCCCCAAGTGCTATATAGAATGTGCCTGTGCGGCCGCGTTCTATGCATAGGGAAGATTTGTCCATTGTGTCAATCAGGTTGAGATTACATTCCGGAACATCATCCGGAACCGGATATTGTATGAATGTATCGCCGGTATCATGACTGATATATATTTTGCGCGTTGTATCGAATGCATACACAATCTCCGGATTAACGCGGTCAGCATATACTTTGGCAAAACCATCCGTCAGGATATTGCCGTCTGCATCATAGAATACAGAATGGCGGAATGTGCGGCCGCAGTCGTGGCTTACAAGCACCGCCACAAGCGGCAGAAAAATTCTGTCGGCAGGTGTCCATATGATTGAATTGCCGTCAGCGGTTATCGTAACCCATCCGGCATTCTGGTTTACCATTGAAATGCGGTGTAAAAGTGTGTCAGTATATTCATCAATGCCGAAAGGAAGATTAAGATGTGTAAAAGTGCGGCACTGGTCATTCGACAGAATAAGACCACCCGTAGTCTTGCCGGTCCAGTTGCCCCTTGCGGTAACGACAACGCGATTCGGATTTTTGTCCGGATAATCGGCATTAATGCATGTTATATACCGGTTACCGTCTGCGTCAGCAAAAGAGTTGGTGCAGGGAGTGTCTGTTTTGGTAAAAGCAAAACCGCCGAGGTCACCGACTGCATCGATTGCAATCACATCACCGGCATGCGGACTGTACACATTGATATGTACGGTTTCCTCTATTCCCGGGCAACGGTCGCACCATTTACAGTCGTCAGACGTGAAATTATATGTTCCGAACACACCTGTTCCTGTATTAAAAATAACATCATTATAATCAAACGGATTTATTTTAATATCGCTGAGCCAGTGAATAAGTGATGTGTTACCGTTAAATTCCGGTTTCATATATGATGTATTAAAATAGATTCTGTTATTATCAAGCTTATGGAGATTAACCTCCCATGTATCGCCGTAATCCCTGGATATGAATACAATATCACCACGCTTCTCACTGAGGGTGGAAGCAGCTAACAGACCCGGAACCTGAGGTGATGAGCATATTCCGCCGAATCCGCACTCATTGGCTCTGTCACGGCTGTAGGAATAAGGCCCGCCGCATGGTGTGATATCATCATATGAACCGAGATGTCCGGATAGATCAACCGGATAGCGGAGTATTTTACCGCCTGCAGCATCACCGGAATCACAGCTGTATCCCTCGTCATCAATCTGACTTTTCGGACCGTTGCATGACAATGTGACATATAGGTAACGGCCATCGTAATCGTAACGTTCGGCAGTGTAACCCTTCATATGTGCGCCGTCCGGGACAAGGCAGTCAGGCATCGGCAGTTCATCCCAGGTGTCGCCAGCGTTGTATGATACATATAAGCTGTGACCGCGTGTAAGTCCGTCAGAGGATTTATTGTTAATGCCGGCGGTTCCGAGGACCAGAGTCCCGGAATCCGGGTGAACCCAGACAAAAGTACAATTAAGTTCATTGGCTCTGTTGTCTGTGGCTATTGATATACTCTGCCAGGTCATGCCGCCGTCGGATGTGCGAAGCAGCCCACCGCGCTGACTTGCAAAATAAAGTACGTCAGGATTATTGTAATCCACCACAAGACGCATGCCGCATCCGCGTCCCGGAAAATTTCCGTGAACAACACACGGAAGTTCGCTGTAACGGAATGTTTTGCCATAGTCATCCGATATGGCAAAGATGCCGTTAACACCCGGTTTACGGTGCCAGTCACTAAGTCCGCATGCTATATACAACATTGCGGGATTATGTGGGTCGAGCGCAATAGCGGACGGAAAACATTCGGCCGGGTTAATATGTGTTACATGGTCCATAAGGCTTATCCATGTGTCATTATCATAGTCATAGCGGTATACGCCTCCGATATCCGTGCGGCAGTAAAGCAGGTTCTTACATGCGGGATGATAAGCAAAACCTGTTACATATCCGCCGCCGGGAATGGACATATGACCGTATTTGTATTGAATATTTTTCATATGCAGAAAAATCTCCTAGTAAATATTGTATTCTTTACCCTCTCTTACGAACACCGGAATAATATCAAGCGGAGCATCCACAATTACATTCTGGCCACCGTCAAACATTTTGCCTGATGCAGCATCCTTCCAGCGTGTTCCCACAGGAAGATATACGGAACGTGTGAATGTCTGTGCTTCCATAACAGGTGCAACAAGAATATCCGGTCCGAACATATACTCATCCTCGTATCTCCAGCATGTCTTATCTTCAGGAAAATCATAGAAAAGCGGTCTCATAACCGGTGTTCCGTGAAGATGTGCTTCCATCATGCAGTCTCGGATATAATCTCTTAAATTTTCCCTTATGAAGAGGAATTTCTTCATAATCTCGTAATTCTCCTCGCCGAAACTCCAGACTTCATTGTCCTGTCCCGATGAGAATGTGCGGACACCGTCTATATATTCGACTTCACGCTCATAATAAGGAAGTCTTTCACCGTGAAGACGGAATACAGGACAGAATGCTCCCCACTCAAACCATCTTACAAGAAGCTCCCTGAAAGCAGGATCTTTGCCATCGCCGCCTACAAAACCTCCGATATCGCTTGTCCACCATGGGATACCGGCAAGACCCATTGAAAGACCTGCCTGAAGCTGCTCCCTGAAAGCGCGGAAAGTTGAACATATATCGCCTGACCATGTGAGAGTGCCATATTTCTGGCTGCCGGCCCAGGCGCATCTTACAAGGCTCATGATGTCTTTTTCACCGACGGATTTCAGACCGTCATAGAATCCTTTGGCATACATTACCGGATAAATGTTAGTGCACTGGAGCGCCGGACCTTCATAATATCTGAATACATCGAAATCATACGGACCGTATTCAGGCTCAGCTTCATCAAGCCAGAAGCAGTGGATGCCCTTATCGTAATAATTCTCCTTGCAGCGATCCCAGACAAACTGTCTTGCACCCGGATGTGTTGCGTCGAAAAATGTGGTATCACCCATCCAGTTCATATGGAAACCTGAAGCACGGTCGGTCTTTACAAGGTAGCCGCGGTCGTTCATCTCGCCGTAATTGATGGATTTCTCATCAATGGTAGGCCATACGGAAACTGCAAGTTCCACTCCCAGTTCTTTGAGCTCACGGACCATTCCTTCAGGATCCGGCCAGTCACGCGGTTCAAATCTGAAATCACCCTGTCTTGTCCAATGGAAGAAATCAATTACAACAACATCCATAGGCAGACCGCGTCTCTTGTGTTCGCGGACAACGTTCATAAGCTCGTCCTGTGTTCTGTATCTTAATTTACACTGCCAGAAGCCGAGACCATATTCAGGCATCATAGGGGAAAATCCTGTAGCACGGGCATAATTCTCCTCTATTGCCGCAGGAGATACTCCTGCGGTTATGAAATAATCAAGTTTTTTGGTGCTCTGTGCAGTCCATTCGGTCTTGTTATTTCCGAATACAACATTGCCGACAGCAGGATTGTTCCAGAGAAAACCGTATCCTCTGCTTGATATGTAAAAAGGAACACTGGCCTGACTGTTGCGGTGGCAGAGTTCAAGAACGGAACCCTTCTTGTCGAGACTCTTATCCTGATACTGGCCCATTCCGTAGATATGCTCGTCATCAAAAGCTTCAAATCTGGCTGCGAGAGAGTAGTCATTGGTTCCCGGAATCGGCTTAAGTTCACGGCCTTCAACTCTTATCGGGACACTGTAGCGGTCTATTCTGTTACGATTCCGCCAATACTCCTCAGTGAGGAGTTCACCCTTATCGTTATAGAAGGATATCCAGCCTTCAAAAGAAACTTTGGCAGTAATCTTACCATTGGTTATGGACGCTTCCATGGACGACTGCGAGTGTTTCTTAATTTCTTCTTCGCTGTGCCACCATGGCTCGGTTGTATCAATCTCATGGATATCTATATGACTGTCGGTGCAGGCAGGCTCCACTGTAAGAGCCCAGTTATGTTCATCCATCTTATTTTCCCTGGTCATGCGGACTCTGAGAGAATCCGCGCCCCATGGCGTGATCATTACAACTGCAGAGCCGTATTCTATAAGCAGTGAGTTGCCTTTTTGTGAAAATCTCATAAAAACCTCCATTAAAAACATAATAAATATATGATTTCATTGTACAAAAGTGTCAATATGCTTTCAAGCAAAAAAATTTGATGTTTTTTACAGAAAACTATTGACATTCTGAAAAAGTGTGTTATAGTGTTTATAGAACAGATAAAACAGATAGGAGGGATTTTTATGAATATACAGAAATTTACACAGAAATCAGTGGAAGCACTGCAGAATTGTGAGAAGTTAGCATATGAATATGGTAATCAGGAAATAGATCAGGAACATCTCTTAAGATCACTTGTGGATCTTGATGACAGCCTGATTGCCAGTCTCCTTGAGAATATGGGCGTGGATCTAGCCGTATTCCGTTCGGAGGTAGATGCAGCACTTAATCGTAAGACCAAGGTGTCGGGTGATGTGGAACTCCATATCAGCCAGGCTCTTAATAAGGTATTGCTTTGTGCCGAGGATGAGGCTAAGAGCATGGGAGATCAGTATGTTTCTGTAGAACATATTTTTCTTACTCTTATCAAATATCCTAATAAAGAGACAGCACAGATATTCCGTACATTCGGAATCAACCGGGATTCCTTCCTGAAGGCACTTATGGCAGTCAGAGGTACGAAGCAGGTTACCAGTGATAACCCTGAGGCTACATATGATACACTTAAGAAATACGGTGTGGATCTTGTGGAGCGTGCAAGGGAGCAGAAGCTCGACCCGGTAATCGGCAGGGACAGCGAGATACGTAATGTAATCCGTATCCTTTCAAGGAAGACCAAGAATAATCCGGTTCTTATCGGTGAACCTGGTGTAGGTAAGACAGCTGTTGCAGAAGGACTTGCACAACGTATCGTTCACGGAGATGTTCCGGAAGGACTTAAGGATAAGACCATATTTTCACTTGATATGGGTGCAATGCTTGCCGGTGCAAAGTACCGTGGTGAGTTCGAGGAACGTCTTAAGGCAGTTCTCGATGAAGTACGCAAGAGCGAAGGAAAGATTATTCTTTTCATAGATGAGCTGCACACGATTGTAGGCGCAGGTAAGACTGACGGCTCAATGGATGCCGGCAATATGCTTAAGCCTATGCTTGCGAGAGGTGAGCTTCACTGCATCGGTGCCACGACACTTGATGAATACCGTAAATATATCGAGAAGGATGCAGCCCTTGAGAGACGTTTCCAGCCGGTAATGGTGGATGAGCCGTCGGTTGAGGATACCATTTCAATACTTCGTGGACTGAAAGAGAGATATGAGGTTTTCCACGGCGTCAAGATCGCGGATAACGCACTTGTAGCTGCAGCTGAACTTTCACACAGATATATTTCCGACAGATTCCTGCCGGACAAGGCCATTGACCTTGTGGATGAAGCCTGCGCGCTTATTAAGACGGAGCTTGATTCTATGCCTGCAGAACTTGATGAATTATCACGTAAGGTCATGCAGCTTGAAATCGAGGAAGCCGCTCTTAAGAAAGAGACCGATGAAGTCAGTAAGAAGCGTCTTGCCGAACTGCAGGAAGAGCTTGCAGGACTCAGGGATGAGTTTAACGCCGGTAAGGCCAGATGGGATAACGAGAAGGCTTCGGTTGACCGCTTAAGCCATCTTCGTGAGGAGATAGAAGATGTCAATAAGCAGATACAGTTAGCTAAGCGTGAATATAATCTTGAGAAAGCTGCAGAACTCCAGTACGGTAAGCTGCCGGCTCTTGAGAAGGAACTTGCTGAAGAAGAGAAGAAGGTTAATGAGAAAGACCTTTCGCTTGTGCATGAGTGCGTAACAGACGAAGAGATAGCTAAGATCGTATCCAGATGGACCGGTATTCCGGTTGCCAAGCTCAACGAAAGCGAGCGTAATAAGACTCTTAATCTTGCGGATGAGCTTCACCGCCGCGTTATCGGACAGGATGAGGGCGTTACGAAGGTAACGGAAGCCATCATGCGTTCGCGTGCAGGTATCAAGGATCCGAAGAGACCTATAGGTTCGTTCCTTTTCCTTGGTCCTACGGGTGTTGGTAAGACAGAACTTGCCAAGACACTTGCACAGAGTCTTTTTGATGACGAGAACAATATTGTCCGTATCGATATGAGTGAATATATGGAGAAATACTCCGTATCCAGACTTATAGGAGCGCCTCCGGGATATGTAGGATATGAAGAAGGCGGACAGCTTTCCGAAGCGGTAAGGCGTAAACCATATTCCGTAGTTCTTTTCGATGAAATCGAGAAGGCACATCCGGATGTGTTCAACGTACTTCTTCAGGTTCTTGATGATGGACGAATCACTGACTCACAGGGCAGGACGGTTGACTTCAAGAATACGATAATTATTCTTACATCCAACATCGGTTCGCAATATCTTCTTGACGGTATACAGCCTGACGGAAGCATCAGTCCTGAGGCGGAGGCATCTGTTATGAATGATCTCAGAAATCATTTCAGACCTGAATTTCTTAACAGGCTTGATGAGATTATCATGTTTAAGCCGCTGTCCAAGGATAATATCGGTGCAATCGTAGGACTTATGATTGATGAGCTCAATAAGAGACTTGAAGACCGTGAACTAAAGGTTGAACTTACCGATGCTGCAGTTGCCAATGTTTCTGAGAACGGTTATGATCCGGTATACGGTGCAAGACCGCTTAAGCGTTACATCCAGAAGACTGTCGAGACACTCAGTGCCAGACTGATTCTCGAAGCTAAAGTAGGACCGGGAGATGTTATACTTATCGATGTTGACAGCGATGGCAGACTAATTGCCCGTAAGAAGTAAAATTTGCTTGATATTTATTTGAATAGATGTATAATTAGAAATTGTAATACAAGATGGGGTGCTTGCAGAAAGCGGGCTGAGATCAGACCCATAAGCTGATTTGGATAATGCCAACGTAGTGTGATTGTATACAATGACGATGTAATTTGTGTGCAGAGGCTCAGTTGGGTCTCTGCATTTTTTGTGGAGATTTATTATGAACATCAGCAGAGAACAACTTATCTTATATGCAGTGACCGACAGGTCCTGGCTTAACGGCCGGACATTATACGAACAGGTGGAGGAAGCACTTGAGGGCGGAACCACACTTGTACAGCTTCGTGAGAAAAATATGCCCGATAAGGATTTTATAAATGAAGCGGTTCCGATAATGGAACTGTGTCACAGATATAATGTGCCACTTATAATAAATGATAGAGTTGATGTCGCAGCCGAAATACATGCAGACGGAGTCCATATCGGTCAGTCCGATATGGATGCGGCAAAAGCAAGGAAAATTCTTGGACCGGACAGCATAATCGGCGTCACCGCAAAGACAGTGGAGCAGGCATTGAAAGCTCAGGCGGAGGGTGCGGATTACCTTGGCAGCGGAGCGGTATTCGGGACAACCACGAAATCAGACGCGAAGCCGATGGATATAGATACTTTGAATGCAATATGCGACAGTGTTGATATTCCGGTAGTTGCGATAGGAGGTATCAATAACGATAATGTTATGAAGCTGTCCGGAAGCAGGATTGCGGGAATTGCCGTGGTAAGCGGTATTTTTGATAATGAAGATATTAAAGGCGCAGCCCAATCGTTAAGGGCCAAGGCTTTAAATATAATATCGGGCAGATAAGCCCATACACAGCGGCAGATTGGGGGCACCACCTTAGGTCGCTATACAAAATTAATGCACAAGGAGAAAGACTATGAGAACAGCATTAACAATCGCCGGAAGTGATTCCAGCGGAGGCGCCGGAATACAGGCAGATATTAAGACGATGACCGCGAACGGCGTTTATGCCATGAGCGCGGTTACGGCACTTACTGCCCAGAATACAACCGGCGTAACAGGAATAATGGAAGTAACCGAAGATTTTTTGGCAGAGCAGCTGGATTGTATTTTTACCGATATCTATCCGGATGCGGTAAAGACAGGAATGGTATCATCATCAGGCCTCATTAATGTCATATGTGACAAGCTGGTCGGATACGATGCGAAAAACATCGTGGTTGACCCTGTTATGGTGGCAACGAGTGGAGCCAAGCTTATCAATGACGATGCCATCAGTACATTGAAAAATAAATTACTGCCTCTCGCAACAGTGATAACTCCCAATATACCGGAAGCCAAAGAACTTTCGGGCATGGAAATCGCCTCAGAGGATGATATGGTAAAAGCTGCGGAAGCTATCTGTGACAGATACGGCTGCTCCGTTCTTTTAAAAGGAGGACACAGCCTCAATGACGCCAACGATCTTCTGTGGCAGAAGGGCATGGAGCCGGTATGGTTCTACGGAAAGAGAATTGACAATCCGAACACACACGGAACCGGATGCACTTTATCATCGGCGATAGCATCCAATCTTGCCAAGGGTTATGACCTTACGTCATCGGTGAGATATGCCAAGAATTATATTTCGGGCGCGCTTGCAGCGATGCTTGACCTCGGTAAGGGAAGCGGCCCTATGAATCATGCTTTTGCAATAGAAGGAGAATTTATCAATGAGTGAGAAAAAAACATCCGTTTTCAGTAATGGATTAATATGGTTTGGAGCAGGCGTATCGATAGCGGAGATTATTACGGGCACATATCTCGCACCGCTTGGTTTCACGAAAGCGATGCTTGCGATCGTTATAGGACATGTGATAGGCGCACTTATGATGTTTGCGGCCGGAATGATCGGAGCAAGAGAAGAAAAAAGTGCAATGGAAACCGTTAAGATGAGTTTCGGTAAGAAAGGCGGACTTCTTTTTGCTGTGCTTAATATATTACAGCTTGTCGGCTGGACGGCCATCATGATTTATGACGGCGCGGTTGCAGCTAACGGCATTCTCGGCACGGGAATCTGGGTATGGGCTGTTGTGATCGGAGTACTTATTCTTGTGTGGATACTTATCGGTCTTACCAATCTCGGTAAAGTCAATACAATCGCAATGGCGGCTTTGTTTGTCTTATCGATCATCCTTTTTAAAGTTGTATTTTTCGGCAAAGGTGTACGCATTACAGACATAGTAAGCAGCGAAGGACTTTCCTTCGGCGCCGCCGTTGAGCTTGCGGTTGCAATGCCTCTTTCATGGCTTCCGCTTATAAGTGATTACACAAGAGAAGCTGCCAAGCCTGTCAGGGCAACAGCTGTAAGCGTTATAACATATAGCATTGTAAGTATATTTATGTACACAATCGGAATGGGAGCCGCTCTTTTTACGGGAGAAAGCGATATTGCCAGTATACTCGTTAAGGCAGGACTCGGAGTTGTCGGCCTTCTTATCGTTATTTTTTCAACGGTTACGACAACATTCCTTGATGCTTATTCGGCCGGTGTATCATGTGTGTCTATTACTTCCAAAATCAAGGAAAAATGGGCTGCCGTAGTCGTTACGGTAATCGGTACGATTGCTGCAATTGTATATCCTATGGACAACATTACTGATTTTCTCTACCTTATCGGTTCGGTATTTGCACCGATGATAGCGGTTCAGATAGCGGATTATTTCATATTAAGGAAGGCTGACTCAATAGACAAGGGCTTCAATTGGAGAAATCTTATCGTGTGGCTCGCAGGTTTCGCGGGATACCGCGCGCTTATGCATGTGGACACGCCTGTCGGCAACACGCTTCCTGATATGGTCATCACAATCGTTCTCTGCCTGATTGTGGAGAAAATTGCCAAGGCAATCTTAAAAAACAAATACTAAGACACTTTGTCCTCTTTCGGACAGGGTGCGGAAAAGAGGACAAAAATGAATTACAAATCAAACCTTAAAAAATTGACATTAACAGCTATTTTTGTGGCAATATCGGTTGTCGGAAGTATGTTTTCGTTCCCGGTATTCGGCTCAAAATGCGCTCCGGTACAGCATCTTGTAAACATATTATGTGCCGTTACCGTAGGACCGTGGTGGGGTCTTGCACAGGCTTTTACTGCTTCGCTTATAAGAAATCTTACCGGCCTCGGAACATTGCTTGCCTTTCCGGGAAGCATATGCGGTGCTTTAATCGGAGGACTTTTATACAAGGCACTTAAGAAACTTCCGTTTGCATATATCGGTGAGGTTTTTGGAACGGGCGTGATCGGCGGCATGCTGGCGTTCCCTATAGCACGCCTTATCATGGGTAATACCTCGGCAGCGTTGTTCACATTCGTAATTCCTTTCCTTATAAGCACATGCGGCGGAACAATAATTGCGATAATCATTACAGTGCCGTTAAAACAGACCGGTGTTTTATCCAAAGTCAGAGAAAATCTGGAGAACTGATAATATGAAAATAACAGAAGAGTATGCAAAAAAATTATATCGGCAGATACAGTCAACAAGACCGGTCATCCATTGCATTACCAACACGGTCACGGTCAATGACTGCGCCAATGTACTGCTTGCCTGCGGGGCTTCGCCCACAATGGCGCACCATCCGGCGGAGGTGGCGGAAATAACAAGTGCTGCCTCGGCTCTGGTATGTAATCTCGGCGCAACGGAGAATTACGATGCCATGGTAAATGCCTGCAAGGCAGCCGGTGAGGTTAATCATCCGGTGGTTATCGATCCGGTAGGAATCTCAGGTTCAGCGTTCAGACGGAATTTTATCAATGAGCTTATAAAGATAAATACACCTGCATGTATACGCGGTAATTATTCGGAAATACGTGCCCTTATGGAAAACCGCAATACGATAACAGGCGTGGATGCAGCCGATAAGAAAATAGATATATCCGGCATGAAATCTTATGCGGCAGCGCACAATACAATCCTTATAGCATCGGGTGCGACGGATGTCATAACCGACGGAAAGGATGTAATTTATTGTAATAACGGCGATAGCATGATGGCCCGGATAACGGGAAGCGGATGCATGCTTTCTGCGCTGATAGGAGCTTTCTTATCTGTTGACTCTTCTGTTTATTCGGCTGCAGCCTGCTGTTGTATGTACGGCGCGGCTGGAGAGATTGCCGCCGGCATGACCCGTGAAATCGGCGGCGGAACAATGACTTTTCACGATAAATTCATCGATGTGATTTCATTGATTGAATCGCAGTCGTTGCTCTTTATACTTTAATTCTAAACATGTATATGTTACAATATTACCATTAATATTTCAGGATGGTTTTATTATGGAGAGAGAATCTTTTAAATCAAGGCTTGGCTTTATACTGGTCAGTGCCGGATGCGCAATCGGAATAGGCAATGTATGGCGTTTTCCGTATGTCGTCGGACAGAACGGCGGCGGAATATTTGTGATTTTGTATCTGGTATTCCTTATTATCATGGGACTCCCGGTTCTTACTATGGAACTTGCAGTCGGCAGGGCCAGCAGGAAAAGTGCAGTATTATCGTATAAAGCACTTGAAAAGCCTAAGGCAAAATGGCATATTCACGGCTGGTTTGCGATGCTTGGGTGCTATATACTTATGATGTATTACACTACAGTGTCAGGCTGGATGTCATCATATTTCTTTAAATTTGTAACTGGAGAATTTAAAAATGGAATGGATTCCGCTGCAACGGGCGCGGTATTTACCAATCTTCTGGACGACCCGGTGCAGATGTTGATCTGGATGGGACTTACGGTTGTTGTCGGATTTCTGGTATGCAGCCGCGGACTCCAGAACGGACTTGAGAAAATAAGCAAGATAATGATGGTGGCATTACTCGGACTTATTGTCGTGCTTGCAGTGCACAGCATTATGCTTCCGGGAGCATCCAAAGGAATAGAATTTTATCTTGTACCGGATATCGACCGCGTCAAAGAAGTTGGTGTCGGTAATGTGGTTTCCGCTGCGATGAATCAGGCTTTCTTTACGCTAAGTCTTGGCGTTGCTGCGATGGAAATTTTCGGAAGTTATATGAGTAAGGATAATACGCTCGCCGGAGAAGGAATAAAAATATGCGGACTTGATACGTTTGTAGCGATAATGGCGGGACTTATTATTTTTCCGGCATGCTTCAGCTACGGTGTTGATGTCAGTCAGGGACCGAGCCTTATATTTGTGACATTACCGAATGTGTTTGTAAATATGGAAGGCGGAAGAATCTGGGGTTCGCTGTTCTTCTTATTTATGACATTTGCGAGCTTTTCAACTATTATGGCGGTATTTGAAAATATTATGTCATTCTGCATTGATATGTTTGGATGGAGCCGTAACAAAGCTGCGATTATTAACTGTATTGTGATTCTTATTGCAAGCGTTCCGTGTGTGCTTGGGTATAATCTGTGGAGCGGACTCCATATTATCGGAGGACGGGATGTGCTTGACAGCGAGGATTTCATAGTAAGCAATCTGCTGCTGCCGATAGGTTCACTTGTGTATACGCTTTTCTGCGTGAGCAGATGGGGCTGGGGCTTTGATAATTATATTGACGAGGCCAATACCGGAAAGGGTGTCCGCATTGCGCGCCGTCTGAAACCGTATTTTAAATTCGTATTGCCTGTGCTTATCGTAATCATAATTGTGCAGGGATTTATAAAGTAGAATCATGACAGAATTACAGAGAAAATTATTTGAATTGCAGGACACGGAATACAGGGATTTTCATAGCAGACTTATGCCGACAATCGATAAGGAAAGAATTATCGGCATAAGGATGCCGGTGTTAAGAAAATTTGCCGCGGATTTTGCCCGGGCTGATATGGCAGCGTCTTTTCTTGAAGAGCTGCCACATTATTATTATGAAGAAAATAACCTTCATATGATGATTTTATGCGGTATCAAAGACTATAATGAATGTCTTGCCGGGATACAGAAGTTTCTTCCGTACATTGATAACTGGGCGACCTGCGATCTGCCGGAGCCGAAATGTTTCAGAAAGCATAAAGAAGAACTTTTTCCGGTTATCAAAGAATGGATCGCGTCGGATAGGACATATACTGTAAGATACGGAATTGGCATGCTTATGCGGTTGTATCTTGATGATGGTTTTAAGGAAGAATATCTGGAATTGGCTACAGGTGTGCACTCCGAAGAATATTATGTCAATATGATGATAGCATGGTATATGGCAACAGCTCTTGCCAAACAATGGGACAGTACGATACCGTATATCACGGGCAGAAAGCTTGATGCGTGGGTACATAACAAGACGATACAAAAAGCCGTTGAAAGCTTCCGCATAAGCAATGAACAGAAAGAAATTCTTAAGTCATTAAGAATAAAAAGCAGGTGATGAAATGGATTGGGACAGCATAATTAATCTCAGACATGAATTGCATAAGATACCTGAGAAGTCATTTTGTGAAAAATTTACTTCAGACACTATCAAAAATTATATCAGAAAGAATACATCCTGGGAAATAGAAGAACTGGAGAATAATGCATTCATTGTGCATTGTAAGCCTGATAATGCTCCGGAGAATGATGCCATTGCATTCAGGGCGGACATGGATGCGGTATGTGCGGGCGGCCATAATGACCCCGGACATTACTGCGGTCATGACGGACATTCTTCCATTCTTGCCGGACTGGCAGTAAGTCTGTATGAGAACAGGAACAGGCTTGATGGGAATGTGTATCTTGTTTTTCAACCGGCGGAAGAGACAGGCAAGGGAGCATTGGTCTGCCGTGATATAATCAGAGATAAAAATATCAAAGAGATATACGGTTTACATAATATACCGGGATACCGGATGGGAGATGTCCTTATAAGAAAAGGCACATTTGCCTGCGCATCAACAGGAATATCCATAAAATTTACCGGAACGCCAAGCCACGCAGCGTACCCGGATGCGGGACTTAACCCATGCATTACTCTTGCCGGACTGCTTATCGAATTGCAAAATCTTACTAAGGATATGCAAAGTGATGGCGGAATAGTCATGATGACGGTCATCGGAATCGAAGCCGGAAGTGACAATTACGGCGTGTCGGCATCGGAGGGAACATTAAGGCTTACGTTAAGAGCCGAGAGAGGCGTTGTATTCGATGAACTGGTGTCGCAGATAGAAAATAAAGCGCGCATCTATGCCGCAAATGGCGGATTTGATATTGAAATCGAACGCATTGAACCGTTTCCTGCTACCGAAAATAAAGATAAATCCGTTGAAAAAGTAATAAAATGTGCCGAAAGACTGGGACTTAACGTGCAGGAACTTAAAGAACCTATGCGCTGGTCGGAAGATTTCGGATATTATCTTCAAGAGTGTGACGGAGCATTCTTTGGAATCGGGGACGGAAAAGATTATGCACAGCTTCATACGGTGCAATACGAATTTCCTGATGAAATAATTAAGAATGCCGTCGGACTTTTTACGGAACTCGCACTGGCGGCAGTGCCGCCTGCGAATATATCCGATAGCTGAAATATTCTTCTCTTGTAAGGAATGGATTTACGTTTGTTGAATGGGGCGGCGCGGTTATAGGCTGATATACAGATTAAGAACTCCGGTCATGTTATGTGGCCGGAGTTTTGCATACTTGCATATGATTTAAGATGTGATATAATCATAAAGAACTAAATTAGCATAAAGGTGATTAATAATGAATTTAAGTGAAGACTCTAAATTTACGGTCAGACCTCTGACCAAAGATGATGTAGAGCAATATAACGCATTGTTAAGATATGCATTTCAGGTTACGGAACAGGATCTTGCCGAGACCGGATGGAAGGATGATGAAATCCAGCAGTCCAAGTTCCCGGTGCTTGAAAGAGCAGATGTACTCGGATGCTTTGATGATGATGAGCTGGTATCACAGTTTGCGGTATATCCGCTTGATATGAATATATACGGACGCAAATACTCCGTAGGTTTTGTGACAAGTGTATGTACATATCCGGAGTATACGGGTCATGGAATCATGAAAAATCTCATGAGACGTGGTCTTACGCGCATGAAGGAAAACGGTAAGTCATTTGCACTTCTCTACCCATATTCCATACCGCTTTATCGTAATCTCGGATGGGAAATCATATCCAATAAGATGACATATATCGTTAAGGATACACAGATTCCGCGTAAGATAGAAGAACCGGGATATGTCAAACGTGTCGACTGGGATGATAACGAATTTGTGAATCTGCATACCAGGTTTGCCGAACAGACACATGGATGCCTGTACCGCAATAATCTTGCGTGGGAAGAATACTGGAGATGGGATGAGGATGATACATCAGTTGCTATATATTATTCTCATGACGGAACCCCGCAGGGATATATGGTATATATGATAAGTTCGGATATAATGCATATCAAGGAGATGATTTATCTTAACAGGGAAGCACAGCTCGGCCTCTGGGAATATGTATATGCACATGATTCCATGATAGATGAGGTTCACGGTAATAATTACTACAGTGAGCCGATCGCATTTGAACTGGATGACAGTGACATTAAGGAAACGATACGTCCGTATGCAATGGGAAGAATAATCGATTTCGGGCAGTTTATAAGCGATTATGCATGTAATCCGAAGGGAAAGAATGTTACTATCAGATTTGATATCGAAGATGACCTGCTTGAATGGAATAACAGTGAATATACCGTGCGTTTTAAGAAAGGCGCATGCAGTCTTACTGATGAAGAACCGGATTATGTTCTGCAGATGTCCATAGGAACGCTTACTACACTTTTTATGGGGTATAAGACTGCGGACAAATTATATAACATGAAGAGAATTATCGGAGACATTAAAGCAGTTGAAGCACTTGATAATATTCTGTATCATGAAATACCTTATGTATCAGATTATATTTAGAGGATAAAAATATGACTTTGAGAGATTTGAAAATCGGCGAAAGTGCGGTTATACGCACTGTCGGAGGAGAAGGCGCATTAAGACAGCACTTTCTTGATATGGGTGTAATTCCGGGAGCTGAAGTCACAGTTGTGAAGTTCGCACCGATGGGCGACCCGATGGAATTGCAGATACATTGTTACGAATTGACACTGCGGCTTGCAGATGCCGAACAGATTGAAGTTGAGCCTATCGATACCAGATCCAGAAGACATGAGAGCGCAAAAGGCATAAACAATACAGTCCATCCGGGACTTGGTGAAGATGGTAAATACCATGTCAAGGCGGATGAGAATCCATTGCCGGATTCCCAGATTCTTACATATGCTCTTGTCGGTAACCAGAACTGCGGCAAGACGACACTTTTTAACCAGCTTACCGGCTCCAACCAGCATGTCGGTAATTTCCCGGGAGTCACGGTTGACAGAAAGGACGGCCCTATAAAAGGATACAAAAACACGCTTGTAACGGACCTGCCCGGTATATATTCGATGTCTCCGTACAGTAATGAAGAGATAGTATCGCGTAATTTTGTGCTTGATGATAAGCCTGAAGCAATAATAAACATAGTTGATGCAACCAACATCGAACGTAATCTGTATCTGACAATGCAGCTTCTTGAAATGAACATTCCGATGGTAGTTGCGCTTAATATGATGGATGAGGTTACCGGAAACGGCGGCACAATAGATGTTAACGGAATGGAGTCCATGTTGGGAGTGCCGGTTGTACCTATATCAGCGGCTAAGAATGAAGGTGTTGATGAACTTATAAAACATGCCATTCATATTGCCAAATATCAGGAACGTCCCGGCAGGCAGGATTTCTGTGATGAGAATGATTTTGGCGGGGCAGTGCACCGCTGCATTCATTCCATAGCGCATCTTATAGAAGATCATGCAGAGACAGCCGGAATACCTGTACGCTTTGCAGCATCAAAGCTTATAGAGGGTGACAGCCTTATTCTGGAGAAATTGAACCTTGATAAGAATGAGATTGAGACACTTGAGCATGTCGTTATCCAGATGGAGAAAGAACGCGGACTTGACAGAAGCGCAGCGATTGCTGATATGCGGTTTTCATTCATCGAGAAAGTGTGTGAGAAAACGGTTGTCAAACCCAAAGAAAGCAAAGAAAGATTACGCAGTGAGAAAATAGACCGCATCCTGACCGGCAAGTACACAGCAATCCCATGTTTTATAGCGATAATGGCAGCCGTATTTATATTGACATTCAACGTAATAGGTGCGGGACTTCAGAAGCTTCTTGAGATGGGCATAGATGCCCTGACGGTGGCTGTTGACAAAGGATTGAGTGCGGCCGGTGTAAATTTGGCATTGCATAGTCTTGTTATAGACGGTATATTTGCAGGCGTCGGTTCGGTGCTGTCATTCCTTCCGATCATCGTAACATTATTTTTCTTCCTGTCACTTATGGAAGATAGTGGATATATAGCGAGAGTTGCGTTCTTTATGGATAAACTGCTGCGTAAAATAGGACTTTCCGGCCGAAGCATCGTTCCGCTTTTAATCGGATTCGGATGTACTGTTCCTGCCGTAATGTCGACTAGGACACTTCCAAGCGAAAGAGACCGTAAGATGACTATTTTACTGACTCCGTTTATGAGCTGTACGGCGAAGCTTCCGATATATGCATTTTTTGTAAGTGCGTTTTTCCCGGGCAAGGGTGGAATAGTGATGACGGCATTATATTTTCTGGGAATTGCGGTAGGTATTCTTGTTGCATTTATTTTTAAAAAGACATTATTTAAAGGCGAGGCGGTCCCTTTTGTGATGGAGCTTCCTAATTACAGGCTTCCGGGAATTAAGAATGTTGCGCAGTTATTGTGGGAGAAGGCCAAAGATTTCTTGCAGCGTGCATTTACCGTGATTTTAATTGCAACTATGGTAGTGTGGTTCCTGCAAAGTTTCAATTGGCATTTCAATATGGTAAGCGATTCATCAGAGAGCATGCTGGCTTCCGTAGCCGGATTTATTGCGCCGGTATTTGCACCGTTAGGACTCGGCGACTGGAGGGTGGTTACATCGTTCATAAGCGGATTTATGGCAAAGGAGAGTGTTGTATCTACATTGGAAATTCTGTTTGGCAGCAGCGTGTCAACGGCATTTACCACACTTTCGGCAGTTTCACTGTTGGTATTCAGCCTTCTGTACACGCCGTGTGTGGCAGCGATATCTTCGATAAGAAGAGAACTCGGGCATAAATGGGCAGTGCTTGTTGTGGTATGGCAGTGTGCTATAGCGTGGATTGCAGCATTTTTGGTAAGAATGATAGGGATGCTTATAGGTTAAATAGAAACAAAACAGCCATTCATGGAAAAATAAAATTCCTGAATGGCTGTATTTATGTTTATGGAAACTTTGCGGTTTAGAAACTGTGGCCGCCGCCACCGCCTCCTCCGCCACCACCGCCGCCGCCTCCTCCGCCGCCACCGCCGCCGGAGGAAGATGAAGAACTTGGTGGGTCGTAAACTCTTGTCTGACCCGTCATAACACAATTGGCATTGTGTAAATCACACTGACTGAAAATATTATTGATTATCTCGCGGTCTTTTGCAGCTTTCTTCTTTGAATAAATTCTTATTACAATGAAATTAATTATGAACGCAAGGACCAATGCGATAAGTGCATTGCTTATGTACTTCATAGGCTGCGAAATCCGTCCGCCGCTAAGAAGTGTGTTAATCTGACTGAATGCTTTCGAGGCACAGTCGTAATATCTGGCATCTGTAGCATATGTATATATATTGTCTGTGATGGTGTTGGCATATGCCTTGGTTATAGTTTTATATATATATCCGTTGCTGAATATATATACTTTACGATTATCCATATCTATGAGGAAGAGTGTTGAACTTCCCTGACCGAAATGCGAATAGGAGTAATTTCTCGCATAATCATCGGCAGATGACGGATTATAAGTTGTTGTAACGAAGGCAACATTGCCCCATTCGGTTATCGACTCCATTTGCGAAGAAAGCTTTGCAAGCTCATCATCGGTGAGAAGGCCGGCATCGTCATCAATGTGTACTTCATATCCGGTATCCGGATTGGTGTAATCGGTACGGGCCATACATGGAAGAGCGATGATAAGCATAAGTGTCAGCGCACTTAGCATTCCTGCCAGAAATCCGGAAATTTTATGCACGGTCATCACCTCCCTTGCGGTTAAACTGAGGAAGCTTTCTGGTTGCCAGAATGTTGTATCTTCCTATTATAGTTAAATTAGTCATAACCACGGTTATAAGAATAAGTATTGCACAAGCATAAAACCATATGTCCGATACCGGGTTAATAAGACACACAATTGCTCCGACGCATGTCGCCGCAAATTCAATTATGAATACCGGAAGCCCTTTATGAGATGGCTGATTTGTATATTTTTTGATAGTACACAGCATGAGTACGAGTGAAGCTACCGTGCATATCGGGAGCATCAGGCTCTTTATCACACTGAAAAGTACAATTGACATCGGAACAATAATTATAAGAGCACTTATGACCAATGCCACACCGCCTTTAAAGGTTGTTTTCGATTTCTTTTTCTTGGCAGGCGGTCTGGCTGCGGCTCTCTTGTGTCCGATAGAATACTGGTATCCTTTGTCATCATCGCGGGCCTCGCGTTTGATTATCTTGGACAACTCGCACAGATAAATAATCTGTGTAACTAATGATAATATTGCACTCACACTTACAACAGTTATCGGCGTTACTGTCATAATAAGGTTCAATAACAGGAAAATAGGCAGTGCTATAATCAGTGAACCTAAGAAATATTTGGTGATGGATACCGGGATATCGGCAGTAGCCTTGCCGGTCTGTCCATTGACGATTGAATATGCTACACGGTCTTTCTTACGGTATGACATAAAATATACCGGGAACATCGCGCTGTCAATATGCTCGCAGTTCGTGTGGAAAACACTGTTAATCTGTTCAGGGTTTACCGGAATCTTGGGAACTATGCCTCCGAACGCCGGTTCACGGTTAAGTTTTGATGTTGAATTACTGTTTGCAAAAGATTTGGCGTCTGCTATATATATATTGCAGTCTACATCAGCAACATCCGCATAGAAACCGCTTAATATGGCAGGCGTAAATTCTTTCATTCCGCGCACATCATAAGGTGCGATTGCACTGCTGATATTATCGTCAAAAGACGATGATGCATCGAAGGACATTCCTTTATAATATGCATCAATATAGCAGCTGAGCCTGAAATGGTCAGTTATAACATAATCACCGCGGCGGTATGATTTCTCACCCGGGAAACTGATATTGCCGTTCTGGCTTATGTAATAGCTCCAATACGGTATATATATCGCACGGAAACTTTCAATACGGCTCTTATCTTTAAGATCATGCGGCGCAAAAATAGCTTTACGTACAAGCTTCATATAGGCGTTCTTACAATCTTCCTTAGTCTTGCTGAACGGAATAATGTAATTCGGACGCCTGCTCTTGTCAAGCCTTGACGAGAGTATGGTTGATGCTCCGCAGAAAGAGCAGAATTCAGCAGCCGATGTTTCACTGCCGATTATCTCTCCGCCGCACTGTGGGCATGTGAATACGGTTGTCTCATATAAATCCGTACTCTCGGCATCGGTTTCCTTATTGAATGAATAAGGATCCGCAAGGGAACCGCACTGTGCGCATTTGAGCATTTGTGACGGAATATCAAATTTCATATTTCCGCCGCAATTAGGACATTCGTACATGGTAACCTCCTTATGTTTTTTATTATTTTATACTGTAATGAAAAAAAAGTAAATAAAAAATAACTAAAGTATTTACAAAAGTACAATTAATGCTATAATTATGATATAGACGTAGTGAGTAGGATTATGTCAACACGCAGGACATGGAAGTCAGCGTACTATCAAAGGAGTGATATTTTATGGCAGGGATATATGGATATAATTCAATATCGACATTGTTTTCCGGACTTAATACTTCTTCAGTAACATCCGGTATTTATAACAGTCTCTCAGAATTATCCAACATACGTTCAGGAAGTTATTATAAGCTTGCCAAGAAGTATTACGGAAGCAGTCAGACTGATACCGCTTCCTCAGATACGGCAGTTAAAAAGAGAACTTCCAGAATGGATTATGATTATAAGAAGGGTGATTACAAGGTTAATCTTGATAATTCATCCTCCACATCCACATCTAAGGACACCGTGTCTACGATAGCCGGAGTTGAGAAGAGCGCCAAGAACCTTAAGAGCGCAGCCGATAAGCTTGTTCAGAGCGGCAGTGAGTCGGTATTTAAGCAGACGGCCGGAGAATATGATACGGATAAGATTTATGATGCGGTGAATAATTTCGCATTAGCCTATAATGATGTTATCACCAAGGCTTCGGCTTCTGATTCATCATCCATAGAGAATGCCGCTAAGTCAATGAAGAATGCCACGGCAGTTAATGCCAAAGCACTTTCAAAGATCGGCATTACAATAGGAAGCGACAATAAGCTTTCTGTTGACGAGAAGACATTTAAGGCAGCGGATATGAACAGTGTTAAGTCACTTTTTAACGGTAACGGTTCGTTCGGATATCAGACGGAAGTGAAAGCATCTATGATAGATTCGGCAGCTTCGTTAGAAGCCGGAAGATCCAATACATATACCGGAAGAGGTTCATATTCTTATAACTTTAATGCCGGTAATTTATTTAACCAGAGCATTTAATAATTTCAGGATGCCCGGGCGTATCTGTTTTATGCGGATACGCCTTTTTATGTTATGGCATGCCTGATAAGACAGCATGAAAGGATCATACTATGAAAAAGAAAAGATTTTTGGCGCTTGTATTAACAGCCATCATGACGGCTGCATCTCTTGTCGGATGTGCATCAAAGAGTGGCAGTAAATCAACAGAGAACAGTGCGTCAACAACAGCTACCAGGCAGACAACAGGAACTCAGACACAGACAGAAGAGAAGATTGAGGAAACTAAGGAAACATTCCCCGTGACTGTTACGGACCAGCTCGGAAGAGAAGTTACGATTGAGAAGGAACCTCAGAAACTGGTAAGCGGATATTATATATCCACAAGTATTGTTATAGCACTTGATCTTGAAGATAAACTTGTCGGAGTAGAGGCTAAAGCGGGCAAGAGGGCTATATATAAGCTTGCAGCAGAGAATATAGTTGCTCTTCCGAGTGTTGGAACTGCTAAAGAATTCGATCTTGAGGGGTGCGCAGCCCTTTCACCGGATCTTGTGATTGTTCCGGCAAAGCTTAAAGATAAGATTGCTTCAATGGAAGAACTCGGACTGACTGTTATAGCGGTTAATCCGGAGAATAATGACCTGCTTAAGGAAGCGGTTGAACTTATAGGCAAGGCAACAGGACAGACAGCTAAAGCTGATGATCTGGTTAAGACGATCGATAAAGGAATATCATCACTTAAAGACAGAGTCGGAAGTGAGACTAATCCGACGGTATATCTTGCTGGCAACAGCAATATTCTTCAGACGGCCGGTGCTAAAATGTATCAGAATACTCTTATAGAAAATGCCGGCGGCGTAAATGTGGCAGCAGAGATTGACGATAATTACTGGGCAGAGGTTTCGTATGAGCAGATTCTTAAATGGGATCCTGATTATATAATTCTTGCAGCGGATGCGGATTATACTGTTGATGATGTACTTAAAGATACTAATCTTGCCGACTGTAAGGCAGTTAAGAATGGCAATGTATATATCGTGCCGAGTGATGCGGAAGCCATGGATTCCCCGGTTCCGGCGGGATATCTCGGAAGTTATTATATTGCATCGGTTATCCATTCAGATATTGTGAGTGAAGAAGATTTCCAGACAGAGGCAATTAATTTTTATGAGAAATTCTATGAATTTACACCATACAAGAACTAAGATAATAATTGCATGCATATTGGTGGCAGCGCTTGCGGCGCTGTCACTTATTGTGGGTAAATATCCGCTGACGGTCAAAGGACTTATCGCAGGGGATACCATGCAACACAGAGTATTATTTAACCTGCGTATTCCGAGAACGGTTATGGCACTTATGGGCGGAACCGGACTGGGAGTGGCAGGTTTTGTTTTTCAGACGATTTTTAAGAATCCGCTTGCGGCTCCTGATATTATAGGAGTTTCCAGCGGGGCAAGTGCAGGTGCTGCTTTCTCAATAGTGTTTATTTCATCCGGAATGATATCGGTAACGGTGAGCGCTTTTGCCGGCGGAGTGATTGCGGTGCTGCTTTCGCTGATTCTTGCGGGATTTACCAAAGGAAGTAAAAGCATATCAATCGTTCTTGCCGGAATAGCCGTACAGGCTCTTTCACAGACTGCACTTATGGTTTTTAAACTGGCAGCAGACCCGGAGAAACAGCTTGCGTCCATAGAATACTGGATTATGGGAAGCCTTAACGGCATAAGCATCACGAAAATCCCTTTTTCGGCGGGAGTCTGTATTGCATGCATTACAGTAATATTTATATTTGGAAGACAGCTTCTTATGCTGTCGCTTGACGAAGGAGAGGCACGGATGCTTGGAGTGCCTGTCAGATGGATGAGATTTGCATTATTACTTGTTGCAACGTTTATGGTAGCGGCAATCATCAGCCTTACGGGCCTTATAAGCTTCGTGGGGCTTCTTGCACCGCACAGTGCAAGACTTTTAACGGGGGATAACCGTAAATCCACTATGATATTATCAGGACTTGCGGGAGCAATTATTCTGACCGGGGCGGACATTCTTGCCAGAAGTGTGGCAGCGGTGGAACTTCCTGTGAGCGTGTTTACATCAATAATCGGAGCCCCTTTTTTGGTTATGCTTGTGATCAGGAGGTGTAAGAAATATGAATGATTTCTTCACTGCCGGCAGTATAACGGCAGGATACGGCAGGCAAATAATACTGAACGGGTTGGATTTTACATTGTCAGACGGTGAGATTACAGGTATTCTCGGATCTAACGGATGCGGCAAGTCAACTCTCATGAAAGCTATCATAAATGATATTCCATATAAAGGATGTTTTACGCTTGACGGAAGAATTTTGTCGGAGATAAAGGGCAGAAAGCTTGGCTCTATGATAAGCTATGTACCGCAGAAAAGTGGAATTTCTATATCCATGCCGGTAACGGATGTTGTTATGATGGGTTTTAATCCGGATATGCATCTGCTTCAGAATTACAGTGCGGTACAGTTTGATAAAGCTTATGAGGCAATGAAGATTGCGGGGGTGTATGAACTTCGCGACAGGGATTATCTTTCATTAAGTGAGGGCCAGAAACAGTTATGTATAATGGCCAGAACAATAGTGGAAGATGCAAGGCTGCTGCTTCTTGATGAACCTGAGAGCGCCCTTGATTTCAGGCACAGATATGAACTTATATCGCTTCTGAAACGTATGGTTACCCCGAAACGTGCTGCGCTCATATGCCTTCATGATACTAATCTTGCATTGAAACTTTGCGATACTATTCTTCTTATGCGGGACGGGCGGATAGAAGATTCCATACGCCCAGCGACTGACAGCTATGAAGTTGTATATAATGCACTTTTGAAAATCTATGGTAATATCACACTTATCAAAACAGCCGGAAATTATGTCATGTCATGGGGATGCAGTGATACCTCCGGTCATGTGTACGATGCCGGCACTGTTTATGATGAATATATGGCATCAGGTAAAAAACATCTTATAGTAACCGGAGCAATAGGAAGCGGAAAGACGACACTGCTGCGCAATATATTGAAAGAAACCGGAATAAATATGCCGGGACTTATAACCAAAGCAATGTCTGAAAATTGTGTTGCAATATATGATAATGTATCGGGCTGTGTTGGGATAATCGGAAAGTACATGGGCGGAGATGGCAGAACCAACAAAATGCAGACCGTCGAAAGCGGATTTGATAACGTTGCCATACCTGCGATAAAAAGGGCGCTTTCAGATAAAAAATGCAAATATTTTATGATTGATGAGATTGGATATCTTGAGCAGAGCCATAATGGATTTAAAGAGGCCCTTCTTAATTTATGGGACAGCAAATGTGTAATGGCCGTTGTGCGCGGACAGCACATTCCGTTTCTTGACAACATAAGGAACAGGGATGATGTGTTTGTTATAAATATGGATGGTGATAAGTTATGAAAATAATAGCGAAAATCCATACGGATTTTACGGATAAATTTGGTATACCGAGGCAGAGCGGCATGGTACCGGAACTTATGGGACGCATAGTTTTTGAACCGGAATACCGGAACATTACGGCACTTAAAGGACTGGAAGGATTTAATTATATATGGCTTATATGGGAATTTTCACGTTCGGTAAGGGATGACTGGTCGCCGACTGTAAGACCGCCGAGACTCGGAGGAGATACCAGAGTCGGTGTGTTTGCAACACGTTCTCCGTTCAGGCCGAATCCAATAGGACTGTCATGCGTGAAACTTCAGAAGATACAACAAGAAAAAGACGGACCGGTTATATATGTCTCGGGAGTGGATATTCTTGACGGGACACCAATATATGATATTAAACCATACCTGCCGCATTCTGACATGAAAAGTGATGCAACTGGCGGCTTTGCCGACAGATTCAGTGGATACAGACTCGACGTGGTAATAGCACCCGATGTGGAATGTGATATGCCAGGGGACAAGAAAGCTGCACTTGCCGGAGCGCTTTCCCTTGATCCGCGCCCATCATATCAGGACGATCCCGACAGGATATACGGCATGGATTTTGCCGGATACAATGTTAAATTTAAAGTGGATGGCAGCATGCTTACTGTTATAAAAATAACTAATTGTCAACCCAGACATTAAAATGGTTGACAATTAAGAGCTGCTGATGTATAGTTTATCTCAGTTTACAGCATAATTAAAGGAGAAACTATATCATGGATAAGACAATTGAAGCCGGAAATATTAAGCCGGTATACAAAACAAGAGATTATGTTCTTAATATTACACTTATGGGACTTATGACAGCACTCATATGCGTGCTTGCACCACTGTCAATCCAGCTCCCGGGACAAGTACCTATTTCACTTACGCTTATGGCTATTTATTTTACCGTATATCTCCTCGGAGGTGCAAAAGGAACCGTATGTGTTGTTCTCTATCTTCTTCTCGGAATGATAGGACTTCCTGTATTCTCAGGATTTACGGGCGGACTCGGCAAACTTGCGGGACCTACCGGCGGATATCTTATTGGATTCATATTTACAGCAGCCATCTGCGGAGGCGCACTCTGGCTTGGCAAGGGTAAGCTCTGGGTGTATGTAATCGGAATGGTTTTAGGATGTGCGGTTGCATATTTATTTGGTACATTCTGGTTTATGTTTTCAATGGGAACAAGCATGAAATATACACTTTCCGTATGTGTAATACCGTTTATTCCTTTTGACATTGCCAAGATTGTTGCAGTGGCAATTGTTGGAACACTTGTTAAAAAATTATTGCATAAGATAGACGGACTGCAAAACGTTATTAAATATTAGTCCTTGCATTGTGCGTCGAATAGTGATATAATCCTCTGCAAATGGCACAAAGGAAGGCGCATTAATTATGGTAAAGAAGTTAATATTGGTTACGTCTCCACCTGCCTGTGGTAAGACGTTTATATCTAAAGCATTGGCAAAGAGACTGCCACATGTTGTATATCTTGATAAAGATACATTGATTCCGCTCTCAAAGAGGATTTTTGCGGTAGCAGGTGAAGAATATAACAGAAGCAGTGATTTTTTTGAGGAAAATATAAGGGATTATGAGTATGATGTAATAGTTGATCTTGCACTTGAAGCACTTGAATATGAAGATATCGTACTTATTAATGCTCCGTTTACGAGAGAGATTCGTGATACCGGATACATGGACAACCTTAAGGCTAAGCTTGCCGGCAAGGGTGCGACTCTTGTGATAATCTGGGTTGAGACATCTCCGGAGATTGTACATGAGCGGATGGTTTCGCGTGATTCCGACAGGGACACATGGAAGCTTGAACATTGGAATGAATACATAAGCGGATGTAATTTTGAGATTCCGGAGAATTTGTATGATCCGGATCATGAAGATGGTCTTCTTATATTTAAGAATAATAATGACCAGGAATATGAAGAGTCTATGAAGAACATTGCGAGTGTTCTTGAGCGTACGATGAAGCAGTAACGCATAATAAGAAGCCTTTCGGGCGATGAGCCCGGAAGGCTTTTTGATTTACCGGATATTCTGTTTTAAACAGGTTTTGATATCATCTTCCGGATTACTTATCTGCCTTAAACCGAATGTGTCAGTAAGGTATTGAAGAACATTCGGACTGATGAAAGCAGGAAGTACGGGACCGAGATAAATATTACGTATCCCAAGACTTAATAATGCGAGGAGCACTGCTACGGCTTTCTGTTCATACCATGATATAATAAGTGAAAGCGGCAGTCCGTTTATATCGGTTCCGAAAGCATCCGCAAGAGCAGTAGCTATTACAACAGCAGAGTATGCATCATTGCACTGACCAACATCAAGAAGACGGGGAAGCCCGGAGATTTCACCAAAATCAAACTTGTTAAAACGGTATTTGCCGCAGGCGAGTGTTAAGATGATGCAGTCATCAGGTACCATTCTGGCAAAATCCGTAAAATAATTACGGCCGGGTCTTGCACCGTCACAGCCTCCTATAAGGAAGAAATGACGTAATCTGCCGCTTTTGACAGCATCCACAATCTGGGAAGCATAACTTAAGGTCGTTTTGTGTCCGAAGCCTACAAGGATGTTTTTAATTTCTTCGTCTTCGGGGAATCCCCCAAGTTCAAGAGCCTGATTGATTATTTCACTGAAATCTTTGGTCCCGTCGGGATTCCGCCCGATGTGTTTCACACCATCCCATCCGACAACATTGGTGCTGTATATACGATCCTTGTATGATTCACGCGGTTTCATAAGGCAGTTGGTTGTCATAAGGATGCAGCCGGGAAGATTGTCAAATTGTTTCTGCTGATCCTGCCATGCACCTCCGAAATTGCCGGCGAGATGAGTGTATTTCTTAAGTCCGGGATATCCGTGGCATGGCAGCATCTCACCATGAGTATATATATTGATACCTTTGCCGGAGGTCTGCTCAAGAAGCATTTCAAGGTCTTTTAAGTCGTGACCCGATACGATTATAAAAGGCCCTTTTTTGATGTGCACATTTACCTCGTGTGGTGTGGGGTCGGAGTAAACGCTTGTATTGGCCTCATCGAGTTTTTTCATTATCTCTATTGCCATTTCTCCGGTACGCATAGTCAGGCGGATTAATTCTTCAACGCCCATATTGTCATCTGTTGTGGAACAAAGTGCTTCCACATAGAAATCATCTACAGAATCACTGTAATATCCCAGTTCCCTTGCCTGATGTCCATAAGCGCTGATTCCTTTCAGACCGTACACGATGGTCTGGCGCAATGAACGGATGTCCGGGTCAAGATCTGCATCATACATGATACCGGCAATAGGGGCATCTTTTAACATTTCTGTTTTGGTATCGGGCAGATCATAGGACGCGTGCGCGGTATCTATAGCGGGTTTTCGGACATGCGTGCGAAGTTTTTCTTTGATTTTTTGTGATTCCTTGAGCAGTTTCACATGTGCTTCGGGGTCAAAATTAACATTTGTCAGCGTTGTAAAAAGGCTGTTCTCTATAAATTTCACAATATCTTTACTTATATGCTCCCCTTTGTCGAGAAGTACTTTTGCATAACATGATATGCCTTTTATCTGAAAAATGAGTAAATCCTGCAGGCCGGCAATCTCAGGTGTTTTGCCGCATACTCCGAGTTTGGTGCAGCCTTTGCCTCCGGCCGTCTGTTCGCATTGGTAACAGAACATATCGTAATTCAGTTCCATATTGTTTCCCATATTACACCTCCATTAGTGTTCTCATGAATATTCTTTACATTAAATGCTTTTTACATACATTTTACGGATGAAAGGATTTGGATTTTACAAAGACGGTTTATTCTATGCCTTGTAATCGAGAAGAAAAGGAGGAAAGAAAATCAATGAAGGTGAATCTTAATTCAGTGGAAAAAGTTAAAAGCTTCGTAAATGAAGTATCACGCTTTGACACCGAAGTCGATCTTGTTTCATCACGGCATGTCATTGACGCGAAATCATTAATGGGTATTTTCAGCTTAGACCTTTCCAAGCCCGTAGAAGTAGAGGTTTGTGATAAGACGAAAGAACCGTATGTTTTTGAAAAACTCAGAAAATACGCATAAGGACAATTAAATAAGGAAAAGAATTTTTAAGTTTTAAAGGAGAAATTTATTATGAAGAAGAATTTATTCACAAAGGCAGCAGCATTCATCGCTGTCGCAGCACTCACAGCAGGAACATTTGCAGGATGCTCAAACTCAGGCTCAAAGGACAATGCTACAACAGCAGCAGGAGCAACAAAGTCAGAACAGACAGCAGATAAGCAGGGTAACAACGCTGCAGCTGATTTCGATACATCAAAAGATATCACAGTAGTAACAAGAGAAGAAGGCTCAGGTACAAGAGGAGCTTTCGTAGAACTTACAGGTGTTGAGCAGAAAAACGCCGACGGTAAGAAAATTGATATGACAACCGAAGAAGCAATCGTTCAGTCAAGCACACAGAACGTAATTACAGCAGTAAACGGCGATACATATGCAATCGGTTATGTTTCACTCGGATCACTCAACAAGGATGTTAAGGCTGTTAAGGTAGACGGAGTTGAAGCTACGGTTGATACAGTTAAGTCAGGTGAATATAAAGTACAGCGTCCATTCAACATCGCAACAAAGGATGATGTAAGCGATGCAGCCAAGGATTTCATCAGCTACATCATGAGCTCTGAAGGACAGGCAATCATCGAAGACAACGGTTACATCAGGGTTGACGATGCAGCAGCAGCTTACGCAGCAACAGATGCCAAGGGCGAAGTTAAGATATCAGGTTCTTCATCAGTAACACCTGTAATGGAGAAACTCAAAGAAGCATATGAGAAAGTTAACTCAAACATTACAATCACAATCAACCAGAGCGATTCTTCGACAGGTATGAAGGATGCAGCAGAAGGAATCAGCGATATCGGAATGGCTTCAAGAGATTTGAAGGACAGCGAGCTTGAAACACTTAAGAATACAGTAATTGCAAAAGATGGTATCGCAATTGTAGTAAACAACGCATCACCTATAGAAAACCTTACATCGGACCAGATTATGAAGATTTACACAGGTGAGATTACAACCTGGGCAGATGTAAAATAATAAATGCAGATGAATTAATGCAGGACCGGTACATGAAATAATGTACCGGACGCATTTGCATAATATAAGGGCCGCATAAAACGGTATTACCTTAAAGGAGTTTTGAATGAGAAAAGTTGCAGATAAAATAATGGAAATAGTTTTTCTGGTGCTGGCGTGCGTATCAATCGTTGCGGTAGTCATTGTATGCTATTTCATGTTCTCAAGAGGAATTCCGGCAATCAGACAGATAGGATTAGGCGAATTTATCACAGGCAAAATCTGGAAACCGACATATGATTATTTCGGAATCCTGCCTATGATAGTGGGAAGCCTTATGGTAACAGCCGGGGCGTTAGTTATAGGCGTACCGGTTGGAATCTTTATGGCAGTGTTCATGGCGAGGTTCTGTCCCCGGATTATATATAAAATAGCAAATCCTATAGTTAATCTTCTTGCAGGAATACCTTCAATTATATATGGATTTTTCGGTATGATGATAGTCGTTCCGTTCGTCCGTGAACATATAGGCGGTAAGGGATACAGCATTCTTTCCGCATCGATAATTCTTGGCATAATGATTCTTCCGACAATAATAAGTGTATCGGAGGCTGCTATAAAGGCGGTACCGGAGAGCTATTATGAAGGAGCACTCGCACTTGGCGCAACCAAAGAGATAAGTGTATTCAAGACAGTTCTTCCGGCAGCCAAATCAGGAATTATGGCAGCGGTTACACTTGGAATCGGCAGGGCAATCGGTGAGACTATGGCAGTGCAGATGGTAGTCGGCAATCAGCCCAGACTTCCGCACAGCATTCTCGACGGCGTAAGAACACTGACCACCAATATAGTAACCGAAATGGGGTATGCAGCGGATCTGCACAGAGAGGCGCTCATTGCGACAGGCGTTGTACTCTTTGTGTTTATACTGATAATCAATCTCCTGCTTGCGTTTATTAAAAGGAGGAAGGACTGATGAAAATGCGTGGAAAAATAAGTTCGGTTATTTTAAGAATTGTGATGTATGCGTCAGCGGGCTTTACGTCAGCGGCATTGCTCTTCATACTCGGTTATATCCTTGCAAAAGGTATTCCGAATCTGGCATCACCGGGACTGTTTGCGTGGAAATATACGTCTGACAATGTATCATTAGTGCCGGCAGCGATAAATACGCTTATGCTTGTGGCACTTGCGCTTGTCATGTCAATTCCATTCGGAATCGGATCTGCAATATATCTTACTGAATATGCCAAAAAGGGCAACAAATTCGTAAGCATCATCCGCGTTACAACGGAAACATTGAGCGGTATCCCATCAATCATATACGGACTTTTCGGTATGCTTTTTTTCGTAACGGCGCTCAAATGGCAGTATTCGATACTTGCCGGTGCTGCAACAGTTGCAATAATGGTTCTCCCGACAATAATGAGGACCACCGAAGAAGCGCTTCTTGCAGTTCCGGACTCATTCCGTGAAGCAAGTCTTGCACTCGGTGCGGGTAAAATAAGAACAATTTTTAAAATAGTACTTCCGTCGGCAATGCCGGGAATCCTTTCCGGCGTAATTCTTGCAATAGGACGTATGGTAGGAGAGACAGCAGCATTACTGTATACATCAGGTGCGGTTGCATCTGTAGCAAAGGGCGTTATGAGTCCGGGCAGAACTCTTGCCATTCATATGTACACAATATCGTCGGAAGCATTTCACACGAACCAGACGTTCGCAACGGCAGTCGTACTTCTCGTGATTGTGTTTATGCTTAACGCGCTCGCATCATTTGTTGCGAAGAAATTAACCAAGAAGTAACAGGAAGTAAGGAGATAATTTATGGCAGATAAATATCAGGTTGAAAATCTTAATTTGTATTACGGAAATTTCCAGGCACTTAAAGATATCAATCTTAATATCAAAGAAAAAGAAATAACGGCATTTATCGGACCGTCAGGCTGCGGTAAATCAACATTCATTAAGACACTCAACAGAATGAATGATTTGGTTGCAGGCTGTAAAATTACGGGAAAGGTTCTTCTTGACGGTGAGGATATTTTCGGAAAGATGGATGTGTGTGCGCTCAGAAAAAGAGTCGGCATGGTATTTCAGAAACCGAATCCGTTCCCGATGAGTGTATATGATAATATAGCATTCGGCCCAAGAACACACGGCATTAAGTCAAAATCAAAGCTTGATGAAATTGTTGAAAAATCATTAAGGGATGCCGCTATATGGGATGAACTTAAGGACAGACTTAAGAAATCTGCACTTGGCCTTTCAGGCGGACAGCAGCAGAGGCTCTGCATTGCAAGGGCACTTGCGGTAAAGCCGGAAGTAATCCTTATGGATGAGCCGACATCGGCACTTGACCCGATATCGACATCCAAAATAGAGGATTTGGTAATGGAACTTAAGAAAGACTACTCGATTATCATGGTAACACATAATATGCAGCAGGCAGTCAGAGTAGCGGATAAAACAGTTTTCTTCCTTCTTGGCGAGATAATTGAATCAGGAGAAACACAGCAGATTTTCTCAATGCCTAAGGACAAGAGAACGGAAGATTATATTTCAGGGAGGTTTGGCTGATGAGAGACAAATACGAGCTTCAGTTAAAGCAGCTTAATGATTTAATGATACATATGGGAAGCCTTATTGAGGCAGCGATTGAGATGGCGATTGAAGCACTTGTAAAGGGAGATGCGGACAAGGCACGCGAAGCAGTTGAGTTTGACGATACGATCGATCAGACCCAGAAAGATATTGAAAGCCTTTGTATGCGTATTCTTCTTATGCAGCAGCCGGTAGCCACCGATTTAAGATTTGTGTCAACCGCACTTAAGCTTGTAACCGATATGGAAAGAATCGGCGATCATGCGGCTGATATATCAGAAATTACAATTTCACTTGTCGGATCCGAATATGACAAGGATCTGGATGTCATCAAGAAAATGGCAGCAAAAACCAGCGGTATGGTAATCAAGAGCGTGGAATCTTATGTAAGCAGAAATACCGAAGAGGCCAAAGAAGTCATAGCATATGATGATGTCATTGATGATCTTTTTATCATGGAAAAAGATGAAATTGTCAGGATGATCGGAGAGAATCCTAAATGCGGAAGCGAAGCGACGGACCTGCTTATGATTGCCAAGTATTTTGAGAGAATCGGCGATCACGCAAGCAATATTGCCGAATGGGCACTTTATGCTAAGACCGGTGATATCAATGTCATACAGTAAGTAAAATTTCTGTGAAATTTACTTCGATTTTACATTGGCGCTATTTGATTTTTACAATGGATTTATATGATGTTTACATCAAATGTAAAAGAGAGGTAAACTATGGATTTCTTTAATGTACTTTCGCTGTTGGGAGGTCTGGCACTGTTCCTTTACGGAATGAATGCAATGGGTGACGGTCTTGCCAAATTATCGGGCGGCAAAATGGAAAAAATTCTTGAAAAACTTACAACCACGAAAGCTAAGGGCGTGCTCTTAGGTGCCGGTGTAACGACGGTTATACAGTCATCTTCGGCTACGACTGTTATGGTTGTAGGTTTTGTCAATTCCGGAATCATGAAGCTGCGTCAGGCAGTCGGAATTATTTTCGGCGCCAATATCGGTACGACAATCACTGCCTGGATTTTGAGCCTTTCCGGTATCCAGAGTGATAATTTTTTCATAAGATTATTAAAACCGAGCTCTTTTTCACCGGTACTTGCGGTAATCGGTGTTGCGCTTCTGCTTTTTTCCAAGAAGGATAAGAAGAAAAATATAGGATCAATTCTTGTGAGTTTTGCAGTTCTCATGTTTGGTATGGAAGCCATGAGCGGCGCGGTTGAAGGCCTTAAGAATGTGCCGGAATTTACCCATTTATTCACAATGTTCTCAAATCCGTTACTCGGAATCCTTGTCGGAGCAGTACTTACGGGAATCATACAGAGTTCATCGGCGTCTGTCGGAATTCTTCAGGCACTTTGCGTAACGGGTGCAATTAATTTTTCGAGTGCGATTCCGATCATCCTCGGACAGAACATAGGAACTTGTGTTACGGCACTTATTTCGAGTATCGGAGCCAGCAAGAATGCCAAGCGTGCAGCATTTGTACATTTGTATTTTAATATAATCGGTTCAGCACTTTTCATGGCATTATTCTACGGAATAAACGCATTTGCGCAATTTGCCTTTATGGATATGGCGGCCAACGAAATGGGCATAGCTATCGTTCACACGACATTCAATGTGCTTGCAACACTCGTACTCCTGCCATTCTCGGATATTCTCGTCAAGCTTGCAACGCTTACCGTCCGCGACAAAAAGACAGGTATCGAACCGGTTGAGGAGGATTTCAAGCTTCTTGATGAACGTTTTCTTGAGAAACCGGCATTTGCAGTTGAACAATGTATCAAGACTGCAGCCAACATGGCTGATATAGTACGCAAAAGTGTGGATGATGCAATTTCTCTTTTTGATAATTATGACAGCGCGGTTGCGGCGGCAATCGCTGATTCGGAAAGCCTTGTTGACCGTTATGAGGATGAACTCGGAACTTATCTTGTAAAGGTCAGCACCAAGAGCATAAGTGAGCACGATTCAACAGTTGTGTCCAAGCTTCTGCACAGTATAGGCGATTTTGAAAGAATTTCCGATCATGCGCTTAATCTGTGCCAGGCAGCATCAGAGATGAACAGTAAAAAAATAAATTTTTCAAGTGAAGCGCATAAGGAACTTAATATAGTACAGAATGCCGTTAAGCAGGTACTTGCCGAAGCGGTTGACAGCTTTACATCGGATGATAAAACTCTTGCCGCAGAAGTGGAACCGCTTGAGGAGGTAATTGACGACCTTCAGGATGACCTTAAAATCCGACATATCGAGAGGCTTAAGAATGGACAGTGTACCATTGAACTTGAATTTATCTTATCTGATATCATGACAAATTATGAGAGGATAGCGGATCACTGCTCCAATATCGCGGTGTGTGTCCTTCAGCTTGAGGAGCGTGACCTTGAGGCGCATGATTATCTGATAAAGATGAAGACGGACAATGAAGATTTCAAACAGAAATACAAAAAATATAAAAATTTGTATGTATTGCCGCAATGTGATAGAATGTAAATCAGAAAAAGGAGGCAGTTATGGCGAATATTTTCATCGTGGAAGATGACAGCAACATACGTGAAATTGAGATGTTTGCGCTTAAGAACAGTGGATATCTCGTTGAAGGTTTTGAAAATGCGAAAGATTTTTTTAAGCGTCTGGCAGAAAAGAAGCCCGATTTAGTCCTTCTTGATATAATGCTTCCTGACATTGATGGAATGGAAATCCTGTCAAGGATTAAGAACGTGCCTGAGACCAAGCGTATTCCGGTAATTATGGTAACTGCCAAGACAACAGAAATTGATAAGGTCAAGGGTCTTGATACCGGTGCTGACGATTATATAACCAAACCGTTTGGCGTAATGGAACTTATATCGCGTGTAAAGGCACTTTTAAGGCGTACAAATGATATGAACGAGGACAAGGTGCTTACACTTAACGAGATTACGATGGATCTTGACAAGAGAACGGTAACTGCCGGTGGCGTCCATGTGGAGCTTACATATAAGGAATTCGAGTTGTTAAGGCTCCTGCTCCAGAATGCCGGGATAGTTCTCAGCCGTGACATAATAATGGAACGTATCTGGGGCGCTGATTTTGAGGGTGAATCGAGAACTCTTGATATGCACATCAAGACTTTGAGACATAAGCTCGGTGAATCCGGTGTACATATTAAAACGGTAAGAAATGTAGGATATCAGGTAGAATAATTTACTATGAAGAAGAAAATCAACATTCAGATGCTTGTTATGGTGGGTATAGCCATAATTCTTACAGCCATATTGTCCATCGCTGTTTTCTACGAGGTGTTTAAGCGGGAGATGGCTGACAGCCTTGCCAGATACACAAGGCTTTTGGGCAATACAATCGAAAATTGTGAGGTCAACAATATTGAGACACTGCTTTCCGGGGAGAACGGGATTCTTGAAAATGAGAAAAATAACGGAATAAGAGTCAGTATTATCGATAAAAAAGGAAATGTTGTATACGATAACTACTATGAGGCATCCAGCCTTCAGGATCATAGTGACCGCCCGGAAATAGAGCAGGCTTTTAAAGACGGTGAAGGCCAGCAGATACGTCAGTCGGATACGATGGGTAAGAATATTTTTTACTATGCGGTCCGTATGGACAATGGAATGGTAGTCCGTGTCGCAAAGGAAGCGAGCAGTCTTTTGAGCATATTCCGTTCGGCTTTCCCGATTCTCGGAATTGTCCTTGTGCTGACATTTGTGACATGTTTTATACTTACACATTACCTTGCAAAGAGCCTGATTATGCCTATCGAGGGAGTTGCCAACAATATGGACCACATCGAAAATGTGCAGATTTATAAGGAACTGGAGCCTTTCGTAACCACGATAAAACAACAGCATGAGGATATTATTAAGAGTGCAATGATGCGCCAGGAGTTTACCGCCAATGTCACGCATGAGCTCAAAACCCCACTGACATCCATATCGGGATATGCGGAACTCATTGAGAATGGAATGGCGCAGGGGGAAGATGCAGAGCGTTTTGCTACGGAAATCCACCGCAACGCAAAGCGTCTGCTATCTCTCATAAATGATACATTAAGACTTTCGGAACTTGATTCCAATGACGGAGACCTTCCGATGGAGGACGTTAATCTTTATGATATAGCATCAAATTGTGTCAACATGCTTACCCTTCATGCCGAGGAAAATGATGTAAAGTTCCACTTAAAGGGCAGCGGCACGCATGTAAAGGGCAGCCACAGCATGATTGAGGAACTTGTGTATAATCTCTGCGATAATGCCATCAGGTACAACCGTGAAGGCGGCAACATCTGGGTTGTGGTAGACCCGGAGGAACATTCAATACTGGTATCGGATGACGGTATCGGTATCTCTGAGGAGAACCAGCCGCGCATCTTCGAGCGTTTCTACCGCGTGGACAAGAGCCGCTCCAGAAAAACCGGCTCAACCGGGCTCGGACTTGCCATCGTTAAGCATATTGCAGAGCAGCATGGCGCGAAGATTGAACTCACCAGCGCCGAGAATGTGGGCACCACAATAAAGGTCATATTCCCGGATCCTGACAAATAAATTACCTGGTTTTTACAAATTCTGCGAATTATTTTTACCTTGTAATGATATCTTGTAATCATCAAAGAGGTGATGAACATGAGTTACATATTAAAAATAAGCCGAAGGATTTGTAATGAGAATATTATAGGAATCAGAAGCATTTTTGTGATTGCCAATATGATAATCACAGCTGCAATCGGAGCCGCAGCATGGCTCATAGTTGACTGGTTCGCCAATTTACCGGTAATTTCCCTTATCTGTGCGATGGGGTATCCGGCAGTATTTATCGGCTTCATCGGAAGTATCTTCTATCTTATGAATAGGGACGTGTGGTAATTCGCACGTCCTTTTTTACATTAAAAAATAATTCCCCGTTGAAATGCGTTCTTCATTAGTGTAATATAGAATTAAGTGTATATTGCACACACATCAGGAGGAACAGTAATGAACAAAGAACTAGTTATAGTTATAGACTTTGGCGGTCAGTACAACCAGCTCGTTGCGCGCCGTGTCAGAGAATGTAACGTATATTGTGAGATTTATTCTTACAAGACGGACATTGCCAAAATCAAGGCGATGAATCCCAAGGGAATAATTCTCACCGGCGGTCCGAACAGCTGCTACGAGGACGGAGCACCTACCTGCACGGAGGAACTTTTCAATCTCGGCGTTCCTGTACTCGGTCTCTGCTACGGTGCACAGCTCATGATGCATGTGCTTGGCGGCAAGGTTGAGAAAGCGCCTGTCCGCGAGTACGGCAAGACAGAGGTCATGGTTGACAATTCGTCCGATCTTTTTACGGATGTATCACCTACTACAATTTGCTGGATGAGTCATTTTGATTATATTTCCAAGGTTGCTCCGGGCTTCAGAATCTGCGCCCACACAGCCGACTGCCCTGTCGCAGCCGCTGAGGATGCATCCCGTAACCTTTATGCGATACAATTCCATCCGGAGGTTCTCCACACCAAGGAGGGCACCAAGATGCTCCACAATTATGTCCGCGGTATCTGCGGTTGTGCCGGAGACTGGAAGATGGATGCTTTCGTTGAGAACACCATCAGGGAAATCAGGGAAAAAGTCGGTGACGGCAAGGTTCTCCTCGCTCTTTCTGGCGGCGTCGATTCTTCCGTTGCAGCCGGTCTTCTCTCAAGAGCCATCGGCAAGCAGCTTACCTGCGTGTTCGTTGACCACGGCCTTCTCCGTAAGAATGAGGGCGATGAGGTTGAGCAGGTATTCGGCCCGAACGGCCAGTTTGACCTTAACTTTATAAGGGTAAATGCACAGGAGCGCTACTACAGCAAACTCGCAGGAGTAACAGAACCTGAGCAGAAGAGAAAGATAATTGGTGAAGAATTTATCCGTGTATTTGAGGAAGAAGCTAAGAAAATAGGTGCCGTTGACTTCCTTGCGCAGGGAACAATCTACCCTGACGTAGTCGAGAGCGGTCTCGGCGGTGAGTCCGCAGTCATCAAGTCCCACCACAATGTCGGCGGTCTTCCTGACTATGTAGACTTCAAGGAAATCATCGAGCCTCTCCGCAATCTTTTTAAGGATGAGGTCCGCAAGGCAGGCCTTGAGCTTGGAATCCCTGAAAAACTCGTGTTCCGTCAGCCATTCCCGGGTCCTGGTCTCGGAATCCGTATCATCGGCGAGGTTACAGCCGAGAAGGTCCGCATCGTGCAGGATGCCGATGCCATCTACCGCGAGGAAATCGCCAAAGCCGGTCTTGACCGTTCAATCGGCCAGTACTTTGCGGCCCTTACCAACATGCGTTCTGTCGGAGTCATGGGCGATGAGCGTACTTACGATTATGCCGTTGCACTCCGCGCAGTCAACACCGTTGACTTCATGACCGCCGAGGCAGCCAACATTCCGTTCGACGTCCTCCAGACGGTAATGAGCAGAATCATCAACGAGGTAAGAGGCGTCAACAGAGTATTCTACGATTTGACGAGCAAACCACCTGGAACGATTGAGTTTGAGTAACGGATTAGAATGCCGAAAGCCTGTATTTATGCGGGTTTCCGGCATTTGTTTTATCAAATGGCTCTAGTTTGGCTCTATTTGTAGGCGGAGTAATTGATGCAAATGTAATTATTGAGATGAATGAAAAGGAAAAAATGATATGAAGAAATGCAAACTTCTTTTACTTGATTTAGACGGAACTTTATTACAGAGTGACAAAACAATATCAACTAGAACGTTATCAGCTCTAAAAAAATGCAGGGAAAATGATATATTGATAGGTGTTTCCACCTCCAGAAGTGAGCAAAACTCTTTGGTATTTTTAAATGAATTGATGCCCGATATTTTAATATCGAGTGGAGGGGCATTAGTAAAATACAAAACAGAATATATTTATAGGGCAGAATTTTCCGAAGAAGAAACTAATGTGATGATTGACATGGCAAGAAATATTTGTGGAAATGATTGCGAAATTACGATAGATACAATAGATGCACATTATTGGAATTATAAAATAGATCCTAAGAAGTTAGATAAGAGTTGGGGAGATAGTATTTATACAGATTTTTCAGATTTTAACGAATGTTCATTAAAAATGTGTGTTGAGATATTTAATCAAGATAAGGCAGATAAGCTGGCTCGAAGTCTCTCTGATTGTGATTGTATTCGTTTCTCTGATGGATTTTGGTACAAGTTTACAAAAAAGAATGTGACGAAAGAAAACGCAATTATGAAGATTACGGAAGTATGTGGATTTAGTACAGATTCAATTATTGCATTTGGAGATGATTATGCAGATATCGGAATGCTTGAATTATGTGGAACAGGTGTTGCAATGGGGAATGCGATTGATGAGGTAAAAGAGAGAGCGGATATTGTAATTGGTACAAATGATGAAGAGGGAATTGCGGATTTTATTGAGAATGAAATATTATAGATATGTACATGGAGAGGAAATATGGTGGAAGTAAAATTTTATGATACGGTTAATGAGGAACTATTGAAATTTGCAGTGATTATCTCACAGAGTAACGGCAAGTGGGTATTTTGCAAGCATAAAGAAAGAGATACATATGAAGTGCCGGGAGGGCATAGAGAAGATGGTGAGGATATTCTTGAAACAGCCAAACGAGAACTATATGAAGAAACAGGAGCAATAACTTTTGATATTACTCCAATTTGTATATATTCTGTGACTGCACCAGATAATTTCGATGGAATGGAGACTTTTGGAAAATTATTCTTCTCAGATATACATACATTTGAAAAAGAGCTTCACAGTGAAATTGAAAAAATTGCAATTATGGATGAACTACCGATTAATTGGACTTATCCGGAAATTCAACCCAAACTGCTGGAAGAAGCAAGGAAAAGAGGATTTCTGCCCAAGAAGGAAGAAATAAAATGGCTGTTTTTTGATGTTGGCTCGACGTTGGTTGATGAAAGCAAAGTTTATGAAGACAGGATGAAAAGGATAGCGGATTTATCAGGTTTAACTTACGAGCAAATTAATAAATATGCCATGTCGTTTTATAAAGAAAACAAAAAAGGAGACTTAGAGGTAGCAAGGCAATTGGGCGTGAAACTACCTAAATGGGAATCGCAATACGAAAGGCTGTATATAGATACCAAAGATTGTCTGAAAAAGTTAAGTAGAATTTATAAAATTGGTGTAATTGCAAACCAATCACTAGGAACTTCTGAGAGATTAGAAAATCTTGGAGTACGAAAATATCTTGATTTGATCATCGCATCAGCAGAAGAAGGTGTTTCAAAACCAGATAGGCGAATATTTGAAATTGCATTGGAAAGAAGCCGTTGCAGACCAGAGAATGCAGTTATGATTGGTGACCGTATTGATAATGATATTGTACCTGCAAAACAGTTGGGTATGAAAACTATATGGGTAAAACAGGGATTTGGAAGTTTGTGGAATATAACAGATGAGAGTGAAAAAGCTGATATTGAAATTAATAACTTATCTGATATATTAAAATATTTATAGGGAATGAGCCTATGAAATAAGATTCAAATTACAATTGTTCTTGCAGAACATATGATATATATGCTAGGGTACTCTTTAAGGAAAGCACCCATGACAGGGCGTTAAGCATCTGGGGGCACTTGCTTAGTACCGATGACGGCTTATGAGATCATTTCGATTTTCATTGGGATATTAGCATTGCTGATGTCCTTTGGTAGCTTGATTGTAGCGTTGCTTGCCTTTCTCGATAAAGAGAAAAGATCTTCGAGGAAGATCAGGCGAAAATAAAAATGCCTATCCTGTCTGATCCACAGGATAGGCGGTGTCCGTAAGGACATTTCTTTAGCCTAAACTCGGAGCATCCACCTTTGGAGTGGGTGCTTTCTGTTTAATTAGATATGATCATCTTATGTCTGATAATTCAAGAGGTTTCACTAATTTGGATAATTTTTTACAGTAAGGCGGTCAGTGCCTTTTTTGACAACCATATTGTCATCAAGCAGATGCTGCTTGATTTCTTCGATATTTTCATTGATATGCTGCAAACTGTCAGCATACTCTTCTTCTGAATAATCATCTTTAGCTTTTAGCATATTTTCACGAATTTCCAGAGCTTTTATATAGGTACAGAGTTTTTTATTGATGAGGTTGTTCTTAAAGGACAGTTTAACAGTAGCAGGTTTGAAATTGCCCTCATCGTCCTTATCTGCCTCAAATTTCATATCAATCTGATCATCCAGTTTAAACAGTAATGATAAGACATCAGAAACTGTTTCTATATCAAAATCCATGAAAATGTTAATACTGATGCCTAATGCATTGGCAATCTTTAAAAGCTGGTCAGGTTTTGGATTTCGGATTCCGTATTCATATTTCTTTATGGTTGCGGAGTTTATGCCGGATAGCTGACCAAGTGTTTCTTGCGATATTCCACGCATATTACGAAAATATTTAATCTTTTCTCCAGTAGTCATAAAAACAGCTCCTTTATGATTTGTTAGCTCCATTCTATCACAACAGGACACATTTGTGTATAAAAAGTTTGATGAATTACTTGACAGACACAAATGTGTACCATATAATATGAATAAACAAGGTCACAAAAGTGTACTAAAATGAAATACGAAAGGAGAACACAATATGGAGAATACGATGAAGATGTATGTAACAGCAGATGAAGCAGCACAGATTCTTGGAGTATCAAGAGGATATGCTTACAAAATCATTCGTGGTCTTAATAATGAATTGAAAGAAAAAGGCTATCGAGTGATTTCAGGCAAGGTACCTACAAAGTATTTTGAAGAAAAGTTTTATGGTATGGCAGTTGGTTAATGGAGAGGAGATGATGATATGCCGACTACACGAGATGGTAAAACATGGCGCTGCCAGTTCTATTATGAGGACTGGCAGGGTGTACGCCATAAAAAGAACAAAAGAGGCTTTAAGACAAAGGCAGAAGCAGAGGAGTGGGAGCGTAACTTCCGGCAACAGCAGAGAAAAGATTTGGATATTAACTTTGAGAATTTTGTTGAAATCTATTTCGCTGATGTGGAGAACCGGCTTAGAGAAAGCACAATCAAGAATAAAAGATATGTGTTTGATTTGAAAGTTACACCATATTTCAAAAAGAAAAAGATGTGTGAGATTAAGACTTCAGATATCAGGGCTTGGCAGAATGAATTGATTAAGCAGGGGTACGCACCGACTTATCTTAAAAGTATTAATAACCAGTTGGCAGCACTATTCAATTATGCGGTCAGATATTATGACTTGAACGATAATCCATGTAGGAAAGCAGGAAGTATCGGGAAAAGCAAGGCTGATGATATGGAGTTCTGGACAAAACAGGAGTTTAAGCAGTTTCTTCCGTCTATGGATAAGAAACCAGAGGCGAGAATGGCATTTATGCTTTTGTATTGGACCGGAATGCGTATAGGAGAATTGCTAGCACTCACCTATGAAGATATTGATTTGGAAAAACGAATTATAAGCATTTCTAAATCATATCAGAGATTGGATGGAAAAGATGTAATTACACCACCTAAGACGCCAAAGAGCAATCGTAAGATTACTATTCCACCATTTCTGACAGAAGAACTAAAAGAATATTGCAGTCATTTATATGGAATTATGTCAAATGAAAGAATGTTTCGGTTTACAAAATCTTATATGGAGCATGAGATTGTACGAGGCATAAAGGAAACAGGAGTTAAGAGAATCCGTATTCATGATTTGCGTCACAGCCACGCATCGCTTCTGGTGGAACTTGGATTTCAGCCCTTGGCAATAGCGGAGCGGCTGGGACATGAAAAGATAGAAACAACATTAAATACTTATTCACATTTATACCCAAATAAGCAGGCAGAACTGGCAGACAGATTAGAACTGGAGAATGAGGAGGACGAGCTATGAGCGGAGTACACAAACATCCAACAATCAGCTTTCGAGTATCGGACAGAGAGCGGGAAATGATTGAAGCCAAGATACTTGCAAGCGGTATGCAGAAGAAAGATTATTTTGTACGTTCCTGCATTTATAACAGAATATGTGTTGTAGGCAAGAAAGAGGTCATTTATCAGCTTGTAGAGGAATTGCAGAATATGCAGACAAATCTTTCCGAACTAGTAAAACAACTGGGACAGCAGGAGGTAACACTTACTGCTGAGGGGTTGGAAGATATGCGAAATGACTGTATGGATATGTTACAGGCGATTATTGCAATGCTGGATGGTGCAAAGTATCTCTGGCAGGGAGTACAGATTGATAAAGAAAAAAGTCCTGACAGCGGCAACTGTTAGGACTTGCGGTAACAAAAGAAAACCTCTGTTACACCTGTAAATACAACTAGAGTATAGCAGAGGTTCTTCTTAGGAGCAAATAAAAGATTTGAAAATGGAGGACTTTTATGGAAGGGCAGAAGACAGAATTAAAGATGATACGAATGTCGGAGGTTGAGTCACAAGAAGTGAAATGGCTGTGGTATCCGTTTATACCATATGGGAAGCTGACAATTATTCAGGGAGATCCGGGTGATGGAAAGACCACATTGGTGTTAAACATAGCAGCAAAGCTGTCAAAGGGAGAATGTCTCGACAGTGATATGGATGTGCAGGAGCCGGTAAATGTCATTTATCAGACAGCAGAGGATGGACTGGCAGATACAGTAAAGCCGAGGCTTGAAATTGCCGGGGCGGACTGTGAAAAGATACTGGTTATTGATGAAAGTGATAAATCTTTATCTATGGCAGATGAAAGACTGGAAGAGGCGCTTGCTAAGACTGAGGCAAAAGTATTGATATTAGACCCGATACAGGCGTATCTCGGTGGTGGTATGGATATGAACCGGGCAAATGAGGCAAGAGATATGACAAAGAAGCTGGGAGCATTAGCAGAGAAATACCAGTGTGCAATTCTTCTTATTGGTCATATGAATAAGGCATCGGGGAATAAAGCAGCATACAGGGGCATGGGTTCCATTGACTTCTTTGCTGTGGCGAGGAGTGTGCTTCTGGTCGGCAGAATAGAGGGAGAACCTAATACAAGAGCAGTTGTTCAGATAAAGAATAATCTTGCGGCATTTGGACATCCAAAGGCATTTATGCTATCAGAAATGGGCTTTCATTGGTTGGGAGATTATGAGATTACCGCAGATGAAGTACTTGGCGGTATTGCACCAAAGGCAAATAAGCTGGAACAGGCAAAGCAAATGCTTCGTGAATTGGCAGAAACAACTAATATGGTGCAGAGTAATGAAGTTTTTGAAATGGCTGATGAACAGGGCATTTCAAAGAGAACAATGGAAAATGCAAAGAAAGAATTGGGCATCCGGGCAAAGAAAATCAATAACTCGTGGTATTGGGAACTGGATACAGTAAAACAGAGATAGGGTAAGAACGCAACATTGCAGGCTATATAGAAATTGCGGAGATAAACTTTGCAGGGTTGCAAAGCATATAGACTTTGCAGTGTTGCGGTCTTGAACGAGTTAGGAAAGGAATGGTGGATTGATATGAAAAATGTACAGATTTCAGAAGAACTTTTCGTTGCGATAATGAGATATTTTATGTTGGAACAGGAGGAACTGTTGCCTCAGATAAAACAGGGACTAGAGAAGAAACTGGATGCAATGGTAATGAGAGAATTATATACAAAATATAAGACTGCACCAACGGAAGAAGAAAAGGAAAAGGCTCGAAAAGAATATTTGGATAGACGAGGTGTGCCGGAGAGCTTTCGGTGGTAGTTTTTTCTTAAACATATATAACGGCTGCGTGTCACGCTTCCGTTAGAATCGATAAGGAAAATGTAGTGTGCTTGACACAGTGGAGGCTTGTGAACACTGACTGCCGCAGGCAGAAAAGCTCCCGGCAGGGCGCAAAACCTGACTTGTCAGGTTGCATTTTTGATGGCGACAGCTCCTGAAAGGAGATGTTGATGTCAAAAGTGCTTTTGCGTTACTTTCGACGAAAGTAACAAAGCCAGAGCGAGGAAACCTCGCTCTATGCCGATATCCGGCGCTAATATGACAGATAAAAGAAAGGGGAAGATTGCCTATGGAGAGAACGATAAGTGCAATGATCGGAAAAGGTTCTGTGAACCATAATACCAGAGCATTTACAGCTAAGAATGTAGATAAAAACAGAAGTGCTGATAATGTGGAATTTTGCCAGGAAGATATTAAGCAGGTTTATCATAAATTGTTTGATGAAGCACGGGAACGATATAATGCAAAACAGAAACGGAAAGATCGCATGATTGATAATTACTATGAAAAAATCAGGAGGGGTAAGCAGGAAAAGTTATTTCATGAAGTGATATTTCAGATTGGAAATAAAGATGATATGAATGCCAAAAATGAAGATGGATTGTTGGCAAAAAGGATTTTAACGGAATTTATGGATGAGTTCCAAGCCAGAAATCCGAACTTGTATGTATTCTCGGCACATTTGCATATGGATGAAGAAACACCGCATCTGCACATTGATTTTGTACCATATATTACAGAAAGTAAGCGAGGACTTGATATAAGGGTATCATTAAAATCTGCACTGGCGGCAGAAGGCTTCACCGGTGGCACTAGAGGTGCTACCGAATTAAATCAATGGATTGCATCAGAGAAGCAGGAACTTGCGACAGTCATGGAGCGATATGGTGTGGAATGGCTGCAAAAGGGTACACATGAGAAACATTTGTCGGTGCTTGAATTTGAAAAGAAAGAGCGTGCAAAGGAAGTAGCAGAATTGGATAGCCAGAAATATGAAATAGCTTCGGCGATTGCACAGCTTGGCGAAGAGGTTTCTGTAAAGAAACAGGAATTACAGAATGTTACTATAGAAAAGGAACTGGCTGAGGAAGCTATACAGAAGGCAAATGAAGAGAGAACTACAGCACAACAGGAGAAAGAGATATTGCTTGCAGGCAATCGGGATTGTGCGCCCAGATAAGGGCGAGTAGTCTAGCAGGTGGAATGCCTGTCTGGTAAGGTCTAACCAACCGCCAGTAGCGAGTCTTGGGTGACTGCCAGTAATGGTAGTTGCTAAGCGTAGACAGCGAGAAAATAGAGAGTGTGATTGAGCCTCGAAATTTGACATTTAGAAGGCTGACGTTCTAATTCCGACGGAAAGCAATACAAATCAATTCGCATTGGTGAGAAATGGTTTGCTTCTGCGGGGTCAAAGAGCACTTTATGTTTTACATTGTGATTATTCAGTCAACTGGGGAGAGCCTATTGTTTCTTGCCATTGCAAGTATGGCAAACAACTGCAAAATAGGAGAATGTCAAAAGAACAGTAGGCAGTCGGATAGCTTCATAGTACTGAAGAAGTTGGGTAATGCCAACGGAGGAAAGGGAGCTACATAATAATGGTCTTTCTGAGGACACATCAACCGTACTCAGGGACGGAGGTATTGATGGAAACGAAATTAGAAAGAATAGCAGAAATATCGGCAAATTCGCCGAGACCAGAGTTCACATCGTTGTATCATCTAATCAATAAAGAAATGCTTTTGCAATGTCACAAAGAATTAGACGGAAACAAAGCAGTCGGTGTTGATGAGATTACTAAGAAAGAGTACGAGAGAAATCTGGAGCAAAACATAGATGACTTGGTAGAAAGACTGAAAAGAAAATCATACAAACCACAGCCATCAATTAGGGTATATATCCCTAAAAGCAATGGAAAACTTCGACCATTAGGAATTGCGTGCTATGAGGACAAAATAGTCCAATTAGCATTAAAGAAGATATTGGAAGCTATCTATGAACCGAGATTTCTGAACTGCATGTACGGATTCAGACCAAACCGAGGATGTCATAACGCAATAAAAGAACTGTATAAGAGATTAAACAACACGAAAATCTGCTATATTGTGGATGCTGACATCAAAGGATTCTTCGACCATATGAAGCATGAATGGATTATCAAGTTTCTCAAACTTTATATTAAAGACCCCAATATAATTGGTCTTGTCAAGAAGTATCTTAAAGTGGGAGTGCTGGATAATGGTGAACTTATGGTGAATGAAGAAGGTTCAGCTCAAGGCAATATCATAAGTCCAATCCTAGCAAACATATATATGCACAATGTATTGACACTATGGTATAAGTTTATTATTACCAAAGAATGCAAGGGAGATAACTTTCTAATTGTATATGCAGATGATTTTGTTGCAGGATTTCAATACAAATGGGAAGCAGAGAATTACTACAAGCTTCTTAAAGAACGAATGGAAAAGTTCGGTCTGCAATTAGAAGATAGTAAAAGTCGTCTCTTACAAAGCGGTGCTTATATTGCAAGGGCAAAGCAAAAGAGCGGTGAGTGTATCAGATTACAAACATTTGATTTTCTGGGATTCACATTCTATTGTGGGCGTTCACGCAAAGGCATGCCATATATAATGCCAAAGACAAGCTCTAAGAAATTCAGACAGAAAATTCGAGACATCAAGGTATGGTTATATGCGAATAGAGACCAACCGCTAAAGAAACTAATGGGTATGCTAAATCTGAAACTAATAGGTCATTATAGGTACTATGGCATAAGTTTTAATGGCAGAATGATTTCAAACTACAAACAACAAGTGAGAGAACTTCTGTTTAAGGTGCTGAATAGACGAAGTGACAGAAAGAGTTATACAAGAGAAGGATTCATTGAAATGCTGAAATATTATCCATTGGCAATGCCAAAGATTTATGTCAGCTTGTTTTGAGACTGTAAATATTATTATGAAGAGCCGTATGCGGGAAAGCCGCACGTACGGTTCTGTGAGGGGCTTACATTGTGAGGTGTAAGTCTACTCGACTGAGAGTAGAGAATTCGAGGCTTGAAAGTCGCAAGGACAGACTTCGCATGGAAAATCATGATTTGAAGCAAAAGCAGTTACAGTTGCAGACAGATAATGAAGAACTGGAACAACGGCATGAAGATTT
>OGLM01000364.1_pt1 | contig 56663 bp, 43 predicted proteins | sample 1572531 | NCBI WGS metagenome assembly OGLM01 (sample SAMEA2581909, study PRJEB24529) | metagenome | biome: Human gut stool | place: China | collected 2011
TTGTTGCTCAGGTACTTAAAAAAAATATTTTATAATAGTGTTGCGGAATTAAGGTTAAAGTTTTCGACACGGATAGTTACTGTCGGTTCTTTTTTTACATATTGAGGATATATCTTAAACTTTATAAACTCTTCGGCTTCGGTACGGGTCATTCCCCCGACATTCAATTTACCGATAATCGGGAAATCAATTATTCCTTTATTATCGACAAGATAGGTCGAATTATCGGAAACAGAAGAGGAAGTCATCGCATTTTCGGTAGTACCTGAAGAAGAAGATAGCTTATTAAAAATCGATACGGATTCCGGACTATCCGACCCCACAGAGATAGATAACAAATCTCCCGGAACAATACGAGGATCTGCCAACAAAGACTTTTGCTGTAAAACTTCTACAGGAAGGCTTTCGACCTTTTGTAAATAAGTAACACGCTTGGTTTCACTACAAGACATTAAAAATATTGCCAGAACAGCAAATAGAGCTACTTTTCTCATTCCAATACCAAATATATATAGGACAGATACAACACCAATTATCAGATCAGATATTAGCAAAACAATCCCTAAGAAATGCTAAACGATCTGCAATTAAAAAAACAAAATAATAATCCCTTTCCGCAAAGATACGAAATAGAGTATTATTAACCAATAATATCCATAAAAAACAGCTTTGGGAAGTTTTTCCAAAGCTGTTTTTTATGGATATTAATATATCTGAAGAATCATGAAAGATAAACATTATCAAAAATTGTATTGCACCATTGCCTGAATACGGTTTGCATGACCGCAACTTTTATCCATACTCATACGACGACCATACAAATATTCTACGCCCAACTGACAATTGGGTGTCACATTCCAAAATACATTTCCAACAGCATATTGTCCATATTTATAACCTTCTGCATCATAATAGCCATGTCGGGAATATAAACGTACCTGACTATAAGATGCCGAAGCAAAACATTTGGATGTAAAAGCATATTTCACTCCACCTAAAAAGGCTAAAACCGGTAAAGCCTGTAAACGCCCTTCAGAGCATGGATCAGGGACAAGATCTGAATTGTTACTATCTAAATCATCGATATACTGAGAAATACCTTTTCCGTACGTTCCCTGATAATAAAATGTAAAACCCGGAAACAAGGTTGCCAGTCCACTCAATTGAGCACCCCATCCCACCAACGTCCGATTATTTTCCGTAACCATGTTTCGATAACTCAATCCTCGAAATAATCCGGTTACCCGAATATGGCTCGAAGCTCCCCAATTATATTGTATATAAGCAGGAATATCCGGCATACGCTGCTTGATACTTCGGGAATAAGTTCCATAAGTAATATCCGGATTTGGATTTTCTGCTGCAATGGCTATCTGCCAATGTTTATTTATATTATAGGTATATCTTACTTGAACATTTCTCAAAGTTGTATTGGCATTAGGCCCTTCAAAATCGATTGTCGGAGGGATCGATGCCAAATCAGAAAAAGCACTCCAAGACTGTCCCAATAAAAATCCTCTCATCGATACATATGCCTGACGTAATCTTAACGTATGATGATCTCCCCGAAAATCAGTTTCGATATAAGCGGAAAATTTTCCTAAAGCTTTATTGTTTCCCACCAATTTCAAAAAAATACGTGATGTCGAAGCATCCATTTGATACTGACTCTTCTCGGCAGGATTTGCCGGTGTAGGAATATCATAAGGCACAAAATCTACATTGTCCGAAATTCCTCGAAAATCATACGATGTAGTAAGTCTCACATATCCTCCGATACCTAAAGCCATCTGATGTTTTTGATCTACTAAAAGGAAACGCGGAGCATCCGGATCTTGAAAATGTAAAGACCTTGTCTCCCTGAATATATTGACAATGTCTTTGCAACTCGGTCCGTTTTTCCCCGTAAGTATAATAAAATCATCATTAAATAACGGGGACATCTTTTTTTTCTGTGCATGAACAGGCATAAACAGCCCCAATAAAACTGCAATAAAACAGATTCTAAATATTTTCTCCATAATTGTAATTTTTACCAGACCTTTTTGGACGATCCGATAAAAACAACAATACTAAACACAGAAATGTTTATCTCAATATTAGATATAACATTGCTATTAAATATTATATAAAAACAGTGTGTCCTCTATATAAAAATACAAGACACACTGTTTTAAAAACCTATTTAAATTTTCTGATAAAGAAATATATCAAGCTACCTTTATATATTCTTCCAGCCTGCTATCATCTTTACTCCCACTCAATTTTTCTTTTTGCTGTAAAGTTAATTATTTTAATCTTATTACCAAAACTTTAACTCTGCTTTTTACTGCTGGTAAATAAGACTGGTGTCAATCTTAGAATTTATAACTGATAGAGATAGAGTTTGCAATAGGCCGTACTTTATGAGTTATTGGATTCCGCACTGAAAGTTAAAATTGTTTTATTGGTAAGTATTGATACTATAATTTTGTATTTTCGTAAAATTATAATTTACAAATAGAGTTATGATTAAGAAAATTTATTCATTGTTGGTGGCATTTGTATTAGGTGCTACAACATTAATGGCACAGAATGAGAAAGGTTTTTCTTTTGCAGCAGAAATGGGTGTAGGTTCACAATTGGAATTAGGCGGACGTGCACAATATGGTATTAATAAATGGGTTGCACTTGATTTGCCTGTGTTAAAGTACGACTTTGATTATGATAAGTATGTCAATTCACATGAATTGAAAATCATGGCAGGTGCTCGTGGATTTTCTCCTTCTTTCGGACCAAACCTAAAAGCTTTTATGGCTATGGACTTAGGTTATGGAGGTATAACAAACGAATATTTAGATTGGAATAGCGCATTTGCTTTTGATTTAAGCTTTGGTCTTTATGTATATAAAGGAGTTTATCTTGGATATGGTTTCGGTTTATTGGCTAATGACTGGAAACACAAAGACCACACATTACGTATCGGTATAAATTTCTAAGAATATTTTGAGTACAAAACTTGCTGGTGTTTGGGATTGAATACAGACTTATTTGAATACAAATTATTTTTGAGTGCATGAGATAAATGATAAACAGATATGTTGAATTGAATATCAATACCTTATATAAAAATTGAAGAAAAGGTAAATACTAATGTTGCTTTATATAGTTGTAAAAATAGATTTATTTACTTGATTTGATAATGATTTTATCAAAATGAGATATAAGTATGGTAATCATTATATTACGTTTATAAACAAGTAATTGTAAGGTACTTTACTAATACCGGCACTATCCAAAGTTTTGTGTAAACGAGGAATACGGGATTCAGAAATGAGTTCCGTATTTTATTATTTCTAACTTTGCAAAATGCCGAAGAAAATGACAGTAAAGAATCAAGCAGTGCCCGATGAAGTTCTAAGTAAAGAATTTCTGATCCAATTTAAGACAGAAGCTGATGTGAGTAAGTTTCTCAAACAACTCCATGCACAAGTGTTAGAAAAGATGCTTGAAGGTGAAATGGATGTTCACTTAGACTATGAGAAAAATTCCGTAAGTGGGAACAACTGCGGTAACTCCTGTAATGGAAAGTATCCTAAGAAGATACAGACCGAGCACGGAGAATCGTCATCTCCGTTCCCCGTGACCGCAACGGTGAGTTCGAGCCCATAGTCGTCCCGAAACATGAGAGTCGTGGCTTATCTATAGAAAAACTCGTTATCTCCCTCTATGCTAAAGGAATGAGTGTGTCGGACATTGAAGGGGAGATGCGTGAGATCTATGAGATTGAACTTTCCACTTCTGCCATATCCGTCATCACCAACAAGGTAAATCAAGCGGCACTGGAATGGTAGAACCGCTCTCTTGACCCTATATATCTGATAGTATGGATGGACGGTATCATTTTTAAGGTGCGTGATAACGGTAAGATCATCAACAAAACGGTATACCTTTGTGTCGGATCGAAACAAAACGGTTTGAAGGAAGTTTTGGGTATGTGGGTCGGCAAAACGGAAAGTTCCGCTTTCTGGATGGGTGTTCTGACCGACCTGAAAGCACGTGGTGTACAGGATATTCTTATTACTTACACAGACAATCTGAACGGATTTACCGACACCATACGTGGTGTGTTCCCTCAATCTTCCACGCAAATCTGCGTTGTGCATCAAATCAGAAACTCTTGTAAATATGTCGTTTACAAGGATAAAAAGGAGTTTACTGCTGACATGAAGAATATATACAACACACCTAACAAGGAAGCGGCTGCCGTGGAATTGGACAATTTGGAAAAGAAATGGGGGCGGAAAATATCCGTATGCCATACTTTCATGGAGAAATAATTAGGATGACCTGACCGTGTTTTTCCAGTTCCCATTGGAAATCAGGAGAATAATCTATACTACCAAGTTCATTGAAAATCTGAACGGAAAAATCAGAAAGTACACGAAATCAAAGATTTCATTTCCTTCAGATGATGCTGTGAAGAAAACGATATACCTGTCTCTGTTGGAGATTGAGAAAAAATGGATGATGCCTATTTCTAATTGGGGATTGATTATGAATCAATTTATGCTTATATTTGAGGACAAAATTTAGATATAAGTCAAAATATACCTGAATCCTGTTTTCCCATTTACACAATATTATGGACACTGCCCTAATACCCTACTATTTACCATTAGATTAAATCCATTACTTCATAACCTTTTCTTCCTTTGACTGCTTGGAATCGCATCAACCTGTTTAAGAAAGTCAGATAAAACAACCATAACCATTCATCTGTTATAAACATTGATGGGTTATATTCTATGTGTTCACGTGTAATGAAATCTTTTATTGCGTCCGAATTGATTCTAACTTCCAAACGATGTAACTGGTTGGGATTGTCGTAGCTTTCCATAATGTAACCCTTATGGCTCTTGTTTTCAATTTCACGTTTCTTGTTGTATGCGTTGAGGCTAAGGTCATTTTTCTTTTGTTGGATTAAAATGCTATACTCTTTGATTCGTTCAAGATTCCCGACCCCGATATATAGAATGTCCTCTATTAACTTCTTTCTGTCTGTTATCTTCGTGCCATTGATGATAGGGTAGTAGTCTTTGTTCCTAATCATCTTGACCAATGCCTTTGAAAAATTGGTACTGGCGTCAATGGCTAAATCCAAATGGGAATGTTGTTGAAGTTAAGTCCTAACATCTGCTCAATATAATCTAAAAACACTAGTCTGCCTTTGGTATTATAATTATACATTATATAGAACTGTTTGTTATCAATCTGTAACCATACATTAGACTGGAAAGATTCATCATGGTCAGAACGTAAACCCCACTGGATTGTACCAAATACTTGCTCTTCCATGTCCTCAAAGGTGTTATCATTGTAGAATGTATAGACTATCTCATAAATGTAATTAAAGTGAGTTCCGTCTATTCTTCGTAACTGGAAATCCCATTCTGGTATCTCGTAGGTATCTAATGGAGTTTCTCTTAAATTGTGTAGTCTACTTGTATCTGATAGTGTGTAGCAGATTTTCAATTTGTCAATAACTGGTAGCATATAACCATTCATTTGTATAAATTATTTCTTCTTCGCCATAGGGTTTTCATTGCTTCCGATATAGCTTGCTTGTGTTGTTTAGTCTTTGGCTGATTTTTCAACGCTTAGCTAATCAACTTCTTGGTATTAGCTAATTTCTTCCTACCTCTTAAAGCGTAGGAGATTTTTCTCTTTGTTTGCTCATTCATCATTCAACCTTTTTACTATAAATAGTAGGCAAGTTGTAAAAAGTATGAAAAATATACAGGAAAAAATTATCTTCCAAACGCTTTATTGGTAGAAAGGCTTGAATGAATTACTACTGTCGTGTTAGTCTTATGGGTATGTACTACCATCGTATCATCATTGATATTTGCTTCTGAAAGGTCTTTCCTATCGCCAAATCGAAGTCCAGTCCAACAAGCAACAACAAACAAATCTCGTGTAGATTCTATGTTACCACGAGGGTCTATTTGCGCCTTGATAGCCTCATCATTAAAGTCTATGGCATACAGCTTGGTGATGTCTTCTTCTGTCAGATAGATATTCTCAACATCATGGCACTTGGTTGTGTATCGATGGAAAGACTTGTCTGTTATCAATCCCTCTATTTCGGCTTCACTCAACCATACTTTTCATTATGCTGTATTGTGAAACAATGGTATTGGCTGTATAGTTCCTGCTTATCATCCAAGCGGTGAAGTGTTCTTCAAGTTGGGCATTAAAAAGTTCCCAAGTCAGTCTGAAATGTTTGTCGGTACAAAACTTTTGCAATCGTTGTAAAGCGTTACGATGGTTGTAGATTGTACCGCTCACGATTTTTCGTTGGGTATCTTTATTGACCATTTGTGATTTTCGCTCAATATAGGCATTAATAAAATCTACTGGATTCTTGTTAATGGAAGCCTCAATACCTCGTAATTTATTGTTTATGTAGCTTTTGAAATTATGGGCAGTATGTTCCATTCCATTGCTCATAAGGTGGTTTTGAGAAACTTCTACTCCATACTCATGGCAATAATCAAAAATTTTTTTTAGTTCTCTGTTTATACCTTTATTATATTTAAATTGCACCTTGCTTAATGTGCTATCTTCTAAAGCTCTTTCGCCTATTTGTGTTTTTGTGGTCTTAATCCAAAATTCTGGCTCAATCAACAAACCAGTATATATTCTTACTCTTTCTTTATTAATAGTTGTAGTTAATATTATCTGTGATTTTTTACCTCCAATGCCTTTTAAGTTGAAGTTGACTCTCAAACTAAATCTACCATTAATTAAAATTTGATTTTCTACCATAACATTTATATTTTTCTATATCTTCTTATCTAAAAACTTATCTTTTTATTTAAAGTATATAGTTTCCAAAGTGGAAGTCAATAGCTTTGATGAAATATTTTTTATACTTCAAAGATACAGGCAATTTCGTATCAGGAAAAATGGTCAAGAATAGTACTGGTGTCAAAAACTGGTATCAATTCACATTGATTAACAGGAATGCTAAAAAAGCTTCCTGAGTGTACTGAATACTATGAATCAAAGAAATAGCCCCAACCTTTGCAGGGTTGAGGCTATCTGAATATGCTTCAAAATAGGGGTTATTTTATTCCCACTCGATCGTGGCAGGCGGTTTAGAACTAATGTCATAAACAACACGGTTCACGCCTTTTACTTTATTGATAATCTCATTCGATATTTTAGCAAGGAAATCATACGGAAGTTTTGCCCAATCGGCAGTCATTGCATCTGTAGATGTCACGGCTCGTAAAGCGACAGCTCGCTCATAGGTTCGTTCATCTCCCATTACACCAACCGATTGTACCGGAAGCAATACAACTCCTGCTTGCCAAACTTTATCATATAATCCCCACTCACGAAGTCCGCGAATAAAAATATCATCGGCATTTTGTAAAATCGAAACTTTTTCGGGTGTAATATCTCCCAAGATACGAACGGCCAAGCCGGGTCCCGGGAAAGGATGTCGTGTAATCAAATGTTCCATCATACCCAATTCTCTACCAACCCGACGAACTTCATCTTTAAACAACAAACGTAGAGGCTCGCACAATTTCAGATTCATTTTTTCAGGAAGACCACCGACATTGTGATGACTCTTTATCACTGTTCCCGTTATCGAAAGAGATTCGATACAATCCGGATAAATCGTGCCTTGAGCCAACCACTTCACATCTTTGATTTTACGAGCTTCTTCATCGAAAACATCGATAAATCCTTTTCCGATAATTTTCCTTTTACGTTCGGGTTCTGTCACGCCTGCTAATTCTCCGAAAAACTTATCATGTGCATTCACTCCTATCACATTCAATCCTAGATGCTCGTAATCACGCATCACATTTTCGAACTCATTTTTCCGGAGCATACCGTGATCTACAAAAATACAGGTAAGATTCTTGCCAATCGCTTTATTTAATAAAACTGCAGCAACAGAAGAATCTACTCCTCCGGAAAGAGCGAGAATCACTTTATCATCCTTCAACTGTTCTCTTAACTGTGCCACCGTAGTCTCAATAAAAGACGAGGGAGACCAGTCTTGTTTACAACCGCAAATTTCTACGACAAAATTACGAAGCAATTGTGTTCCTTCTTCGGTATGATAAACTTCCGGATGAAATTGTACGCCCCATATATTTTCGTTCTCTACCTGATAAGCCGCAATTTTTACCTCGTCGGTAGAAGCTATTATTTTAAAATTTGAAGGAATCGAGGTTATCGTATCGCCATGAGACATCCAGACTTGCGTATTTTCCTTTATTCCTCTGAACAACTTATTTTCTTTGGAAAACGAAGATAAGTGTGCCCGTCCGTATTCTCTACTTCCTGCCGGTTCTACTTTTCCGCCATTGCTATACGCCATAAACTGAGCACCATAACAAATTCCCAAAATAGGATACTTTCCCCATATTCTACCTAAATCGGCCTTGAAGGCATCTTTATCGTAAACAGAAAACGGACTACCCGAAAGAATCACCCCTTTTATATTCTGATCGTCTTCAGGGAATTTATTATACGGAAGAATCTCGCAGTAAGTATCCAATTCACGCACACGCCGTCCTATAAGCTGAGTCGTTTGCGAACCGAAATCAAGAATTATAATTTTTTCCTGCATAAAGTGTGTATATAAATTATTATATTTTTCGTGATACAAATGTAATTATAAAGAGGTAAATACGCAACTACTATTATTTCAGCAATGCTTCAATCCGGGCTTTTGTCCCCACAATCCACAACATATCCGTCTCCTTCAAAACAATATTCCCGGTCGGAGCCAAAAATGTACCGTCCATGCGTTCTACTCCGACAACAAGACAAGAATCTTTTTCCCTGATTCCCGATTGGGCGATCGTTTTTCCAATTAACGGAGAATCTTTCGGAATAACTATTCGTTCAAGTTCAAAATGTTCTTCGTTTTCTGTTTCATCTACAGAAATTTCTTCCGGTTCTACAGCATCGAGAAACTTCTGTATTTGCTCATCTGTACCGATCACACTCACGACGTCTCCCGGGAAAAGACGGCTATCCCCTTTCGGAATATTTATCCGTTTTAATCCTCTTTTTATACTTACGATATTTACACCATATTCTTTACGGATATTTGCATCCTCCAAACGTTTTCCAATAAACGCACATTCTCCATTCACTTCCATATGGGCTAAATGCATATTGCGCACCAAATTATTCTTTCTACCCGTCCGACGTAATTCCCTTTCATTCAGATTATCCATAAACTTTCCTTCAAGAGAAACGATTTGTCGTTGCAGCCTTTTCGACATCAGCAACATAACGATAACAAATAAAACTACACCCAACAAAACTCCGGTACGTTGAGAATAAGCAACTGACAAAAAATAAATTACAAATCCCAAACCTATAAAAAACCGGAATATAACCATAAAGAAAAGAGGAACTTGATTCGCCCGTTTATTTTCTTCTAAAGTAAGTAATTTCCGACTATTTATTCGTTTCATAGTCAACGCCCAAAGAAAAGGAAGCATTACCAAGAGCGTAACCCCTACACCGATATACTTTCCCCATACGGAGGGGATCAGTTCTTTCATCAAAGGCAAGAACCAAGTAAGCGAAAGTAAAATAATCCCGACAAGAATAGTCGAATAAAGTGCTATCTTACCCAAATAAACTCCCAGTACCCGCTTCCAGGTGTTCTCAGGTTGTACAGCCGAAGCGTTTGCACTATATCTCTCAAGGATAAAATTCAGTTTTGCGGGCAAATGTTTCTCCACCCAATTTGCAACCGGATCAGAAAGCTTTATAAAATAAGGCGTTGTAAAAGTCGTTATAACCGATACGGCAACGACGATCGGATATAGGAATCCGTCGATCACTTTCAGAGACATTCCCAAAGTTGCAATAATGAAAGCGAACTCTCCGATCTGGGAAAGACTGAATCCCGATTTTATGGCAATTTTCAACGGTTGACCGGAGATCAACATTCCACTTGTTCCGAAAAATATTTGTCCGGCAATTACCACCAATGAAAGAATAATAATAGGAATAGCATACTGCACCAAGGCTTCAGGACTGACAAGCATCCCGACAGAAATAAAAAATACAGCACCAAACAGGTCTTTAACCGGTTGCATTACTTTCTCAATTCGTTCAGCCTCATTCGTACCGGCCAAAATAGAACCCATGACAAAAGCCCCCAAAGCAGAAGAAAAGCCCGCATAAGATGCTAATACGACCATTCCCAGACACAACCCCATAGAAACGACTAACAGCGTTTCGGAATTAAGAAAGCGTCGGGCTTTTTTCAAAAAAGTGGGCAACACAAAAATACCGATCAAAAACCATGTTATAAGAAAGAATGCCAACTTCAATATGCTATAAATCAGTTCCGAACCCTCCAGTTCATTATTTACGGCAATAGACGAGAGAAGCACCATCATCAAAACGGCAAACATATCTTCTACGATCAAGACGCCAAACACAATTGTCGTAAACTGTTGTTTTCGCATATTCAAATCGGTAAATGCCTTGATGATAATCGTCGTAGATGACATCGACAACATTCCCCCTAAAAAAATACTATCCAAATATGTGAAATGCAACAGGCGTCCGGCAGCATATCCCAATAACATCATACCGACAACTATCACTAATGCCGTTATTACCGCAGAACCTCCGACATTGACCAACTTCCGAAAACTGAATTCTAATCCCAAAGAAAACAGCAAAACGATAATTCCTATTTCCGCCCAAATATCGATATTAGCAACATCGGTTACAGTAGGGAAAAATGAAAAATGCGGTCCTGCCAAAAAACCGGTGACAATATAGCCTAAAACAACCGGTTGCTTCATCCATTTGAAAAGCAACGTTGTTATGCCTGCCAGCATGAGAATCAAAGCTAAATCTGAAATCAACGGATCTAAATGATTCATGTTCTTTAAACTATAAAATTAAATAATTATCATTTTTCAGAGTCTGTTTAAAATTTCCCATTCCGAATAAATTTAAAACAGTTAATCTTCAAACAAAAAAGCAGAAAACTGCTATTCTTTATCTCTCGGTAAGTTTTCTGCTTTTTCGTCATCACAAAATATTTTTTTTAAAATTCACTGGTAAAATGGAACTTTATTTTCGGAAAATCTGTCTGCGCCATTTGCAATACATAATTGGAATCTGCAAGAAATACATCCCGATCTTCCTTATCTTTTGCCATAAACTGATATTTCCGTTTTTTGAAATTCTCCAAAGCCTCGGCATCATCACTCTCTATCCAGCAAGCTTTATAAAGGCTGATAGGTTCCCATTTACATTGCGCTCCATATTCATGTAGCAAACGATATTGAATCACTTCAAACTGCAATTGTCCTACCGTCCCGATAATTTTCCGCCCGTTAAACTGATTGACAAATAACTGAGCAACACCCTCATCCATCAATTGGTCTATTCCTTTATTCAATTGTTTTGTTTTCATCGGGTCAGTATTTTCTATATACTTGAACATTTCAGGAGAGAAACTCGGCAATCCTCTAAAATGCAACTCCTCTCCTGCCGTTAAAGTATCTCCGATTTTAAAGTTACCGGTATCCGGCAACCCGACAACATCCCCGGGATAAGCCTCATCGACCGTAGATTTCCGTTGTGCCATAAAAGCTGTCGGACTGGAGAACTTCATAAATTTACCATTTCTCACATGTTTATAGTTTGCATTCCGTTCAAATTTTCCGGAACAGACTTTCACAAAGGCAATACAACTCCGGTGGTTGGGGTCCATATTCGCATGTATCTTAAAAACAAACCCCGAAAAATTAGCCTCTTCAGGGCTAACGACACGTTCTACAGCTTGTACCGGTCTGGGAGATGGCGCTATTTTCACAAAACAATCCAACAGTTCTTTTACTCCGAAATTGTTTAGTGCCGATCCAAAGAATACGGGTGCTATATTGCCTTTTAAATAATCGGAAACATCAAATTCAGGATATACTCCTTCTATCAGTTCCAAATCAGTTCTAAGTTTGGAGGCATCTTCTGAACCGATATATTTTTCCAACTCAGGATTATTAATGTCTTTAAATTCTACCGATTCGGTGACTACCTGCTTGCTCGGAGTGTAAAGATTCAATCCTTCCTCATATATATTATACACTCCTTTAAACCGCTGCCCCATATTGATAGGCCAGCTTAACGGACGCACACCTATTTTAAGTTCCGACTCCAGCTCATCAAGCAAATCGAAAGGATCTTGTCCTTCCCTATCCAATTTATTTACAAACACAATTACAGGAGTATTGCGCATGCGACACACTTCCATCAGTTTACGAGTCTGCATCTCAACTCCTTTTGCAGCGTCTACAACAATAATCACACTATCCACAGCTGTCAATGTGCGATAAGTATCTTCTGCAAAGTCTTGATGACCGGGGGTATCCAAAATGTTTATTTTATAATCTCCGTAATTAAACCCCATCACCGAGGTCGCAACCGAAATTCCTCTCTGCTTTTCTATCTCCATCCAGTCTGAAGTCGCCGTTTTCTTGATCTTATTCGATTTCACAGCACCGGCCACATGAATCGCTCCCCCAAATAACAGCAGTTTCTCGGTCAATGTAGTTTTCCCGGCATCCGGATGACTGATAATAGCAAATGTTCTTCTTTTTTGTATCTCTTCGGTTATCGTAGCCACTTTACAATAATTATTTCATTAATAAATTAATACACTTTACAAGACTGTTTTCCCAATATGGTATGGAAACCGAATATGTCTCTTTTATTTTTTTCTTATTCATCACGCTATAAAAAGGTCGCGTCGCTTTTGCCGGATATTCGCTTCCTTCTATCGGTAGCACTTCGCAAGTCCTAATTCCGGCAATACGGTGTATTGCTTTAGTAAAATCATACCAGCTACACACTCCTTCATTCGAAAAGTTATAGATACCGGGAATAAACGTCTTATTATCGATAATAATCATTATCGCCTTTGCCAAATCTCCTGCATAAGTAGGTGTACCGATTTGGTCAAATACGACACTTAATTTCTCCCGCTCTTTTCCAAGTCGAATCATCGTTTTCACAAAATTATTGCCGTAAGCCGAATATAGCCAAGAGGTCCGCAATACAACGGCATCGGAACAATTATCAAACAATAACCGCTCGCCTTCAAGCTTCGTAACTCCATATACCGAGCATGGCGCTGTTTCGTCACTCTCCGAATACGGTTTATAATGGACTCCGCTATATACATAGTCTGTAGAAATATGAATGACTTTAGCCCGATTCATTGCAGCTGCTTTTGCAAGATTCGCCACTGCCAAAGCATTAATCTTTCGACAAGTATCCTCATTATCTTCTGCTTTATCGACCGCAGTATAAGCTGCACAATTGACAATAACCTCGATACCGTGACCTGCAACATACTTCATTACGGCTTCCAAATCGGTAATATCCAGATCTTGTATATCCGTAAACAGAAAAGTATTTTTTTTATCTTCTTCCGCCAGACAGCGCATTTCATTACCCAACTGGCCGTTAGCACCGGTTACTAAAATTTTTGCCATGCGATGTTTTTTTTTAAAATTTTATAATTCCAGATCTCCGGCTTTTTCTTGTTTATATTTTTCAGACAATAATGCTAAAAAAGTCGATATTTGTTTCATTGCAGCCTGTGTCTGTTCAGAAATCTCCTTTTTCTGTAACCGAAGCATTAAGATTCCATAAAGCGCATTAAAACAAGTCTCTATTTCACCAACCGGTTCGTCTCCTGTTTTTGCCCTCAACTCAACAATATAAGGGAGCGTTTTGAAAAATGTCGCCCCATAAAACGGTTCTTTCGGTGACTTCAATAAAGCCAGGTGCAAATCGGTAAGATCGATAATAACATTTTTATTCAACTGAAGATGTCCGCTTTCCACCACACCTTCACGTCTCATCATATCGATAAGGCTCTCATACCACTCCCGAATTTCTTTCTTTTTATCATCCGGGACATTATATTTCGAGACAATCTGTTCATCGATAGTATCGATATCCAGCTTATATGCCCGGATAATATCTTCGATCTGCCACATATAGAGCAAATACTCAGCGATATTTTCTTTCCTTTTTTGGCTGGCTATAATCATATTTCAAAATTTATCCGGAGAACAAATAAACAATTTATTTTTAACAATTTCCGAATATACATTCAAAAATCGCATAAAACTCTTTATCATTCACCCCTAAGTGACGACAAGCTAAACGGGCAGCATTGATATCGCCCAAAAATTCTTCATCAAATAATGTTACAGGTACTCGTCCATAACGGGTTTCCAACTCGATATTATCGTCTGTTCTTACAATAGGATGCGGTAAATAGGGAACGGCTGTTATATCCTCTCTGACCGTATCTGCCAAATCCTGAAGTAAAGGAATATTCTGATTATATATAAATTTCCCGTCCCGCTCGATCGAAGCGACCATACCCTTCCAGAAATCGACATAAGATTCGAAAGTCGAATGCGTTTTCGTCGGATGCCACAACAAATCGGACATGATCAGTATATGCGGTTTATATTGCTGGTGAGCCAATGGCTTCTCTTCAAGAAAAGCATCTCCCTCCAATAATGAAATCCGCGCATCATAGCTCAGAGAAATCTGTTTCTCCTGACCCGGAATCTCATTCAACGCAACGTAATCGCAACGCATGTTTTGCTTACGCAAGGCTTTCAGAACCATACTCATAATTCTGTTCGGATGCCGAGGATTACAAAAAACCAAACGTATCTTATCTTTTGCCATTCTCAACACAAGTTCCGGAACAGAAAGGATCAATAACCCGGATTCCTTTGCACGAATAAGTTCCGGATGATCAGAAACCGACTGCAACGGAGAAACGACAAAGTCGATCTTTTCCTTAAAAGGATCGTTTATCGGCTGTAAGTCTGCCAACAGAATATCTTTCTCCCTCAAAATATCAGCTTCAGCTCCCATAATATCCGCTCCGGAACAACTGACACTATATCCTTTTTCACGTAAAGCGACAGCTAAACGGAACATATATGTGTCTCCAAGGGATATAATATGAACTTTTTTCATGTACTCCTCTCTACTTATAAATTATTTTATCCTAAAGAAATATACAGACAGATTGAAACAATTGTTCGACAATCTTTAAGATTTATGGATATTTCTCAGAATGATCCCCAAAAATTGAGTGCAAATTTAATACAATAGAACGAAGCTACACAGAATTGAAGCAATTTTTTTTCTATATCCAAACTATCTTCGACAGCTGCCGATAATTATAAAAATTAAGCATGATAATTCCAAATCAAACCTTTTCGTTCCGGATATTTATGAGATAAATAAACCTCTTTTAATTCAGAGAAAATAAGCGTATCAGCATTAGCGACCCATCTTCGAAACAGGGTATTGGGTTTGTAAATCGCAACAGACTGCAACAATGCACTCAAATCGAAATTATCAGATACGATACCCGCTCCTGCACGCAAAGCGTCAAAAGCATTGCATTCCTGTTCTATATGTGCAGGTACCATTAACACAGGTTTCTGCAAATAAAGTGCTTCGCATACCGATTCAAATCCGGCTGTGGTAGAATAAGCTTTGCAACCTGCCATTTGTTTCAGGAAAGACTTGTCGTCGATCCGAAACAGAGAAAATGTAGACGATATGTCCAACCTCTCGGCTGCATCTTTTTTATCCCAGAAAAAATGCAATGTCTCTTCAGGATTATGCTCATGCCATTTGCTTATCTCAGAAAGATAACCGCTATTCAACATATACCCCAATATATAATCGCCTTTAACAGGCTCTAAACGGGTGACTTCGGAACGTAACAACGGAGGGACGACAACAATGTGACGAGAAATATCATCTCCCATGGGATAAAAAGACAAAGCCAACCTTCGATCAGCTCCCATACTGGTAAGCCGAGTGAAAAATTTCAAAAAGAAAAGTTCGACAGGAGACTTTTTCGGGAAACGGAATTTTCGATGTAGAAACATATATTGGTGTCCGATACAAACCATTGGAATCGAAGGAGGCATAAATAAATAAGTCAATCCGGTCAACAACTCATAAAAATTAAGCACGATGTCCGGCTCATATAGTTTTATCTGTTTCCGAATAAAATTCATATTCGAAATAAAAACAGGTAATTTCAACAAGTTATAAAACACACTTTTCCATAGCCCGGGACGCTTATTTTGCGCTGTCGGCAAAAAATTAGGACTCTCGAATTGAATAACCGGTGCTGTTACCTGATTTAGGAAATAATCGGGTAACTGTCTTGCAGAGCTTTTCCCGACCAAAAAAGCCGCAATTTCATCTCCCCTCATCCGTATTCGCTCCTGCATTACCAGCGCCTGAGTAAAATGCCCCCGACCTTCACCTTGTACAACAAACAGATACTTCATATATTTTTAGACTATAACCCATAAAACAAAAACAAATAACGAACAATTTATCAAGCGGTTTTTTCGGACACTTCATTTTCAAATAAACACTCTTCATAATGATATATCTCCCACGTACCATCTACATGCTCGATCAAAGCGCTAAGAGACTCTACCCAGTCACCAGAATTGAGATAATGAATATTTCCATACCATGTATTTGCCGGCTGATGAATATGTCCGCAAATAATTCCGTCGAAATGACGGGCTGCTGCAAGTGCTGTCAGTTCCTTCTCGAAATCTGAAATATAAGATACGGCAGATTTTACCTTGTGTTTGACAGACTGTGAAAAAGAGTAATAAGGTTTTCCCTGTTTCCGTCGATAATTATTCAATATCCTATTTATCCACAAGAGAGCTGAATAGCCATAATCTCCAAGTTTAGCCAGCCAGACCAAATGTGTACTGATATTATCAAAAACATCTCCATGCGTTACGTAATAACGTTTTCCGTGAGATATATGTACATAATCCTTTACCAATGAAACGGATGGAAGCGACAAAGGCAGTATCTTATCTAAAAAGTCATCATGATTTCCACGAACATAAATAACTTTCGTTCCGTGTTTTTCCATCATTTTCATAATAACTTTTATAAGTTCCGTATAAGAACGTTTCCAGCGTCCGAAGGGATTTCGCTGCAACTTCCACCCATCCAGAATATCTCCATTCAAAATAAGCTTATCACAATCGATATTTTTCAGGAAAGAAGTCAACTCTTTCACTTTTGAATGCTCTGACCCGATATGTACATCCGACAGAATCACCGTAGAGACTTTTGTTCTTGTCATAGAATAATTTTAATTTTCGTTTAACAAAAGAACAACAGTTATATTTCCTGCATATTACAAGAATGTTTGTTTTCTGTTTCAGAAGATTACACCTTGCTTTCAAATCATAAATTATGTAAAACCACACTATTTTATTCAATAAATAATATCGGGAACAATCTTACTTCTTTTAATTTTGTTATTAATATATCATACATTTATAAAATCAGATATATTATGGAATACAGACAACTGCAACATTCAGAGCTTACTTTATCGGCTATCGCTTTCGGCGCATGGGCTGCAGGGGGGTGGATGTGGGGACAAACAGACCGGCATGAAGCAATCAAGGCCATGCGTGCGGCATACGCTGAAGGTATGACCTCCTTTGATACCGCCCCGATATACGGACAAGGAGAAAGTGAAGAGATTGTCGGAGAAGCATTACAAGATATTCCCCGCGACAAAGTGCAAATACTGACAAAATTCGGGTTACGTTGGGACTTGAATAAAGGAAATTTCTATGTCCACAGCCAAAATAATCAGGGGAAAGATATCGATATCTATAAATATGCCGGAAAAGAGAGTATTATACAGGAATGTGAAAATAGCCTGAAACGATTAAAAGCCGACTATATAGATCTCTATCAAATACATTGGGCCGATATAACGACCCCTATATCGGAAACATTCGAAGCAGTAGCCCGCCTTATCGAACAAGGGAAAATCCGATATGCCGGAGTATGCAACTACACACCTGAACAGATTGAGGAAGCTGATAAGGCAGTAAATATAATATCTGACCAAATTCCTTTCAGCATGGTAAATCGAGGAAGTGAAGACAAAATCATTCCATTCTGCATCCGAAATGAAAAATCGATAATTGCTTATAGTCCTATGGAACGAGGATTATTGACAGGAAAAATGACACCGGGACAAAACTTTAAAAAAGGAGACCACCGAAAAACCAATCCGTATTTCACAGATGACAGTATTATCAGAACCAACGCTTTTTTAGCGAAAATAAAACCGATTGCCGATGAAAAAGGCATTACCCTTTCTCAACTTGTACTACGCTGGACAATCGATCACCCGGGCATTACCATTGCTTTAGCCGGAGCTCGTAACAAAGAACAGGTAATCTCCAATGCCCGAGCCGCCGACGTGCATTTATCGAATGACGAAATTTTATTCATAAATAAACAATTAGAATTTCTTTAAAAACACTTCACGATGAAAAATTTATTATTATCTATTACGGTTTGCGGAATCATAGCTTGCGGATGCGCTCAAGCTAAAGAACTCAAAACAATACAACTGAATGCTCCGGACACACAACGGGGGGATGCCGTAATGACAGCACTAAAAAACAGAAAATCTACCCGGGAATTCTCTACGAAAGAGTTAAGTCTTAAGGATCTTTCAGATCTTTGCTGGGCGGCAAACGGTATCAACCGCCCTGAATCGGGGAAAAGAACGTCTCCATCGGCAATGAACAAACAAGATATAAAAGTATATGTTTGTACAGCAGACGGAAGCTACTTATATAATCCCCAAAAGAATACACTCGAACCCGTCAGCTCCGGAGATGTAAGACCTTTAAAAGCACCGGTATGTCTCATTTTAGTATCTGATACAAGCAGCGACTGGGGAGCAATGGATGCCGGAATAGTATCTCAAAATATATCGCTATTTTGTGCAGGAACAGGTATGGCAACCGTTCCACGCGGAAGTATGGATAAAGCAGCATTAAAAAAGGCTTTGAAACTTACGGGAGATCAGACTCCTTTTTTAAATCATCCGGTAGGTTATTTTAAATAAATAATCATTTCATAAAAATCGGTGTAGTTCAGAATGTCGTATATCAAAATAAACTGCACCGATTTTTATATTTAAGCATTATATTTCCCTAATCATTAAATTAAAAAAGTCTCATCTGCCTCACAAATTTCAGCAACAACTTCGTATTAAGCCGTTTTTTAATTGCCATTTAAGTAAAACTTAAGTAACCGATAAAGCCTCCCTGCTTATTTTTGCGCTATAACTTAAATATATAAAAACATGAAACGACTTATTACTAAAAGAAGGAGTTTCAGCCTAATGATCATTATAGCAATATGTGCCATAACGACAAAACTGTTATTGCAAAAGTTTGTTACCGACGCCAGGACATACGACGTAAAGGTATATGCTACTACTCCCAAAACGGACGCATCTTTTTATCTTTCGATAGCAGAACTCTAAAACGAGAAATGCATGGCAATGCGCACTCCCGAACGATCTATTCCGGGATGATTACGATAAGTCAAACGCCAGACATATTCGACCCGCAATATCGTAAATATGTTGTCGAGACCAGCTCCGAACTCCATATAAGGTGTCTTCTTATCCATCATACGGGTTGTCGACGGGAAAGCCCATAAAAAATCGGAATCGGGATGTAATGCCGGATTATTTTTATCGGATAAATGTCCGAACATGCCTTTAAAAGAAATCACTTCCCTAAGTTTCATATACTTAACCAACGGAATACGATTGAATAATATACCGTTAGCAAAATAGGTCAAATCCCATGACGCATACGAATCATTTATGAATTCCATCGGATTCATCAACGAATAAGAGCCTTGTTGGATTAAATAGGAAAGATTGGCATTCGGTATGATCAACATGGGATAAGGAACTTTGTTCCAAACTTTTCCGGCCTGAAGCATAACATTCAAATGACCGAAAGCTGAAAACCAAAATGCTTTTCTTACACTGAAATCGGTGCGATTATAATTATACTTGCTGTCAAAGACACCTTTCAATCCCACGACATGAGATAATGTAAATACCGGTGCATCTTTTGTAATCGGATAACGTTGACCTTTCGTCTGATAAAATTTTTCATTCGGAGCATAACGCAATTTTATTTCAGCTTCAGCTTCGGAATATCTTTTAAATTCATTTCCTGCTAACGGTTTGAACGGTACCCATTTCGTTGCCTCTTCTGTCTTATAGCGCAAATCCAAACCGTATGAAAATCCGAACTTATGTTCACGCAAATATCCTAACTCGGTATTCCGCAAATAGGTAGAGCGAACATCTTCCATACGTTTTAATGCCAGAAATACATTGTCTTTGTTGGTATATAAATAATGTTGCCCGAGCTGATTAATGTCATAGCTATGCATCAACCGGATAGAATGTACAGGGAATTCTCCAGGATGATATTTTTTCTTATTGAAAGAATACTGCAACTCGGCCTTATATTTGAATTTCTTATCCCGAGTTCCGTATGCAAGATAACCGTTACCGAACCAATGCGGATTCAAATTTGCCGTAGTCAGACCTCCTACTCTAAAACGCGCACCCTCTACAGAATTACCGCTGATCGTCGTATTCATCGGTCCGAAGTCGAATTTACTCTCCTTTGAGGTTTCGATATATCCCGAAATCAGAATAGATATAACCTTTTCCGTCCAATAAAACACCGGCACTTCCCGTAAACGGACCAGCAACTTATCGACTGCATTTTCTTTCGACTTCACTGCTACGTGCCGATTATCGATCCAAAAAGCTTCGGGCTTTACCTCCGCCATTTCATCAACAATCACACGCCCTTCCTTACTAAAGATAGACATATCGGCAGGAGGTGAAAAATTATGTTTTGTGTAAGTAGACAGACGTCGGGCATACAGTCCCTGCGTACCGGGCAATATTCTAAATTCTACAACAGCATCATCTTTTGTCTTGATACGAGTGCCATCCGGAAATCGTTTAAAATCCTGAGAAATAACAAGATTCTCCACATAATTCAAATTAATGGCTTTAGGAACTGTAAGCTTTGCTTTTTTAACAAAATAAGTAGAATCTAACGTAACATACAAATGTCCGACAAATCCTGTAGATTCGGAGTTAAAAGGAGCAAATGCCAAATCGACACACTTTTCACCTTCTATTTGTATGGTGTCCATCAAATAATAACGATAAAAAGCCGGTCCTATATTTGACAAAGGGCTGACAAAGCGTGTCAACAACATAGTTACATCATTGCCGAAAATATCAACCTCTTTAAACACCTCATCATAGAACTGTTGTAGGCTCTCCTGGTTGAACATCTCGTCTATACCCGCTCTTTTTATCCCTGTCACTTGTTGTTTATGACTGGCAGGACTCTTTCGATAGTGGTTTTCTGCTATTTTTTCTTTGATCGAAACCGTCAGTATCGGTTTTCCGGAGACCTCCGAAGTATCTACATAATCAAAAATAAACTGGAATTTCTTGAACAACCACTTCTTCTTTTGCTCCTCAGAAAAATCATTCAAGGCCAATGTCAGTTTATCATACTGTTCATAATTATAATAATCGTGGTTTTCCGGAGAATTTTGATCACGCCGTTCTATGATATTCTTGACAAAATCTACCGCCGGATTTCCTTTCCTTTTATAACGCTCTCTTTTAGGTCTTACTATCACTTCCTTTACATCATAGGTCGAAGGTACCAACTTGACTTCTAAAGTATGCGTTCCTCCACGTTTTACCGATATCTCTTTCCCTCGATAACCCAAAGAAGTAAAAATAATCTTAGAAAACGCAGAAGAAGTTTTTATAGAAAAACGCCCTTCATCATCTGTCGTTACCCCAACTTGAGGACCTTTCAAAAAAACCGACACGTAAGGCAGAGGTTCATTCGTAACCGAATCGGTAACAATCCCGGTTATTACAGTAGATTGAGCAACGGCTTTATAAGGGAACAAAAAACAGATACAAAAAAGGGAGATTATATATATTTTTTTACTCATGTCTCTCGATTACTATCCGAGGCGCAAATTTAGATAAAATATTAACGTTGAATATTGCATTAAAGATTTCACTCGCAATGTTTAACAAAGTTTAAATTCAAAAATCAAACGTTTAGAACATTTTGACTTACAAGCATTTTATCTTTACAAAAGATTTTATTTAATTGGAAATGGGAAAAGAAATTGAACGGAAATTCCTCGTAAATGGAGATAAATATCGTGAAAACAGTTCTAAAACTTACTACAAACAAGGTTATTTATCAGTCGATAAAGAGCGTACTGTCCGCATCCGCATTGCCGGGAATAGGGGCTTTATAACTATAAAAGGAAAAACTACAGGATGCTCGCGACAAGAATATGAATACGAGATACCGGTCACGGAAGCAGAGGAAATATTTGACAATTTATGTTTAAAACCAATTATCGAAAAATATAGATACAGATATATTGATGCAGATAATATAATCTGGGAAATCGATGAGTTTATGGGAGAAAATGCCGGATTGACAGTGGCCGAAATCGAACTCCCTACAGAAGATTCTCTTTTTACTAAACCTGATTGGATCGGGCAAGAAGTAACCGACGATGCCCGTTTTTATAATTCAAATCTTATCCGCAATCCTTTTAAACGATGGAAGAACAATAAATAAAACATTTCTCATCTTTAGAGCCTATCTAAATTTTTCAGGATAAAGCCCGAGAGAAATTTACAAGAATAGTTATTTCTCCTCTCAAAAAACTGAATTCTAAATCCTCTACAAAGAGGAACTGTATCGATACTGCCAGCAATATATAGACCGGAAGAAAATATAAAAAAGATATGATAATATTTTTTATCAGAAAATCCAGACAGGTTCTTAATAAATTCATCAAAGAATATTTGCGAATACAGAATTAATCACTACCTTTGCATCGCTTTTGAAGGACAAAGGCATTGGAGAGGTGGCAGAGTGGTCGATCGCGGCGGTCTTGAAAACCGTTGTACTGCAAGGTACCGGGGGTTCGAATCCCTCCCTCTCCGCAAATCTTAAATAAACAATACCTAATAAATATCCAAAATCAACTACTTAATTGTATTAAAGAAAAGTCGAAACAGACAAATTATATTCACAAACAAATTTAATTCTCCGAAAAAGCACTTCCTAAATACCTACTTAGATTTTTTTCTTATATTCGTAAAATTCGACCATTTAGAAAAGAATAAGAAATAAATTCTTTCTATATTGATAGAAATACGGGATGATAAAAACACTTTATTAAACCTTTAAAGAGGAGTTTATGATTTACATTAAACGAAATTGGCTTGTCATTCTATCTATAATTTTGTGTATGGCAGGTGTTATTTGCATAGTATATTTTGCTTTTAATCCAAGTTTTAACGACGGTAACAAAATTATCAATCCCGAACTGGCCAGTAATTTCGGATCTTTTATATCCGGTATTATCGGACCTTTATTTACGTTAGTCGGATTTCTGCTTTTATACCAAACGATTTTGGAACAACGCAAGCAATTTAATATTCAGCAATTCGAATCTAAATTATTCGAATTAATCCGCTACCACAGAGAAAATGTCAATGAAACTACATATATTTCATCCTCATCGAAAGAGAAAGAAGTACTGCGAGGACGTGAAGTATTTATCGAACTAAAAAAACAATGTCTCGATCTATATAAAATTTTGAAAGAAAAAGTACATATAGAATCATCGGACAATAAAAATACAGTTTCTCAAATAATCAATATTACATATCTTATTTTCTTTTTAGGTGTAAGTGCAAGAACTATAGAAACAACTAAAGAACAACTTTACAAAAACAGTGAGATCAAAAAAGACGAGATAGATAAACTGATTGAAGAGTTACGGGAAATTAAAACCAGATATAATGATAAAATCGTATTTTACGGAGGACATCAATCTAAATTAGGCTACTATTTCAGACATATTTATAGAACTATAAAATATATCGATGAATGCCCTTATTTAGACTTCCAACAAAAAAAATCTTATGCGAAAATGTATCGGGCACAACTCACAACTTATGAACAGGCTCTATTTTTCTTTAATTCGATGTCAAGTCTAGGAAAACCTTGGAGAGAAAAAAAAGAAAACAAAAAATGCTTAATCGAGAAATATGAACTAATAAAAAACATACCTCCTCGTTTTTTAGGAGAAATAAACGTCAAAGACTTTTATTCTGAAATGGAATATGAGTTCTAATATTTTTCTATCATAAACCATATAATATGAGTAACAAACAGTATAATAATATTGAAGACACGATAAGAAATTGGAGAAGAAGAATTGATTATCGCTTTGTGTAAAAAAGCAAATTATGATGCCAGTGAAGCCGGATATCCTGAAAAATTCGACGCCGAACTAAGTGCCGGAAACTGGATGATACCCACTATTTATAAATATGGTATATTTGCAGATGACCCTAGATATAACAATGAAATGCTTATATCCGAGATCAAAGGATTGGACGGCAACAGTTATGAGCGGTATTCTTTTATAGGAGAATCTTCTCAAGAAAAACGAATTACTGAAGCATTGGAGAAAAGTATCAATTGTCTGTCCAATACAGAAGCTTGGTATCAATTAATATCGTTCAGACTAAAGCAGATATTAATCAAAAAAGAAAAGGTCAGGATAGGCTTATATATCTATAATCCACAATCGACTCTTCGCGCTTTAGCTTTTGCCGCAACATTGAATTATGAAGATTACGCACCTTTCTATCAATTGATAATCGTATATACCGATCAACCGACTATTGAAATTTATAATGGAGATATTGCTTGGAACGGGGAAAAAAACAACTATTCCATTCTTAACAGAAAAAGTTCTCCTTTCGACACTCTTATGAAAATGCAATTAGGTTTACTCGATGATGAACTGATCTTAACATTATCCAACTTATATTTTTCCTCAAAAAAGATCGTCATACAAGACGGTAACTCAATTTTCAATAGTTATATAAAATATGACGAGGATACCGATTCTTTAGTCATAGACAAAAGAGATAAAAGATCAATATCCGATTATTATAAACAAAAGCCAAACATAATAGAGGAGTTAATCTCGATTTACCGAACCTACTCAAATTATATATAGAGCTCTTAAAGGCCATCTAAATCTGATCCGGGTAAAATATCCTCATAAATAGCCGGTTCTCCTTTCAAGAGGAGAACCGTACCGACACCGTTAACAACGTTATAGCCCGGAAGAAAACGTAAAGACGAGCTGATAATATTTTAGACGAACTCTTAACGTCTTTTTCTCCAATCGAATGGAGTATCAGGATCTTCGATACGAACTATTCGAACACCGGAAACAGAAAACCCATAAGTATCTTTCGCCTCGATACGTATCGGATATATACCCGGCATAAGGTTCTCCGGCAATCTAAAATGCCATAAATGTGTAGATGCACTTTTCCGTAAAGGACTCCTACGGCTTATTTTTGTAGGATATATTTTATCTTTATACCACTGATTTTGTCTGGTAACCATAGGTGCTGTTACTTCAACTTTTTCCATACGAACAGGTAGAGTATTGCCTATTTGTATGTTAACCTCCGTACTATCCGACCCACCATATATATTAGCAAAAATCTCTCCTCGTGCAAACTCTCGAAAATCTTTCACATGCCGATCTATTGTATCGCAACCTTGCACCCATATATCCATTTGTCTTTCAGAATCCAAACCGACTCCTTTAAAATGTATCTGATAATCATCAGGAGAAAATTCTATCGTAAAATAGTTACGGGGAGCACCGCACTGCATTAAAGCCGACGGAACTCCGAGCCAATCTTTCTCTCCGACCCACCAATGTCCGCAAGTAGCACCGGCAACCAGTTCCTGCATTACAGCATTTCCTATCGGTATAAAATGCCGGCTGACTCTATGAGTATGCCCCGACAAAGCAAATAACTTATTTCTCCCATTTAACAAAGTTTTCAGATCTTCGATATTTTCGGTATGCACCAAAGGTATATGTTGACAAAAGACGACAAAACGATCTTTCGGGACATAAGACAAATCATTTTTTATAAAGGTCATCTGCCGATCGGAAATACGTGCCTTATACCCTCTTTTACTATCCGGAGCTACATTATTTAAAATAATAAAATGGACATTTCCATAATTAAATGCATAAGCTGAAGCCCCGAAATAACAATTAAAAAGAGAGTCTTGTAATGTATGTCCGTTCGTAATTCGATCATGATTTCCGGGAAGTACCCAAGATGGTATTTCCGTACAACGAATCATCTCACGTACATCTTCAAAAAGTTCAAGACGGTTATTTACCAAATCTCCCAACCATACAGCCAACTGAATATCCTTTCTCCCGGCAAGTTCAGGTATAATAGTTTGATTAGCATAATCGAGTTCTTGAGGATTTCCCATTTGTATATCTCCGATAGCGCCCAATGTAAAATGTTCCGGCTGTTTTTCTTTCTTCAGAGCAAAATCCACTTTATCTTTCGATTGCCTTGTTTTAAAAAGGAAATCGGAACTTCTGATTATATCTCCGGACGAAGAAGTGTATCCTGAAGGGATGATAGGGAAAAGGCTTTCTCCGTCCGCTACCGATATAGAAAAGTTTCCATCTTTATCCGTAAGAACCACATCTCTTCCATTCGATACCGGAACAGCCTTTATTCCGTGTTCCGATCGGTCTTGAATACCATTACCATTTTTATCTAAAAAAACTTTTCCCGATATAATATTCTGTGCGGTCAAGGGCACAAAACAGACTAAATATACAAGAAATAGGAAATATTTAATGCTTTTCATTCTTTATCGTCTTTAGGTAATAGAACTGCTTTTACAACCGGAGTTTTCAAAAAACATTTGCGAATATGATCTGCGACATCTTCACTTGTTATATTCTTCACTCGAGCTTCATAATCCGTTATATGTTTCCAATCAGGAATATTATTATACAATGTATTACGTATCTGCGTAGTCCAAAAAGAACTTCTTTGCTTTGTTATTTTCCAATCTTTTATAAGATTCGTCTTAACATCTTCCAATTCACCAGAAAAAGAGTCCGGATCATCACACATATTTCCGATAACGAGAAAAGTGCTATCGACCAATGCCTGCACATTATCTGGCAAACAACTGAAGCTTATCGTTTCACGGCATAAGGCCGAAGGATGCTGAGTAGCTCCGACCGATACCCCAACACTGTAAACCATTCCCATTTTTTCTCTTAAGACTGCCAACAATTTCATACGCAGAATTCCTTTTGTTACATCATTCTTTAAATTCAGATCCATAATATTCCCGTCAATACTATCTTGCTGAAATATCAAAGAAACAACAGCCTTGGGTGAATCTCCGGCTTTGCGGCTAAAAACAACCGGTTCAACAGGTATTTTACCACCTTTATGCACATATTCCGTACAAGACTTTCCTCCGGGCAATCCTCCGAGATAAGTTTCGATAAAAGGTTCTATATCCTGCAACGGCTGATCGGAAGTTATGATAAAAGTATATCCTTCTGCCGCACCGAAACAATGATTATAAGCCGGCAACAACCATTCGGCTTTTACTTCATTCTCGATAATAGTATCCGATATTTCCCGATCGGTATAATCAGGAGTCCGCAAAATGTTTCTCAGCTCCGTATTAAATAAATCTGCATCGGTTTTACGTATCGTTCGGTATTTTTCGATGCTCTTATCCATCACCTGCCGTAATAAATCCATATCGACTTTAGGTTGAGTCCACCTCAAAAAAAGTAATTGGAACATCGTTTCCATTTGATCTATCTTAGAGGTCGCTATAACACCCGAACGGTGTTTCTCCACCAAGAAACGACAAGAAACATCTTTACCTGACAAGAAATAACTAAGGGCATCCCTCGAAAATTCACCCGCTCCACTCAATGGAATTACAGATCCTGAAAAAATACCCGAAACATAACGTGTCGAGTCTAATGCATAAAGGCCGCCTTTACGAAAACCGCTAACCACGATCCGGTCTTTATCTAAAGAATTATTCTTAAAAATCACTTTTACGCCATTAGACAGGATCAACTCCTGAGCATCGATCTCGTCAATACTTCTACGTCCCACGATTTTCCCACCTTCCGGTTTTTCCGGTAATAATTGATCAGGCACTTCAAATTGCAGGACATAAGGAGCAAGGGTTTCTTTTTTCACTTGTTCAAAGATCGAAAGGAGTTTTCGGTCATCCGGAAATTCATCTTTATTCTTTTCGGATGAAGTAATCAGATAGTGCGGCAATGCCGACCGTTCTAATTTTTGTAACTGTTTTACCAACATCGAAGAGTCTATTTGTGCTATGAATTTTCTTGCCATACGATACTCTTCGGCCGGGGTAAACATTTGATGACCGATATAAAAATTTTGATACATTTCCTCGATAAAAGAAGAAGACTGTTCCGGATTTTTAGACTCTGCTCTACGACGCAATGTATTTAAAAGCCGTTTTTTTTCTTTATCTATTTCTTTCTTGGAAAAACCATAACGAACCATACGCTCGGTTTCTCTGGCAAATTCTGTAATACCGGCTTCTATTTTTCCCGGAATCAATTCAACGGAAGCAAATAGTCCTCCTTTAATATTCAGAAAAGAAGAATGGGACAAACTCGCCCCATTAAACGGGACATCATCAAAAGTAAGAGCATTATAACGAGCTTTTGTCAATCTGTTGAGCATGGCCCGCTGTAAATAATTTTTATAATCTTTTTCGGTTTGCACCGGATCAGGCATCGGCAAAAGGCGAATAATATTCAACTCCTCTTTTTTTAACGAAGGGTGAGCAACTCTCTTAACCGATACGCTATCATAATCATCAATAGCATAACTCGGTATCTCTTTTACAGATCCATTTTTTAAAGAACCGAATTTTTCAACAATCAAATTTTTTACATACTCCGAGTCTACATCTCCGGCAACAGCAACAGCCATAAGTCGAGGTGCATACCAATCTCGATAATAATTTTTAATTTCTTCATGTTTAAAATGCCGGATAACTGCTGTATCTCCAATTGTTTTTCGCTTCGAATAACGCGAACCGTTCAATATTTCCATCAAAAATGCCTCACCGATTTCACTTTCAGGTCCGGTTCTGGAAAGCCATTCAGACAAAATTACCCCTCTCTCCTTCTCTATTTCCAAGCTATCAAGCAGCAAATGTCCCGCCCAATCGGCTAAAATCGTAATAGTACTATCGACCATCTGTCGGTCTGAAGAAGGAAGCTGTAATTTATAGACAGTTTCATTCATCGAAGTATGGGCATTCAAATCTTTTCCGAACTTCGCACCATGAGATTCTAAAAAACGAATCATGGAATTTCCTGGAAAATGTGTTGTCCCATTAAAAGCCATGTGTTCAAGAAAATGAGCCAACCCTCTCTGCTTCTCCGTCTCGAATACCGATCCCGACTTTATAAAAAGTCGATATATAGCCTCTCCTTTCGGATAATCATTAGGATAAATATAATATGTCAACCCGTTAGATAATTTTCCCTTGATAAGATTCGGATTTTGCGGTATTTTTTTCGCACTGACCGAAAACAGTGTACCACTGATCAAAAAGAATAGCAGAAGTATTTTTTTTATTAAATCAATCATATAAGAATAGCAATATACGAGATGTTTTCCAAAGTTATTTCAATATTAGTTGCAACATTATTCTGAGCAGAAAGAAAAGCAGGAGCATAGATGTAGCTATGCTCCTGTTTCACTTATTAATATTTATCGACAATTAATCAGCATCAGCATAAGTATAAAGTTCTATCACATTGCCTTCTTCCATAAGCACACCGATAAAACCATCGTTATTACTGTTGAAATCGACAAACGCACGTTCTGAAGAAGCTGTATTCAAGGCAAACGCATCGCTCCACTGTTTGGTCTCATTATCAAGATTGATAACAAATGAGTTCTTAAGCCCTTTATAATCACGATAAACCACAAACGGCGTATTCTGGGCATCGACAGCGACTTTGTAAAAATTGTGCGATTCAAAAACATTATTTATTGCACCGCCTACTATGGCCAATTGTCCCGATTCCAGATTATATTTAAACAATCTTGGATTTCCGTCTTCCGTATCCGCATTATCTACAGTGCAAAGGAATACATTACCATTACCATCGATATCTATAGACAAATCTTTGATACCGTTCGAAGTCGCACCTTCTTTAAGGAATCCCCCTTCAACTACCGGAGCGATCGTACCATTCGTAAATTTGTACAAAGAATAACCTGCTTTATGATTAGACATCGCAATATACACACTATTTCCATAAGTTGTGGCTACAGGAACATACGCCGCATAAGTCGTTCCTGTCAATCCCGGACGTCCGGTAAATACTTGTGCCGTTACCCAACTTGCTCCGTTGAAATAAGACAATTCGGGAGCACGACGAGCAATAGCGGCTGAAGCATTATTGGATATGGTAACGACAACCGGATTTTTTGTCTGAGGATCAATAGCTAATGCTGTTCCGGAACTAGCATTGGCTTTAATAGAAAATCCAGAATTTCCAACGACACTCCAATTGCCACCCGTATATTTCATAACGGTCGCGGCAGTTCCGTTATCTTTATCTATATATAATACATAAGGAATACCATCCGGATCAAAAGCAATATCTATACCACCTGAAACTGCCGTTGAGAAATTTTCTGCACCCACATTTTCGAAAGCAGAACCATTCCATTTGGCAACACATAACTTATCAGAACCATTATCATCTACCGTATAAGCAATATAAGGCATATTATCTTTCGGATTCACTTTCATTGCAAAATCTCCGGCAAGTTCTGATGTAGGGTTAAAATCGGTTATCTTTTTCCATATTTTAGGAGATTGGAACACAATAGTAATTACATAACTTTTCGAAGTATTCGATTTGGTATCCGTTACAATAATATCAACCGGATAAGTATAATCATTAGCAGTCACTCCGCTTTCTTGCAACACGCCGTTTATCTTCACCTCATTCCCATCTTCTGTCGTAAATCGGGCAACTAAAGCTGAAATATCCGTATTAGCAGGTACAGCTATTCTCATATCCCCTGTGATTTCAGGAACGATATAATCTTCAGCCAAAGCAGAATTATCTTCGGCATAAAACCCGAAAGACTTTAAACCGACAACAGCGGTAACATCCCCGTCATTGTCATCATCAGAGCAGGCAACAAATAATGCACTGCACATACTCAATAAGAGCAAATTTAAAAATAACTTCTTCATACTCAATTTTTTATAGAGGAAAACCCTCTCATTAAACAATTTAAAATGGTATTTGCTTGGTAATCGTATATTCACTATTCAAGTGATCCGGTCCCGGAAATCCGATAGTAAAATTCTTACTGTTACTTTTCAATACAATCTTAACCGTATTATTTTTCCCGGCTTCAATCATGTGATTCAACCACTCTATACGAATAGGCCTTTCATATACACCGCTGGGAAACACGATAGAAGAACCGGAAGATACTTGTCTAAAATCAACACCTTCCTGTAAACCGTCTCCTACGACAAGTTCATAATCAACCGTGACATCTTCTGCAATTTTTTTCGTACTCATATACACATAATAAGTAGCGACAAAAGTACCGTCACAGTCTATAACAGCAGATGATCCTCCCTGTGCATCAGCAATATAAATAAAAGGATGATCGAACGGTTCTTCATCTTTAGAACAAGAAGAAAGTACAATAGCTACAGCCAGGAGAAATAATATTTTTACAAATTTCATATCTATAACTACTAAATTTTATCAATCAATAATTAACTCCCGGATTAAGCTGTATCTCGGGATTGGCCTCAATCTCATCCATAGGTATAGGTAACACAAACCAATCATTAGGATAAGTTTTTATTTTTACGATAGAATTCGTACTTGATTCACGCACCATATTTTGTTTTTTCCGAGTAATATCAAACAATCTATGCCCCTCAAAACAAAGCTCTTTAATACGTTCTTTCTCAACTAATTTCAGTAAATCTTCAACACTGCTATAAACTAAATTAATTTCCGAAGGCTGTTTTCCTAAAGCCCTTGCCTGCAATGCTTTGATGTCATTTGCCGCAGTTGTTTCTCCTCCGGGAAGATAACAATTCGCCTCCGCTCTAATCAAATACATCTCCGACACCCTCGAAACGAACGGATCATAATGCTTGTCATCCTCAACCACATCTTTAGCTACATAAAATTTACGGCATGCTTTAGTTTTAACTTCATCTTTCGTAGCATAAAGCAATTCGAGACGAATATCGTCAGGTTGGTCAAAAAAGGTATATAATGTATCTGCCGGACGAGCGATAGGAGACACAGGATCATAAAATTTCCACAGATCTTTTGAAGCCCGAAAACCGTTTAACCGGAATATAGCCTCACTCCCAGTTTCTATATTAACATACATATTGACATAATTTTCATACGAGGTTAAAGGAACTTTAGCAATAACCGTTGTCGCATAGTCACTTGCTTTTTGCCACTGCTCCATATAAAGATATACTCTGGCAAGCAAAGCTTCACATGCTGTTGCAGAAGCATGATAACAATCCATTGTCGTAGATCCGAAAATTCCTATAGCCTCTTCCAAATCCGGGATAATACGTTTATTATAAACATCATATACCGAAGCCCGCAACACAGGGTCATTCGCACTGGGCAAAATAGAGAGATTGGGGACTCCCCAATGTGAGGCATCAGGCGTATAAGTATAATGTTGGCCATAACAGCAGCAAAGGTTTAGATGAACTAATGCCCGGATATAGAGAGCCTGAGCCCGAATAAGTTCTATCTCTGCCGCATTTCCCGGATATTTCTCTTTCAAATCGGGAGCATATTGCAATATATTATTTACATTCCCTATTATCTCCAATCCATCTCTCCAGATATACCCCACAGCGCCGGTTTCCTGAGCCGGATCGGAAGTATAATTATACTGATCGGCAATACTTACTCCTTCTGAATTAGATAAATACAACATATCTGCTGCAACCTCAGGATATTCAGAAAATTCTCCGTCATAGAAATTATACAACAAACGATAAGAGCCCGCCAATCCGGACCGTAATCCGTCAACATCCGAAAAAAAGGTTTCTATATCGCTTTTACCGAATTTTTCTACTTCCAGGAAACTGCATCCCTGGAAACCGGCAAGTGCAATGCAAAATAAAATTTTATATATTCTTCTCATCATATTCGTTATTTAGAAAGATACACCTAAGCTCACCGAATAGGTCGTTGTCATCGGGAATCCGTTCATTAAAGTTTTATAACTGTTTTTCCCTTTTTTCTGATCCGGAGTAAATATTGCCACATTATCTCCAATAAGAGAAAGAGTACATCCGCTCATATTCATCTTTTTACAAATCGACTTCGGAAGATTATATGTCAAAACGATATTCTTCAATTCAAAATATGTCGCCTTATACAGATACCGAGTCGAGTACATACTCGATTTACTCGGATTATTATTGACAAATTTCGGATTCACCGCCAAGTCTCCGGGATTTTGCCAACGATCGAGCGCCTCGATCGGCTGATTGTAAGATAGAACACTACGTCCGTCATCTAATGATCCCGACATAAATGAACTCAACAAATATCCACCGATAGAATAGGTCATATTTACACGCAACGAAAGATCTTTCCATCTGAATGTATTATGGAATCCTCCATAAACAGTCGGAGAAGAAGTTTTATACGGGACTCTATTATCATAACTAAATGATCGGGTTATATTACCGTTCTTATCATACCACAGAGGGCTTCCGTCACGAGGATCTACCCCTGCCCAGCGGACCAAATAATAAACATTTTTATCTTCTCCTTTTCTCCAAACATTAGTTATACGACCGACTTCCGTGTCATTATACAGCTCTAATATCTTATTTTTATTATGAGCAATATTAAAATCGGTAGTCCATTCAAAATCTTTCATCCGTATATTGACCGTATTCATATTAAACTCTACCCCTTGATTTCGCATCGATCCGGCATTACGATAAATACGCGTGCTACCCACAGCACGGGATACCCCCAACTTACTCAGCATATTCTCCGTCACATTCCGATAATATTCCAATTCCATATCAAACCGTTCTAAAAAACGTGCACGAATACTGACATTAGTTTTGTAAGTAGTTTCCCACGTCAATCCCGGATTAGGCGGTTCTGACATGACAGCCCCTAATCGGTTATCATAAAAATAAGAGTCGCTATAATTATAAGCGCCTTTTGCAGAAACGCTCGAACGCGAATTATTCATATTTCCATACGAACCTTTCAATTTCAATACATCCATAAAATCCCATGAATAAAAAGGTTCGTTATGAATATTCCAAGAAGCTCCGATCGATGCCGAATTAGCCCAACGCGCAAACTTTCCAAAATCAGAACTTCCGTCTCTTCGACCCGAAACTGTCAGATAATAACGAGAAGCCCAATTATATCCTGCCGAAAAAAAGTAGGAAAGATTCCGGGTAATATCAGAACTACTAGAACCTAATCGGCTATCCTGCTCGGCATAACCGACTTCTTGAATAAAATCATTCATAAATCCGCTGCCCGAAGCGCTGTGAGAATCTCGAGAAACATTTTTCAACTCAATACCGACAACAGAATTTACTCCATGTTTTCCGAAACGGCGATCGAGATTTACCCGGTACACATTGACCCATGTAAGCACATTCGATTCTTCTCTACGAGCATAACCGATTCCCTCTCCATTAGAGTCCATTCCCGCCCAATTTGTCCGAGCATCATAAGAAGCTCCATGATTATTCAAATAATTTACACCGAATTGTACTGTGGCGTTAAGTCCTTGAATAATATCATATTTTAAAGAAAAGTTGCCTTCAGCTTGTACCGCACGTTGCTTATCCGAATTCTCATCCCTATAAGCCAACGAATTAAAAAGTTTCTTCTTTTTCCAATTCGGGACTACATTTCCAAAGCTATCTGTTGTCGTTCCGTCGATTATATTATCATACAGCCTATAAGTTGTTCCGTCCATATCATAAGGAGAAAAAATAGGCAACAATTGATAATAGCTTTTCGATACGGCAAACAAATTATTCGGGTTATAGGAAACTCCTAATGTAACAGAAGAAGAAAACTTAGGGTGTATCTGTACATTCGTAACCGATCTTAACGTAATACGCTGCTGACGATTGCCTTTTTCAATTTGATCCTCTTGATAATAAGATGCAGACAAACGGTTAGACATTCGTTCACTTCCTCCGCTTGCAGAGACGTTAACCTGTAAAGTCTGTCCATTCCCGAAAAGAAGATCATGCCAATTGGTATTTGTCGTCGAATACGAATCATGAGGATTATCTGTATATGGGAAATAATCCAGATTTTTCTCACCACCGTTCAGCCAAGCTTCCCGAGCCAACTCAAGGTATTGTGAGCCGTTTGTAGTTTTAAAACGTGTCGATTCATTTAAAAACGAAACTCCATACTGCACCGTAGCATTCAGCACGGTCTTTCCCGAATGCCCCTTCTTAGTAGTGATCAAAATAACTCCATTCGAAGCATTAACACCGTAAATAGCAGTAGCAGAAGCATCTTTTAAAACCGTAATAGATTCGATATCGTCCGGATTCAAAAAAGAGAGCGGACTTATACTCGTGTTCATTCCTTCTATAATATTCGTTGCCGTACCCGTATATACAGGCACGCCATCGACAATCCACATCGGTTCGCTCGACGCATTCAAAGAACCGTCACCTCGAATACGGACATTATTACGAGTTCTGACAGATGGAGAATCAGTATTAGGCTCTATACGCATACCCGGAATCAAACCGTCCAACATATCATCAACACGTCCGGCCGGAAGATACTTTAACTCTTTTGATCCTACCTGAAATGCACTCCCTACCATATCGGATCTTTTCTGAATAGTACCGTATGCCCCTTGAACCACGACTTCTCCGATCTGATGATCATTATTCTTCAAAACAACTTTTAAATCGGTCTGCTTGGTAACAATAATAGTTTCAGATTCCATTCCGATGAAAGAAAAAACCAAAGTAGCCTTATCTGCAGGAACAGAGATAGTAAACTTTCCATCCATATCCGTAACAGTTCCCTTCTTGGTTTCTTTCACAAGAATCGAAGCCCCGACAACCGGACTACGTTCAGTATCAATAACAACACCTGTCACCTTTCTGACTCCAGCCTCTTGAGCTTCTACACTTTGATTTACCGACAATAACAAAATTATAATCAGTAAATGATATAAAAACCTTCGCATATTTTTCAGATTAAATAAAGTCTATCAAAAAAGCCTTTCTATTCATTTTTTAAATAATTTTACAAATGTGTGAAACGAATTTGAGAAGTACAAAAGATTTGAAGAAAATTAATAATATGTTCCTTTTTTTTAAATTTACACACAACAAATAAGTTATTTATTATTATATAAACCTAAAACACAAAAATAAATTCATCCTTTTTATCGGATTACAAAATGCACAAAAAAAGAAAAACTATTAACAAAAAGCAGATTGCAATAATATTTTTAAAATAAATACGCTGTACTAATAAATTATTTGATAGAAACAACAATACCCGATATCACTATTAAGAGTATAAGAAATCATTCAAAACAAAAAAATCTTCGCATTTTTTAATAACGGCATGAGAGGCTACTTAAATTTTGTGAGAATATTTCTCAATTTTCCATTTCTTTTGAGCCTGTCCAAATTTTCCAATAATAAAAATATCATCAAGTTATCTTTGCATTCTCTCCCTGGTTATAACTCGTTACAATTCTTTTCTCAAGAAGGAAACTGACTATTAACGAAGGCTTCTCTCAAACTTTGCCCGAGTAAAACTCAGATAGGCCTTAAAAGAAATAGAGACATTTATTTTGTAATCGGAAAGTGATTTTTTAACTTTGCGAGTTGTCAGTTATATAACAACTTTTCACATGGATAACGATATAAAAGAGGCATGCAAAATCATGCAAGAGGGCGGACTCATATTATATCCGACCGACACGATATGGGGGATCGGATGTGATGCCACCAATGAACTTGCAGTAAAACGAGTATATGAAATAAAAAAACGAATCGACAGCAAAGCTTTAATCGTTTTAGTAGATAGTCCTGCAAAAATAGATTTTTATACCGATCATGTTCCGGATATAGCATGGGACTTAGTAGAAGTAGCAGATAAGCCTCTCACCATAGTTTATCCCAATGCCCGTAATCTTGCCCATAATTTGTTAGCAGAAGACGGAAGTGTGGGTATCCGCATAACAAAAGAACCTTTCTCACACAAACTTTGCGAAAGATTCAGAAAAGCAATCGTCTCGACATCCGCCAATATCAGTGGAGCACCCTCTCCCCGTAATTTTTCAGAAATTTCTCAAGAAATAAAAGATGCAGTAGATTATATTGTCGAATACCGTCAAAATGAAATGACCCACCCGTCACCATCAAGTGTTATAAAATTGGAAGAAGGAGGGATAGTTAAGATATTACGGCCATAAATGAAACAAAAACTACAAATAGCAAAATATTTCGTAGGCGACATCATTTCGGTCAGCCTTGCTTGGTTTTTGTTCAATTTGTTCCGTTACCATTTGCTAAATATACAATATTCATTCGGATCTTTATCGGGCTATTTAAATTCGTCTAAAATAATAGAGGGACAGATAATCTTTCCCTGTATATTTCTCTTTATTTTTTATTTATCCGGATACTATAATCATCCTTTTCTCAAATCCCGGTTAGGCGAATTTTTCACGACATTTCTTTCTACGCTGCTCTGTACTTTTATCGTTTTCTTTGTAGCTCTGCTTAACGACCAATCTCACGTCTATACCAGTTATAAATTAATTTTAGGACTATTCGGCATACTGTTTACTTGTGTATATACTTGTCGGGCCATTATCACACAACGAGCGACATTCCGAATACATAATCGGATATGGGGTTTCAATACATTGATTATCGGGGCAGGTAAGAAAGCTCAAAATTTGGTCTATGAACTGAATCACATGCAAAAATCTATGGGATACAAAATTATCGGGTATGTAAGAACCGATGACCAACAAGAATGTATTTCCTCTGATTTACCGATATTTACATTCTCTGAACTTCCTGAAAAGATCAAAGAATTTTCTATAGAAGAACTTATCATCGCTCAAGAACATCATAATCGCAAAAATATGCATAAACTGATCAACAGTTTATACCCTCTCGAGCTACCGATACAGATAGAGGCCAGCGAATACGAAATGTTGACATCCCGTATAAAATTATCAAATATATACGGAACACCATTTATCGATATAAGTATATGTTCTCTTTCTGACTGCCAGAAAAACATTAAAAGATTATTAGACGTAATTTTATCGGCACTCGCTCTAATCATACTCTCCCCTCTATTTTTATTTCTGGCGATAAAAATAAAAACCGGATCGAAAGGGCCTGTTATCTTCAAACAACAGCGCATCGGCTACAGAAGAAAAGAATTTACTCTTTACAAATTTCGGACGATGGTAAACAATGCCGAAAAAAACGGTCCGGCACTATCGAATGAGAATGACTCCCGCATAACCCCTTTCGGTCACGTCATGCGCAAATACAGACTGGATGAATTACCCCAATTCTGGAACGTCATAAAAGGAGACATGTCTATTGTAGGTCCACGCCCCGAAAGAAAATATTTTATAGACCAACTGATACGCCGTGCCCCCTATTACAGTCTATTGCATCAAGTTCGTCCGGGAATAACATCATGGGGAATGGTTAAATTCGGCTATGCGCGTAATATAGATGAAATGATAAAACGACTCAAATATGAGATTCTTTACCTTGAAAACATGTCTTTATTAGTTGATTTGAAAATTATTATTTACACAGTAAAAACAGTATTTACAGGGAAAGGTATTTAATATGGGAAAAGATTGGTTCTTAAAGCTTCTTGTCTGGCGGGAAAAAAATATAAAGGAAAAAAACTTTATCTTAATTCTCAGCTTCATTATCGGTATTTTAGCTGCAGGAGCTGCTCTTATACTAAAATATCTGATACATTTTATACAAAATTTGCTCACCGAACATTTTTCTATCAGTGATGCCAACTACTTATACCTGGTATATCCGATTATAGGTATTCTGCTTTCAGGCCTATACGTACGATATATTGTTAAAGATGATATCAGTCATGGTATAACTCGCATATTATATGCTATCTCACAACGTAAAAGTCGATTAAAACCGCATAATATGTACACCTCGGTAGTAGCAAGTTCTATTACGATAGGATTTGGAGGATCTGTTGGAGCTGAAGCGCCTATCGTATATACGGGGGCAGCTATAGGGTCGAACATTGGTAGTGCCTTCAGACTGGATACCCGTGTGCTTATGCTTCTTGTCGGATGCGGAGCATCTGCCAGTATAGCCGGAATTTTCAAAGCACCTATTGCAGGTCTGCTATTTACTTTGGAAATACTTATGATGGACTTGACCACAACATCGGTTATGCCATTACTTATCTCCTCTGCAACAGCGGCTACCGTTGCTTATATTTTTACCGGACCAACGGCTCAGTTTAGTTTCGTCCAGACCGAGCCTTTCATTGCTGAGAGAATTCCGTATGTTATTATTTTGGGAATTTTCTGCGGTTTCGTTTCTCTCTACTTTACCAGAGTCATGAACTGGCTCGAAGGGAAATTCCGTAAACTCGGAAATCCTTGGAAAAAGTTCGGATTAGGTTCTATAATCTTAAGTTTATCTATTTTCTTACTACCTCCCCTTTACGGTGAAGGTTATGAATCTATCACTCGATTGCTCAGCGGACATCCTGATGTTATCACAGACGGTAGTATTTTTTATCCGTGGAGAGATAATTTTTGGGTCGTTTTTATGACTTTAGCTTTAATCGTGCTGCTTAAAGTATTCGCAACGAGTGCGACAAACGGAGGAGGTGGCGTCGGAGGGACATTTGCCCCAAGTCTTTATCTCGGTTGTATGGGAGGCTTTCTGTTTGCCTATACGATCAATCACTTCGAAATGGTGATTCCTCTATCCGAAAAAAACTTCGCTCTTATGGGAATGGCCGGAGTCATGTCGGCAGTAATGCATGCTCCGTTAATGGCTCTTTTCCTCACGGCCGAACTGACCGGAGGATATGATCTTTTCCTTCCGCTAATGATCACCTCTACCGTAGCATTCGGCACAATCAGAATTTTCGAACCACACAGTATATACACTATGCGTCTGGCCAAAAAAGGAGAGCTTCTTACTCATCATAAAGATAAAGCCGTATTGACATTATTAAAAATGGACAGCGTTATAGAAAAAGATTTTCTCATAGTGCACCCCGAAATGAGTTTAGGGGATATGGTAAAAGTTATATCTCAATCGCATCGAAACATATTCCCGGTTACGAATCATCGCAATCAATTACTCGGTATCGTACTATTAGATGATATAAGAAACATCATGTTCCGTCCGGAACTATACAATCGCATGTTTGTCCGAAAATTCATGATCGCGCCTCCGGGAAAAATCGAAGTGGGTATGACAATGGAAAAAGTGATGAAAATATTCGATGAAACAAACGCTTGGAATCTTCCGGTCGTAGAGAACGATCAATACGTCGGATTTGTTTCAAAATCGAAGATATTCAATTCATACCGGCGTGTATTAGTACATTATTCTCAAGATTAACAGATATACATGGAAAAGAAAAATATAAGAATCGTTTTTATGGGGACTCCCGAATTTGCCGTAGAGAGTTTAAAACATCTCGTGGAGGGAGGATATAATGTCGTAGGAGTAATTACGATGCCCGACAAACCGGCAGGGCGAGGACACAAAATACAATTTTCTTCGGTAAAGGAATATGCTATTTCTCAAGGTCTTCCTCTTTTACAACCTGAGAAATTAAAAGACGAAACCTTCCTGACCGAATTAAAAGCGTGGAATGCCGATCTTCAAATTGTCGTAGCATTCCGTATGCTCCCTGAAGTTGTATGGGACATGCCCCGATTAGGGACATTCAATCTGCATGCTTCCCTCCTGCCCCAATATCGTGGGGCAGCGCCTATCAACTGGGCGATAATCAACGGTGACAAAGAGACCGGAGCTACTACTTTTTTTCTTACTCATGGGATAGATACCGGTAAAATAATCATGCAAAAGCGTATCCCTATTGCAGATAATGATAATGCAGGAACGGTACATGATCGATTGATGGTTATGGGTGCTTCGATGGTAACAGAAACGGTAGATGCAATTCTAGACGGCAGAGTTTCACCCGTCGATCAGGAATCTGTCAATGTAAACGAACCGTTAAGACCTGCTCCAAAAATCTTTAAAGAAACCTGCCGGATCGACTGGAATAAAAGTGCAAAAGATATATTTAACTTTATAAGGGGATTATCTCCTTATCCGGCAGCATGGTGCGAATGGGAAGCTCCCGACCAGACAGTCTATACTGTAAAAATATTTGAAACCGAAGTTATAAATACGACAAACGGAAAACCCGGGACTTTATATACAGACGGCAAAAAATATATTGAAATATCTTGCGGAAACGGAGGCTTACGATTAAAAGTGCTACAACTTCCCGGGAAAAAAAGACTATCGGCAGAAGAGCTATTACGAGGATTCTCACTCACCGAAGATTTTATTTGCCGATAATGCTAAAAATCGACTCGTACAAAAAAATATTATATATCGTATCTGGGACTTTATGTCTTATTTTAGGGAGTATCGGTCTATTCGTGCCGATACTCCCGACAACTCCGTTTTGGCTACTGACCGCATGGCTCTATACTCGCAGTTCTCCATATCTTTATCGTAAAGTCATGAACATTCCTCTTTTCGGAAACTGCATTCGTAATTTTCATGAATATAAAGCAATCCCTTTACGAGGAAAGATCATAACCATAACAACTTTATGGATTACGATAGGAATATCTATATGGATCATAGCTAAAGTATGGATAGCCATACTTTTGATAGCAATAGCCATCGGTATAACCATACATATTTTATCATACAAGACCTTACCTCCGGATATACATAAGAAAAAAGATATACACTAAAACTCAGTCTTCTACGAACAGAGTATAAAACAAAAACGTTATACTATGAAAATATGTATTCTTCTTGTTTATAATGAAATTTTCTCATGTAAAATTATATCTGCTCTGTATTGTAGTCGGAGGAATGACCGGACTTATTACTGTTCCTTTCCGTTATTTACTCGTGAAGTCTTCTGATTTACGGGACATTCTTTTTTCATCGTCTTACTCTTGGTGGTTTCATCCGGTAATCATAACAATCATGTGGATTACCGGAATAGCAATATGGTATCTTGTAAAAAAATATCCTATTATCTCAGGGAGCGGAATACCTCAAATCGAAGGTGCGATATTCGGAAGATTTCAATTTATCCACCCGCTAAAAGCATTAATAGCTAAATTTATAGGAGGTGTTGCCGGAATAGGTATGGGATTTTCTTTAGGAAGAGAAGGTCCATCTGTCCAGATGGGAGGGTTCATTGCAAAATTAATCGGAAAGTGGGGAAAGGCTAACATCTCCGAACAACGTTATTTATATACAGGCGGGGCAAGTGCAGGCCTCTCTTCTGCTTTTACCGCGCCATTGGCTTCTACGATATTTATCATCGAAGAAGTGGAAAAGTTCGATTCCGTAAAAATCGCCATATCATCACTTTTAGCTGCAATCATATCCGGCTGGATAGCATCTCAGATATTCACGATCAACTCATATACTTTGATCAATACGGCCTACCCTGATGAAATGAATATCGGCGAAATAGCTATTACATTTATCCTTTTCTCAACGCTATTGACTATTATAGGAAAAACCTTCAACTATTTATTACTCCGATTTCAAAAGCAATATAGAGGCAGCCGGATACCTGTCTCCATACGTATTCTCGGAATAATCATTGTTACTTATATTTTAGGATATTTCTTTTCAGGATTAGTTGCAGGAGGAGAGAAATTCTTACTAAAAGAGGCAAATGCTATTCATACCGAAATGGGGATATTGGTAATTCTTATTATCATAAAACTTTTATTTACAACGCTTTGTTACGCAACTGGCTTTCCGGGAGGTATCTTCCTCCCGCTATTGGTCATAGGTGGACTTACAGGAAAATTATTCGCACTTCTCTTGATTCGGATCGAAATACTCTCGCCCGAGCATTTTGGCTTTTTCATGCTAATCGGAATGTCTGCTCTATTTGCTGCAGTAGTGAGATCACCTATTACCGGAATCATTCTAATACTCGAAATGACTCAAAAATTCAATATGTTAATACCAATAACCGTTGTCGTAGGCATAACTTATTTTATCAGTGAAATTTGGAAAGTAAAACCTATTTATGATCAATTATACAAAAACTTATTACCTGCCAATTATTCACAATCGGATGAAAGAATTACTATTCCGTTTGAAATAAATACGGAATCCTATCTCGCCGGCAGAACAAATAAAACAATTAACCTCCCGTACGGTTGCCATATAGAAAATATAATTCGAAACAATGAATGTATTTCTAATAAAAATTATTCACTCAAACCGGGAGATCAAATCAACATATCTCTTTATTCTAAAGATTTAGAAAAGTTATACCGTTCTTTGAGAAATATAACGAACGAATAAACGTAAACAGACTATTATTCAAGAGATAGAACAGCTAAAGCTAAACGGATCTTGCCATAATCTATTTCACCATTTAATGCTTCATATATAGGCTTCAGATTTTGAGTTTTACTTTCGGAAGATGATATGACATTCGCAACAGACTCGATTTCAAAAACCGAAATATAATTGCTCCAATCTGTCAACTTCCGGGATATGATCAATTCTGCTATATGAGAATAAATCGTAACAGGCTTTAAATTCCGGCTTTCTGCAACCTGCTCGATCGTCAGTCCTTGACGTAAAAGCATCAAAGTCTCGATATAAGAATCGCCTTTTTCTCGTTTAATATTCAATTCTTTACGAAGCAAATCGACAAATTGCTTACCATAGCGAGAAACTTTTACTTCTCCAACTCCGCTGATCCGGGCAAAATCATATAGTGTAACAGGTTTGCGCTCTACCATCTCTTGTAAGACACGATCTGTAAATATCGTATAAGCAGGTTTATCCTCTTCTACCGCAAGTTTCATTCGCAATCCACGCAATGCTTCAAAAAGTTTTTCGTCATCAGATAATTCTGCAACCTCATGACGCATTGTTTTTTTAGGAGTTTTGGCTACCGGTTGCACAGGTTCATCGGTTACCCATGTAAGCTTAATTTCCAATTCATTCCGAAGGGCTTTCCAACCCAATTCTGTCACAGATAATCGTTCACCCTGATTATAAAGCATTTCGAATAATCCTAACTGCAACATTTGCAAAAGATATCCCTGCCATTGCCGAAATGTCAAATCAGAACCGACTCCGAATGTTTTTATTTTATCATAATTTCTTTTCAGAATTTCTGCTTTATGCGACCCTCGCAAAACATCAATCAACAAATTAAAAGTCACTTGTTGTTCCGTGCGAACGATAGCACTCAAAGCCTTCTGTGCCAATACAGATCCATCAAACCGTTGAGGCGGATTCTTGCAAACATCACAGTTTCCACAATCATGATCGACTGTTTCGCCAAAATAACTGAGTAAAATACGTCTGCGACAAATCGGAGATTCTGCATATTGCTGCATTCGGCGAAGCTTCTCCAAATTGATTTTCTTCTGCCCGCTTTCTTCAGCAAATTTTGAAAGCATTACCACATCACCTAAAGAATAGAACAGCAATGTGTCGCCTTTCATTCCATCCCTTCCGGCTCTCCCGATTTCCTGATAATAACACTCTATACTCTTAGGCATATTATAATGTATGACCCACCGCACATTAGATTTATCGATTCCCATTCCAAAAGCAATCGTAGCACAGATTATCTGTACCCGATCATTCAAGAATGCTTGTTGTGCCGTTTCTCTCTCCCGAGACGACAACCCGGCATGATAAGCTGTCACTGAAATTCCGTATTGAGACAGTTCTCGGACCAATATCTCAGTACTGTTCCGACTCATACAATAAATTATTCCGCTTTGGCGCGGATGCTGTTCTATAAATGAGAGTATTGCTGATAGTTTTTGCTTCTTATTCAGATTTTTACGCACCGAAAGCGTGAGATTGGGACGATCAAAAGAAGATATAAACACCTGAGGATTATCCATAGCAAGCTGAGTCACGATATCTTCACGTGTCAACTTATCCGCAGTAGCAGTCAATGCCATTAACGGCACTTTAGGAAAATATTTTTTAAGGACGGAAAGACGATTATACTCAGGCCTAAAATCATGTCCCCACTGCGAGATACAGTGTGCTTCATCGATAGCAAATAAAGAAATATTCATCTCTCTCAACAGTCCGTCTATCTCACCCATCAACCGTTCAGGAGAAATATATAACAGTCTCAGATCTCCCCGCCGAGCAGCAATCTTTACTTTTACCGTTTCTGTCTCATTTTGCAAACTATTCAGCATTGCAGCAGGAATTCCGTTCGAATCGAGAGTGTCGACCTGATCTTTCATTAAAGCCAATAAAGGAGAAACGACAACTGTCGTTCCCCCCTTTATAATTGCAGGTATCTGATAACAGAGAGATTTCCCCCCTCCGGTAGGCATTAATACCAAACAATCGCGACCGGATATAATCGTATCGATTATTTCAGCCTGTTGGAGACGGAATGTATCATATCCATAATATTTCTTCAGTATCTGTAACGGAATGTTCTGGTTCAAAGTCATCTAACGTCCTATGCATTCGTAATCAAAACCTAAAGCTTTTACCTCTTCCCGGTCATAGATATTGCGACCGTCCAATATATAAGGGGTTTTCATTAACTTGCGGATAACTGCCCAAGAAGGTAATCTAAACTGTTTCCATTCAGTCACCAACATCAAACAGTCTGCATCGATCAGAGCATCATACATATCATCGACAAAAATAATATGATCCTCGCCTAACCGACGTTTAGCCTCAGGAATAGCGATAGGATCATAAGCTTTTACAACACATCCGGCCTTGACCAAAGCATCAACCAATAACAGAGACGGGGCATCTCTCATGTCATCGGTTTCCGGCTTGAACGAAAGCCCCCAAACCGCAATCGTTTTTCCCGATAACTTATTTGAATAATAAGCAGACAACTTCTTAAACAAAATCATTTTCTGCTCGTCATTCACCCGTTCTACTGCTTTCAGAATTTCAAGATCGACATCGTTTTCCGACGCAGTCTTTATCAACGCCCGAACATCTTTCGGAAAACATGACCCTCCATATCCGCAACCGGCATACAAAAATTTGCTGCCAATACGTTCATCACTTCCGATTCCTGCACGCACCATATTTATATCAGCACCGACTTTCTCACAAAGATTAGCAATATTATTCATAAAACTGATGCGGGTAGCCAACATCGCATTTGCCGCATATTTAGTCATTTCGGCCGATGGAACATCCATAAATATAATACGGAAATTATTGATCAAAAACGGTTTATAAAGACGAGACAACAAAGCTTTCGCTTTTTCTGATTCTACTCCGACAACGACACGATCGGGATGCATAAAATCATTCACAGCATTTCCTTCTTTCAAAAACTCGGGATTAGAAGCAACGTCAAATTGAATATCCAGATTCCGAATATCCAACTCGTCTTGTATAGCCTTACGCACCAAAGCTGCAGTTCCCACAGGGACAGTACTCTTCGTAACAACAAGCAAGTATTTATTCATCGTGCGTCCGATAGTACGTGCAACCTCCAAAACATAACTTAAATCGGCACTTCCATCTTCGTCGGGAGGAGTACCTACCGCACTAAAAACAATATCCACATCATTAATACATGAAGCCAAATCTGTCGTAAAATTCAATCGTCCGTCATTACAATTCTTTTTAACCAACTCTTCTAAGCCCGGTTCATAGATGGGAATTATACCGTTTTTAAGCTTTTCGATTTTAGTCCGGTCAACATCAACACAAATAACATTCGCTCCCATTTCAGCAAAACAGGTTCCTGTTACCAAACCCACATAACCGGTTCCGACAATTGCAGTTTTCATAATCTATGCTTCTATATTTAATACTTTAATTCTCAAATTAATTCCGGAAAATTCAAATAAGTCTCCAACATTTTCTAATCAAAATGCATTCTTATCACCTTTAAAAATACCGATTAAAGTTAAAAAGATAATCTTCATATCGAGCATAAAGTTCCAATTTTCAATATACCAAACATCATACTCTACTCTCTTTTCCATCTGCCAAAGTTCTTTTGTTTCTCCTCGATACCCATTTACTTGCGCCCATCCCGTCAAACCGGGTTTTATGAAATGACGCACCATATATTTATCGATAATCGCCGAGTAGTCTTTGGTATGCTTCAGCATATGAGGACGAGGACCGACAACCGACATCTCTCCTTTAAAAACATTAATAAACTGCGGCAATTCATCCAGACTTGTCTTTCGCAAAAACTCACCGATACGAGTTATACGGGGGTCTCCTTTAGTTGCCTGAAGTTTATCACTTTCATTATTTACCCTCATCGTCCGAAATTTCAAACAATTAAATTCCCGTCCCATAAAACCTGTACGTTTTTGCTTGAACAATACAGGACCGGGTGACGACAATTTCACGCATATAGCTATCGGCAACAACCACAAAGGAGAAAGTAAAAGAATAACTGAGGAAAAAACGAAATCGAACAAACGTTTGACTGCCCTCATCTCCCACCTCTGCAAGGGTTCTTCCCGAACAGACAATACCGGAACTCGTCCCATAATCTGAAAATGCAGCCTACGTAAGACATAACGGCTGATTTCCGGCACGATAAAAAAACGGATGGCATGACGCTCGGAAAACTGGAGTAAATTTAATATTTTAGCATCTTGAGATCCCGGAAGCGCACAATAAATTTCGTCTACATTATTTTCCAATGCAAATTTTTCGACCATACCGGTATCGCCCAGCAATTGGGGAATCTGCCCTTTCAACTCCGCATTATCATCAAAAAAACCTAAAAATTTATATCCATATCCTAAATCAGAATGTAGTTCCCGAAACAGCATCAAACCGGTTTTCCCTGCACCTACAATAATGATTCTCTTAAAATTAAATCCCTTACTTCGATAATATTTAAGAACCCTACTTGCCAATAACCACCAAAGATTCAAGGATATAAAGAAACCCACAAAAAATGTAAGCAGGACAATTGTCCCGACCTCAATTTGCAAAAATGTCAACAACGATATAAAAATCAGGAACAATAATACAACCGACTCAGAAGCCGCCAATAATAAAGAATCGATATAGATAATACGGGTATTATGTATCTGATTAAACATCAATACTACCGGGAAATAAGATATATTCAGTAAAAGCCAAACTATTTTCTGATTGAATTGATGGGTCATATCTGAATCGAAAAACAGATAAACCATAAGGAAAACAAGATTGATACAACAAAAATCTCCAACTGCAACCAATCCCCTTATAAAACGTCCTCTATCTCTTCTTTCCATATTATCAAACACTTATTTCACAATAGAAGCATCTATGTGATTATCGATAAAACAGCCCGTAACAAACCTCAGTCTGTTACGAGCCGTACAAATCTTTACTTATTTTACAGATTCTCGTCGATCAATTCGATTTTTTGAGCAATCAGCTGCATTTCATCTTTTAATTTTTGCATCTTCCGTTCCATTTCCTTGAGCATGCCTCCTCCGCTTTTCGAAGAGATATTTAAAAAGCCCATATTATTTTCGTACGTCTGCAACTCCGCTTTAACATGTTCATACGAACGCATCAATCGTTCTCTTTCCCGATATAATTTATTTTGAGCTTGGTCAGAAGACGCCATTTGTTGGACAGCAGAAGTAAAGGAATTTAAACGATTCTTGGTTTCATTCATGTTCAAACGTTTAAAATGCTTATCCAATGCAGCCTGATAACTCTTATAAATTTTGTCTTTCTCTTTGAAAGGGACATGTCCTATCTGATTCCATTCGGCCATCAAAGTCTTTACCAAAGCAACCGCTTCGCTCGGAGCCATTGCTTCGTCAAGAGCATTTAGTTTTTCAATGACAGCTTTTTTCAACAGAAGATTTTCCTGTTCAACCTGACGTACAGAAGCTGTCTGCTTATTTTTTTGTTCAAAGAAATAGTCGCAAGCCGCAATAAAACGAGTCCATACAGCATCCGAATATTTTTTTGCAACCGGACCTATAGTTTTCCATTCTTTCTGAATAGCTATCATCTGATCGGTTGTATTTTTCCAATCAGTACTGTCTTTCAGAGCTTCAGCCTTTTCGCACAAAGCTTTCTTTTTCTCAAGGTTGAGAGACATCTCGTCTTTCACTCGTTTGAAATACTCCGCCTTTTGTTTAAAGAACTCATCACACGTTTTACGGAAACGTTCGAATAAAGCATTATTCACCTTACGGGAAGCGAAACCTATACCTTTCCATCGTTCTTGCAATGCTATAATATCTTTTGTTTTTTCATCCCAAGCACTAAACGATTTCAATGCAGTCATATCGATAGCTTCAATTTCCTCACATATCGCAATTTTCGCTGCTTCATTTTTTTGCTCGTCAGCCTTCAAAATTTCAAAATGCTGCTGATGAGCTTTATTAATTACTGTAGAAGCCGCCTTGAACCGATTCCACAAATCTTCACGCAACTCTTTTGCTACCGGTCCTATAGCTCTCCACTCGTCATGCAAAGTTTGTAAAGACTTAAAAGCAGCCACAACATCATCATTTTTAGCTAATGCTTCGGCCGACTCACAAATTGCCAACTTCAGATCAAGATTTTTTTTGAAGTCATAATCTCGCAACTCTTTGTTGATTTTTAATAAATCATAAAAGTGCTCGACATATAATTGATAATTTTTCCATAATTCATTAACAGCAGAAGCCGGAACATCCGTAATTTCTTTGAATGCCTGTTGTAATTGTTGAAAATCGTTATAATGCTTATTGATATTATCAGAATCTTCGGTAATTTTCTTTATTTCTTCAAGAATAGATTTTTTACGCAGAAGATTTTCTTCTTTCACTTTTTCTTGTTGTTCTAGCAGTTTTGCCTTTTTTTCTTTAAACACATTCAACAAGCCTTTCAATGTCTCTTCACACTCATCAGGCTCAGGAGTAAATCCTGATGTGTCACCAGTCTCTTCTTCAAACTTCCGACGAGCTTCCTCTACTTCATTTTTACGAAGCTTATAGTAATTTTGTTTCAACGAATCTATCTCGTCTTTTACAGACTCGACAGGTTGATCTACAAGTTCTTTGACTCTCGCTACTATTTCTTCTCGCGATAGTTTATTTTCAACCAATTTATTTTCTTTGGCAGTTTCTGGTAAAGAAACATTTTCCGTGGTAATGTTCTCCTCTGCCTGAGCAGACTTCTCCAACAAAGGAGCTTCATGAAGGTCCATCATATTCAAATTCTTTAAGAAAAAAAGCTAATTACTTTAGAGAGACAAAATAAAAAAATTATTTTGTCAAATCATATAAAAAGCTTCACTTTTTTCAAAGATTTCTTTTTTTTCGGAAACAAAGATGCAAATCATTCTAAAATTTCAATACAACCAAACCCCAAATTGACTTTATCTCCCAACCCGGTATTATGAATCAACTGATGCAAGACAGGATGCAATGTCAGCTTAAATTTATACATATAACCGATAATCTTCGACTCTTCTTTTGTAAAACGCTTTATAAATATACCTTTTCGCTTAGGTTCGGACAACAGCTCAAAATTAAAATTCATATTATCGGAAAAATCTTTCCCATAAAAATGACGATACTTTTCCAGAATATGATTCAATAATACCTCTCCATATCCCGGAGTATAAGGACTCACATATTCTATACTTCTATTAGGACGAACATGCACAAATACAATAGGAGATAATGAAAGATAGCTCAACGTCTCAGGATAAGAATCCATATCTGTTTTTATTATGTCATCCACTTGCAATTCTACTTGAGTATGACGATCTCCTATCAACAAAATTTTTCCTGCAAAAAGCGCTTTTATAAAATCTTCAGTACCACGCTCCGGCAAACAAGAAATCCATAATTGTACTCTTTTCGAAAGAATAAAAAGACGATCGGTTTCGACTTTTATTTTAGGAATATAAAAATTTGAGATAGATAATAACCTATATTTCACACTCATTTCCGGTAAGAACCCATTCATCCTCAACCACTGTTCATACAGTTCTTTATTATCAGTCAATATTCGATGAATGCAAGAAGATAATTCATATTGGTAACTCACCGGAAGTACATTTCCAGAATGTTCTGAATTTACTGTAAGTATCAACTTAAATCGCATATATTCCCCCATTTATTCACAATAAAGGTTATCGGGCAAAATCTCTACAGCCCCGTTTCTACCTGTATTGATTGTCTTTCTTATATTAATCTAACTACTCTAAAATCACAAAATGGATTTTATCAATTCTACTATATATGCAAAATCGGTTTATGATAAGTCTCCGTCTGCACGATAATATAGAGTAGAACTATTCTCCTCAACAAATGCTCTTTCTGCTACTTCTTTCAGCATACGGGAAGTGATACCTTTATATTTTTCTATTTCACTATCGATATTTTCGGCTCTATCCAATAATTCGTAATAGGCTAAATTAGTTGCTTTATTCAAGTAATTAATATTGGAAAACAGATCGTTTGACTCAAATTTATTGACTACTTTTTGCAATTCATACGCCGACACCTCATTCTCTCCCAATCTACGCAACTCTTCAACAATAGCACGATCTGCCTCCTCTAAAGAAATTCCTTTATTGACTTTTCCCTTGATCATAAACAATCCGGCATCTATATCACCTGTAATACTGGCATCTATATCGGCAAACAGTTTCCGATCCATAACAAGCTGTTGAAACAACCGGGAAGATCGTCCATTGGATAGTATGTCGGATAACAAGTCAAAGCAATGATATTCTTTATCCATTCTCCGGCACATGTGATACACCTTCGTAATCGAATCTAACGGTACAGAACGTGAAACTTCCTGAAACCGTGCAGACTTCTGAACAGGCTCTGCCGGTAAATTCCGAGGCTCTATATCTCTTCGCTCTATCGTGCCAAACCATTTTTCGGTAAGTTCAACAGCTTCTTCAAAAGAGATGTTTCCCGTAACTGCCAAAATAGCATTATTCGGAGCATAATATTTATAAAAGAACGACTTCACATCTTCCAGTTTTACCTGTTCGATATGCTCAACCCGTTTCCCTATCGTAGGCCACCTGTACGGATGCACTTTATATGCCAATGGCCTTATCAATAACGGAATATCACCGTACGGCTGATTCAGGTTACGCTGCTTAAATTCTTCGATTACGACTTGCTTCTGTACGGACAGACTTTTTTCCGAAAAATCAAGCCCGAACATACGATCCGACTCCAGCCAAAAAGCTGTTTCTACATTCTGACGCGGAACTACCGAATAATAATTCGTTATATCATTACTTGTCCACGCATTATTCTCACCACCGGCTTTTTGCAACGGAGTATCGAAATCGGGAATATTAACAGACCCACCGAACATCAGATGCTCAAACAAATGAGCAAACCCTGTACAATCCGGATTTTCATCCTTAGACCCGACATCGTACAAAAGGTTTAATGCCACCATCTGAGTTTCTTTATCCTGATGGTGAATTAAACGCAATCCATTTGACAGACAATATCTATTAATCCGAATCACTATTCTATAATTTTCATTCGCATTGAAATATCTTTTTTCGGGCGATCAGCTTTACCGGTAGTCACCAATTGTATTTTATCAACAATATCCAGCCCCTCGACGACTTCACCGAATACAGTATATTCACCGTCCAAATGAGGAGCACCGCCCACCGATGTATATGCCGTTTTTTGCTCCGGAGTGAACATTACCGGACCTTCCTCCATCAAAATTTCATGAGTCCGAGCAATAAGAGTATCTTGCAAAGCCATCAACCCTTCTTGATCACGATTTTTACGCAACTGCATAATTTCCGACCTATGCTCTCCCACCAAACGATTAAAGATATTCCGTTCTTTCATTTGAGTGAGCTGCTGTTCCAAACTTTTCAATTTCCCTTCAGAATACACGTTTCCGGTAACTATATAAAACTGAGATCCGGAAGACTCTTTTTTCGGATTCACTTCATCTCCCTGACGAGCCGCAGCCAAAACTCCTTTTTTATGGAAGTATAAAGGATACACGATTTCTGCAGGAAGGGTATATCCCGGTCCTCCGCTCCCCAATGTTCTATCAGCAACAGCTCCTTTAGAGTCAGGATCTCCGCCCTGTATCATAAAATCTTTTATAACCCGATGAAACAAAAGGCCGTCATAATAGCCTTCTTTTACCAATTTGACAAAATTATCTCTATGAAGAGGCGTTTCATTATATAGTTTGACCTTAATATCGCCTAATTCAGTTTCAATCAATACATAAACATGTTCTTTGTTTACAGACGTACAACCCATACAAAATAAAATTAAACAGATTATTAATTTACTTATTCCTTTTTTCATAAGGAGAAACCACTCTAAAATCTTTACAAAGATAATCAGCAAGTCCTAATATATCGTAAAAAAATGGCTTTTTGACAGATATTTAATTCTTCCTATATTTAAAATCTGTTCCACAATCAAAGCAATGAAACCTCTTACGGATTGCAAACGGATATACCTGGAGGAATATAGATATGAATATCGTCAACCAGTTATACTTATGCCGGACAGAAGCTCCATAAGCAACATTTCGTGAGCCACAAACAGGGCATACAGGCCCGTCATCCACCAAACTATTCACACCTTTTTGATCTTCAGGAATAAAAGAAGCTTCTTGTTGCTCTTTAACTAATCTTATCGCACTCTCAAGATCTCTCTCAAACACAGACAATTTTATTCCTCCTAGTCCTTGATTATATAAAGGATAAACCGACAAAACATTCTCATCCGATATAAAAGACGGAATTGCATTATCATCTAATATACCTTTAACAAGATATGCTTCCGTCAAATCACCGAAAGTCATAAAGACCACTATATTATCACCTGCCATGATATAATAATTTATTTTGAATCAAATATATGGATTATATCATAAATGTATACTATTTTCAATCAACTAAAAGAAAAAAAATATATACAATAAAGAAATATTATCAGGTCATTTTTACGTTTTTCCCGAAAATATATTTATTCCTATTCCAACAAAATCGCTACCAAACTTTTACTCATTATCAAATTCGCCACAACATATAACAAAGTTTTATTATCTTTGTAACTTCATTTTAAAGAATTAAGCATTTGCTTACACTTTGTTTTTACCTGAAAATATGCAAAATGAATTAAATACTGCTATCCGTGCTGCCATTGAAGCAGGCTCAGAGATTATTAAAATATATTCCGATCCGAATGCAGATTTCAAGATCGAACAAAAAGCAGATAATTCTCCTCTCACGATAGCCGATAAAAAATCAAATGAAATAATTTTATCTTTTCTGAATCAAACTCCTTATCCGGTATTAAGTGAAGAAGGAAAAAGTATTGACTATTCTATTCGCGAATCATGGGAAAAATTATGGATAGTAGATCCTTTAGACGGAACTAAAGAATTTATTAAACGTAACGGAGAATTTACCGTCAACATAGCCCTTGTAATAAACGGAGTCCCTGAATTGGGTGTAATCTATGTTCCTGTAAAAAGAACTCTTTATTACGGTCTGACCGGATACGGAGCATATAAAATCGAAAATATTGATGCAAAACCTAAAAATTTGTCTGCCGAAAATTTAAGACAATTTGCTATTCAATTACCGATTAAAAGAGAAAAACGTCCATTCACAGTTGTAGCGTCCCGTTCACACTTGAGTCCTGAAACAGCTTCTTTTATTGCAGACTTACAACAAAAACACCCAGATTTAGTAACAACTTCAATAGGAAGCTCTATAAAAATCTGCCTCGTAAGTGAAGGTAATGCTGATATTTACCCGCGTTTTGCCCCGACAATGGAATGGGACACGGCTGCCGGACATGCAATAGCTCGTGCAGCAGGGAAAGAAATATACCATACAGACCGGCAAACACCAATCTCCTATAATAAAGATAATTTACTTAATCCCTGGTTTATAGTTGAATAAGCCTGAATAAATTTTGAATACATCGAAATGAGTATAGATGCTATTATTGTTTTAACCGCCCTGATAGCCATGTTGATTGTCCTGGCAATGGATAAAATGAGACCCGGTCTTACATTATTGCTGGTGGCTATAGGTTTTATGCTCATGGGAATTATTACTCCCAAAGAAATGGTAGCCGGATTCAGCAACCAAGGGATGATAACGGTTGCCATCTTATTTCTGGTCAGTGAAGGAGTCAGAAGATCCGGAGCTCTGGATTATTTGATAAAAAAAATATTGCCCCAAACTAAGACGTCTGTCAGAAAAGCTCAATTAAGGATGCTTCCGACAATTAGTTTCATCTCTGCATTTCTAAACAACACAGCCGTAGTCGTTATTTTTGCCCCGATCATTAAAAAATGGGCGGAATTTGTAAATATGCCTTCGCAAAAATTTTTGATTCCCCTCTCATACGCTACCATTTTGGGAGGACTCTGTACTTTAATAGGAACTTCGACCAATCTTGTTGTTCATGGGATGATGCAAGAATCAGGGTACGAAGGTCTAAAAATGTTCGAACTAAGCAAAATCGGCATTATCATAACAATCGCGGGACTTATCTATATTTTCATTGCCAGCAAAAAATTACTGCCGGGAAATAATCTCAACGGAGATACCGGGAAAGAAATAAAAGAGTATTATTTCGATGCGATCGTTCCTGAAGACAGCCTCCTGACAGGAGCGGTAATAGATCACGGACATTTTAAGGAAATTCCTCAAATGAGCGTTTACGGAGTATATCGTAACAATAGCTTTATGCCGGCTGATAAGCAACGTATTATTTTACGGGCATCAGACCAAATTATTCTGGCAGGAAAATCTTCCAGCTTAAAAACGCTTATCAGCATAGAGGGAATAAAACTGACTTGTTTACAAAATGTAGATAAAGACTTTATTCAATCAGCTGTAAAATTGGTAGAAGTTGTTTTAGGACCACGCTTCCCCGGTATCGGACAAACATTGGGTAAATTCGACTTTTTCCGACATTATGGAGGAATTGTCACCGCCGTAAATCGTAACGGAGAACGCATCACTACCGGTTTGAATAAATTAAAACTACAAGAAGGTGACAACCTCGTTCTACTTACGGATGACTCTTTCATATCGACATGGGGAGATTCAAAAGTGTTTTATCTCGTATCCGATGCCGGAGATTTTGAAATTCCTCAACAAAAAAGCCGCCGTTGGCTTGCTTCGGTCATTCTTATCTTTATGATTGTTGGAGCGACAATCGGGGAATATATGCCCAAAGTCAACGGTATGAAACTTTATATGTTCTATTGCGCTGCCGCCGCTTTATTTGCCATGACTGCATTAAAAATATTCCCGGCAAAAAAATATACAAAATACGAAAGTTGGGATGTATT
>OGLM01000366.1_pt1 | contig 56447 bp, 47 predicted proteins | sample 1572531 | NCBI WGS metagenome assembly OGLM01 (sample SAMEA2581909, study PRJEB24529) | metagenome | biome: Human gut stool | place: China | collected 2011
CACGCAAGTACAAAAGTATCTTGCGTGGGTTTTATAATATGGTGTCCCTTCCGGGAGATTGCCACGTCGCTATGCTCCTCGCAATGACATAAGTGCTTCGCACGCAGTGGAATAAGCGATGTTGCTTATTCAACTCTCTCTGCCATTGAACAAAGCAATGCTGCGACAAATCCTTATTTTGCGACGTTTTGTCCGATATTTTTTTGTTCAGGGAAAACTGCATAAAAAAGTGTCATAGTTTCCCTTCACAACTATCATTATACTTTATAAAATATGCCCCGTCAATACTTTTTTTGAAAATACTTAAATACTATAATAGTACTATATTGTATAATAGTCCAAAAAAGTCCCATTTTTGTGCAACTTTCACCCATTCAATGCACATATTCAAATATTTTCATACGTTTTTTTAAATTTTTCCCAGCAAATACTATCATTTACCAAAATTCATACAGGGTATCCGTCGCACACTGCACTTTTGAAATCACATTATTGCAGGCAATAATGCTCACTCTTTTGTTTGTGTGCGCCTTTTTCTCCACGCAAGTACAAAAGTATCTTGCGTGGGTTTTATAATATGGTTCCCTTCCGGGGGATTGCCACGCTACGCTCGCAATGACAAAGTACTTCGTACCGAAGGGAAACGAATGAAGAGTATTGCAAAGACGGATAAAGTATTCGTTTGGTTTATTTTATGTCATTCTGAGGAGTTGCATAGCAACGACGTGAGAATCCCCCGGAAGGGTTACCTTGTCATAAACCAAAAAATTTAATTGTATTTTTGTGACGCATTCTCGGTTTTTAATTTAATGATTTATATGATACCAAAAAAAATATCACAGTCGGTCATATATTTAGCAAGAGTGTCCTTTTGACAGTTTTATAAATAATCCATATTTATATGCTATTTCGTATCCCTTCCGGGAGATTGCCACGTCGCTATGCTTCTCGCAATGACATAAGTGCTTCGTACGGAATGACATAGTATCCGCGTAAACACCATTTCAAGCGCGGTTTTTGACTTACTAATCGCAAAATAAGGATTTTTTGCCCTGTATTTCTCAAAAGTGAAATAATTATAGTGGAGGATTAACATAAATGTTAAAACTTAGAAAAAACAAAAAGGGCTTCACGCTCGTTGAACTTATCGTCGTAATCGCAATCATGGCAGTCCTTGCAGGCACGATTGCAGGCGTAACCGTGTCACAATTGAATAAGAATACCGACAAAACGGCTTATGGTGAAATTGCAACTCTGGCAACTGCACTCGATGCATACTTGTCCGGCGAAGATGTAGATGAAACTAATTTTAAGGCCAAAGTAGATGATTGGATTACCGAGTATAACACTGAACATAATAATCCATTGGTAACAACTGGAACAGCAAAGGCAGGGTCTCATACGTTTAAATATGAATGGATTGAAAGAAATACGCAGATAAAATTCTCTTTCACTCCCAAATCAAGTAGCTCAAAATCAGAACGTACTTATGCGTTTAATGAAGCAACACAAAGTATAAAAGAAGTTACCGCATAAAATCACTTTTTAACAACAAAACATTAAGCGAGGCAAACGCCTCGCTTTTTTTTATTAAAAAACTCTGCAAGTTTTTGCAGAGTTTTTGTTTTGGTTTGTTCCCGTTTATTAAATGCTGTAAATAAGGCGGTAAAACTCGGACATGGACGTCGTGCCGTTGCCGATGAGCGTGCGGATGCTGTCTTCCAAAAACGTTGCGCCGTGCTCTTTGGCGAAGTCGCGGATTTCCTCGGTTGTCCTGCCCTCGGATATCATGCGGCGAAGGTCGCTGTCGATTTCGATAATTTCGTAAATTGCGGTACGTCCCTTGTAGCCGGTGTTGCCGCAGCGGGGGCAGCCGACAGGCTCATAAATGTGAGTGATTGACGGATCTTTCAAAAGCGCGGCTTCTTCCGCCTTGATTTCGCGTTTTCTCTTGCATTCCGGGCAAAGCTTTTTGACAAGCCTTTGCGCGACAACGCAGTTCACGGACGACGCGACCATGTATGACGCAACGCCCATGTCGATAAGACGGACGATACTTGACGCGGCGTCGTTGGTGTGCAGCGTGGACAAAACCAAGTGCCCTGTGATAGCGGCGCGGATTGCGATTTCGGCGGTTTCCGTATCACGAATTTCACCGATCATGACGATGTCCGGGTCCTGACGCAGGATTGCGCGAAGTCCGCTTGCGAACGTTAAGCCCGCCTTTGCGTTGGTTTGCACCTGATTGACGCCGAAGATTTGCTTTTCGACAGGGTCTTCAACCGTCGTTATGTTAACGTTCGGTTTGTTGAGTTCGCTAAGGACGGCGTACAACGTCGTCGACTTACCTGAACCCGTAGGTCCCGTGACAAGAATGATCCCGTTCGGCGCTTTGATGATGCGGGAGAACTGTTCAAACAGTTTGTCGGGCATGCCAAGGTCGGGAAGCGTGATAAGCGCGGCGTCCTCGGTTGCAAGAAGACGCATGTTGACCTTTTCACCGTAAATCGTGGGCAGCGTGTTGACACGAAGGTCGATGTTGATGTCGCCGTTGTTGAAGTCGATACGGCCGTCCTGCGGGATTCGCTTTTCAGCAATGTTGATGCCCGCAAGGATCTTACAACGCGAAACGATACTGTTAAGCGTGGAAATGTCCAAACGCATACATTCGACAAGCTCGCCGTCGATACGCATGCGGACAAGGATTTGCTCCTCAAACGGCTCAATATGAATATCAGACGCGCGGCGCATGTACGCCTGCGTGATAAGGCTGTTGATAAGTTTGACGACAGGCGTGTTGTCAACGCGGCTTTCGATTTCGGACAACTTTTGCTGGGTTGCCGCCGAAGTCTGCTGGACAACCTTTTGCGTCGCTTCGTCCGACACGAAGAAGTTGCCGGCGTTGGTGTAGTACTTTTCAATCGCGCTTTCGATGATACGCTGCGGCGCAAGGACAAAACCGACGTCCATACGCGTGACCATCTTTACGTCCTCGAACGCGCCGATGTCGTGCGGATCGTGCGTGGCAATGATGATCTGCCCCGCCTTCACGTCAAGCGGCATTATGCAGTGCTTTTTGACGATTTGCTCAGGTACGTTTTTCAGAATTTCGGGACGACGAACGACAAGCTCCGTATTTATATAGGTCGTGTTGAAACGCTCCGCCATCGCAGAGAGCATCGCGTCCTCGGTGATAATGCCGCGCGAAAGCAGAATCGCGCTGATTTTTTCGTTGGGATGGGTTTTTTGCCAACGTTTTGCGTCATCCAGTTGCGCCTGCTTGACAAAGCCTTTCTCTATCAGGATGTCGCCTAAACTTGCTCCTCTTTGCATCTTTTCTCCTTATGATATATAAATATTATATTCCAAATAAGTTTTTTATGCCGTCGATTATGGGCGTGCCCGCAAAAACCGTGACCACCGCGCCAAGCGCGATAAACGGACCAAGCGGAAGCTCGTACCCCTTTCTGACCTTTTTCGTCAGCAAAAGTACGCCGCCGATAAGCCCCGCCGACACTATCGCGATAAACGCCGACACAAGCGTCGGGTAAAGCCCCAACACAAGCCCCAGCGCAAAATAAAGCTTTATGTCGCCGCCGCCGATGCCGCCCGTCACGAGCGCGATTACGTAAAGCGGCACGCTGATAACCACCGCGCCCACAAGCCTGTGCCACCACACGACGTCCTTCGCCGTGAAAAACAGCGGGATCGACAAAATTATGATGAACACGACGATGCCGTTCGGGATCTCTTTCGTGTCGATGTCTATGAACGTCATCACGATGAGCGCCGAAAACAGCGCGTCGTATATGAACGCGTTGGCGTTAAGCCCGATAAAATACGCCGACAACGTCCACAATACGGCGTTGAGCGACTCCACAATCGGGTACCTTGCGGAGATTTTTTCCTTGCAATTCCTGCACTTTCCGCCAAGAAAAATCCAGCTGAAAACCGGCACCATATCGTACCATTTCAGCGGCTGCCCGCACTTCGGACAATAACTGTGTTTTTCGGTGAAAAACGTGCCTTTGGGAATGCGGTAAATGCAAACGTTCAGAAAACTGCCGACCGCAAGCCCGAAAAATGCGGAAAATATCGTGAATAACAGATGTCCAAGTTCCATTTTATCAACCGCCTGTCACGGTTCGGAAATAAAAATTCTTGAACCCTTTACCTTCTTTCGGCTTGTAGTTTGCGTCCAACAGCATGTTGTTGTACTGCCAGGCGTCCGCGCTTTCCGTGATTGCCCCGATATTGCCCTTCTCGAAACTGAAAATACCTTTGAAACGTTTGGCTTCCGACGACTGGCTGTAATCCGCCTCGATAAAGTCGATTTCAAGCCCCGGGGAGTCGAATTTTTTTTGCCCTTTGGCGTTATAGACGTCGCAGAACACCTTGACGGACGTAATCTCATTAAAGGTGTTGACAATCGCTTTGAAGTAAACCTCGATCTTGAAACTGCCGTAAAACGCGCGCTTTTCGGCGTCTCTATCAGGTGACGTGAAGTATTCCTGCGTGGTTTTGCCGCTGTCCGTCGAATACACAAGCGTGCCGTCTTTGAACGAGAACATCTTGTACTCGCCCGTCGGCGCGTTTTTCATTGTATAAGTGGTCTGATTATTGTCAACCCCGATTATGTTGCTATCTCTCGGAAGCTCGCTGTCCTGCAAATATACCTCAACCGACGACCTTGCCGCCCGCTTGATTTCGTTCTGGACGATCGTACCAAGGTCTTTTGCGGCGGCGTTTTCTTTCTGTCGCATATAAGCCGTCGTGCCTGCCGTGACAAGCCCGCCGATAACCGTTGCGAGAATACCCATAATGGCGACGACCGCGATTGCTTCGACCAAGGTGAAGCCTTTTTTATTTTTTAAGGTTTTTGCGAGTTTTCTCATGTCAGTTCTTATAGTTGTCCGCAACGAATTGCTTGGTTATCGAGTAACGATTGAGTTCTTCCGTGTTTTTAAGGTCGTAAGACTCAACGTCGTCGTTGAAAATGAAAATCCAGCGTTTTGTGCCCTTGTCCGATGTCACCTGATACCTTGTGAACGGGTATATCGGATAAGTCGTCGCCTGCACTTTGGTGGGTTCGATTGAAATCGCAAACGGTACCGAGCCGTAATCGGTGTCGTAATTAAGCACCGCCGCGTACTGCTCCACTTTGCCTTTTGACGTGCTGATGTACGATACCTGCAAAATACTGTGCGGATACACGATGTATTTGTCGTTGTACATGAACGTGTTCAAAAGAGCCTGCTCCTGCGCCTGCGACCTTTTGGCTTCTTCCTTTTTCGCCTTGGACATATAGCGCGTCGCCGTGTTGAACATGGTGAACGCCAGCGTGCCGACGATCGCAAACAACGCGATTGCAACGATACATTCGGCAAAGGTAAAACCTTTTTTATTCAGTTTTAAGCGTTTCAAAACCTTTTTCATCTTAGCCGTAATAGTAATCGCTCGCAACCCATTTTGTGTCGTGCGACACCGTGTCGGGGTTGATCAATCCGTCCATGACGATGCCTGAACTATTATTGTTTTTGCTGCCGATCTTTGCCGCGTCGTAGCTTGAAAAAATCAGTTGTCCGCGGCTACTTCCACTGATATAGATATCTTTTGCGACGATGGACGCCTCGTTATTGCCCGAGTTTCCGATCGGGATTGAGTTGAAAAGACCCGACGATTCGTTGGAATACATGCCGTTGGGGATATAAACCATCGCGTTGACCGTGCCGCCACGTCCGAACTTGACGTAGTTTCTGCCCATACCGATTATGAACATATTGCCGACTTTTGCCGGATCGCCGTCAGGCAATGCTTTCATTTGTATTGCATTCGTAAGAGCAGTTAAATCAAATGCGGACACAGTGCCCCCATGCTCCTTGAATCGTGCAACATATTTTTGATACGTGTTCGACTTGAAATGCGTGCCGACTTTTTCGTCCGTCTTGTCCTCGGAAAGTATCGTATTGCTTATTTCCAGACTGAATGCGTTTGCGGCGAATGAAGTGTCTTCGACAAGCATAAGATAAGCATTGTTTTTGCCCGTCACCTGGAACGAACATTTCTGGAACAAGAACCTTGTTTGTGCGTTCTTGTCTTTTGATTTATCAAGCTTCGGGCAATGGAAGAAGATATAAATGTCTTTTTCCGAAGTGTCGATAAGGAAGTTCATACGAACCCTCTTGTCAACATTGTCTGTGGACGCCGCAAACACGACTTGCGTATTGCTTAATGCAAAATTGAAGTACGTATTTTGCTTTATCGTATATTGCACTTCCGAACGCACCGCAACACGATCAAAGCCGTCCAATTCCTTATCTTTCAATCCCGTGAACGTTTGATTGTATTTTTCGTCGATGGCAAAAGTGCTGTCTGCACGAAGGTGCGGGCTGTTCGCTTTATCTTTGTTGTAGAAATCCATCAACCTTAAATCATTGTCATCCTCAACCTTATTAGAATGTTCTACAAAATACCATCTTTCGATATTCCACCATTTTTCAGGATCAGAATCCGGGAATGTAAGCGTCTGCAAGTAAGTCATCACGTTATTTATATCAGGCTTTTTGAAAGATGATCTTACATATTTTTTTGTCAGTTTATCGTTATTTGCGCATATATAATCTTTGACGTTGCGGTTTTGCCCCCCTGTTATTTTAAACAAATCTTTATCATAATTGTTGACCTTTCCATAAATATCGAAGGCGTTGTACTCTTCAATATCGCCCTTATCTTGCAAATCTTTAAGGATTTTCTTGACGTTCTTTATTGCCTGTTCCTGATTGGCGTTTGCTTCCACGACGGTTGCAAATTCCGGCGACTTGATTTCTTCAAAAATCGCCTTTACGTATGCGTTTTTGTCAACCAAGGAATATCTATTGTCAATGACAAGATACATGCCGTATAAACTGTTGTCTTTGAACGCGCTTGTCACTCTCTTCATCGCGTCAAACCGATCCGAAACACCGCCTTCTGTGCCAAACCTCACTTCCACGCCGTCCTTGATTGCGGAGCCTTCCACAAGACCGTTTATGATACCGTCAAAGTCGTTCGCACCGTTGCTGAACATTGTGATAAGGTATTTGGTATTAAGGAACTTACTTGCCAGAATATCGGCTCCGCTCAGCACGTAAGACAGTTTGTCTAAACCTGCAAGTTCGCTACCGCCGGTAATCTTCGCAAAAGGTTTCAGAGTAAAGTCATATCTTGCCGTTGCAGAAGCAGACACATACCACCATTGTTTATTGCCGTTCTCATCAGTATAGTCATGATCCCAATAACTTCCACCCCATTTGATCGTGCCTTTGACATACTTTACTTCCTTTTGATTTGTTACATCACGAGGGTCGTCTATTGAAATATAAAAACTATCTTGATTTTTTGCAACAAAATAATCTTTAAAACTTGCGTAGCCTGCAGGGGTTTCCTCAAAATCGATAAACGCATCCTTCACAAGGCTTAATGCATACTTATATTGCGCCTCATTTTCCTTGAGATCTTTTGTGCTGTAAAGATACTCGACAAGCGCACTCTCGTTGTCATTCAAGTTTAAACTTCCCCAGTCTTTGCGTTCAACAATAGTGCCGTCCGACTTGACAATCTTGTCGGTTGCATTTTTCTTGTTTTCATATTTTTCTGGCGGATTTTCGACTGTATCTTCAATACAATACATCAAATCTGCAACAAATTTTCCTTCATAGGCAGGATTATCTTTATACCAATTTATAGGATTTGTTTGATGCCATCCTCTGCTTATCCATTCACCATTCTCATAATGACCAACATCAACCCATCTCCATCGCTCGTCATTTTTCCACTGCACTGTCATTTCATAATGCGCGCGAATAACAACAACCTTTCTATTGTGGGTTATATCATAATCTTTAAATTCTTCTTTATAAGTAAACTTGTTGTCGTCCCGGACATCAAAAACAAAGTTTGTTTCGCCCTTGAAATTGTTTTTGTTGCCGTCAATGCCGAAATACTCTTTCAAAATCTCTTCGTCAGTCAACTGTGCATTGTTTTTTTGCAGAACGTTTTTCAAAAAGTCTATGATTGAGGCTTTTTTAAGTTCATTTTTCACAAAGTCGCTGCCGAAATAATTGTTTTTCACGTTAACAGCCGCCGAGTTTTCAAAGCCGGGAATCTGGCTTTCAAGCACGCTGATTGTGCCGTCGCAAAATACGTTGTTGACGGTAATTTCGCAGTATCTGACGGAAAGTGCGGCAGTGTAAAATATGCCGTTCACTTTCGTACGGGTTGTCACGGGTTTGCCGTACTCGTCTTTTTCGTCAACGTTTTCGACAACGCGGTATTTGTCATCGGACGCGTACTTTTCAAGCGTGCACGGGTCAATGTTCTTACTGTCTTTGTGATCTGCATCACCGCACGACGTACCTTTTCTTATCGGCGAGTTCTGGATATAAAGGTTGGAAGTCTCGCTGAATTTGGGCTTGCTGAAATAATACTTCTTTGTCACGAGGTTTTCTTTTACTTCGACAAAACCATCAAAGTTTTTTCCGTTTTCAAACTGCGTGTAATCGTTGCCCAAAAGGTATGAATACCCGTCTTTTCCGAGTTCTTCAAACTTATCTTTAAGGCGTTTTATCGACTCGCTATTGCTTCCATAAGCCTTCTTATATGCCGCGATAAACGAATCCATTGAAAAATTCTGTTTTTCTTTAAGCGTATCGGGGTTTGCAACCAGTTTGTTTGTGTCAAACCTTCCGTATGTCACGTCAAGTTTTACCGTGCCGAAGTCAAACGCATCGCCCCATTTCTTGCCCGTGACTTGCTGCCATTTGTCTTTGATTTGTTTTAAAAACTCGCCGCTGTCATTTAAGACAAAGTCGTCGCTTGCAACAACCTTCCCGCCTATGTATTTTTCTGTGTCTGAAAGGTCTGTCGATATGCCAAGCCATTCCACGTTCTTATAGTTGACGTAAGACGTTTTGGAATCGGGCGCGATAATCATGCGTCCCTGACAAAATACGTCGCCCTCGATCTTTGTGTGGATAGGAATTGTGCCGTCGCCTTTGCCGTCAAGGTTGTAGGCATAGCTGTGATAATAGAATCTCCGGTTGTTGACCTCAAGACCGAAATTTTTATTTAACCACTCATCGATTTTATCAAGGACTTTAGAATCGGGCTTTTCGTCCTGATCTTCATGGCCTGCGTCGGTGGAACCGGTATTGAAAACACCTGCGTCAAACGAGAAAACGTTGCCGACGTTGACGGTGTCAAAGATAATATCGCCGCTGCAATAAATATTGCCGCCCTGCGGATATTGCATGATGGGGGTGCCGTCCCCTTCTTTGTCGGAGTACATCGACGCGCCGAGATATTGCGCGTTGTTTATTCCGCCCTGGTTATATTCCGCATCGACATTCTGCCAGATTCCGTTTTTGTCTTTTACCCTGAGCGTAATCGTGACTTGTTCCCACGTATAACTGCCGGTGGTATTGTTTTCACCGTAGTTTTTCGTCCAAAAAGTATATTCGTTTGCGTCGCCCGCAAGATCCATCAGCGTGAAGTGCGAAAGCTTGTCATACGTTTGAATAGGTCTATACGTGCCGTCACTCTTCTTTTCATACATCGCCTCGCCAAGTTTTGTCGTACTCGAATTTTTATATCCGGCTTTATTGTTTGGCGGAATCGCAATGCTTCCAAATTCACCATACGCGTAGGTGTAATAATAAAGGTATTTCTTTGCGTAGTATTTTTTCGTCAGCGCGGGAAGATTTACGCCAAGCGCAAGCCCCCTGATTGTAAGGTTGCCGTCAACGTACACGTTGCCCTGCACCCTCAACATATTGTCGGGCGCGCCGATGATAAGGTCGCCGTTGGCATATATACTGCCCGTCACGCCTTCCAGAACAACGGGGTTGAATATACGCGTCTTCATCACGCGTTCGCCGTTTTCCGTTTCAAAACAGTTGATCGATACGTCGCCTTCGATACGCTTATAAATCTGATACGGCGACGTAACCGCCGAGCCCATATTGTTGCTGACAACAAACGAGTTGCCAAACGTGTCCTGAATCGTGGTCGAGGTCCCGTCGGGTACAGAGTCCGCCTCAAAACTTACCGTTCTTTCCTGCGAGCCTTTGACGCCTTTTATGTCGACAAGAACTTTGTCGATTTTGTTTGCGCTGCTGCTTGGCGATTTCGACAACGTGACGTAAACTTTCACGCCGTTGACTATCGTATAATTCACCGCTTGATTATCAAAATCGGTATCATTGTAAAACTGAACTTCGGCAGTGCCGTTTTCTTTGATTTTGGTAAAATAAGTTTCGATAATCGTGTTGAGTTGCGTCGAGCCTTTCAACGTGTCCGAAACCGTGAGTGCGGCGTTGTACGCGCGTTCCTGCTGGGTGTCCGCAATGCTGTTCGAGAAGGAGGAAAGCGTCACAAAGAGCATAGAAGTGCCTACGACGATAATAATCGCCATAGTCATAAGTACCATAAGCATCGCGCTGCCGCGTTTTTTATTGTACCGCTTGTTAAACCTTTCTATATTTTTTAATAACGTCAGCATAATTGACCTCCTTCCGTCAATCGTACTTTTTTATTTTTCCCGTCTTATCTTTGCGACTGCGCTTTCGCGCGTTTTCGTAACTTGTTGTTATATTATAATATAATATCCTTTATTTTAAGGTGCCGCTTCCGCACAAGTAATGTCGTGCTATTCGTTCAGAATGTACGTGATCGTCATCGAGAACGTGCCCGAAACGTTGTTTCCGTCCGGCGTCATCGAAAGATACGTCAGATTGAACGACTTCACGCGAGCGATTGCGTCGGTCACCTTGTAAAGCGTCTGCATGTTCGTCTTGTATGCGCTCGATATGGTGTAAACCTTTTTGGTGGACGTCGTGACGGGCCTGCCAAGGCTTATCTCAACGTTGAAACCAAGGTCGCCAAAGAACTTGTACAGCGTTTCCGCAATCGCCACAGAGTCCTGATGTCCGGGCATATTGCTGGGCAGAAGCTCCTCGTTAAGGTTGTTTTTGGTGCTGGTGAGCTGTTTGTACGCCGCCTCGTTTTGTCTGATTTCTTCAACGAGCTTGTTGTACCTTGCCGGGCTCACCGCGTCGGTTTGCTTTTTGACCTTCGCGATGTCGCCTTCGACCGTCTGCAACTCTTCCTGAGCGGTTTTTTTGTCGTTGTTTTTCGGCATGATGCCAAGAGTGTACGTGCCGCCTACAAGCAGGAACAGGATAAGCACGAAAATCAATATTTTTTCTTTTCTGTTAATCGTCATTTTCCCGTCCTCCTTATTTGTCGCTGCCGCCGAAAAGTTTATCGTTCACGACGTCGAAACTTACCGAAAAATCGGTGGCGGTGTCCATCGACGGCTCGACGCTCTGAATATAGCCGCTGCCGCTTTCCTTAATCGCCGAAACGTAGTTTCGCATCGACTGGGAACCCTTGCCCGTAAGTTTTAACGTGATCCTGCCGTTGGTGAAAGTGAACTGCGTCACCTTGCACTCCGTCTTGTTCGCGCTTGTGAAGATTATGTCGAAAATCGTGCCGGTAAGGTTTATCGCGGCATCGGCTTCCTTCGACGTTGCCTGCGCGCCCGCAAGTGCGTTTGCAACGCGCGTCGCGACTTCCGTCAACGACTCGTATTGGTAAATCGTGTTGCCGTATTTGTCGGTGCCTTTCGTCACGGGATTGCCGTTTTTGTCAAGCATCACCGTGAAGTTTTTGAACTTGTCTTCGTTCTTGGCAAGCGTGTTTTTCTGATTGGTGAGTTCCGTCTTGGCGGATTCAAGGTCGGACACGGCAGTGTTGTACTGCGAACGCGCCACAAGATACCACCCGACCATCGCGCATGCCACCACGACAACCGTAACGACAAGAATAAACTCAAACGAGGTGCTTTGCCCCGATTTTCCCATCGCCTTTTGCGCGGCGATAAAATCTATGTTTCTCTTTCTCTTTGCCATAATCCACCTCGTTATTTGAGCATTGTGCCGATAAGCGGTGCAAGCGCGTTGAAATCAAGCTGCTCGACGCCCGATACGCTTTCGGGTACGGGAAGCATCTTGACGTTAAGCCCCATGAAACCGTAAAGGTCGCTTTCGACCGACTGGAACCTGTCAAGGTCGCCCGTGATGAACACGTCGTCGAATTTGTAATCGGTATATTTCGAGCGGAAGAACTGAATCGCCTCGCTCACGATGCCGGAAAAGTCGTTGATGAAAAACGCCATTTCGTTCGCATAGTTTTCGTTGGGCATCGAATAAATGGGTTTCGACAGCGAGAATACGTGCTTGTAATCCGCGAAAAGATACGACGTAATCGTCGTCATGCGATAGTCGACAAGCACAAAGTATTGCGGCAGGTCTTCTTTCATAAAATCGACGAGTTTCGACAGCGCGCTTTGCGAAATATCGATTGCCGTAAGTTTCATGCCGACTTCGCGGCAGCACTTTTTCAGGTTTTCGATGACAAGGTTGTCTATGTACGTGATCATAAGACGCGCCTTTTTCGCTTTCTTTTTCTTTTCGCTCTTCTCTTCCTGTTCTTCCTCGCCCTCTTCGGGGGAATTCAGAGCGGCTTCCTGCATCTCTTCGTCGGGATCTTCGATATTTCTGTCGATCTCGACAAAGTCGACGGTGTGGCTTTCCGCAAGTTTTTTATCCGTGAAAAGTTCCGCCGAAATTATCGGATACAGAATCGACGGCTTTGCGTAAGGCAAAATCATCTCGCGGAACGGTATCTTGTTGTTTTCAAGGACGAATTTCGCCGCTTTCGACTTGATATCGTTTTTGCGGATCATATCGAGCATCGCTTCGGTAAGTTGAAGGTCGATATTGGTTGCGCTCGGGTCGTTCAGAAATTCACTTGGGAAATCCATATCGTAAAATTCTTTCACGGTGATTCTCTTTCCGCCCGCCGTCGCAAACATCGCTTTGAGTTTATCGTTGTTCAAGTAGTAGTAAATCATAATTTTGCTCCAAATCTACCCTTTATTCGGTATCCGTGCCTATCGAGTCGTACATCGAGAACATAGGCATAAGTATTGCGATAAGTATTACGCCGATGACAACCGCCATTACAACCATAAGGGCGGGGTTTATCATTGCGGTAAGACTCTTGATTGCAGTGTCCGCTTCGTCTTCGAAATAAGCGGCGGTCTGCCCGAGAACCTCGTCCAGAGAACCCGATTCTTCACCGACGAATATCATTGTCGTAAGCAGCGGATCGAACGCGTCGACCGTCTGCAACGCGGCGGATATCGACTCGCCCCTGCGGATTGCTTCGACAGCGTCGTCGATCTGTCGCGATACGTAAGTGTTGTCCATCATCTCCGACACCATCGTCAGCGCGTCGAGAAGATGTACGCCCGAACTCGTCAGCGTGCAAAGCGAACTTGCAAAACGCGACGTATAAATCATTTTTTGCAATTTTCCGATGCCCGGCATTTTGACTTTCATTTTGGAAACGAAAAGGTCAACCGCCTCGATTCGCTTAACGATCGGGATGAAAATGATAAGCGAGGCGACGATGCCGATAATCAGAATGTAGTCCTTCATGATGAAGTCCTTGATTTTCAGCAGGATTTTCGTGACAACCGGCAACTTATCTTCGGACACCATCGAAATCATCTTCGGCATAATCCAGATAAGCAAAACCACAACGACGACAAGACAAATCGCCAGAACGATTTTCGGATACGACGTTGCCGATTTGATTTGCCCTTTTCTCTTTTTTTCCTTTTCGTAATAGTCCGCCATTCGGATAAGAGTCTCTTCCAGTTTACCGCTCATTTCGCCCGCCTTGACCATGCTCACGAGAAGGTTGGGGAATACGCCCGGAAGCGCGCCCATCGACTCCGCAAGAGAGTTACCTTTCTGAACCTCTTCAAACAATGCGGCAAGCACGTTTTTGAGCTTCGGTTTCTCGGTGCGTTCGTAAAGCATTTCCAGCGACTTAATAAGAGGCAAGCCGGCGTTCAGCATCGACGCGAGCTGTCGGCAAAACTGCAACACCAGCGCGGTGTCGAGTTTTGAAAGTTTGCTTGCGTCGCCCTTTCCCGTGGCATGGACGTAATAGCATTTCAGACCGCGCGACGAAATGACCTGATTGAAGTCGTCTTCGCTCGTGGCGGTGATCGTGCCGCTTACGCGTTTTCCTTCCGGCGAAAGTGCCTTGTAAGAATACTTGTACATATTACCTCGCAATTATTTTGTCAAAACAAAAAATATTCTTTTGCTAATTTATTATAACATACGACTTGTTAAAATTCAACATTAAAAAAAATTTCGGCGCAAAATATTGCAAAAACATAAAAAAATCAGGCGGAATTACGGCGGTTTAAGGTATTTTTCAAATTTTTCGGAAAATTATTTTGATTTTTTTCGGCGCGGGGTTTCAACACTTTCGTACGAAATTATACAGTCGTACAATAAAATTCCGCCGTGCGTTTGCTTTCCGAATTTTTCAAAAAATCGACGTTTTTTCGTAAAAATTCGTCAAAAATACGCAATTTTTTATGTGCAAAATAATATACTTTATCGTTCGTTTTTGCATTATAAAGTCGCTTTTGTGTCGGTCAAAAAAAATTCCGCCGTGCAAATTCATTATTTTTTCCGACGCGACCGAAAAAAGCATTGACAATATTTTTTTCCTTTATTATAATTTATGATACAAAAGCCAATTATTCGCTCAAAATTTTAAGGAGATATATTATGGCAACAAAAAAGAAAGTCAATGTCGACGACGCTTTGGAAACGGCCGAAAACGTGACGGAAACCGTTACTGAAAACGTGACGGAAAATGCGGAAAGCACGACGGAAAATGCTGAAATCGCCGCGGACGAAACGCCTTCCGTAAATTCCGAAACCGTTGACGAAACCGAAAAAGCAAAGCAGCCTCTGAGTCTCGAAGACGCCCTTGCCGCGGCTGAATTTGCGGCAGGTCAGTATGAATCTTTCGCCGCCGAAGAAAAGGCGGGGAAAGAAAGCGTCAGCCCGTCCGAACCGGAACCTGCGGCGGATGAATTGCCCGAAATCGGCGCGGCAACTTTCGATCCTTCGATGTTCGACGAAGGCGAAATCACGATGCCGGAAACCCCTGCGGAACCCACCGAGGAACCCACTGTCGAAACAGCCGAAACTCCTGTCGAAACAGCCGAAATCCCCGTTGAAGAAAGCGCGCCGGAAGCGGTCCCGGAAGTGACTGAAAACGTTGAATCCGAGGCAGTCCCCCTGCCCGATTTGTCGGAAGAACGCCCCGTTGCGGACGGCGAAACGCCTGTTGAAAAGGTTGAAAAAACCGAAAAACAAGCCGCGAAAAAACCGTCGAAACCGCGCGAGAAAAAAGCCGCTACGGCAAAAAAAGCGGCGGAAGAATCCGCACCTGCAACCGAAGAAAAACAGGAAGAAACGCCCGCGGAAGAAACGCCCGCAGCAGTTACCGAAAATGAAGAACAGCCGGTGACGGAAGACAAAAAAGTCGTCGCGAAAAAAGGCAAAACCGACAAAAAATCGAAGGATAAAGCCGCCGACGCGAAAGCGGAAAAACCCAAAAAGGAAGAACTTACGCTCGCGCAGCGTTCCGAAAGGTTGAGAGCGAAACTTTCGCCCGAAAAGAACTTCCGTCTGCTGAAAATTCTCATCATCGTTTTGTCGGTAATTTGCGCCGCTATCTCCGCATACGTTTATATTTTCGTGATTTACGACAAGACAACGCCCTTCTCGATTGCGAAAATCGTGCCGATAATCCCGTTCATCGCGCAACTTCTGTTGCTTCTCATCACGTTACTCACGGCGGGCACGTCAAAGAGAAGGTCTATCGGCGCCGCGCTGAAAGAAAATATACAGATTAAGCAGGAAGTCAAAGAAAAGGAAAAGGACGAAAAGATTTCCAAGGAAATCAGCGATCACCTTCTTGAACCCGAAGTCGCGCTCAATACGACCAAAAGAACGGTGGAACTTTCCAGCTTCCAGATTGACAACTTCTATAAGAAGAATATCGAAGAAATCAACGGAAAATACTACATGCAGGTCGCGAAATTCGACGACAGCGTCAAAGTTTTCAACGCCTTGGGCGCAACCGATATGGAATTGTGCGCGGTGAATATGGTCGGCAGTGCGAAATTCGACGAGATTCTCAATCAGCCCCGTACGAAAACCCTGTCCTCGCAGGAACTTGCGACGTATTTCATGAGCAAACCCAACGTTTTCACCATCAAAAAACGCGGCGCGCTTGACTGGACGTTCAAATACAGCAGCAAATCTTTCGGTATTATCCGCGAAAACGACGACAGTTACAAGGTTTCCATCAAGTGCTACCCCGACGCCGCGCAACGCATCAACGACGTCTATAAAGCCCTTGAAGACAGCAACTTCCCCAGCGGTCCGTTGTGGTATTGCTTCAACGAATTGAGAAACCTGCCCCCGCGCGTATGCAAATGGCTTGTCGATACGTCCTGCCAGATTTCGCAATTCCAGCAAATCAAGACGGATAAACTCAAAGACACCATCAAAACGGCGAAAGATTACGATATCGATATCGATGATATCCGCACGAAGTTCCAGGCGGGCGAAAAAGTACTGAAATTCCCGAAGTTCACGATGATTTTCTCAAAGGGTAACGACGCGGATATGACGACCTATCTCACGCGCGAATGCGAAGGCGTCGACGCTTCCGCCTATACGAAGGAATACTACTACAAATTCGCGGACGGCGTAAACGCGGTAAGCATTCTCTGCCCGACGAAAGGTCTTTCCGAAGACGTCATCATCGCAATTTTCGACGATATCGAAAAAATCGCGAAATAGTTTTTCACAACGAAAAGCGGGTTAAGTCCGACTTAACCCGCTTATTTTTTTGCCGTTTTTTGTTTGTAATTGCCCGGAAAGCCCTTTCGGGCGCGACGGCGTAAGAAGCCCTTAAACGTACTTATTATCGACGTTTATTATGTAATAATAAGTTTTGTCGGACTTTATCTTTTCGTTCAATTCGCGCCTTATTTCGCGCGCGCCGAGCTTCGCCCCGTACGGCACGACGACGTCGAACAATACGTTTGTGTGAGTATTGCCCTTCACAAGCCTGAAATCGTGAATGGTAACGTCTTCGTTCATAGAGCGGACAACGTCCTGCACTTCCTTTTTCAAAAGATCGGTTTCGGGATCGCCCGGCGCAATCGGGTCCATATGTATGACGAGATGCACGTTCATATCCCGCATAAAATCCCTTTCGATATTGTCGATCTGGTCGTGAGTTTCGATAAAGTTTTTGCCGCCGTCAACCTCGACGTGAACCGACGCATAAGTTATCGCCGGACCGTAACTGTGAATCATAAGGTCGTGGAAACCCAGAACCTCGTCGTACTGCCTGAGTTTTTCGGAGATTTTCGCGACAAGTTCCTTGTCGGGCACGGTGCCGAGAAGCGGATTTATCGTTTCTTTCAGAAGTTTTATGCTGAAAATAATAATGACCACCGACACGACAAGCCCCGCGTATCCGTCGATATTTACGCCCGTAACGTCGATGACAATCGTCGAAATCAGGACGGCAATCGTCGTAAACACGTCGTTTCTGCTGTCTGCGGCAGACGCCTTCAACGCCTCGGAATTGATTGTTCTGCCGAAGTTTCTGTAAATCAGCCCCTGCAAAATCTTCAAGACTATCGAAACGGCAAGCACGACGTAGGTGTACGCCGAAATATTGACGCTTTCGGGCGTGATGATTTTTTCAATGCTCTGCTTCAACAGCAATACGCCGATAAGCACGACCGCAAACGCGATGATAAACGCCGCGATGTATTCGTACCTTGCGTGTCCGAACGGGTGCTCCCTGTCGGCAGGTCTGTTGGAAAGTTTGAACCCGAAAACGGTAACGACGGATGACGCCGCGTCGGACAGGTTGTTGATTGCGTCGGCAACGATTGCAACGGAACCCGAAAATACGCCGACGAGAATTTTGAAAACGCATAATATAACGTTGGAAATAATCCCGAAAATTCCCGCGACGATCCCGTAACGAAAACGCACTTCCTGATCGGAAGTGTTTTCATAATCTTTGATAAAAAGTTTTTTGAATAATTTCATTTTCAGATACTGAAATCGCCGCTGTCGTCGGACTTCTCCGCGGCGGACGAAAGGTTATCGTCGTCCTTGATTTCAGTTTGTTCCGTAGTTTTTACGGACACGGATATATCTTCTTCTGTTTTTGTTTTTTCGTCGGAAACTTCAATGATTTCTTCCTTGACAATTTCGCCGTCCGTCTCAGGCGGGACAGGCGGAACAAAATCTGTGTTTTCGACAGAAATGGCGTTTACACTGTCGTTTTCGTCCTGTAAAGTGCGTTCTTTGATGGATTCCGTAATGCTGTCGATAAACTCGTGGTCGCGCGATTTCCTGTCGTAAACGCCCAGAAGATTGTCCTTTTCCTTTAAGGAATTGAACTCCTTTACTGCAAGGTACGCGACGTAAATCAGCACCAGCAGCATAAGCACGACGTACAATATCCAGCTTTTTGAAAAGTACGTCAGAAACGCAATTATCGCCGCAATTCCGAGTGCCAGCCCGAACACGAGCCACACCTGAACTTTGGGTTGCGCGCCGGGCATCATTTTGTCCATATTCGTATAAAAAACGTAGCCGAGGCTCACGCCCGTGAACATCGCCGAAACGATGACGCCGACGATACGCCACGCTTTCGTTCCGGCGTTTGCACAATACCCGCCGAACACAAGCGCAACGATGAACAAGAAAGCGATTATTATGTATTTCCTGACGAATTTATCGCGGGATTTTCTGCTTTCTTCCACCATGCAATCGCGGCATTTGTTTTCAAAAACAACCCTTTCAAGGCTCGACAAAGTCTTGCCGCAGCGTTTGCAACGGGTGTTGAGCGCAATGTTTGCCTGCGCTTTTTTGAAGTCGTACGAGACGTTTGCGCGCTTTAATATTTCAGCGACTTTTTCTTCTTTCGTAAGTTCTCTCGGTTGTTCTTTCTTGTGTGCCATAACCCACCTTTTACTATATTTTATCATATAGATTGTAAAAATACAATAAGTTTTTTAATAGCCTTGAAAATATAGTTTGAATATGGTATAATTCCGACAGAAAACATACGAGGTGTATTATGTCAAAAATTCAGATTCAGCTTTCGGACGGCAGAAACATAAACCTTGATCTTTACGAAGACGTCGCGCCGATTACGGTCAAAAACTTCAAAAAACTCATCAAAGAAAACTTCTTCGACGGGCTTTGTTTCCACCGCACGATAAAAGATTTTATGATTCAAGGCGGCGGTTTCGTCGCGGACGGTCGCGCGATTAAGGAAAAAGGCGGCGCGGACACGATAAAAGGCGAATTCTTGTCAAACGGCGTGAAAAACGACCTGCACCACGGCGAAGGCGTGATTTCGATGGCGCGCACCAACGTCAAAGACAGCGCGTCAAGCCAGTTTTTCATCTGCTCTGCCGACTGCGCGTTTCTGGACGGACAATATGCGGCCTTCGGGAAAACTTCGGACGAGGAAAGCCTTGCGGTCGTGAAAAGCATTTCAAAAGTCCCGACTCACAGTTTCTCGTGGTTTGACGATATTCCGAACGAGCCTGTTGTCATAAAAACTGTTATTTTGACACAAGAATAATTTTTCCGACAATTTTTGCAAACAAAAAACCCGTCGCGGCGCGTCGGGTTTTAATTTGTATTTTTTATTCTTTACGCATTTTTTGCACCGCGGCGTCAACCGCGCCCTGCATCATACGTCCGATTCGTTTTATGAAACTGTCGATTTCTTCGGTCATGCCGTGCTGCAACCATTGCACCATCAGCGCGACGTAAGTAATCGTGAAGTAGTTTGCGATAAATTCAATATCCTCGTTGTCGATGATGACGTACACGGATTTCTGGATAACCTGATCGTGAACGGCGTCGTAAATCGACTCGTAAATAAACTTTTCGATATATTCGCGCCCAAGACTGTTGAAAGCCGAAAGCGTCATCGCGCGGTTGTCGTAAAGATAACGCATGATAACGTCGATTGCGTTGGACGTCGAAAGTTTTCTTATGTCGCCGACGACTTGTTGCGTTTCAAACTTATACAGCCACTCGAACAGTTCCTTGATATCCTTGAAGTGATAATAAAAGGTCTGACGGTTATAGCCGCAGTTTGTGACGATTTTGTCGATTGTGATTTTTGAGAAAGGCATTTCCTGAATAAGTTCTTTCAGGGAGTTTGCCATCATTTTTTTCGTGTTCAACGAGTTGCCCATAATTAAGTATTTCTCCTGTTTTTCGACGCTTCGCAGCCGCAGTAGTCCTGTCTGTAAAGCCCGAATTCTTTTGATATATTCACGGATTCCTGAAATCCGTTTTCTTTTTTGAAGTCGTTGACGAGATATTTCACGCCGTACGTTTTCGCAAGTTCCTCGCCGATGTCGTTGATGACGACGGCGTTTTTCATCGGACTTACGGAAAGCGTGGACGCAAAGTATTCAAAGCCGTGTTCTTTTGCGTATTCGGCGGTTTTCGTCAACCTTGTTCTTATGCAGACGGCGCAGCGCGGGCCGCCTTCCGTCGTGTCGGAAAAGCCCGAGACCGCCGCAATGTAATCTTCGTCGCGATAACCGATTTCAACGATATTAAGCCCGAGTTCCGCCTTATCGACGTATTCTTTCAGCGTTTCAAAGCGTTTCTGATATTCGCTTTCCGGAAACGTGTTGGGGTTGTAATAAAACAAAGTAACGTCAAAATCTTTCAGACGATTTATGACGGCGGTCGCGCACGGCGCGCAACAGCACTGCAACAGCATCGACGGTTTCCGACAGCCTATCGACGAAATCTCGTCCTGCATTTCTTTGTTGTAATTACGTTTATTCATAATTCTACAACAATTTTAATAAGTTAAAAAAAATTTGTCAAACGTATAAACGGTTTTTTACAATAAAAATTCAATGTAATAAAATTTCGTTACAGAATTGCTTTTTTGTACAATTTAATCGTTAATTTTACTAAACAAATGTAAAAAACGATAAAAAACAAAAAGTTTCCTCGGAAAAACCGCGGAAACCTTGAAAATTCGTTACTATTTTTCTTTTTTCTTTTTGTTGCAAGCCTCGCAATCGCCGTTGCAGTAAATTTTTGAGCAGCACGACGTCTTTCCTTTTTTACGGTTTACGACGACGTACGCAATCGAAAACACAACCCACAACGAAAGCGCGACTATTAAAATTATATCAATCGTTTTCATGTCAGCAAGCCGCCGCGATCTGATAAACTATGCACGAACAAACCCACGCAAGCGCGCACTGATAAACGACGACAACGGCGGTTTTCCATACGGAACCCAACTCTTTTCGCATCGTTGCGACGGTCGCGACGCACGGCGTATACAAAAGCACGAACGTCAAAAACGACAAAAACGCAGGGATCGAAGTGAACAACGCCGTCATTCCGCCGCTTCCCGCAAGCATCTCGATCGTGCTTACAACCGCTTCTTTTGCCGTAAATCCCGCAATGAGCGCGGAAACGATTTTGCCGTCGTTCATACCGAGCGGCTTAAACACCGGCGCAAGGAAATTGCCGATATGTTCAAGCAGACTCACGTTGTCTTCAACGCCGTCGGTGATGAAAATAATGCGGCTGTTGTACGCCTGCAAAAACCATACGACAAGCGTGGCAAGGAAGATAACCGTAAACGCGCGCGTCAGAAAGTCTTTCGACTTCTCCCACATAAGAAGAAGCACGCTTTTTGCGGACGGCAGACGATAATTCGGAAGTTCCATTACGAACGGTACAGGCTTGCCCTTGAAAATAAGTTTCCCGGACACAAACGCCGTCAGAATCCCCAAAACAATGCCGAAAACGTACAGCCCGACGATAATCAGCGACTGCTGCCACCACTTGAACACGCCGCAATTTACGACCGCGTAATACACGACCGCCTTTGCCGAACAGCTGATGAACGGAATAAGTCCGATCGTCATTTTTCTGTCGCGCTCGGACGCAAGGGTACGGGTGCTCATAATCGCGGGGACGGAACAACCGAATCCGACGATGATAGGCACGAAACTGCGCCCCGATAATCCCAGTTTTCTGAGCGGTTTATCCATAATAAACGCAACGCGCGCCATATATCCGCTGTCTTCAAGGAGCGACAGGAACATAAACATAACGACTATGTACGGCAAAAGCGACACGACCACGCCAAGCCCGCCGAACAAACCTTTGTCCAGAAAGTCGATAATCGCGGGATTCGTGCCGAACTTCGTGAGCCCTTTTACGACCACTTTGTCCAGCGCGTCGATACCCATCTCGATGCCGAGCCCGATATATTTTCCGATAACCTGAAACGTGAGCAGGTAAATCGCCGCCATAATAAGGATAAACAGCGGTATCGCGCCGTATTTATTCGTCAGTACTTTGTCGATTTTTTCGCTTTTCAGGCGTTCTTTCGACTCGTGCGGTTTCACGACGCATTCACGCGAGACCTTTTCGATAAAGTCGTACGTCATCGACGCCATCGCCGCGTCGCGGTCAAGCCCGGTGTCGTTTTCCATCTCGACGACGCTGTGTTCCAGAAGTTCCTTTTCGTTTTCGTCAAGGTTCAGACGTTTGTCGAAGTCGCCGCCCGTCGTGATAAGGTTCATCGCGGCAAATCTTCCCGAAATGCCCGCGCTTTTCGCGTGGTCTTCGATAAGGTGGATTGCCGAGTGCAGGCATCTGTGCACGGGACTGTCGCTTTCGCAAATATCTTTTACTTTGGGTTTAATCTGTTCTTTTGCGGTTTTGATAACGACGTCGATAAGTTCGTCAACGCCCTCGTTTTTCGCGGCGGATATCGGCACGACGGGACAGCCCATCATATCCGACATTTTCTGAATATCGACGGTGCCGCCGTTTCCGCGCACTTCGTCCATCATATTCAACGCAATGACCATAGGAATATCCATTGTCATAAGTTGCGTCGTGAGATAAAGATTTCGCTCGATCGTGGTGGCGTCGACAATGTTTATTATGCCGTCGGGTTTTTCGTTCAGAATAAAGTCGCGCGTGACGATTTCTTCCGTCGTGTACGGGCGCAACGAATAAATGCCCGGAAGATCGACGATAACGCAGTCGTCGTGCTTTTTCACAACGCCCGACTTTGAATCGACCGTAATCCCCGGGAAATTGCCGACGTGCTGATTCGACCCCGTCAGTTGATTGAACAACGTGGTTTTTCCGCAATTCTGATTGCCGACAAGCGCGAATTTCATAAGGCGTTTACCTCAATCATTTTCGCGTCGTCTTTGCGGATTGTCAGTTCGTATCCGCGCAGGCGAATCTCGATAGGATCACCCATCGGCGCATATTTAATCACCGTAACGGCGGTTTTCGGGATAAGCCCCATGTCAAGAAGACGACCGCGCAAAACGCCTTCGCCCCCGACTTTCGTTATTACCGCGCTTTGATTAACGTGTACTTCGTCAAGCGTCATTGTACAAATATCTCCCCGGAATATGAAAATAATATCACTTTCGCCTTTACGTGTCAATTTTATTTATTTCACTTCGTGTATTATATAACAAAAACCGACCTTAACTTTGGCGACAGCCAAAATATAACTTTGACGAAGTCAAAATATAACTTGCACTGCAAATATAACTTGCGAAGCAAATATAACTCCTAAAACGCCCAGTTTCCTTTTTCAAAGATTTTTACGGTTTTTCCGTCGCGGGTGACCGCCTCGATTTCCAGATCTTCGCTGCCGATCATAAAGTCGACGTGAATGAGCGAGTCGTTTATGCCCTTTTCCTTGCATTCGTCAAACGAAAGATTTTCGTACCCTTCCAGACATTCGTTGAAGCCTCTGCCGAGCGCGAGATGACAGCATGCGTTTTCGTCGAACAGCGTGTTGTAAAAAGTGATGCCCGAGTTTCTGATGGGAGAGTCGTAAGGCACGAGCGCGCATTCGCCGAGATATGCCGCGCCTTCGTCCATCGAAATCATGGAGCGCAACAAATCTTCGTTCTTTTCCGCACTGACGTCAACGACTTTTCCGTCCTTGAAAGTCACGCTGAAATTCTCGATAAGCTCCCCGCGATAAGACAGCGGTCTTGTTGCGACGACTTTTCCGTCGGCGTTGCCGCGCATGGGCGACGTGAACACTTCCTCGCTTGGAATGTTCGGGTTGTATTCGATTCCTTCAAGCGTGTCTTCTTTGCCGCCAAGGAAGTTGCAGCCGTCGATAAGCCCCACTCTGAAATCGGTGCCGTTTGACGATTTATATTTCAGTTCTTTTATTTTCAGGGAGTTTAAGTAGTCGCAGCGTTCCTTAATGTCCCTGTTGTGCTCGTTCCACGCTTCCACGGGGTTTTCGCCGTCGGCGCGGGACGTGAACAAAATCGCCTGCCACAACTTTTCGACAGCCTTGTTTTTCGTGTCACCGGGGAACACCTTTTTCGCCCATTCGACGCCCGGCACCGCCGCTATGCACCACTGATAATGGTTGTCGAGTTGGTCGCGGTACGGCTTGAATGCCATTGCCCTTGCCTGCTGCGCTTTCGCGACTTTTTCCTGATTTACGCCTTTCAACGCGTCGGGATCGTCGGACTCTATAAATATCCGTGCGGGACGGGTTTCGACAAAGTGTTTATACCTCTCTTCTTCCCATTTTTCGGTGCGGGAAAGCGCGTCGAGTTTGCAGTATTTATAGGTCGCTTTCGTCACGGGATTGTATTCCCATTCGACGGTGACCTTGCCCGCGCCCGCCTTATAACATTCTTCCACGACCATTCTCACAAAGTCGAGTTGGTCGGGACACGCTCTCACGCGGACGTCTTGTCCTTTTTGCACGTTGACGCCCTTTCTTGCGATAAGTTTCGCATATTTTTGCAGTTGACTTTTTTTCATAAATCACCTCAGCTGTTTCTTTGTAGGTAATTTTACCAAATTATCTTCTAAATGTAAATTTTTATTCGCGGTTTACAGTGAATTTGCAGAAAAGAAAACTATATATTATTGAAGATACCGTTTATAAGTGATATAATATTTTTGATAAAAATATTAAGGAGCGAATATGTATAAATTCGACAATCGTTTTTATGCCGACGTCCGCATCGAGGACAGGTTTTCAACCGGCATTATGTATCGGAACGGAATACTCGAATCATCGAAAACGCGCAACGAAAAACGCGCGTTTATCAGAGTTTTCGACGGCAATATCTGGTACTACGCTTCAACAAGCGAGGTTAAAAACATCCAGACGGAACTCAACAACCTTTACAAACAGGCAACCCCTTCAAAAAACATTCTCGACAACCCGATAGTAAAGAAATTTCAGGTGAACAAAGACGTTTTAATGAAGTTTGAAAATAACTCTGTCCGAAACGTTTCTCTTAACGAAAAACAGGCTTTGGTAAATCGTATGCTCCCTCTCCTTCACGACTCGGGCGCGGCGATGTCGGTTGCGCTTTACAGCGACAGCAACAGCGTTTACGAGTTTTATTCGTCAAAAGGCGCGGATATTAAATACGATTATCAGCTTGCCGGCGTCGTTGCGATTGTCGCGTTTGCAACCGAAAACGATTTCGTGCAAAATATGTTTTACAACACAAGTCCGTTTTTCAACGAAATCAACGATGTGGAAGACGGATTAAAAGACGTAATCAAGGAGTCGCAGGAGTTCGTCAAAAACGCAAAACCTTGCGAAAAAGGCAAATTCCCCGTCGTATTATCTCCCCTTGCGGCAGGCATTTTCGCGCACGAATCCTTCGGCCATAAATCGGAATCCGACTTCATGCTTGGCGACGAAACCATGGCAAAGGAATGGAAACTCGGCAAAAAAGTCGGCTCCGCTTTGCTGTCGATTGTCGACTGCGGCGCGGATTTCGGCAGCGGATACGTCCCTTACGACGACGAAGGCACAAAATGTGAAAAGACTTATCTCATTAAAAACGGTATCCTTACGGGAAGGCTTCATTCCGCAACGACTGCCGCCACGCTTAACGAAGAACTTACGGGCAACGCTCGCGCAATGGATTGCAAGTTCGAGCCTATCGTAAGAATGACGAATACCTATATCGAAGGCGGCAATGACACCTTTGAAAAACTTGTCGCCGGCATTAAAAAAGGTTATTACATCAAAGGCGTAAACCACGGCTCGGGCATGAGCACGTTTACAATCGCCCCGTCGATCGCTTATGAAATCGTCGACGGCAAAATCGGCGCGCCCGTTAAAATTTCCGTCATCACGGGCAACGTTTTTGAAACACTCGGACTCATCGACGGTGTGACGAAAGACGTTGAAATCAACAACAGCGTTACCGGCGGTTGCGGGAAAATGGAACAATTCCCCCTGCACGTCGCACACGGCGGCCCGTACGTCAGAGTCAAAGAAATGAACGTGCAATAAGGAGAACGATATGAATAAAGAATATATTTATAAAAAATCTTCCTCGCTTTCGGTAAACGTTGCCGCAAGCAAAGTCGAATCGTTAAGAAAGGTCGTCGAAACAACCTCGACCGTCCGTGTTTACGACAACGGGCTTATCGGCGTTGCCGGACAAATCGGCGACTGCGACATGAAAAAACTCGAAGCGGAAGCAATAAAAAATCTTGAAAATAAGATTCCTTATCCCTGCGTCCCCTCGCCCGTTATAGTAAGAAGCGAAACCACGATAAAAAATATAGTCGACACCGATAATTTCATCGACGTTTCAAAACGCCTTCTTGCAAGGCTTGAAAAAGAAACGCCCGACTTTTTGTTCAACAACAAAATTCAGTATTACGAAGACGAAGTAAATTATATCAACGACAGCGGCAGCAATCTTTCGTACAAAGGCAACGAGTTTGTAATCGCCCTGTCGATAAAGCATAAGTCCACGGCAAACCTTATGGATCTGACCTACGTCAGCGAAACGAATGACTACGACGAAGACAAAGCGGTGCAGGACGTAAAAAAACTTTACGACGCATTCAACACGCCCGCGTCAATCGAAAACGGCAAATATAAAGTCATCGCGTCGCCCGCGGTATTTGTAGAAACCGCGCTCGGAAACTTCATGGCGCATATGTACGCATCGGGCGCAACAGTGTTCAAAGACGGACTTAATAAAAAGATTTTGAACGATAAACTTTCGATTTATGCCGATTACACCAACGACGCAATAAACGTTCCTTTCTTTGACGACGAAGGCGACGTTGCCGAAAACGGCAAATCTTATCTCATCGAGAACGGGGTGCTGAAAGCACTTTTCGCAAACAAAAACGCGGCTGCGCTTTACAACGTACCGCGCGTCGTTTCATCGTCCGCTTCATACGACGGAGTGCCTTCCACGGGTTTCGGCAGTCTCAGGTTTGAAGAATCCGCAACCGACGTAAAAGAACTTATCGGGGACGACGCGGCGGTGTTCGTCATGATGGTCGGCGGCGGCGACACGACGTCAAGCGGCGATTACGCCTGCCCCGTGCATCTCGCTTTCCTTGTAAAAAACGGCGAAATCGTCGGCAAACTTCCCCCGCTCAGCGTGACCGGCAATATCAAGGATTACCTGAACGGCGGGTACGTCGGAACGGCAGAAAAAGGTTTTCTCAACAGGCGCGGTCAGTTGTCTGTCTGCGAAATGGACGTAACGAATATTTAAGATTTTTGCATCAAAAAAGCCCGACGATTGTCGGGCTTTTTTCTTATATCGAATGATAAATTAAATCGTCTCATAAATTATCAGGCATATTATCGCGCCGATCATAAACACGCCGCCGATAATCGCCGTTATCGATACGTTTTTCTTTTTCTTCTCGTCGGAATGTATCCTTTCTTTATATTCCTGAAAACTTTCCTTTTCTTTCCAGTCATAGCGGTGTGTCGAAAAGTGCAGCCTGAAAAACGACGTGAACGAGTATTTCAAGCCGTCGAACGCGCCTTTATCGGACGCCCAGTAAAGCGCGGCGAAACCAAGCAATACGACGCCGGCAACGAAAAACCCGTCGCACAAAAACCTTGCGACTTCGACGTCGGAAAGTTTTCCGCCATAAACCCCGTTCACTCCCGTTATGACAAAAAACAGCGTCAACCCTATTATCAGGGATACAATCGTTTCTGTTACGTGCCTTTTAGTCAACCGTCTTTCCCTCTTGCGCGGCGTTCTCTACGTCCAGACCGAGTTGTTTTTTGTATTCCGCCTCTTCTTGGTCGTTGCAGGACACGAAATGCCCTTTTGAAACTTCGCGAAGAGTAGGTTTGTCCACCGAATAATCATGATCGGCAAGCGGATTATACACGATACGCACTCTTTGTTTCTCGTACACGGGATCGGGCAAAGGAATTGCCGACAAAAGCGAACGGGTGTAAGGATGTAAAGGATGCTTGAAAAGTTCGTCGGAATCGGCAAGTTCGACCATGTTACCAAAGTACATAACGGCGATTCTGTCCGAGAAATACTTGACGACCGACAAGTCGTGCGCGATAAACAATATCGTAAGCCCCAACTCTTTTCTTAAATCGTTGAGAAGGTTAATAACCTGCGCCTGAATGGACACGTCGAGCGCCGAGATGGGTTCGTCCGCGATAATAAGTTCGGGGCGCATAATGATTGCCCTTGCAACGCCGATACGCTGACGCTGACCGCCCGAAAACTCGTGCGGATAACGTCCCGCGTGTTCTTTGACAAGCCCGACTTTTTCAAGCACTTCGTAAACTTTTTCGTTGATTTCTTCCTTGTTTCTGATGCCCCTGATTTTAAGTCCTTCCGCAATGATTTCGCGGACGGTCATACGGGGATCGAGCGAGGCAATGGGATCCTGGAAAACCATCTGGATTTTCGTGACGATTCTTTCCTTTCTCGCAAGCCTGCGCTTTCCAAGATATTCCAAAAGCAACTTCTTGAATTCGGGGGATTTTTTGTCAAGCTCTTTAAGCTTCGGCAGATATTCCGCATTGACTTCCCCGACTTTTTCCTTTGCGTACTTTTTATCGCAACGTTTCTGGTCGCTTTTCGCGCTTCTGATATTTTTGATTTCGACTTTCAATACGCCGGTAAGTTCCGAAAATGCGCCTTTGAAATCCTTTTTATCTTCGGGCGGATTCTTTTTTGAAAAGTTTTTGAAAAACTTTTTCCACGCGTCTTTGATTGCGTTTTTGTACGTCAACGTGCCCGCACAGATACGTCTTCCTTCAAAATAAACGTTGCCGTCGGTGCAGTTATAAAGTTTGATAATACTTCTTCCCGTCGTGGTTTTGCCGCAACCCGACTCGCCGACAAGCCCGAAAACTTCGCCTTTTTTGATGTCGAAACTGACGTCGTTGACGGCTTTCAGCGTGGACTGTCCGAGCTTGAAATATTGCGAAAGATGCTCGACTTTCAGAAGGACTTCTTTATCGTTAAAATTATTGCTCATTTTGTCCTCCTTCGTTGCCGTTTTCGGTTTCTTCCGCTTTTTCTTTCGCCAGATTTTTCATTCTTTCGATTCTGTCCGCAACAATCTTCGGCATATCGATTTTCGGTGCGTCGGGATGCAACAGCCACGTTGCCGCTTTGTGCGTGGGCGAAATCTCAAACATAGGCGGTTGCAATTCAAAGTCGATTTTCATCGCATATTTGTTTCGCGCGGCGAAAGCGTCGCCCTTCGGCGGATAAATCATATTCGGCGGGGTGCCGGGAATCGCTTCAAGTTTTTCATCGGTATCGAGGTCGGGCATCGAAGACAGCAACGCCCAGGTATACGGGTGCGCCGGCGAATAGAATATATCTTCCGCAGTGCCCGTTTCGACGATTTTGCCGGCATACATGACTGCGATTCTGTCCGCCATATTCGCAACGACGCCGAGATCGTGCGTAATAAAGATAATGGAAAGGTTTCTTTCCTTTTTAAGTTTATTGATAAGTTCGAGTATCTGCGCCTGAATCGTAACGTCCAACGCGGTCGTAGGTTCGTCGCAAATAAGGATGTCGGGGTTTGCCGCAAGTGCGATTGCGATAACTATACGCTGACGCATACCGCCCGAGAACTGGAACGGATATTGGCGATATCTCTTTCTCGGCTCGGGAATGCCGACTTCTTCCATCAATTTCAACGCCTTGTTTTTCGCAACCATTCTGGTGACGCGATACGCGACAGCCTGTGCTTTTTCTTTCAAAAAGTCGATGGTTGCAATGGTTTCCTTTTCGGCGTCGAAGTTTTCGGCAGTTGCGATTGCTTTTTCGTAGCTTTCGACGATCTTGTCCAGAATCGCGACGATATTTTGCCTTGCAAGGTCCAGATCGATGATTTTTGCAGGGACAACCTTATAATCCGGGGTTTTTCCGCGAGCGGTGATTTTATCGATCTTTTTCGACTCCTTATCGTAACGTTTTTGTTCTTTAACGTTGTTGGGGATTGCCGAAAAATATGTGTCGATTGCGCGGTAAAGGCTCGGCTCGAAGGTATAAGCGGTGCTGTCTTTTATGATAGCGAGCTTATCGATTGAGTCTTTCACGGCTTCCGAAAGCACTTTTGCGGTGGCTTTATAAAGTTTTTTATCGGGTTCGCCCTCGACGTACGCCGCGCGGTTCGCCCTGATGAGCTCTATGACGTCCTTTTTCTTCTCGATCGATTTTTCAAACGAATAAACGACGCCTTTCTTGACGTCTTCGATGAACGAAAGCATAAAGTTATCGTCAAGGTATTTTCTCAAAAACGCGTTCAATTCGTCGATATCGCCGTCGGGGAGCATTTCGTTGTGGCCGAACGTTTTATAGTACGCAAACGCAAAGAAGTTGGGCATTTTCTTATCGACCGCTTCCTTGAACTTATCGCGAAGCGCGGTAAGCGGAGCGACGACTTTTGAATAATCTTTTTCTTTGCCCCTTGTTTTTCTTACGTTGTCCGCCTCGATTCTGAACGCTTTTGCGAATTCGACGATGTCGCTGTCCGAAACGTATTCGTTGACCGATTTTTCGGCGTTTGCAACGATTTCGCGCACGGAACGGGCAAATTCTGACACGGCGTTCTTTTCGATATGGAAAAGCAAGTCGTCCGCGCTTTCCAAGCCGTTTTCGGCGTTTTCGTATGCGACGTTATATGCGCCTTCGAGTTTAAGGTGCAAGCACTCAAACGTATCGAAATCCTTGCAGAGTTTCGCGTTTTCGACGCCGCGCGGGGACTTTTCGTCAACGCCCATTGCGTCGTTCATGGCGGCGCACAGCAGTTTCATGCGGGTGTTGAACGCTTTCCTCGACTCTCTGCGGTTGGCGCGGTTTTTCAGAATCATCGCTTCGGTAAGTTGCATACCGACGCGGTTGATGGGGTCGAGTGCCGACAGCGGATCTTGGAAAATCATTGCGATTTTGTCGCCGCGAAGTTTATGGAACTCTTCCTCGTTGATCTGCAAAAGATCCATGCCGTCATAGATAATCTCGCCGCTTTCGACAATGGCGTTGGGGGCGGAGATACCGATTATTGCTTTGTTCGTGACGGATTTGCCGCTGCCCGACTCGCCGACGATTGCCAAGGTTTCTCCCTTGTACAAATCGAAGTCGATGCCGCGTACTGCCTGAACTTTGCCCGCATCGGTACGGAACGAAATTCTCAGATTTTTAACTTCAAGTTTCTTTTCCATATCATTCCTCCGATCCTCTGAGCGACGGGTTGAACGCGTCGCGAAGTCCGTTGCCGAACAAGTTGAAACTCAACAATAATAATGCAAGGAACAGTGACGGCATAAGAGCAACGTGCGGCGCGGTTAACAATGCGCTCTGACCGCTTGAAAGAAGCGTGCCGACGCTTGTAAGATTGCCAGACGTTAAGCTAATAATTCCGAGATAGCTTAAATTGACTTCCGAATAAATCATCGACGGGATCACCAACGCGCAACTTGTAACGAGTGTGCCGACGGCATTCGGGAAGATGTGTTTCACTATAATCCTTGCGTCGCTTGCGCCGAGCGTGCGGGCTGCAAGAACGTATTCCTGATTTTTATAACGATAAAACTGCATTCTTGTTGTAGACGCCATTCCTATCCAACCTGTCAGGAAGAAGGAAATGAACAAAACAAGAACAGCGCCGGAAGTGCCCATATGCAGTTTAAGCAAAGTAACGACAATCATCATCGGCACTGCGGACAAAATATCCGAGAAACGTTCCATGAACAAGTCGACTTTGCCGCCGTAATAGCCCTCGATCGCGCCGTAGATTGCGCCGACTATAAGGTTGACAAGCGCAACGGCAATTGCAAAACCGAACGAGAATAACGCGCCCGCGGCAAGACACGTGAAAATGTCCTGACCTTCTTCGTTTGCGCCAAACAGGAACGACGGTTTTTCTATGCCGTCTTTAAGCACGTACGAGTGATTGAAAATATAATATTCGTAATAGTTTACACGCACCTCATAGCCTGCGTCGTTTGGACGCGCGTATTCGTATTCTATGCCGTTTTCGCCGTCGCCCGCAATACGCAATGATTTGTAATTGTCATTTGAAGCTTGACCGACCGTGTGCGTTTTGTAATCCGGCACAATTTCGCCTTTTGCGTTAAACACCGGTTCCATTGTGTTTTCATTAAATTTGTAGAAATAATTTGCGGCTGTATCAACGGAAACGTTTCCTCTCGTCTTAATTTGATAAGTGTCAACCATTCTCTTCATCGAGAGTCTGAGCGCAGGATATATTACTTGTTTCCCCGTTTCGTTTTGATATTGTTGAAGAGTTTCATATTCTTCTTTTGACATTTTCAGATAAACGCATCCGGTTTTTTGATACGAATCCAGACGGAAGTCATAGAATTCTCCGTTTTCAGTGAATTCTTGATTTTTGATTGCATAATGCCCCGTTTCTTCTCCCATATAGTAATAGTAATAAAACGTTGCCCTGGACAATGTCTTTTTCTCGCATCCGTCCCAGAAATTCGTTTTTGCAAACAGTTCGCTACGCGGACGTGTGTAACGGAAATACGTATCTCTGTGGGAAACAGAATACTGTGAGAAAATCGTGCCTAAAATTGCATACAAAACCAAAATTAAAATAATGACCGCTCCTACGATTGAGCCCTTATTTTTGCAAAACCGCGAAAACGCGTCCGCAAGAAAACTGCGGGGTTTTGTTTCAAGCACCTTTTCGTGAACCAAGTCTTGTTTTTCAACAAACTGGAATTTTTCTGCGGGTATATTTTTATAGATATCTTCCATATTACTTCGCCCCCATTCTGATTCTCGGATCGATCAAGCCATAGCTGATATCTACAATGATACCTGCAAGAAGACCAACCAGAGTGTAAAAGCCCGAAAGCAACATAAAGAAGTCATAGTCGAGTGCATTGATTGAGTTCAAATATAAGCTGCCGACGCCAGGTATCGAGAAGAACTTTTCAATAATAAGCGACCCGCTGAGAACGGAAATAAATTCGCCCAAAATCATCGGGAAAATCGGCACCATTGCATTTCTTAACGCATGGCGCACAATCGCCTGCCCTTTCGTAAGACCTTTTGTCCTTGCAAGCAACATGAACTCGTTTGTCAGAACTTCGGTAAGTTCCGCGCGAGTATAACGAGCATATCCCGCAATCGAACCCAGACACAGTGCAAGCACTGCCGGCATCATACTGTGAAACATATTCCATGTTAAATAATTAGTTCCACTTGCCATCGTTAGCGGGAATAGATTCGCCTTAAAGCACAGAAAATACTGAATTAAAAAAGCATAAACAATCGATGGCACCGAAATAAGCACCATAACGCCTGTGGAAATAACCTGATCTTGCCACTTATTCTTTTTCAGCGCGGCAAAAATTCCAAGCGCCAGACCAATCGGCACACCGATAATAGACGAATAAACATTTATTAGTATTGTGGGGGGCATGCATTTTATAAACGAATCCCACACCGGTTTGTTAATAAACCCGGACATTGTCGTACCAATGCCGAAGTCGCCTTTTGTAAAAATACGCTCTAAATAATGTCCCAACTGGACCATAATCGGGTCGTAATATCCCCTTGCGCGTAAATTTGCTTCAAGCAATTCTTTGTCCTTTCCTAAGCCGTCGTTAAGCGGTATAGGAAGGGATTTTATCAAAACGAAACAGATAAGCATAATCACCGAAAAAGTGAACAGCATTAGTCCGATACGTTTGAGTATGTATTTGAACATATACATAAGAAATCCTCTTATATGTAATTATCCTTAAACAATGCGAAGTGAGGACAATATGCATTGCCCTCAACTCCGGATTGTTAAAGACTTATTGTTTCACAACAATATAATTTTTATTTGTAGTTCAAAATATTGTTGTTTGAAGCTACAAATTCAGCCCATGCGGTGTCGTCATAATTGAATGTCATATAACGGATTCCGCCATATCCCATAAAGGTGTTGTACTCATAGGATACGTAATCGACCTTATATCCCATCAAGCTTGCAGAATATCTGCTGAAAACAGGAATGGAATAATACTCTTTCAGGATTGCAGTTTCGACTGCGCCAAGCGCTGCAAGTTGATCTTCAATCGGGAAGTTCTTGAAGTTGACCGGGCAACCGTCTTTGCCTTGAAGAATAAGTCTCCATTGTTCAAGGTTGTAGGTATAAATGCCGTCTTCGTGTTTGTCATCGGGCGTTGCCTTGACCGTAACGCTGACCGTCTTCGGATCCCAATTGGTAGCATATCTGTTTTCTGCGCTTATTTGAGTTTCGCAAAGGAGATATGCAGGGTTGAATGCGGCTTGTCCCCATGCGCCGAAGCACAGATCATATTCGCCGTTTGAAAATTGTTCGGACCATGTCGCACTAGAAAACATAAAGTATTCAATCTTAACTTTTCCTTCGATTGAAGTGCCTTTGGTCATATTGTCAAATGCAGCCTGGAACCAGTTTTTAGCCCTGTCGGTATCAGCGGTTTGCGTTTCAATGCCGTATGTTAAAATAATTTCTTCGCCATCGCTATATTTGCCGTCCTTCTTCGCTTGCGCTATTGCGCTTTCAACAAGCTGACGAGCAAGTGTAAGGTTGTAACCGGTCGTTGCGTCAAGAGCATCTTCGATGTCCGTGTAGGTAGTTTCGCCGACTTTCCAGGAACCATCCGCATTCTTTGTTGCGCCATACGCATTGAGAATCGCTTCTTTTGCCTGGATGCTTTCGCGATAAACTTTGCCGTTTTCTACGTCATAGTAGTACATGCTGTTGAGCAGTCCAAGTGCAGCTTGCGAGCTCGGATTGTTCTTTGCACAGTAATCGTCACGATCAAGAGAAAGCGAAATTGCTTTTCTGAAATCTGCATAGTTAAGAAGCAGGTTGTTTCTCTTATCGGTTCTGCTGGTTGCATTCGATTGAATGTTAAGGTCAAAAGTCCAGGTTTCCGGCGTGAAATAAGCACGCTTCGACGTTCTGTAATCCGCAGCAATCTTAACGTTCATACCAATGCCGTCAAGGTTACCCTTTTGGAAAGCCAGCCATGCGGTGTCCCACTCTTCGATCTTTTCCGTCACGATAGCGTCTGTTTGATATTGGTTCGCATATTGCGGAAGACCATATCCAAACCATTTGTCATTACGCGAAACGGTATAGGTTTTTTGATCCTGATAATATGTGAGTTTGTAGGGACCCCAGCTTGCGCTCTTTTCCTGAGTCGTGCAGTAGCTGTTGGTATACGGAGTTTTGCTTTGGTCTTCGCATCTTTCCCACAAATCTTTCTTGACAAGGGGCCAACCGCTGAAATAGTAACCTGCCTCATAAGTCAGGTTGCCTTCTTCATCAAGAGGTCTTAACGTTCCGTCAATGACCATAACGAGTTCATACTCGTTGTCGCCGACGAAATAACCGACTTCGGAGAAGTCCATTTTGGGATACTCATATTCCATTTTAAAGAAATGAAGTTCCTCGTTCGGTTCAGTTTGCCACCAACCCAAAACAGCTGTCCATGTAGCCAACATGGTTTCGTCCTTTTTAATTTCAGCAAGGCTTTTCCCTTCAATTGCTTTCAATGCATCAACGGTAACCTTGGCAGCTTGTGCAACATATGCTTGCGGATCTACACCATTTGAGGTGAGATAGTCGGCAACATGTGAATCGTGACCGTTTAATGTGAAAATCAGTTTAGCGTCGTCGTTCTGATCGTATACCGACAAAACCGAAGATGCGGGGAACATTCCTTTTTGACCTTGTTTAACATAGTTTTGAGCATTGTGAATTACGTAGTTGCCCGAATAGTAGTTGGACGCAGTTGCAAAAAGGTACTTCGGCGAAAGTTGTTGGCTCATCGTGTAAACGAAGTCGGCAGCTTTGATAGGCGTGCCGTCATCCCATTTAAGATCGTTGCGAAGCGTCATTGCAAAAGCCTGACCTTTTGTCGCGTCGGCAGCAAGACCATATTTGCCCGCATATTTTTTCGTTACGTCTTCAAGTTTGGTTGCCGCAGAATATTCAACGGTGTATGCGCCGGGAACGATCTTGCCGTTTGCATCGAATTTGTAGTTGAATTCATAGAATGCACTCGTGAAATAAGATTCCATCGAGTTGTTGACGTTGTCGCTTGACAAAATCGTGCACCACTGGCTCGGCATTTGAGAAGTGTACTCACGCATGGTGTACATTTTGGGATCTTCCCAACCTGTACCGGGCTTTGTTACATTTCCGTCGCCGTTGCCCTTATCCTTCTTGCAAGCAGTAAGGACAGAGGCGCAAAGCACTACGACAAGTACCATCGCGATGAGCATAAGTAATTTCTTTTGCTTCATTTTGTTACCTCCTAAAAAATTTAGTCAATTAAAGCACTACTTTGATAAAATAGTTATTGAAATTATACATTACGCTACTTTTAATTAGCGTGCGATTTAGAAATCAAAACAAATATGGATTATTTTTTTGAATTTTATGCACGATTTTGGCATAATAGTATATTTTTATGCATAAAAAACTTTACGGATGTAATAAACGTCCGTATACAATCCGTATACAAAATATAAGTAGTTGTAATTAAACAATGCTTATCTTTAATTAAATGCGCGCAACGCGTGCACGCGCGAATCGCGAATGTATCAAATACACAAAAAAATTTGTTCCGAAACATTTCAACCACTTGTTCAAATGCAGTTGACAAAACGACGTAAAAATAGTATATTTACGTTTGTTATCCGCCTTGGGGGTGTAGCTCAACTGGTAGAGCGCTTGAATGGCATTCAAGAGGTAAGGGGTTCGACCCCCCTCATCTCCACCAAACGTAAAAGTCCGATGAACACTGGGTTACAGGCTCATCGGACTTCTTCTTTTGTCACCCAAAATCACCCTTTGACACAAGCTTTGACACAAATATTATTTATTCCGGAACGACTTTGGATATTATTCTGTTTCTGGCTGTCGATTACGCGGCAAGGACAATCCCTTTCTTTTTGCGGACGGCGCGTGCGATTGCCTTAACCAACTCTACCATCGGAATAATGGAAAATGCGAGCGCGATGGCAATGGCGTATTCCGTCCCATCGAGTTTTGCAAGGTCGAAGGCGTCCGCAAGCGGTCTGACCTCAACGACGAGGGTTGTGAGCAGCAACGAGAGTATGCCCGCTCCCCAGAGCCACCAGTTGCGCTTTTTGATTTTGAAAACCGAGCCGTGCAAAGAGCGCATATTAAACGCATGGAAGATTTCCGCCATCGAAAGCGTCAGAAACGCCATTGACGAGCCGAGCATTTCCGCGCTGTACGCGCCGTTTGCGATTGCTTCCGCGTGGTGCATTTTCGCAAGGGCCTCCGCGCCGATGAAATAGGACGCGATTGTAATCAGGGTGATAAGTATGCCCTGATATCCGATTGCAAAGCCCATACCGTTTGCGAAGACGCCGTCTTTGCTGTTTCTGGGCGGACGGCTCATAACGTCGCTTTCTGCGGATTCCATACCGAGCGAAAGAGCCGGGAAGCAATCCGTAATGAGATTTATCCAAAGCAAATGCGCGGGCTTAAATATGGTGAACCCGGCAAGCGTCGCGATGAAAATGGACAGCACTTCCGAAAGATTGGACGCCAGCAAGAACTGAATGGATTTGCGGATATTGTCATAAATACGTCTTCCCTCGCCCACTGCCGAAACGATTGTCGCGAAGTTGTCGTCGGTGAGTATCATATCCGCGACGTTCTTTGTGACGTCGGTGCCCGTGATGCCCATACCCACACCGATGTCGGCGTTTTTGATTGACGGAGCGTCGTTGACGCCGTCGCCGGTCATTGCGGTTATGTATCCTTTTGCGCGCCAGGCGTTGACGATTCTTGTTTTGTGTTCGGGTTGCACGCGGGCGTAAACCGAATATTTTTCCACGTCGTTTGCGAAATCTTCGTCGCTGATTTTGTCAAGGTCCGCGCCCGTGATTGCCTGCGACGGATCGGTGATAATCCCAAGTTGCATTGCGATGGCAACCGCGGTATCCTTATGGTCGCCCGTGATCATAACGGGACGAATACCCGCTTTTTTACACTCGTCGATTGCAGGCTTGACCTCGGGACGAACGGGATCTATCATACCCACAAGCCCCACGAAACACATATCTTTTTCGTCGTTTTCGGTGGTATATTCGCTTTTTTCAAAATCAAGACGTTTTTGAGCGACTGCAAGCACGCGAAGCGCCCTGTCCGCCATCTCTTTGTTTGCGGCAAGAATTTCATTGCGTTTCCCTTCGTCCATTGCAACCGCTTTTCCGTCTTTGAGATAAAACGAACAGCGTTTGACAATTTCGTCGGGCGCGCCTTTCGTGAATTGCAGAATATTGCCGTTTTCGTCCTTGTGGACGGTGGTCATCATCTTACGCATGGAATCGAACGGTATTTCGCCTATGCGGGGATAAATCTCTTTTTGATTGTTTTTATCGAGTCCGAGCGTCGCCGCGTAATTGACAAGCGCGCACTCGGTAGGTTCTCCGACGGCCTCTCCTTTGTCCTTGTCGAACTCGGCGTCAGAGCAAAGCGACATTGCGTTTGCAAGCAGATTTTCGTCGCTGCCGTAATGGTCGACAACCGTCATTTTATTTTGAGTAAGCGTGCCCGTTTTGTCCGTGCAGATGATTTGCGTGCATCCGAGCGTTTCGACGGCGGTAAGTTTTCTTATTATCGCGTTGCGCTTTGACATGTTTGTTACGCCGATTGAAAGCACGATCGTTACAACCGTCGCAAGACCTTCCGGAATTGCCGCAACGGCAAGCGATACCGCAACCATAAACGTGTCGAGTATCGTCGCGGCAGTGTTCGCTTTAAGCGTTCCTGTGGCGGCGGCGCGAATCATACTGACCGCAAAAATCACCGCGCAAATGCCGATTACGAGATACGTAAGCACCTTGCTGAGTTGCGAAAGCTTTTGTTGAAGGGGCGTTTTGCTTTCCTTTGCCTGAGTGAGCGCGGTCGCGATTTTGCCCATTTCGGTGTCCATACCCGTTGCGACGACAACCGCCTTGCCTCTGCCGTAAACGACGGTGCTGCCCATAAATACCATGTTTTTTCTGTCGCCGAGAGGTACTTCCCCGCTTAGTGCGCTTATGGCGTCCGACGTTTTAAGCACGGGAACGGACTCGCCGGTGAGCGCGGCTTCTTCGGCTTTCATACTCGCGCACTCGATAATTCGCGCGTCCGCCGGAACCGCGTCGCCCGCTTCAAGGACGATAACGTCGCCCACGACCAGATCTTCGCTTTTTACGACGACGAGTTTTCCGTCCCTTATGACCTTTGACGTGGCGGCGGCTATTTTTTGCAACGCATCGATGGCTTTTTCCGCCTTGCTCTCCTGCACGACGCCGAGAACCGCGTTTATGATGACGACAGCCATTATTATGATGACGTCGGACGGAAACTCTTTTTTGCCGCCGGAAGAATTGTTGACCGCAGTCAGAATACCCGAAATTATCGCGGCGACGATGAGTATCAGCGTCATCGGCTCGATAAACTGCTTCAACAAACGCAGAATAATCGGCTCTTTTTTACCCTCTGCAAGTTTGTTTTTGCCGTTTGATTCAAGACGAGATTCCGCCTCTTGCGAAGTTATGCCGTCGGCGCCCGTTTTAACGTCCCGACAAACTTCGTCGATGTTTTCAAGATAGTGTTTCATAAAAACTCCTGTATCTATCGTTAAAAATTTTGTTTGTAACGTTTTGTTCGTAAGGTCGATATCGTTTTGTTCCGGCTTTCGGAAAATAAAAAAAGACCTATCCTTACGGATAAGTCTCATCATTTCAAATAAAACCGGAGTTTGCGCTCGTGTTAGCGGCTTTATTACACCCCGGGTGAAGGGTGCCGATTACTCCCTTATTTGCATGCATTTTATCATAATCGCGCGGTATCGTCAAATATTTTTAATATCGCGTACTCGAAAATCACAAAATTATTTTTACTTCGTTTCCGTGCGCGCAAACTTTGCCGTGAGCGCAAAACACGGGCGTTTTCTCACGTATCCCGCCATGGTAAGTTCGTCCCCGTTTATCGTGTATTCCAAACGAACGTGCGCGCCGTATTTTATCTCGGACTTGAACTCGATTTCAAGCGACTTCATTTCGTGAGTTTCAAGGTATTCCGCGCCAAGCAGGTCTTCGGCTTCGTCAACGTATTTGCTGTTGTTCATATGCCCGTTGATGTCAACCCTGCTGTATGACGCCACGAAATTTTTCTTGCTCTTTTGAGTGCCCGGCGAAACGCCGCACGGAAGAGAAATCCCGATATCTTTTTCAAGGGACGGGATCTCCACGCCGTACTCTTCGGGGAACGCCATATGCCTTGTTTTTTCGTCCATCAGGATCCATACCGCGCTTGCTTTGACAAGCGAATTTCCGCTTTCGTCCAACATCTCGTAATACCGCGGGAAAAGCACGCGCAAGGTTTTGCCCGCAAAGCTTTCAAGGGTAACGGTTTCGTCGTAAGAAGGTAGTCTGTTTATTTCGATTTTCATTCTTGCGACAACCCACAAAACGCCTTTGTCAAGCGTTTTCGCCCTGCCTGCGCCAAGTGCTTCGGTGTGTGCGATGGATATTTCCTGAATGAGCCGTAAAAGCACCGACGGGCGCAATTTCCGAAACATCGTAACGTCGTCGGCAAGCATCTTCTTATGGACCGTATATATTAAATCATTAACTTCATCCATATTTTTGATATGATTAAGCGGCTGTTTTGCGAAATTCCGCAAAATTATTTTTTCGTTGCCATATCGTAAACTGCGTCCACGACTTCGCCGACGCTGCGTAGTTTCATCCACACCTTATCGGGAATTTTAACGTTGTAGTCGCTTTCGAGCGTGCATACGATATATATGTAATTGAGCGATTCGTACCCCTTTGAATTGATGGGGGTTTCGCGCGTGATTTCTTCGTTTTGAAGAGAAGGAACGTATTGTTTCACCAGTTTCGTAAGGTTGTCCTGAATTTCTTGTTTTGTGACTTGCATTTTTATACTCCTTTATGCAGAATACGTCGTTATAAAGCCCAGCGTTTTATTTTGCCCGTCGCCGTCCTTTCAAGGGCGTGCGGCATAATCCTGACGTCCCCGATTTGTCGGTCGAAAGATTTTGTTTTGTTGAATTCGTTTACTTTGTTTTTCACGTCGTCCTTGTCGATATTGCCGTCCTTGTCGCCGACGAACAACGTCACGACGCCGTTTTTTTGGGCGAGTGCGATATCGTCGATATTCAAGGCTTTCTGAAGTTCCGTCTCCCACTCGGCAAGATAAATTTTCGTGCCGTTTTCAAGGACGAGGATATCTTTTTTCCTGCCCGTGATATAAAGGTTGCCGTCTTTGTCGAATTTGCCGAGATCGCCCGTATGGAACACTCCGTTTATCAGCACTTCGTCGGTTGCGGTTTTGTTTTTGTAATACCCTTTCATAATACATTCGGGACATTTTATCAATATTTCGCCGTCGTCCGAAAGCGTGATTTCGTCATCGGGACACGGCGTCATCGCAAACGGATTTTCTCCCGTGCTTATGGCAACGCCGCTTGACGTTTCGGTCAGTCCGTAGCCAAAGCGGATTTCGACACCCTTTGCTTTCACGGCGTCCAGCACCTGCTCGCTTGCGGGGCCCGCGCCGACAAGAACCATACGCAAATTATCGTTAAGCGCATTGAAGTTCAAAAGGAATTTCAACGCGGACGGCACGACGGATATAATCGTCGGATTGAAATATTTCGCGTCGAACGGGAGATAACGAAGCCCCCTTGTCAACGACACGCACGCGCCCTGCGACAACGGCCACAGCATCGAACATACGAACCCGAACACGTGAGTGAGCGGAAGGATGCAAAGCAAATTGTCGTTTTCGTTGCACGGGCATCTTTCCTGTCCGTTCCAGGCGCTGGCGCAAAGGGATTTCGAGGTCAGCACAACCGCTTTTGAAGACTCGGTCGTGCCGGACGTGAAAAACAATATATCGCCTTCGCCGTCCGTCCTGGTCAGCGTATGCGGGCAAAATTTCAAAGCGGTCGCGTACGGCGCGGTCAGGTTGTCGGTGAGAATAGTTTCGACGTCGGTTGCAAGAACGCATTTTTGGAGCGTCGCGGCGTCCGACATCGCGTCAAGAAGCACCGTTTGCTTTCCGGCAATCACGCACGCGAACATATCGACAATCCATTTTTCCGACGGCGCTTCGAGAATACCCACGCAGGTTTCTTTCATACTTTCAAGCGCGCGGACGCGATCTTTGACGTCGGCGTATAACTGCGCGTACGTTTTTTTGACCGTCGTTCCGCCCTCGTCGTACAAGAGCGCAACGTTGTCGGGATAATTCGTCGCGCCGCTGTGCAAAAGTTGAACAAAAGACGTAAATTTCATTTTTTCACCTCTTAAATCAATCTCATTATACCACGCCGAAATTACGTTGTGAATACTTAAACGCAAATTTTTGATTTTTTTCGTCAAAATTTTCACAAAAGTATTTACAATGAAAAAATAGATGATATAATTATTTTGTAATAAAAAAATAATTTGTAGGTCGCAAGACTTACAAAATTCAAGGAGATTATTATGGCAAAGAATGAAAAGATTTGTATCATCGGCGCCGGTCCCGCGGGATTAAGCGCGGCAGTTCATCTTGAAAAGAACGGTTATACCGATTATTCGATTCTTGAAAAAGAAGACCACGTCGGCGGAAAATGCCACTCTCCGTATCATGACGGAAAGCGATTTGAAATGGGCGCGATTATGGGTTGCCCGACGTATTACGCCGTGCATGAGCTTGAATTATTCGGCGGTGTCGATCACAACGGACCGAAACTCGAACGTGCGTATCGCAAAATGAACGGCAAACCGTACGATCCGTTCAATCCGAAGAAAAACCCCCTGCTTATCCCGCATCTTTTGAAGATGAAATCACAGGTCAAAAAACTCGGCACGCTTCTTGCGACCAAGTACAAAGGATATCAATACACCGGTCACAAGGGAATTTCCGAGGGTAAATACGACGGGTACGATCCGGTCACGGGCGAACACGTTGTCGGCGAAAACCCCAACCTCAAAGATTTGTGCATGAATTTCACGGATTTCTGCAAACTCAACAAGGTTGAACTTGCACAGGAAATCTGGATCGGGCCTTACACCGCGTTCGGATACGGCTTCTTTGACGAAATCCCCGCGGCATACGTCATGAAATACCTTGACTTCGCAACCGCAATGTACTTCGTAAACAAAGATTTGTGGACGTGGAAAGACGGCACGCAAAGCATTTACGAGGCAGTCAACGAGAAACTTCAACACCCCGCCCGCCTCAACGTCAATATCACGAAAGTTACGCGTGAAAACGGCAAAGTTCAGGTTTATATCGGCGACGAGATGGAAGAATACGACAAAATCATCGTAACCGCTCCCCTGCAATATCTGCCTTCCTACTTCGACGCGACCGAACAGGAAAAAGCGCTCTTCTCGAAGATCGATTACGAACGCTACGACGTCACCGCAATCACCTGCAAGAAAGGCACTTATTATCCCGATATGTCGGGCTATCTCTTCGACAACATGGTTCCCGAAAGACTCGGTCACCTTATGGTGTTCTATCACAGATGGAAGAACGAACCCAATCAGGTTCTTACAACTTACGTCCTGCGCAACTACAAGGGTAAGGAACTCAAAACCTACGAAGAAGCGAAAAAGATGGCTTGGGACGATATGAAACTTTGCGGCATCGACATCGACAAATGCGTCTATGAGAGAAAGTGGTATTACTTCCCTCACGTGTTTGAGAAAGACTACGCCGACGGCTGGTACGAAAAAGTCGAAAGTATGCAAGGTCAGCTCAATACATATTACGCCGGCGAAATCATGAGTTTCGGCGATATGGAAGAAACGGTGCAATACTCCAAAGACCTTGTCGCAAGATTCTTTTAATACGGTTGTATAATGCAAAGCGCGGACGTTTTGTCCGCGCTTTTATTTTTCGTTTTTTTTGAAGAATTATCGACTTTATCGTTAATTTTTTTTATCTTAAATCCGCAATATCGTAAATAAGCCTTTCGGTTTTGTCCCACCCGAGGCATGCGTCGGTGATGGATTTCCCGTAAATTTTGCCGTCCGACGGTTGCGAGCCGTCCTCGATATACGATTCGATCATCAGCCCTTTCACCATTTTTCCGATACCATTGGAATAACGCGTGCTGTGCAACACTTCTTTTGCGATGCGCGGTTGCTCGTCGAATTTTTTTGCCGAATTCGAGTGGTTGGTATCGACGATGACGGCGGGGTTTTCAAGCCCGCTTTTCGCGTACAGATCGCAAAGTTTGATAAGGTCTTCGTAATGGTAATTCGGGATTGCCTGTCCGTTTTTATCCACCGAACCGCGCAGAATCGCGTGCGCGAGCGTATTTCCCGCGCTGTTCACTTCCCACCCCGAATACACGAACGTATGCGGGTGCTGCGCCGCGCGTATCGAATTCATCATGACTGACAAATCGCCGCTTGTCGGGTTTTTCATGCCGACGGGAATATCGAGCCCGCTTGCCGTGAGCCTGTGGAATTGATTTTCAACCGACCTTGCGCCGACCGCAACGTACGACAACACGTCGGACAGATACAGGTGGTTTTCTGGATAAAGCATTTCGTCCGCGCAGGAAAATCCCGTTTCGTTAAGCGCTTTTATGTGCAATTTTCTTATGGCGATCAGCCCTTTCAGCATATTTTCGTCGGCGTTGGGATCGGGCTGGTGCAACATTCCCTTGTAGCCGTCGCCGGTCGTGCGCGGTTTGTTGGTATAAATGCGCGGCACGATGACGATTTTGTCGGCGACCTTTTCCTGCACGCGCCTGAGCCTTGAAATATAGTCGAGAACGGCGTCCTCTCTGTCGGCGGAACACGGCCCGATTACCAAAAGCAGGCGGTTGTCCTTCCCCGAAAAAATGTTTTTGAGTGTGGCGTCGGTATCTTTTTTGTGTGCCGCAAGCGCGTCGTCAAGCGGATACATCGCCTTGATTTCCTGCAACGTCGGCAGTTTTCTTTTGAATTCGAGATTCATTATTTTGTCTCCTTTGCGTCTTTGTCAAACACTTTGCGGCGCGCCGTGGATTCGCGCAGCGTTTCTCTTATTTTTTCACGATTATCGTTTTTAATATCTTCTTTCAGTTGGTTGAATTTTTCTTCAAACAGTTCCATTTGTTTTAAGAGTTCGTCCTTGTTTGCAAGGAAAAGTTCGCTCCACATTTCGTCGTTGATTTTTGCGATGCGGGTAAGGTCGCGGAAGGAATCGCCCGTGTATTCGGCAAGATGGTGCGACTTTTTGGATACCATCAGCGATACGGCGATGCAATGCGTCAGATGCGACAAAAACCCCACCGTTTCGTCGTGCTCTTCGGGCGAAAGCGACGATATCCTTTCAAAACCGAGCGCGCGGCCGAGGTCTTTCACCGCCTGCACGTTTTCGTCGGTATTCTTTTTCGTGGGCGTCACGATATAGTTTGCGCCGACGAAGATTTTCGGATCGGCGTTTTCGACGCCGCTGACTTCTTTGCCTGCCATCGGATGCGCCCCCACGAATTCCAAGTCGCCACGAAGAATTTTCTGCACGTTTTCGACGACGAACGACTTCACACCGGTAACGTCGGTGATAAGCGCGCCCGACTTTATTGATGATTGATATTCCTTGATCCAGTTTATGAAATCGTGCGGATACAGCGCAAAAACGATAAGGTCAAAGTCTTTTACGAAATCTTTTTTCACGCTCGTCTCGCCAACCTGTATAAGCCCGTTTTTCAACGCGTACTCGACCGAACTTTTCTTTTTGTCGATTGCGCCGACGAAGTATCCTTCGTCCGACAACGCCTTTGCGTAACTGCCGCCGATAAGCCCAAGCCCTACGATCAGGATTTTTGTGTTTTTATCGAATTTCATATACGTTTACTCCTGCTTTTTTTATGACGCGGAAGAAATCGGGATAACTTTTGTTTATTGCCTCCGCCCCGTCGATTTCCGCGCCAAGCACTGCCGCAAGCACTGAAAGCGCCATTACGATGCGGTGGTCGTTGTGACCGCAAAGCGGCACAATCGGCGGTTTAAGTTGAGTTTTTTCAATTTCAACGCTGTTTTCGTACACTTTAACATTTGCGCCGAATTTTTTCAGTTCTTCCGCCATAACGTTTGCGCGGTCGCTTTCTTTCACCCTTAACCGCCTTGTGTTTATGAACTTTCCGCCGTTTTTATATGCGGCGTACGCAAAAAGTATCGGCGCAAGGTCGGGACAGTCTTTAAGGTCGATTTCGGCGTTTTCGCCGTCCAGCATATCAAATGCGGCGATGCAAAATCTGTCGCCTTGCACGCTGTTTTCGTTGAGCCCCGAAACGCTTATTGTCCCCAAAAGGCGGGAAAGCGCAATTAAAAATGCGGCATTTGACCAGTCGCCCTCAACTGTAAATTCGCCGGGCGAAAGCCGTCCTTTTCCGTTTATTTCAAAAAAGTTTTTTTCGGTTTCCGTAATGTCCGCGCCGAAGTCTTTCAAAACTTTTATCGTCATATCGACGTAAGCGCGGCTTTCGGCATTCCCCGTGATTTTAAGCGTGCTTTTGCCGGAGAGCCCCGACAATGCAAACAACATTCCGGTTGTATATTGACTGCTGACCTCGCCGCTTATTTCGTAATTCCCCGCCGTTAGTTTTCCGCTTATTTCGATTGATTTTTCGTCGGATTTTATAGTTACGTCGCTGTTTTCAAAAAGTTTTTCGTATTCCTTTATCCCGCGCGCAAGCAATCTTTCGCTCCCTAAAAACGTGCAGTTTTTCGCGCCTGTCGCAAGCACTACGGGGATAAAAAACCTCAGCGTACTGCCGCTTTCTTTGCAGTCGAAAACCGCGTTTTCGATTTGCTTTTCGTTTGTCGGAATAACGGTCACGGTATTTCCGTCTTTCGTTACGCTTCCGCCAAGTTGTTCGATGCACGAAAGCGTTGCCGAAATATCGTCGCTGTCCGCAATATTTTTTATCACGCACTTTCCGCGCGACAAAACGCTGCCGATAAGATATCGGTGAGCAAAACTTTTTGACGGCGGCGCCGAAATTTCGCCCGACGTTTTTGACGGCAGAATTTTAACCTTCATTATTTATATGATTTTTGAGCGCGTCCATCGCGATAAGGTAACCGTTAAGCCCTTGCCCTTCGACGGTGTCGATTGCGACAGCGCGGACGAAACTTATCTGTCTGTACGTTTCCCTTTCGCTGACGTACGAAATATGCACCTCGACGGTGGGTATCGACACGGCTTTCACGGCGTCGGCAAGCGCAATGCTCGTATGCGTATATCCCGCGGGATTGAACACGATGCCGTCAACGTGCGAAAAGTACGCGCGCTGGATTTCGTCGATGAGCGCGCCTTCGTGGTTCGACTGGAAAAACTCAACCTCCACGCCGATTTCTTCCGCGTGCTCTTTGACCTTTTCGACAAGGGCATCGTACGTTTCTTCTCCGTAAAGTTCAGGCTCTCTTATGCCCAACATATTGATATTCGGTCCGTTCAGAATAAGAAATTTCATAATAAAACTCCTTTTATTTTTTCGACGACGTCGTCGATTTCGCCGTCTGCGGGGATTACCGCGTCCGCGCACGACTTATAAACGTCGTATCTTTTTTCAAAAAGATTTTTGAGTTTTCCATTGTCCTTGGACAATGGTCTGTCCGAAGTTGCGACAAGGTTTTCAAGGCTTCTGTCCAGAAACAGAATTACGCCGTTTCGTCTGAGCGCGCGTACGTTGTTTTCGTCCAGCACCGCGCCGCCGCCCGTTGCGATGACAAGTCCGTTCTCTTTTGACAATTCCTCGATTGCAAGCCGTTCTTCCTTCCGAAATTCTCCTTCGCCGTACTTTTCAAAAATATCGCTTATGGATTCCTTCTTTTTTTCAACCACGACGTCGTCGGTGTCAATAAACTTTTTGCCAAAAACTTTTGCAATTTCTTTCCCGACGGTCGTTTTCCCGGAAGACGGCATACCGCAAAGCACGATATTGCGCTTTTCTTTCAGAATACGGGCGTACGTTTTGTCGATGACGCTCTCGTCCGCGGTTTTATCCAAAAACAACGCCGACGCATAAACAGCCTGCGCCACAAGCATATACAGTCCGCCTCGCCCTTTCGCGCCGATACTTTCGGCGTCAAGCACGAAATTTGTGCGAAGGGGGTTGTAAACCGCGTCGATAACGCCCTGCAAATTTTTGAATTTTTTAACGTCGACGGGCGTTTTGTCGGCATTTGGAAACATTCCGACAGGCGTCGTATTTATGATGACGTCCGCGCCCGAATACTTTTCGTACGCTTCGTCGTATGTCACCGTGTCCGAAGACTTTTTTCTTGACACTTTCACGATTTCCGTCGCCCCAAGGCTTTTTGAAACCTCAACGGCGGTTTTCGACGTGCCGCCCGTGCCGAGTATCAGAACGGTTTTGTTTTCAAGGTCAAGCCCCGCGCTTTTGATGAGCGCGCGCATGCCGAAAAAGTCGGTGTTGAATCCGAAAAGTTTCCCTTCCTTTTTGACAATCGTGTTCACCGCGCCGATTTTTTTCGCCTCGTCGGATATTTCGTCCAGAAACGGAATCACCGCTTGCTTGTAAGGAATCGTAACGTTTATGCCCGAAAAATCGCGTTCTTGAAAAAAGCGCGGCAACTCGTCCTCGTCGATTTCAAAAAGACGATAATCATAGTCCGCAATGAGTGCGTGTATTTCGCGCGAGAAACTGTGTCCGAGCGGTTTTCCGATGAGCCCGTATTTCATTTTCCGATACCTTTTGTCATGACGTCCGCGCCGTATTTTTGTTGCAGAAGATCGGCGACGGCAAGCGCGGCGACCGCGTCGATAACGGGACAAATCCTTCTTATTATCGCGGGATCGTGTCTGCCGCGAATATTGATTTCAGTCTCTTCGTTTTTCAAAAAATTAATCGTTTTCTGCGTTTTGTAAATGGACGGCGTGGGCTTTACGGCGCACTTGAAAATCACGGGCATGCCGTTGGTGATGCCGCCGTTTACGCCGCCGTTGTTATTCGTAAGCGTTACGACTTTTCCGTTTTCCAAAGCGAACGCGTCGTTTGCGGCGCTTCCTCTCATTTTTGTCATTGAAAAGCCGTTGCCGAATTCCACGCCCTTAATGCCGCCGATTGAAAACAGCGCGTGCGAGAGTATGCTTTCAACGCTGTCGAACCACGGCTCGCCGACGCCTTCGGGCAGTCCGATTATTGCGGTTTCGGTGACGCCGCCGACGCTGTCGCCGTCGGCTTTCGCTTTTTCGATTTCTTCCTGCATCTTTTTCCCTTGTGCCTTGTCGATAACGGGGAATGTTGCGGATTTAACGGTTAATATCTCGTTTTTGATGTCGTTAAACGGCTTATCCTGCACGTTCGCACATTCAATGACGTGCGTCGCAATGTTAATTCCGATGCTTTCCAGCGCGCTTTTTACAATCGAAGCGGCAGCAACTATCCCTGCCGTTACGCGCCCCGAGAAGTGTCCGCCGCCACGGTAATCTTCATATCCGTGATATTTGCAAAACGCCGTGTAATCGGCGTGCGACGGCCGCGCGATACCGTAATCGTAGTCGCCGCTTTTCGTATTTTCGTTTGGGACAATCACGCAAATCGGAGCGCCCGTCGTCCTGCCGTCCTTCACGCCGCTCATTATTTTGAAATTGTCGTTTTCGCGGCGCGCGGTGTCCGTGCTTGTCGCTGGAGCGCGCCTTTTAAGGTCTTCCCTTATCAGATTTTCGTCAACGACGATTCCCGCCGCGAGTCCATCGATAACCGCGCCGACGCATTCGCCGTGACTTTCGCCGAATACGGTAAACGAAATGCTGTTTCCGAACGTGTTTTTCATTTCTTTTTCTCCGATATTAAAAGTATTTCTTCCGCGGTGCGGTCGATGAATTTGAAACTTCCGATTTCGTCGACGTACACCGTCGAAATTTTTCCGCCGCTCGCTTTTTTGTCGTGTGTAATGTACGGCAGAAGCTGCGCCGCCGTTTTTTCGGTTTTTATAGGAAGACCGAACTTTGTCATAAGGTTTTCAAGGCGCGTTTTTACACCGTCGGAGCATGCGTACTGCATACCGGTCGCAACGCATTCGCCGTGCAAAAGCCTTCCCTTCTCCGCGCTTTCGATTGCGTGTCCGACGGTATGACCGAAGTTCAGAACCTTTCTTAATCCCTCTTCTTTTTCGTCCTTTTCCACGACGGATTTTTTGATGAGTATCGACCTTTCGATGATTTCTTTCTCGTCGCGTTTCACGTCGGCGTTTTCGATAAATTCAAAAAGCGATGCGTCCGACGTCGCAGCCATTTTTATCGACTCCGCAAGCCCTGCGTAAAATTGTCTGTCGTCAAGCGTGCTTAAAACGCGAGGGTCGACCACGACCGCTTTCGGCTGATAAAATGAGCCGACAACGTTTTTCACGCCCATAAAATCTATTGCGGTTTTCCCGCCGATTGACGAGTCCACCATCGACAAAAGGGTTGTCGGCACGTTGTAAAAATCGACGCCGCGCATATAACACGACGCGGCGAATCCGCCGATATCCCCGACAACGCCGCCGCCGACAGCCACAACGCAATCTTTCCTTGAAAACGAGTTTTCAAGCATAACGGAAAGGATATGTTTGAAGTTGTCGAAGTTTTTGCTTTCTTCGCCGTGTTTAAGAGTCACGACAACGGGGGTTTCGCATTTTCTCGCGACTTTTTCGGCGTACTTTTCAGGCACTCCGTCGTCGGTCAGAACCAGAACCTTTCTGTTAAGGTTAAAGTATTTTTCCGCGTCGTCAAGCGCGCCGTTTTCGACGATTACGTCGTATTTTTCGTCAAGATTTACGGGTATAATCATTTTTCGTATTCCTCGTCCGAGAAGTAGCTGCCGACAAGTTTCAGCTTGGCGCAAAGCGCGGACAACTCTTGCATAAGTTCTTTTCCGTTTTGCGTATTGACGTTTCCTTCCGCCTCGATGTAAAAATAGTAATTCCATTTCAGGTTTTTCATCGGACGGGAACGAAGCGCGCGCATATTGAAGTTGTGTGCGCCGATTATGTTCAACGCGCTTGCGAGAGCGCCCGATTCGTTCTGCACCGTGAACACCAGAATAAAGTTTTCGTTTTCTCTTTTCGTAAGGCAAAACGGCGTATTTTCAACCCTTGAAAACGCGGCGAATCTCGTCGTGTTGGTTTTCACGTCGTTGACGCTTTTTTCAATGATATCGAGCCCGAAAACGTTTGCGGTTTCGTCGGAGGCAATCGCGGCAATCGTTTTGTCGCCGCTGTCTTTGACGAACTTTGCGGCAAGCGCGGTGTTGGAATACGCTTTGACTTCAAAATTGTTTTTCTTTATGAAATCCGCGCACTGCATAAGTGCCTGCGGGTGGCTCACGACGGTTTTTATCGTGTCGACGCTTGCGCCGGGCAACGCCAGAAGATTGTGCGTGATCGGCACTTCGATAACCTGATTTATATGCAGATCGCCCGAAAACGTCAAATCCATAACCTCGCCGACTTCCCCGGCATAACTGTTTTCAAGCGGAAGCACGGCGCAGTCGTAGTCGCCCTTTTCGACGCCCTCGTACGCCTCCGAAAAAGTCGCGCAGGGTTTGTACGTCGCGGTCGGGAACATTTTCTTCGCGGCGATGTGCGCAAACGCCCCCTCAACGCCGCAGTACGCGACGGTCATATTCCGAAGCAGCGATTCCTGATACTTACAGGACACGTCGATCGTGTTTCTGATGAAGTCGACGTAATACGGTTTCAGGCTTTCGTCCGTGACGAATTTTGAATTGCGTTTTGCGACTTCCGCCTCGCGGGAAAGGTCGCGGACGGACAGACCGTTGTCCTTTTTATAAACTGCAACGTCTTTCACGGCTTCCATTCTTTTCTGGAACAGCTGCGCCATTTGTTTGTCGATTTCGTTGATTTCGTTCCTTGCGTCCAAAATATCTTTCATATAAACCTCTGTCTTTTCCATTATAATCAATTTTGATTATAAAACCATCGTTTTTTCACATATTTCGCGCGTTTTCCCGCGTGGGCTTTTATTTCTTTTTCGGTCGAACCCTTTTTCAGTTTATACGGCGTATATGCCACGTTGAATATTACCGGCGTTCCGGACAAAATTCTCCTCCTTTTCCCGTGTATTTTTGCTCTCGTAAACGAAAGGCGGCTGTGCCGCTTTCCGTAACACAAAATGCGGCGAAGACTGCATTTTCTTAACCTGCTTCGGTTTTACCGTATTTTGCTCCTTTTTTGCTTTGCGGTTTGCTTCGTTCTTTTTATCACCATGCATTGTTCATTATCTCCTCTTTATGCATCAGAATCCGATACAGGCTGTCGCAATCTTTATAGTTGCTTTTCTCCAGCCCGCAATCCAGTTTCATCCAGTTTACTCCGTCCAGCAAATGCATCCTCGAAGCGTATAAATCATTTTTTATCTTCGGATTTTCCGCCATAAAATCATCGAACGAAACATATTGATTTTTCTTTTCGGTTGCCTTTGAAATTTCTTTATCCGATACCTTTACGCGCGTTGTCGCGCCGCCTTTACTTCCCGAAGATTTTCTTTTCCGGGATAATTCCAGTTTCTTTTTCGCAAACGAAAAATACATATCTACGGGCGGTTTCAACTTCCGTTCCGCCCCGAAAAACATATACTCACAGATTGCCTTTATATACTGCCCGCTTTCCGCTTCGGTCATCAGTTTCAGCGCCTTGTCGTAAGTATCCGTAAACGTAAAATGCGGCATCTTTTCATTGAGATTTTTAGGCTTTCGTCCGCGTTCTTCTATCCGTTTAACCTCTTCGAGAACGTCCTTGATGTTGCTCCAGAAAAAGTTTTCCCTGTCGTCCTGCGGTTCCGGGATAGTCTCGTTTGAAAACATAAATTTGCAGATGTTTTTCGCCATTCTTCCCGCCGCCTCGTCGGGAAGTCCTTTCAACGCCTCGTAATACAAATCGTAAAACGTAAATTGTTTTAATCTTTTTTCTTCCATTTATCCTCCTGTTTTTTCAATTTTTATGTTATTTTCTCGCCCGTTCACGGCGGACGTTTCAACTAACCCTCTCACTTAACCAAGGACACGAAATCTCAAAAGTTCGGGGTCTTAAATAAAAATTTTTTATTCTTTAAGGAATTTTCTTAATGTCGCATTAATTAGATCCATTGCCTCAACCATAGAAAATTTTGCAATTCCTTATTCCTTTCGAAACTCTTCCTGCGTTTTCTCTTCAAAAAAAATCAATCTTACAAATTAGTCAGTTTTGAAATAGTCTCATAGTATGCCGTTTTGTTAGAGTGTTCCGCAAAAGTTTTTTAACCCCCTCACTATAATTGGAAAGTTACGAGCCGTTTGTTGGGGTATTTCACGAAAATTTTACAAAAAAATTGCCGAGAATTTTTCCCGACAACCGCATATAAAAAGGAAGTCCGATATAACTCAAACTTCCTTTTCTATTTTTATTACATTATCTCTTAAAATTAAAGGGTATAACTTACTCTTCCACAAAACCCATAACTATGTCTATTGGAATACAATACGCTATTCCATAGACAATGTTCCCTAAGCGATCCTTGGTTCGGAATGTTGTAATACCAACTAAACGTCCACGAGAATCTAACAACGCACCTCCACTATTTCCGTCGGCAATCGTCAGATCACACTGTATCACTGTTCGAACAGCTCCTGAATACTCAATATTTAAGAGTGGTATTCCTACAATTCCTTGAGAAATGGATAGCCCATAATTAACTGTATTCCCTATTGCATACACTTTATCTCCGCTTTTTAAGTTTGATGATTTACCCTTTTTGATAACATTAAATTTACAACTAGAAGATTCACAAATTCGCAATACCGCTATATCTATTTCGACATCATATTTAACCAATTCTATGGGATAATAATCTTCTTCATCTGAAAAGCGTATTGAATAGTTTTCAAATTGATATACAGTTCCTAACCTTGTATAAGTTACAACGTGTGCATTAGTTATGAGAGTTCCATTTTTATCAATAAATTCAGCCGTTCCAAAACTTTCTCCAACATTATCAGAAGAAGCTCTTAATTCAACAATACTCTTTAAACAATCTTGATAAATTTCACTTGCTGCCGGTAATGGAATAAAAATTGCACACAGTATAACGGCGATTAAAATCGCCGTTATACCAAGCATAAGAATTATCGTAATTGATTTCTTTTTATTCATATAAAATTATGATGACTCCATCATTTCGAAAAACTATTTATATATTTCGTAAATAGTCCCCCATTCAAAGCACCTAAACTCATTAAGATCAGAAAACTTGAGTCTTGCTTTTCCTTTATTGGGAAATTCCTTATCTTCAACAGAAGCAAAGAAAAGTTTAACAATGTGATTTTCGTTGAGCAAATAACTTACAATTTTTCTGATTGTTTCAAATATTGAGTTCAATCCGCTGTAATTATCCACTTCTGGATTCTTAAATTCGTTTAATGGTTTCAAAAATGGCGTCCACATACTATCAAAATAATAGTTCGCTCCATCAACATTTTTTACTTTGCCAATATAACGAAAATTTACATCCCTTACATTATTTTCTTTAAAACATTCCTTTATCTTAAGATGTTGTTGCTTTGATAACCGACAGTTAGTGTTTAAAAATAATTCAGTACTCATTTTAACCCCATTAATTTAATGTTTTTTGAGTTATCCTGATGAACTTCATTTGCCGTCGTTAAAAACCATTCATAGTATAGCGGTAATCAAAATCACCGCTATACTATCAACAATTATTTTTTTGCTCATCCTCTTTTTTATTTTAAGGGAAAGATATCACTAGCTATATCGTCTAAAAAACTCTAACACATAATCAATTTTTGGCAAAATTCTTTCGCCGGACAAAATTTTAATAGAGTTAATATGAACCCCATCAAAAGAACCAATCGCTATAATTATATTTTCGTTAATTACACAATTGATTTCTTCATTACCACATAACAACCAACTATCACCTTTCTCATCTTTTCTAAACGTTGTTACAGATTGAATAGCTTTTTCCTCATTAATTTCAATTTCAGGATATCGCTCTCGTAGAAAACGATTTCCAATAACATCTATAACGAAGACTAAAGTTTTCTCCTGTTGTAGATTTTTTTTGTTATCATCTTTAATAACATACGAATAAAAAATCCCACATGGTTCAGAAAGGGCATCAATGTCTGAGTCTTTTGAAATTGTGAATCTACTGAATGCATCACACTTTATTACTGAAGTGTTTACATAATTATAATAATAACGAATATCAATCGGATATGCGGCATACTGCGATTGAAAATAATGAAATACATCTTGCACACTGTATGTTTTGCAATTTCCCAAAACCATTCTTATATTGTCAGCAATTTCATTATAAATTTTTTCGTCAAAATAATAATCTAAATCACATTCTTTTTTTAGATAGTCAGAATCTCGATGATTATGTGCTTTATTGAATGATCCAAAAAAATATTTATACACTCCATCTCTCCTATGCAAACCAGAACGAATGCAAAGTTTTTCCAGCCACCTTATATCGAGGATTGTTCGACGGTCCTCTGTTTGCATTGTAATTCGGATCTTTAATATCTGCAGCTTGGAAATGAGGAACACCAACCCCTATATCAGCAAAAATGGGATAAGATGCAGGAACTGCTCCTTCTAACACTCTTCTAGCATCATACATTTCATCAGTTAATGAACTCATTCCCGTTGTAGACATAACGGTTACCATTTGACTATATGTGAGAGGATTTTCGATGTCTATTCTGTATGGACAATTCGAATTTGCTTCGCATTTAAAATAAATGTCCGGATTGGACTTTTTTCGATTTGCTTTAATTAGATCTTTTATCGCCGATTTAGTTTCATCACTCCAAGAGGCATAAACAATATTATTTGTTACAGTGACTTCAATACCAGGATAATAGCGTTCCCACATTTCAGCAGTAACAGTAACGCCAGCCGCAATAGCTGCAGTTACTGTAGCATACGCGGCAATAGTCGCCGCCACACCTGCAGTAGTAGCAACACCAACGCCAGCAGCAACAACAGCAGCGCGCGGCAAAACAGCAGCAGCGCCAACAGCCTC
>OGLM01000377.1_pt1 | contig 55117 bp, 36 predicted proteins | sample 1572531 | NCBI WGS metagenome assembly OGLM01 (sample SAMEA2581909, study PRJEB24529) | metagenome | biome: Human gut stool | place: China | collected 2011
ACTTGCATGTGTTAAGCCTGTAGCTAGCGTTCATCCTGAGCCAGGATCAAACTCTACACTGTAAGAATTTCTTTTTTTAAACTTGTACCTTCAAAGGCGGCAACATATATTATAATGTGCACGCCGTTGCTGCTCTCCTCGTCTGTGTCAATCTTTCAAAGAACTTTTGCTTTGCTCAGGGGCAACCCCTGAAAAGCGGATGCAAAAGTACTGCCTTTTATCCAACCAACCAAACATTAACGGGAAAAAGTTTAAAAAATGCCCTGTTTTTAACAGTCATTCACAATTAAAGACACCCTGGCATGATATTACACATTATTATATACAGAAAGCAAAGACTGATAAATAATAAAACGGCCATACGGATGTACGGATAAAAAAAACAAATATCAGAACAAGCAACTGGCATTATATTATCGATTATGCTACCGGCACAGTTACTGCCCGAACAAATACAGAATAACATTCTTATAATGCAACAACAACGAAACAACAGACCAGATACATAAAAGAAGCATTAACGCTGCTCGCAACGTTTTGACAGTCAGCAAGAAACTTGGAATAATGAGGTGTCGAAGCAGGATTATTGTAATCGCCTGTAACATAAGCAGTTGCAAAAGGCCGCCTTTTAGAGTGCAAAAGGTGGCCTTTTAGGCGATAAAAGGTAACCTTTTGCAATTCAATCTGCCACCTCTTAAGTCTGATGTAAATAACGTCCAAGGAACTGGCACACATTAAAACAAATTGCAACAGTCTTAAAACAAAGATTGTGGAGTGTTACATTTCAACAACATGAAAAAAATGTCCGGCTGCATGCGGTGGACATACTGTCGGACATTTACTCGTATTATTAATGATTAGCGTTGCAGCTAAACATAGGGATGGCAAAGGCCATATTATTCAAACACTTCCTCGATTCCGCCAGGCGTGTAATCATCAAACTCGGAAGAGCATGGATTAAATTCTTCAGGAATATCAAACTTCTCATTAGGATCATACCCCAACGAACGGTCTGCGAATACTCTCTTCATGAAATACGCCCACACCGGAAGAGCCATGTTGGCACCCTGGCCCATACGTGTAGAGTCGAAATGAATGTCGCGGTCCTCACCGCCGACCCAGCAACCGCTGACCAATGACGGGGTGAAGCCCATGAACCAGGCATCGGCATTACGGTTGGTCGTACCCGTCTTTCCGCCCATGTCGCACTCAATGTTGTACTTGTATCTCATACGGCTACCCGTACCACCGTTCATCACAGCCCTCAACATCTCAATCATCTTATAAGCACTCTCCTCGCTGATTACCTCGTTCATCCTAGGCTGGAATGTAGCAACGACGTTGCCTTCATTATCCTCTATCTTCGAAACAAACATCGGATAACAATGTATGCCGTGGTTTGCAAATGTCGTATATGCACTCACCATCTCGCAAACAGAAACTTCGTTAGGACCGAGACACAGTACCATGGACGGATAAGCTCCATAAGTGTTTATGCCGAAATCGTTCAATATACGCAGGAAGTCCTGTGGATTAAGACGACTCATAAGGTAAGCGGAAATCCAGTTGTTTGATTGTGCCAAGCCCCATTTTAGGGTAACCATCTGTCCGTATCTTGCCTTGCTGCCGTTGCGCGGAGTCCAGTTGCCGTATGAGCGTTGCACGTTGGGTGCCACGTCGCAAGGCGACATGCCGTTAGACATGCAGAGGGCGTAAAGGAACGGTTTGATGGTGGAACCAACCTGGCGGCGCCCTTGGGTGGCCATGTCGTATGTGAAATGAGTGAAGTCGACACCACCCACATACGCTTTTACAGCTCCGTTGCGCGGATCCATGCTGACAAAGCCCGAACGGAGGAAAGACTTGATATAACGAATCGAGTCCAAGGGCGTCATCACCGTATCGACCGCGCCGTGGTAAGTAAACACTGACATTTCGACAGGTGTACGGAACGCCTTCTGTATCTCGTCGTCCGTGGCTCCTAGCTCTTTCATTGCCCTGTACCTTTCACTTTGGCGTATCGACCTGTCAAGTATCCCTTTCACCTCAGATGCGGTCAAGGCGTTGGTGAAAGGAGCGTTAGGTTTCGTCCTGTTCTCCTTCGAGAAAGCCGGCTGCAGGTAATGGCCGACATGCTGCAACACGGCCTCCTCGGCATAGCGCTGCATACGTGAATCAATTGTCGTGAAAATCTTCAATCCGTCGGTATAGACATTATAATGCTCGCCGTTCTTCTTATAGTTCTTATTACCCCAGCCATACAGCGGATCGTTTTCCCAAGCCGTTGAATCGATGGAATACTGCACGCGGTTCCAAGACGGATAATCCTTCAAGTCAGGCTTCTTGGCCATGATGTACTGGCGTAAGAATTCCCTGAAATAAGTAGCAATACCGTCTTTATGGTCAATGCGGTGGAAATTCAAATCCAAAGGCTCGCTTTCAGCCTTTGCATATTCATCGTCCGAGATATAACCAACCTTATGCATCTGCCCAAGAACGACATTGCGGCGCTCGGTACACCTCTCGGGATATCGTACAGGGTTAAAATAAGAAGGATTCTTGCAAAGGCCGATAAGCGTAGCTGCCTCGGTCAGCGAAAGATTCTTAGGCTCTTTCCTGAAATAAACATCCGAAGCGGTCTTTATACCGACTGCATTATGGAGGAAGTCAAAATAATTAAGGTACATGGTAATTATTTCCTCCTTAGTATAAAAGCGCTCAAGCTTAATTGCGATGACCCACTCGATAGGCTTCTGCATCATTCGCTCCAACGTACTTTTGGCCGTAGATGAATACAACTGCTTAGCCAACTGCTGGGTTATAGTCGAACCGCCTCCGGCGCTCTTCTGCCCCAACAAGCCACGCTTGATCACCGCACGCGTTAATGCTATGAAATCGATGCCCGAGTGTTCGTAGAACCTCTCGTCCTCAGTAGCGATAAGAGCCTGAACCAGGTATGGTGACAAGCTGGAATAGTCAACATGGACACGGTTCTCCCTGTTCATGTTGTAAGTACCGAGAATTTTTCCATCGACAGAGTAAACCTGTGAGGCATACCTGCTTATAGGATTCTGCAAGTCGGCAATATCAGGCATGTACCCAATCCAACCAAACCAAATAGAAGTAAACGCGACTGCCACAAAGACAAATGAAGCGAAAAGCAGCCCCCACAATATGCGTACAAATGTTTTTCTCATCCTAATTAAATAGATACGAACTAATTAGGTGCAAAAATACTACTTTTCTTCTGATTTATCCATCATAAATTAAAAATAATGCGTAACTTAGCAGTCGAATTTGAAATCACATCACTAATGGGAAAACATAATTTTGTAACCATTGCCGATTTATCAAAAGAAAAAATACTCTATATGATAAAGTCGGCACAAGAGTTTGAAAAACATCCTAACAGGGAAATCCTAAAAGGGAAAATCGTCGCCACATTATTCTTCGAGCCTTCAACACGCACAAGGCTCAGCTTCGAAACAGCCGCCAACCGGCTGGGTGCGCGCGTAATCGGCTTCAGCGACGCTAAGGTGACGAGCACGACCAAAGGTGAAACATTAAAAGACACGATACTTATGGTGTCAAACTATGCCGACGTAATCGTGATGCGCCATTACATAGAAGGTGCTGCACAATACGCCAGCGAAATAGCCCCGGTGCCTATTATCAACGCCGGCGACGGAGCACACCAGCATCCGTCACAATGCATGCTCGACCTATACTCCATATACAAGACACAAGGCACACTCGACAACCTTGAAATATGTCTCGTAGGAGACCTGAAATACGGACGCACCGTGCATTCGCTCATAATGGCTATGAGACACTTCAACCCGACATTCCATTTCATCGCACCCAAAGAACTGTCAATGCCGGATGAATACAAGTTGTACTGCCGCGAGAACGGGATAAAATACATCGAACATACCGAGTTCAACGAGGAAATAATCAGCAAGGCCGACATCCTTTATATGACAAGGGTGCAAAAAGAAAGATTCTCGGACCTGATGGAATATGAAAAGGTAAAAAACGTGTACATCCTGAAAAACGACATGCTCAGGAATGCACGCGAGAACATGAAGATACTGCATCCGCTGCCAAGAGTAAACGAAATAGAATACGAAGTGGATACAAACCCACACGCATATTACATACAGCAAGCCCAAAACGGACTTTATGCACGCGAAGCAATAATATGCGATGTTCTTGACATTACTCTCGACGAAATCAAAAACGACAAAACAATAATATAAAAACACCTGATGATGAGCAAGAAAGAAAGATTAGTGGCAGCCATCGAAAACGGGACAGTAATCGACCACATACCGTCTGAAAAGACATACGAAGTAGCCAACATCCTGGATCTGCAAAACCTGGACACAATCGTGACAATAGGCTACAACTACCTGTCAAAGAAAATAGGACGCAAAGGCATCATTAAAATTGAAAACAAGTTTTTTACGGACGAGGAGATATCAAGGTTGTCGGTAGTTGCGCCCAATGTCGTGCTCAACATTATAAGGAACTACGAGGTTGTGGAAAAGAAAACCGTGGAGACCCCGGACGAGCTCAGAGGCATCGTTAAATGCAACAACCCCAAGTGTATAACAAACAACGAGCCGATGACAACAATATTCAACGTAATAAGCAAGGATAAAGGAATAATAAGATGCAGATATTGCGATAAAGAGCAAGACATACGCAATGTAGAACTTATATAATTGCTGCAATATTTACCCAATAAATCCGTTGAATAAAAAACTTCACAATACAACTCATTACATTTACTTAAAATAAAAACACTATGAAAAAGGACCAAATGATTTTCGACCTCATCGAAAGAGAACATCAACGACAGTTAAAAGGTATGGAGCTTATTGCTTCAGAGAACTTCGTAAGCGACGAAGTAATGCAGGCAATGGGTTCATGTCTTACTAACAAATACGCAGAAGGACTGCCCGGAAAAAGATATTACGGCGGTTGCGGCGTTGTTGACGAGGTTGAAACATTAGCCATTGAACGTGTTAAGAAACTGTTTGGAGCCGAGTTCGCAAATGTTCAGCCGCACTCTGGAGCGCAGGCTAACGCTGCGGTATTGCTCACCGTGCTTAACCCGGGCGACACATTCCTCGGACTTAACCTTGCACACGGCGGCCACTTGTCACACGGTTCGAATGTAAATACATCCGGAATCCTTTACCGTGCAGTTGGCTATAATCTCAATAAAGAGACTGGACGCGTTGACTATGACGAAATGGAACAGCTCGCTTTGGAGCACAAACCCAAGCTGATAATCGGCGGTGGCTCGGCTTACAGCAGGGAATGGGACTACAAGCGCATGCGTGAAATAGCAGACAAGGTTGGTGCAATATTGATGGTTGACATGGCACACCCGGCAGGACTAATAGCAGCCGGACTGCTTGACAACCCGTTGAAATATGCACACATCGTGACATCCACCACCCACAAGACGCTTCGCGGACCGCGCGGAGGCATCATACTTATGGGCAAAGACTTCGAGAATCCTTGGGGCAAGACAACTCCGAAGGGACAAATCAAGATGATGAGCCAGTTGCTTAACAGCGCCGTATTCCCCGGAACACAGGGCGGACCGCTTGAGCACGTCATTGCAGCCAAGGCAGTTGCATTCAACGAGGCACTGCAGCCCGAATTCAAGGAGTGGGCAGCACAAGTCAAGAAGAACGCAGCCGTACTTGCCGACGAACTGATTAAACGCGGCTTCGACATCGTGAGCGGTGGTACAGACAACCACTCGATGCTCGTAGACCTGCGTCCCAAGTATCCCGAACTGACAGGAAAAGTTGCCGAGAACGCACTTGTTTCAGCTGACATAACAGTAAACAAGAACATGGTTCCGTACGATACGCGCAGCGCATTCCAGACTTCAGGCATACGCTTGGGAACTCCGGCAATAACCACACGTGGCGCAAAGGAAGACATGATGGTACTTATCGCCGACCTTATCGAAGAAGTACTCAACAGTCCTGAGGACGAGAAAGTCATCGCCAAGGTACGCGAGAAGGTTAACCAGACAATGTCAAAGTATCCTCTTTTCGCTTATTGATAATTGAATAGCATACAATAAAAAAGGTAGTGCCCGCAACTTTTTGGGCACTACCTTTTCTATTTTGTCCAAACAATCCTTATTCCTCTATCAGCTTATTCTCCTTTTCAAGCGCATTCCATATCGAATAACGCGCCTCTGCGTTCATCGCCTCCACACGTTCGAAAAGCTCCTTCATGTCAGAGCGGTGCGAATCTGTCTCGTAAGGACAGAGCTTCACCTGCTTCCTAAAATCCTTCAACCGCGCGTAAGCAAGCAGGTCTGTTTCATTTTCGAGACAAAGCGGACGAATAATTGTCAACGGCATCTTCCTCATCTTCAGGCGCACGGGCATTGTAGAGAAACCTCCCTGGAAAAAGACATTCATCATCGCAGTATGGATTATGTCGTCCATGTGGTGGCCTAAGGCAATCTTGTTGCAGCCAAGTTCCTGCGCCTTGACGAACAGTTGCTTGCGCCTGTTCCACGAACACAGGAAGCACGGCGACTTGCGATTGTCTGTCGTAGAGTCAAAACCGGTGGTAACCGAATGGAACCTGACACCCCTACTCTCGGAGAAGTCACGCAAATAAGACAGGTCGGACTCGTACTTTATGTTCGACATCCTGATGTGAAGGGCCTCAACCGTAAACTCCGGCTTGCGTATCTTCATCCTTGATGCAAGCAGGTCAAGAAGGCACAAAGAGTCCTTACCGCCAGACAAACCGACTAGTATGCGGTCGCCATCCTCAATCAGGCCATAATCATAAACCGCCTTCTGAAACCGGCTTGCTATTCTCTTTTCGAGCTTCTGTTCTTCAGTGAGCAGGGGCATGGCTTACTTCATGAATACCAGATAAACGGCACAAATGATCAGCAGGAACGCGAGAATATGGTTCCAATGCAAGCTTTGTCCCTGGAAAAGGATATTTATTATGACCGCGAACACGCCGAGGCTGATACATTCCTGTATGACCTTCAACTGTATAAGCGAAAAAGGACCGCCGTTGCCAACGAAACCGATGCGGTTTGCCGGCACCTGGCAGCAATACTCAAACAGGGCGATGCCCCACGAAAAAGCAATAACGCCTATTATAGGCCACTTTGCCGCCACTCCCGTGGCTTGCAGTTTCAAGTGCCCGTACCATGCAAGTGTCATGAAGACATTACTCAGTATGAGCAAAATAATTGTGTATAATCCGTTCATCTTATTTTTGTTATAACATCTGTTGGAAACAAACGGACAGCCAAGCCACAGTGATTCCATCACACACGGCTTGGCTGCCTGCACTCCAACTTATTTCCTTAACTGTTTGTCCATATTGGCTGCGGCACGACGTCCGTCACCCATGGCCAGAATAACAGTAGCTCCACCGCGTACGATGTCGCCACCAGCAAATATCTCGGGGCGAGAGCTTTGCATCTCCTCGTTCACAACGATAGTGTTCTTGCGCCCGAGTTCAAGGTCCTTTATAGACTTTGGCACAAGTGGGTTAGGAGACACGCCGATAGCCACGATCACCTGGTCGGTGTCTATCGTTACAGTCTTTCCCTCAACGGGGACAGGACTCCTGCGGCCTGAAGCGTCAGGCTCGCCGAGCGTCATAACCTGCAATACAGCCTGCTTTACGGCTCCATTCTCGTCTGCCACATATTCAATAGGATTGTGCAGGCACATGAAGTTGATTCCTTCCTCCTTGGCATGCTTAACCTCTTCGGCACGTGCCGGCATCTCCGTTTCCGAACGGCGGTAAACTATAGTAACATCGGCGCCGAGACGCTTTGCCGTACGGCATGAGTCCATAGCCGTGTTGCCGCCACCTACCACAAGCACCTTCTTGCCAATGTTCAGCGGCGTGTCGGTCGTAGGATTGGCAGCGTCCATAAGGTTTACACGGGTAAGATACTCGTTTGACGACATGACGTTAATCAAGTTCTCGCCGGGAATGTTCATGAAATTAGGCAGACCTGCGCCCGAACCGACAAAGATTCCCTTGAATCCGCTCTGCTCAAGCTGGTCTATCGTTATTGTCTTGCCTATTATGCAGTCGGTCTGGAAGTGTACACCCATCTTCCTAAGGTTGTCTATTTCAACGTCGACGATGCTGTTAGGCAGACGGAACTCAGGTATTCCGTATTTCAACACGCCGCCAATCTCGTGCAAGGCTTCGAACACATAAACGTCGTAACCGCGCTTTGCCATGTCTCCGGCAAAGCTCAATCCGGCAGGACCTGAACCTACGACGGCCACCTTTATGCCGTTTGACGGTTCAAGCGCAGGCACCGACATGTTGCCGCTTTCGCGCTCGTAGTCGGCAGCGAAACGCTCCAGATAGCCTATGGCTACGGCCGGCTCGTTCATCTTCAGGTGTATGCAACGGCTCTCGCACTGCTTTTCCTGCGGGCAGACACGGCCGCATACGGCAGGCAGCGCCGACGTGTTCTTCAGCACTTTAGCCGCAGCAAGGAACTGTCTGCGCTCTATGTTCTTCACAAACGACGGTATGTCGATGTTCACGGGGCAGCCTTCCACGCAAGTAGGCTTGGCGCAGTCAAGGCAGCGCTTGGCCTCGGTCAGCGCCATCTGTTTTGTAAGTCCCTTGTTTACCTCCTCGTAACGGGTGGTTATGCGGTACTCAGGTTCAAGCTCAGGCATGACAACACGCTCTATGGCAGTGCGCTCCTTGGGTTTCATCGACGCACGCAGCGCCTTACGCCACTCGGCGTTCCTGTCGGTCAGCACCTCCATTGGCTCGCCGGTCGGCGTCTCGTCCATCACCTGGCTTGCATCAAGCCCGTGCACGCCGGGCTTCTGTCCGCCGTTGGCAGCGTTGCCGAGATGCTCCTCGAAGTGTTCCATTTCCTCCTGCTCGGCACGCTTGAACGTACCCATGCGCTTGAACATCTCGTCCCAGTCGACCAGAGCGCCGTCAAACTCGGGACCGTCGATGCAGACAAACTTGGTCTTTCCGCCGATGGTAAGGCGGCACGCGCCGCACATGCCCGTACCGTCCACCATGATGGTATTGAGCGATACGTCGGTCGGGATGTTGTACTTACCGGTCAGCAGGCAGCAGAACTTCATCATAATCGGAGGTCCTATTGCGAACACCTTGTCTATGTGCTCCTGCTGTATCAGCTTCTCGATACCGATTGTCACAACACCTTTCTCTCCGTAAGAACCGTCGTCGGTCATTATTATCAGTTCGTCGCTGCATGCACGCACCTCGTCTTCCAGTATGACAAGTTCCTTGTTACGTCCTGCAATGACCGAAAGCACCCTGTTGCCGGCAGCTTTAAGTGCCTTTGCAATAGGCAGCATCGGCGCTATGCCGACACCTCCGCCGGCGCATATCACCGTACCATACTTCTCAATCTTCGTAGGATTGCCGAGCGGCCCCACAACGTCGGTTATGTAATCACCGGCGTTCAGGCGGCAAAGCTTGGTTGACGACAGTCCGACTTTCTGCACGACAATGGTTATCGTGCCTTTCTCAATGTCGGCATCGGCAATGGTAAGAGGCACACGTTCGCCTTTCTCCCCAACCCTGATAATGACAAAGTTTCCGGCCTTGCGGCTCCTTGCTATGAGCGGGGCCTCGACCTCAAAAAGGTAAACCTTCTCTGAAAACTGTTCTTTACGGATAATCTTGTTCATAATATTTAAGTTAACAAGCAACGGGCAGACAAGCAAGAAAAGATTCTGTCATGGTGAAACGGACATGCCGTTACCTGAAATCCTGTCAGCTTACTTGTCCACCCGTCTGCGGAATATTAAAAATTCTTGTCGTCAAGCATCTCGAATCCGCAATACGGCACGAGCACCTTGGGCACCCTTATGCCTTCGGGAGTCTGGTTGTTCTCCATTATTGCAGCCACGATGCGCGGCAGGGCGAGCGCCGAGCCGTTAAGCGTATGGCACAATTCGGGCTTCTTGGTCTCTGGATTGCGGTAGCGGCACTTCAGGCGGTTGGCCTGGTAGCTCTCGAAGTTGCTTACCGACGAAACCTCGAGCCACTTCTTCTGGGCTGCGCTGTAGACCTCGAAGTCATAGCATATAGCCGACGTGAAGCTCATGTCGCCGCCGCAAAGGCGCAGTATGTGGTAAGGCAATTCGAGTTTCTGGCATAGGCCTTCGACATGTGCCAGCATCTCGTCGAGCGACTTGTATGAATGCTCGGGCTTGTCTATGCGTACAAGCTCAACCTTGTCGAACTGGTGCAGACGGTTGAGCCCGCGCACGTCCTTGCCGTAAGAGCCGGCCTCGCGGCGGAAGCATGCCGAGTAAGCGCAATACTTCACGGGCAGATCCTTCTCGTCGAGGATTACGTCGCGGAATATGTTTGTAACCGGAACCTCGGCTGTAGGTATGAGGTACAGGTTGTCGAGGTTGCAGTGGTACATCTGCCCCTCCTTGTCGGGCAGCTGGCCAGTGCCGTAGCCCGAAGCCTCGTTGACCACGAACGGAGGCTGCACCTCAAGGTATCCGCTCTTGCGGGCCTCTTCAAGGAAGAATGCCTCGAGCGCCCTTTGCAGGCGTGCCATCTTGCCTATGTATATGGGGAAACCGGCTCCGGTGATTTTCACGCCGAGGTCGAAGTTTATAAGGTTGAACTTCTTGCACAGGTCCCAGTGGCAGAGCGCGTCGGCCGGCAGTTCGGGTATAACGCCGCCCTCCTTTACCACTACGTTGTCAGCGGCGTCCTTTCCCTCGGGCACGTCGTCGTTAGGTATATTGGGTATTGTGCAAAGCAGTTCCGTCAGTCTCTGCTGGATGTCAGAAAGCTGGTGTTCAAGCTCTTTCGACGTTTCCTTCAATTTCGACACGTCTTCCTTTACGGCATTGGCCTCGTCGGCTTTCTTTTCCTTCATCAGCTGGCCTATGCGGGCAGCCATTTTCTTGCCCTCCTGCAATGTCTTGTCCAGCTGCTGCTGCGTGGCACGTCTTTCCTTGTCGAGGGCAAGCACGTTGTCGATGGCTTCCCTTGCGCCATTGAAGTGTTTTTTCTCCAGTCCCTTAATTACACGTTCAGTTTCCTCACTGATAAGTTTAAGTGTAAGCATAATATTAATTATTTTAAGTTGACGAGCCGCAGGCTGGCAGGTATGGCGACCATCGCCGGTGACAAACAGCCAAACAAGAACAATGCGAAGTAAACAGGTGTAAAGCCTTAATAATAAAAGCAATCCACTTGTCCGCCGTATGCCGGTCACCCGCTGCTCACGTCTTGCCTGCAAAATTACAAAATATTCTCCAAGCTGACATATAAAAACGGCAAAAATCCCAATTCTCGGCTGAGAAATGGGATTTTTGTTGTTTGTTTGGAATAAGTAAATAAAAACTATTGTTTTAAGCTTCAGTCTCAGGAATTACAGACACTACACTTCTGTTCCTGCGGCCCTTGTGGAAGTTAACCACGCCGTCAACCAATGCGTACAGAGTGTCGTCCTTACCGATACCTACGTTATTTCCCGGGTTGTGCTTAGTGCCGCGCTGGCGAACGATGATGTTGCCGGCGATGACCTTCTGGCCGCCCCAAATCTTAACGCCTAATCTTTGAGAAGCTGATTCACGTCCGTTCTTCGAACTACCTACACCTTTTTTATGTGCCATTTCTTGTTCCTCCTGAATTTAAGCGATTACTTCTTTAATTCTTACCTCGGTGAACTGCGCACGGTGACCGTTCTTCTTACGGTAATCCTTTCTGCGCTTCATCTTGAACACGATGACCTTGTCACCTTTAACGAGAGGGTTGACTACCTCACACACTACCTTTGCGCCGTCAACTGTCGGGGCGCCAACTTGTACTGAACCATCCTTGTCGACAAGCAGTACCTTGTCGAATTCAACAGACTGGCCTTCCTCCACGTTCTTCATGTGGTTCACGAACAGTTTTTTACCCTGCTCGGCCTTGAACTGCTGACCGTTAATTTCTACAATTGCGTACATTAATATTATAATAAACGGGTTTTTCCGTAAGGCGCATGACACCCTGTCATGACTTGCTCAAGCCTTTGCGGACTAAATCGGGTGCAAAATTATAACAAATTATCCAAACCGCCAAATTTTACTTATCCAAAAGAGTTAATAATGAATAAAAGCGATTTTGCAGGCACTGCCGCCGATGGGCACAGGCAGACAGCCCGTTACGCAACGACAGATGTCAACCAAACATGCGTTTCCGCTTACACATTGATTTACGACAACGCCTGAAAAAGGCCGTCGCCACGATTTTTCCGGCAGCTGCACACGTATGGAGCAAAAATCCGCGTGCAATCTTATCGTCCTGGCATTTAAGCATTTGCACGCTCCGGCATGTACATTGTGCAATGAAAAGACTCGGAAAAAGGCTGAGAAATGATAGAAAAGCGGCTGTTTCTGGCTTGAAACACGGCTATTTAGCTGACATTTTACGGCTTTTTAGCGTACAAAAGGCCATGTTTCAGGAAGCAAAAGGCCGCATATTGCAACGCAACGGGCAACCTTCGGCGGCAATAATGACTGCCATACGCCACAAAAGGGGCAACGGACGGCTGTCCGGAATCCTATTCCGGCCGGGAACGCAGACATATCCATTCTGACACAATGGCACCGCAGTGGCGTCTCGACTATCTTTATGACAGCCGGGCATCACATAGCACGGGCGGCCAACCGGCCGCGGCACATGCCACAGACCGGCGGCGTGGAGCATCGTGTCCGCACACACGTAACGCCTTTATGGGAACAAGAGTAAAAATAATTAGGCATACAAGTGCTTGTTTTCAAAAAAATATTGTAAGTTTGCAAGGAATAACGGCGGCCCGACAAAGGCTTAAGCCGCAGGCCGACGGCGCCGCAGGCGCACGACGGATAACATCACATCAGTGTGGAAACAAGAAACATCATCAACAACGCTATAAAAATACTGCTTCCGCTGGCATTCGGCGGAGCTATTTTGTATTGGATGTACCGCGACTTCGACTTCCGCAGCATCGACGACATATTGATGCACGGCATGGATTGGACGTGGATGTTGCTGTCGTTTCCTTTCGGCATACTGGCGCAGATGTTCCGCGGCTGGCGTTGGAGGCAGACCCTCGAGCCGATAGGCGAACACCCGAGGCGCAGCACGTCGGTCAACTCCGTGTTCCTTTCATACGCGGCCAGCCTCGTAATACCGCGCATCGGCGAGTTCACGAGGTGCGGAGTGCTCAAGAGATACGACGGGGTGTCGTTCGCAAAGGCCCTTGGCACAGTGGTCACCGAGCGTGCCATAGACACGCTGCTGATGGCAGTGGTGACGGCGCTGACGCTGCTCTTGCAGATGAATGTCTTTTCAACGTTCTTCAACAAGACGGGCACAAGCCTCGGTTCGGTAATGAGCCGCTTCTCCGTCACGGGATACCTCGTCACGGCGGCATGCGCCATCGCGGTGCTATTCCTGCTGCACATACTGCTGAAGAAGCTATCGATATACAATAAGGTGAAAGCCACGCTGGGCGGAATATGGCAGGGCGTGATATCGCTGAAAGGCGTCAGGAACACACCTCTGTTCATCTTCTACACCCTCGGCATCTGGGTAAGCTACTTCCTGCACTATTACCTGACGTTCTTCTGCTTCGACTTCACCGCCGGCCTCGGCCTCGAGTGCGCCCTGGTCACGTTCGTTGTCGGCAGCATAGCCGTCATAGTGCCCACACCCAACGGCGCCGGTCCGTGGCACTTCGCCGTAAAGACCATGCTTATACTGTACGGCGTGGCCGACAACAACGCCCTCTACTTCGTGCTGATAGTACACGCCGTGCAGACGCTGCTCGTCATAGCATTGGGCATATATGCTTGGGCGGCGCTGGCGTTCACGGGCAAGAAGAGTGCAGTGCGGCAAGCCGCCGGGCCTTTGGCTTAGCACGTGCCGTCAATGCGGCAGCAACTTCTGACAAGTTAGAATACGAACCTTTAAATATTAGTTACTATGAGTGAAATCAAAAATCTGAAACCGGAATGTATCTGGAGAAACTTTGACGCGCTGACACAAGTTCCACGTCCGTCTGGCCACCTTGCAAAAGTACAGCAGTTCCTGCTCGACTTCGCCAAGGAGCATGGCATCGAGGCTTTCAAGGACTCGGCCGAAAACATCGTAATGCGCAAGCCTGCCACACCGGGCATGGAGAACCGCAAGACCACCATCCTGCAGGCGCACATGGACATGGTGCCGCAAAAGGAAAAGGACAGCACGCATAATTTCGAGACAGACCCCATACAAACTTACATCGACGGCGACTGGGTAAAGGCTAAAGGCACTACGCTCGGAGCCGACGACGGACTCGGAGTGGCAGCCATAATGGCCGTAATGGAGGCCAAAGACCTTAAGCACGGACCTATTGAGGCGCTCATCACCGCCGACGAGGAAACAGGCATGTACGGTGCCAACTCGCTGCCCGAAGGCGAACTCGAGGGCGAAATACTGCTCAACCTTGACACCGAACAAGAGGGCGAACTGATTATCGGTAGTGCAGGCGGTGTTGACATCACTGCCACGCTTGACTACAAGGAAGTGGAAAGCGACAAGGAAGACGTGGCCGTGAAGGTTACCGTCAAAGGCCTCAAGGGCGGACACTCAGGACTCGAGATATGCGCCGGACGCGGCAACGCCAACAAGATGCTCGTGCGCATAGTACGCGAGGCCATCGCCGACGACGAGGCTTGCCTGGCAAGCTGGCACGGAGGCAACATGCGCAACGCCATCCCGCGCGAGGCAGAGGCCGTGCTCACCCTGCCGAAGGAGAACAAGGATGACCTTATCGAGCTTGTAAACAATTACAGGGAGACATTCAACGACGAATACAAGGGCATCGAGGAAGACATCGAGGTGCTTGTTGAGGATGTTGCCCTGCCGGCAAACATCGTTCCGCAGGAAATCCAGGACAACCTCGTAGACGCAATATATGCCGCACACGACGGCGTTTGGCGCTACATTCCGTCAATACCCAACATCGTCGAGACATCTTCAAACCTCGCCATCGTCGACATCGAAAACGGCAAGGCTTCCGTGAAGATACTTGCCCGCAGCTCGAGCGAGACCAAGAAGGACGAGGTGGCAACGGCACTCGAGAGCTGCTTCAACATGGCAGGCATGAAGGTTGAGTTCAGCGGAGCTTACGGCGGATGGGACCCCAACACCGACAGCGAGCTGATCAAGCGCATGCGCAAGATATACAACGAGCTGTTCAACGAGGAGCCTACGGTACAGGTGGTACACGCCGGACTCGAGTGCAGCATCATCCTTTCAAAGTATCCCGGACTCGACATCTGCTCGTTCGGCCCGACACTGCTGTCGCCCCACACTCCAAGCGAGCGTGCATACTGGCCTTCGGCAACAAAGTTCTGGGACCTGCTCGTGAAGACTCTCGAGGAGATTCCCGCAAAATAAAAGCCGCAACAAGGCATTACATAAAGAAGCCCGGACAGACATCCAGTCTGTCCGGGCTTTGTTTTTACACCCTGTTTGACAAGCACCCGCACTATCGGCGGCAGCCTTACAGGCTCACGGACGGCAGAGTGCCTCGCACACCTTGTCCTGAAACTTGCGGCCGGTCGCCGCACGCCGCAGCCCCATGTTGATAATCGAGAAGCACAGCGTATGCCCGTTGGCAGCCGTACAATAACCGGCCAATGCGCTTACCCCGGTCACCGTGCCCGTCTTTGCATGCACGTTGCCGGTAGCATAGCCGCTGCGCATGCGGCGGCGGAGCGTGCCGTCGATGCCGGCAACAGGCATGACCTGGTAAAGCGGAACGTATATTTCGTCCTTGCTGAAAGCGTATCTGAGGAAAGCCACCTCGAGTTCGGGCGACACATAATTATACAATGAAAGGCCGCTACCGTCGGCTATATAATAGTCTGAAGGCTTGTAGCCGAGCTTCTTAATAAGTTTGTTCATGACAAAATGGCCGTTCTTGGCACTGGCAGGTGACGACGGACTGTCCAAAGCGGCAAGTTGGTAGAACACGGACTCCGAATAAAGGTTGTCGCTTTGCTTCATCATGCGCGGCAGCACATCGTCCATCCTGCGCCTGACCACGCACAAAGTATGCGCCGAACGCGGCACTTCGCCTGTCCTTATCTCGCCTTCGACCTCTATGCCGGCCTTGCCGAGACGGTCGCGGAAACGCTCCATGAATTCATCCTCGCCTGAAAACAACAGCGGCGTGAGCACAGGATTGTCGTCGTCCCAGCACCAGCCTTCGCCCAGGCGGTCAGAGTCCTTCATCGAAAGGTCGGCATACAGGTTGCCGCGTATGGTGTCAATGCCGAGCCTGCGCACACTGTCGACAAACACGTCAAGGTCTGCTCCGTTGAAAACCGGGTCGAAACCACCCTTACAGTACAGGTCGCCGTCGAGTACGCCGCCATCAACTGAACCAGCAGACAGCAGTCTTGTCTCGTACTCATAGTCCTTGCCCAGGCGGTCAAGGGCGGTGACGGCCACCATCATCTTAAGCGAACTGGCCGGTCGCATAAGCTGGCGCTCGTTGTGCTTGAATATCACCGAGTCGGCCGTCAGGTCGTAAACCATCATCCCTACGGTAGTAGTCTCGAACATTTCGTCCTGCAACAGGCCTTCAATCCTCGACTGTACGTTCTGCGGCCACGGCCTGTCGTCTTCTGAAATAAGTACGTCAGTGCCTAAAGTATCGACCTGTGCCGTGTCGGCAGCTTCTCCATCCGCGACACAATAGCCTCCCACCCTGCCGTAAGCCACACTCCACGTGGAAGCCGCAAACAATAATACGCCTGCCCAGACCGAAGCGGTCAAGCGGTTATATTTTCTTCTTGTCATCTTAATCTCATGCCTCCTGTTATTCACTTTCCACACTTTCGACAAGCGCCTGCCTGCGCCTTACCTCACTGATAAAGGCTTCTTCGTTCACAGGTTGCAACGATATTTCACGCCCGGCGCCATACCTTACGAGGACATATTTAACCGGCAACAGTCCGGCACGGACAATCCTGGCTGAAACTATATCGCCAACCCGTATCGTAAGAGTACGCGAGAAACGCCCCTTGCACACAACCAACATGCCGTCGTCGGTAAAAACGTATGAAGTATGGATTATCCTTTCAACCATCAGCACCACGACAGCCATCAGCCCGACACCTAGCACAACGTTGGGCGCCGACCTGTGCCAAAACGCAAAAAGAGCGCATGCAGCCACCACGACAATGGCCGCATAGTTGAGAAACGACACTCTATAATGGAAAGTACGGTTCATAATTCTGAGTTGCAAAATTAGTCATTTTATCAGTAAAAAGCACATTATTCACCTTTAAAGATACTCATAACATGCCAAAAACAGCAACAAGCATTACGTTTGTCGGAAATTCTTATTATTTTTGCAACAAAATCTATACAGACAAGAAACAAGCAGACAAGCAGGCAAGCCTAATCCGCAAAAACCAAAACTGGCAAGAAACGCTTCACCTTGTCAACTCGTCAACTGGTCGACTTGTCAACTTAAACATGTTCTTATGGTATTCAAATATGACTATTTGATTATCGGCGCAGGTGTCGCCGGTATGAGCTACGCCCTCAAGGTAGCAAGAGCGCATAAAGGTAAAATATGCATTATCTGCAAAACAACGCTCGACGAGGCCAACACGGCCTTCGCCCAAGGTGGTGTTGCATCTGTAACAAATCTGGAGGTTGACAACTTTGACAAGCACATCGAAGACACGATGATTGCCGGAGACTACATTAGCGACCGTGAAGCTGTGGAACAAGTGGTGCGCAACGCTCCCCAACAGATACGCGAACTGGTGCAGTGGGGAGTGAACTTCGACAAGAAGGAGAACGGGGAATACGACCTGCACCGCGAAGGCGGACACTCCGAGTTCCGCATACTGCACCACGCCGACGACACCGGAGCCGAGATACAGCGCGGGCTCATGGCTGCCGTCAGGGCCAATCCTGACATCGAGATAAAGGAGAACCACTTCGCTGTGGAAATCATTACACAGCACCATCTCGGCATAGAAGTGACACGCCGCACGCCTGACATTGAATGCTACGGAGCTTACATCCTGAATCCCGAGACCCAGAAGGTGGACACATACCTGAGCAAAGTCACACTTATGTGTACCGGAGGATGCGGAGCAGTATACCAGACAACAACAAACCCGATAATATCTACCGGCGACGGGGAAGCCATGGTTTACCGTGCAAAGGGTACGGTGAAGGACATGGAGTTCGTACAGTTCCACCCGACAGCACTCTACAACCCGCACGAGACCCATCCGGCTTACCTCATCACAGAGGCTATGCGCGGCTACGGCGGCATACTGAGACTGCCGTCGGGCGAGTCGTTCATGGAGAAATACGACAAGCGACTTTCACTTGCACCGCGCGACATAGTAGCCCGTGCGATAGACAAGGAGATGAAGATACACGGACTTGACCACGTATGCCTCGACGTAACGCACAAAGACCCAGAGGAAACGAAGCACCACTTCCCCAACATCTACCAGAAGTGCCTGTCTATCGGCATCGACATCACGAAAGAATACATACCCGTACGCCCGGCGGCACACTACATGTGCGGAGGCATAAAGGTAGACCTTAACGGAGAATCGAGCATACACAGGCTTTACGCGATAGGCGAATGCTCGTGCACAGGGCTGCACGGAGGCAACCGCCTGGCAAGCAACTCGCTGATCGAAGCTGTCGTTTATGCCGACGCTGCGGCCAAACACAGCCTCGCACACGCAGACGAATACGACTTCAACACCAAGGTGCCTGAATGGAACGACGAGGGTACAATGACCAACGAGGAGAAGGTTCTCATAACGCAAAGCGTCAAAGAGGTGTGCGAGACCATGAGCAACTATGTAGGAATAGTAAGGAGCGACCTGCGACTAAAGCGTGCATGGGACCGCCTCGACCTGCTTTATGAAGAGACGGAGTCGCTCTTCAAGCGTGTAAAGGCAAGCCGCGACATCTGCGAGCTGCGCAACATGATTAACGTAGGTTACCTCATAACCCGCCAGGCCATCGAGCGCAAGGAGTGCCGCGGACTGCACTTCACAATAGACTATCCGCTCCACGCCTACGACAATAAATAGGCAACAGCGTACAAAACATCATGATTGATGCCATGGCCTGTAACCATGCAGCCGACTGCAGGTTACAGGCCATGGCATTTTCATTTACCAACCACGAACCTTTCCCTGTCTTCAAGTATGTCGTCCATATTTGATACGGCCCATTCCATAAGATTATTAAGAAGCGGAATGAGGGTCATCCCCCGCTCTGTCAGCCTGTATTCCACACGTGGCGGCACCTCGGCATAAACCTTGCGTGCAACAAGTCCGTCGGCCTCAAGCACCTTCAGGGCGGTTGACAGCATCTTTTTCGATATGTCAGGTATATAAAGCATAAGGTCCTTGAAGCGCAACACTCCATACTTGTCGAGCGTGTAAAGCACAAGCATGGACCACTTGTCGCCTATGCGCGACAGCACATTCCTTATCGGACAACCGGGGAACTGGGCGTAATCAATATTAGTATTCAGCATGACTGTCATCTTTATTCAGTCTACAAAAGTAACCATTGGAAGGCGCACGACAATCTTAATTGAGTTAAACTTTGTAAAATACAAAATCATAACACACTGAAAACCACCATTGGTAACAATCGGGTAACCTGATTACGCAAACTTAACTTCTTGCAGAACATCCTGATTATCAGTATCTTTGCATCGCAAAACAGATAAAAGACAACCACAATGACAGCCCTGCAAAGGGTCTGTATATAGGACTAAAAAACTATTGAATATGAAAGAATTAAAGAAATTAGGCGAAGGAAGCAATTACACAGCCGTATCAGCAGGCAAGTATGACAATCTGAACGAGTTTGTATTGCCGATGGGCAATGGCGTTGAAATCAAGGGAAAGGTATTCACTGGCGCAGCCCTCAAGGCTACAGGCATGGAAATGTCATTGCAGACAATGGCCCCGGACGAGGCAAGTCCGTTCATGCACGCCCACAAAAGGCACGAGGAACTGTATATGATTATAAAAGGAGAAGGCGAGTTCACCGTTGACGGCGAGACCATACAGGTAAGCGAAGGCAGCCTTGTGCGCGTGGCGCCGGCAGGCAAACGCGCCATGCGCAACACCGGAAAAGACAACATGGTGGTAATGTGCATACAATATATGGCCGACAGCTTCGGAGCAAACGATACTCCTGCTGAGGACGGAATATTAATGTAACACGATAAAATAAAATCATACCAATTTACAAAAGACGGTCTTTTAGCGTATAAAAGGCCGTCTTTCAGACGCTAAAAGGTGGCCTTTCGCAAAGCAAAAGGCCACCTTTTACAATTATACAGGATAAGTGCTGATAATCAGATATTTACATGCTGTCTGCCAATAAGACAGCCTACACATCACCACCGCATCTTAACCTTACTTTCCGAGCCACTTGAACATGCGGTCAGGATAGTTGGTTATAATGGCGTCAACGCCCGCACCGGCCACACGCTGGGCGTCGGCCTTGCTGTCTACCGTATAAGGTATGACACGCATGCCGTCCTTGTGCGCACGCGATACGAAGTCAGCAGTAATGAGCGGGAAGTCGGGGCTTATGGCATACGGCTTAAAGCCAAGGCGCTTCATGGCCTCGTCGTATGTACCAGCCGACTTGTCTATTAGATAGAGCAGGCGGATGTTAGGATACTTCTCATGAATGTATTTCAACGTACGTATGTCGAAACACTGCAACAACAAGCGCGAGCCGAGACTGCGCGAGCTAAGCGCACGCACACAGGCGTCGGCAAACGCCTTATAATCGGGCGACAGCTTGCCGTCCTTGCCGACGGCTGACTTTATCTCGACCGTATAGTTTACAGGGCCGAGAGAGTGGGCATGGCAGTATGTCTCGACAGAGTCGATAAGGTCGGTAAGCAGCGGTATGTGCGTAGCCACGTTCTTGCGGCCGGGAAATTTGCTGTCGCCCTTGTTGCCGATGGTAAGTTTCTTCAGGTCGGCGTATGTGTTGGCATAGATAGGATACTTCTTATCATAGCCCTTGAGATAAGGATCATGCGACACGACCACTTGTCCGTCGCGTGTCACATGCAGGTCAAACTCAAGGTCGGTCACGCCTATTTTCACAGCATTGAGCATTGCCGGAATAGTGTTTTCAGGATAAAGCCCGGCACCTCCGCGGTGGGCGATAACCTCTACCGACGGCTGCAAGGTAGCCGAATACTTCTCACCGAAGCGGTTGGTGAACACTACACGTATGCTCTTATACTTCCCTACCGGGCGGCAGCGGAACAGGTGCGAAGTCTCTGAACCGTATGCACGCTTTGCCGAACGCGAGGCATACTCCTCGTCGACATCGGTGAAACGCTCCATGGCGCCCATGGGCTTGCCGTCCTGATACCACTCCACACGGCACTTCTTGTCGTAATCCCACACGTTGGCAACAACATATCCGGGCTGCGTCTTGAAGTCGCCCTGCTTGTAAATACGAATCTGGTGGGACAGAGGATAACCCGTCGACTTGTAGTGCCAGCGTACATCCTGGGCGTCAACGTCGACTATCAAGTAACCGTTGGGAGCGCCGCAACGGTTAATCCATCCCGACCACCATGCTCCGCAGGCAGCTCCGATGTTGTGCTGGTAAAGGTTTTCGTTGACCTGGATGTTCTGGTAGTAGTGCGTGTGGCCGCAGAACACGTGGACACGGTAACCACGCAGAAGACTCTCCAACTGTGCGGCGTTACGTATGTTGCCGGCAGGACCGTCCACATTCCATCCTGCAGCATGCATATTAAGGATAACCAGCGAACCTTTAGGCACATATTTCAAGTCGCGCTCGAGCCACGTAAGCCGTCTGTCAGTAAGTTTCTCCTGGTATTTCTTGTTTCCCGCATAGTCGATGCTGTTAAGCGTTATGACGTGCGCCTTGCCTATATTGAACGAATAGTCGGTAGGTCCGAAATGGCGGTTATACTCCATCTCGCCGTAGACAGGCGTGCCCTTGGGCATGTTGTCAATACCCTTCCACCGGCAATCGAAGTCGTGGTTGCCTATGCACTGGAACATTGTCATGCCTGTATTCTTGACCGACTTTATGTAATCTGCGTAAATCGGCATGTTGTCGAACACCATGTCGCCGAGCGCAATGCCCACAACCTCAGCCTTGCGGCTAAGGGAATCGACGGTGTGGCGTATGTCTGCCATCGCCTCCGAACGCCAGCGGCGCATGTCTGACGCCGTTCTTACCTGCGGATCGGATATGGCAATGTAGTGGAAACGGTTGCTGTTGTTCCTCCGTGGCTCGAGAACGAAGTTGCATCCTGACTTGACCGCCAGATTAACACGGCGGTAGAATCCTGATGCGATGCCGTCCTTGGCTGGCAGACGGTAAGCCGCCGGCGTGGAAATACTGATGAATTTGCTCACCATCGTGTCGGTGCGCAACGCCCAGCGGCCCTGTGCGTCGGTCTGCGTGAAGTTTACGCCATCGTTTACCACGACACCTTTGATGCCACGTCCAGAAGTGTCCTTAACCGTACCCGAAATGTTGAATATGGCAACCTGGGCTACGCCGCTGCTAATGAACAATGCGTTCAGTAACAGCGCAAAAAATACTTTCATTTTCATATCAGAATATTTATCATCTTACAAGTTCAACTTTCTCAAACAGTCTGATAACGTCCTCGCCTGTCTTTGCCTGCCTGGCGGCGTCCTCGAAGCTCTTGGTGTTGCTGTCGAAGCAAATAACGTTGGCACAGTCCAATATGTGCGACATCGTGCTTACGGCCTCCGCCTGTGTCATCACATTCTTCTTCAAGGCCTTTCTGACATACTTGTTGGCACGCTTTACGGCGTTATATATCGCAGGTTTCACAAACTCGTAACCTGAGTTTGACAGTCCCACGCTGACAGAATATTCATGAGTATAGTTCGCTAAGAAGGTATTCCATTTCTCCGTAACGTCACCGCCAAGATAATGATCTTCGCTGAAAGTCGTCTTGGCCACAGGAATATCGCCATAAGTATGAAAAACAAAAGTCTTTGCGACGGTGCTTCCCGTTGTCGCGGTTGTAGCAGTATTATCGCCGGCCATACTGCTGTAATTCAGGGCAAGATCCTGCGCGCCGGCCGATACAGCCACGCACATCATGATTAACGCTAACATCTTCTTCATAATTCTATATCCTTTATTTCTTTAAGTACAAACATAACTGAACACCGCCGCCACCCTCCGCAACAACAGAAGGTGGCCACGTTAAATTTTAAAAATGCTTCAAAAATCGTACCAACACCATCATTTCTGCCAAATAAGTTTGTTGTAAAAATCATCGCCGCCCATTGACTCCTTGGCCGCATCATAGTTTGCCTTGTTTGTGCGCTGCAATATGGAAGGATACTTGAAGCGCTTCAACATGTGCTTTGAAGAGTCGACGCCCGGGCCGACAGGTATCTCCGGGTAACCAGTGCGGTTGTGTTCAAACCACTGCTGGTAGTCACAGAAGAACAGTGCATAGAACTTCTGTTCGATTATTCTCTCAAGAGTTCCGTCATAAGCGGTCTCGGGATTATCAAAATAGTCGGCCGGAACTTCCACGCCCCACTGTTCAATTGCTGCCGTTACGGCCTGCCTGTATAGTTCTGCAGCATCTGCGGTAATGACACCGCGCTGTGCAAGTTCCGCCTTGATGAACAAGACTTCGGGATAAGTCATAAGCTGCAGACGCATAGGGGCTACGGCAAGGTTATCCGTATTTGGCTGCGACGCCGATATCGAAGGCAACACCTGGTAACCGCTCTGAATGCCGTAGTAGCCGGTAACGCCGTCATTAGTTGCCGTACGGGCGAACACGGGCAGGCGCGGATCGTTCCATTGCTTAAGGGTATTTACAAAGAATTCTGACAATACCAGATAAGACGTGAAGTCTGAAGGACGCGCCAGAGGGGCTTCCTCCGGGGCTACTCCGCTAATCGAGACCATTGCCGATTCATCGTTTGACTCGAATACAGGATACTTGTCAGGATTTTCAACCATCTCTTTCAGTTTGTCCGCCGTGTCAAGTCCCGGTACGTCTATCACACGGAGCAGTGCCCTCATACGCAATGAATTGGCAAACTTCTTCCATAACATTATGCCTTCGGTGTCCGCATCAGAAGAGCAATAGAGCATATCGCCCGATGAATTAAACTGAAGTCCCTTGGACGTGTCGTACAAGCTGTTAGCCTGGTCAAGCATGTCAATAATCTTTACATAGACATCCTGCTGCTTGTCGAAACGTGGTTGGTATAAGCCTTCCTCGCCCCGGCAGGCTTCGTCAAAGGGGATATCGCCAAATGCATCGGTCAGCAATTCGAATATCCAGCCCTGCAAAGTCAGCGACAACGCCATGTAGTTGGCATCTCCTGCCTGCTCGCCGTAAGTGTAAATCTTCTTTGCGTTGGTCAGCCAGTAATAATAATTAGTCCAAGTACCATCTCCTGAAGCGTCGGTGGCATTATACCAGCCTATGCCTGACGTCGAACTTGTTGACACACACAACTGCATAAGCTGGAATGTCCATGAATTGTAACGGTTCCAATTATAGGTCGACATGCCGTACATGACCGGACGTACGAAACTGCCGGCATTGGCCTGGCTCATGTGTGTTGGATCGGTATTGAGCTCGTCGAACGACTCGTGGCAAGAAGTCAACAATAATGCAGGGGCTGCGATGGCGAGCATGACGTTTCTTATCAATAATTTCATTGTATTTCTCTTTTTATTAGAATGATACATTTAAGTTTAAACCGTACGAGCGTGTACTAGGCAGAGTTCCCACCTCGACTCCTGTAACCATTGTGCTTCCGTCAAGCGAGACTGTCTCCGGGTCAAACATCGGATAGTCAGTTATGCAGAGCAAATTGCGTCCGTAAACACCAATGCTGGCTTTCTTGATGAACGTATTGTGCAACCATTTTGCCGGGAAGTCGAAGTCAATGCGGAGTTCACGTAGCTTCAGGTACGAAGCATCAAACGAGTTAGTCTCGACATTGGCAATCCTATATGTTTCCTTATTATATTTCTCAACTGTCGTTATTGTCGTATTTGGGCTGTAAGTACCATCTCCATTATCAACAACGCCCGGTGCAATCATGTAAACCCCGTCAAGTAGAGTGTAGCCGGCGTCTGTAATCTGCTTAGCTATCTCGGGGTCCGTTATGTCAAGATAGAACGGAGTGCCTGGCAGACGGCCGTTAAGACTCTCGGTAATGTGGCCCTGCTCCATCATCTTATGGTGCGACTGAGAGTATATCAAGCCTCCGTATTGTCCGTCCCAGGACATCGACAAGCGCCAGTTCTTATACTTCAGAGTCGTATTGAAACCACCCTTCCAGTCCGCATAGGCACAACCTACGTATTCGATAGCATCAGTACGCTCAGGCAGACCATCGCTGCCGATGATAACCTGGCCGTCCTCATTGCGCTTCAACTTATAACCCCAAAGGTCTCCGGTCGTTCCTCCTACCGTACCGATTATCGACACATTGCCGCTGACGTACGAACCGATAACCTGCTGTTCGTCAGCCTCGGGCGAGAGTGAAAGAATCTTGTTATCATTCTTGGACCAGTTTACCGTTACGTTCCATTCCCAATCCTTTGTCTTTACAGGCATTGCATGAAGCACCAATTCCAAACCTTGATTACGTACGCATCCGGAATTAATGGTTCCTTTAGTATAACCGGTTGTCGGATCGAACGGTGCGTCAAGTATCTGGTTCTTTGTCCTATTATAATAATATGTAGCATCAAGACCGAGCCGGTTGTTAAACATGCGGAAGTCAAATCCTACTTCATAAGTATTAGATATCTCGGGCTTGAAACCGGCATTAAATAATGTCGAAGATGTGACAAGCGAGCCGGCGAAGGGGCTTGTCTCATAATATCCGGACGTTTTATAAGGATCAGTATCGTTACCGACCTGTGCCCAAGATGCACGCAGTTTAAGCAAGTTTATCTGTTCGGGCATTCTAACCATTTCGTTAATAATACCACTTACGCTCACAGAAGGATAGAAGAACGAACGGTTGTTTCTCGGAAGTGTTGACGACCAGTCGTTGCGGCCGGTGATGTCAAGGAAGAGTTTGTTCTTATACGAAAAGTTTGCTGTAAAATAAAGGCTGTTAACCTGTTTCTTATAAATGGTTGTACGCACTTGAGGGTCAGACACACCATTGGCCAGGCTGTATACTCCCGGGGTATTAAGACCTATCACGGCAGCCGACAGCAAGTCGTAATAAGAATACATTATGTTTCCGCCGACAGCCGCATTAACGTTGAGCCCGTTCGAGAAACTGTTATGGTAAGTCAGCAAAGCGTCACTGTTAATCTCATAGTCTATTATATTCTGCTTCTTGAAGTATCCGTTAGGGAACACCCTGTCGCTCATTGGCCTGTGCTGCTCCTGCATTTGTGCAGAAAGCTGTATGCCCGAACGCACCATGAAATCAAAATGCTGGCTGAGCTGCGCCGTAGCTGAAGCTGTTGATATGACACTATGCTTGGTTGAAGGATTCTCCGATTCGTAAAGCACCACATACGGGTTAGGCAGGTATGAGCTGAAAGGACGTATCTGGTTGACGTTCTCCTGTCCCTTGTACCACATGGGTTTGAACCAGTCAAGGTTGAAGTTAGGATTCTGGAAAATGAGGAAATATGAGATTGAGTTGCTGTTGTAACTCAATGAAGGCACGTTGGCTGCGTCGCGGTAAGTGTAAGACGTCTTGAAATTGAGCTTGACCCTGCGTGAAAGCTGCTGGTTGGCCGACACGGAAGCCGTAATACGCTCGTAACCAGTATTTGGCAATATCCATTCGTTCTTGGAGTGGGTAAACGACACGCGCATGCTTCCCCTGTCGCTCTTACCGGTCAGGGCTACAGAATTAGTCATAGTATATCCTGTCTGGAAAAGGTCTGAATGGTTGTTACGGTATGGCACCCACGGCGTAGGCGACAAGCCCCTTCCTTCAAGTTCGGGGTCGTACTGGTAATAGTACTGGCCGTCGAAACGCGGACCGTAAGCGCTACTTGTGCCCGAGGTACTCGAATTGCCATCTTCAGCGGCTCCATACGAATAATACAGCTGTCCGGCATATTCCGTGCCAGCTTTTCCAATATACGATGGCAGGCCCTGACCGAACTCGTACTGATAATCAGGGAAATGGGCTGCCACATCCCATGAGTTGTTGAAACTGTAAGTTACTCCCCACCCTTTATTGGCATCGGCACCAGACTTAGTGGTAACCATTATGACGCCGTTAGCCGCGCGCGAACCGTAAAGGGCGGCAGCACTTGCACCCTTAAGCACCTGTATGCTCTCTATGTCGTCAGGGGTAAGGTCGGAGAAACCGTTACCATAGTCAACAGAGTTTTCACTGTTGTCGCCTGCGCCGTATGATGTTCCGGGATTATTCATAGGACTCGACATCGGCACACCGTCAACCACGATAAGTGCATTATTACCATCGGGGTTGAGTGATACATCGCCACGAAGCGAAATTTTCGTCGACGACAACGGGCCGCCGGCAGATATTACGTTAAGACCTGCCACCTCGCCCTGCAATGCCAATGACCAGTTTGAAGGCATAGCCGCTGTTATCTTTGATCCGTCTACTGTTTCAGTGGCAAAACCAAGACCTTTCTCCTCACGCTTGATGCCAAGTGCGGTTACAACAACGTTGCTTAGTTCGATGGTTCCATCGCCCAACTTGGCGTCAACCACACTCTTACCGCCCCATGCAATGGTTTGCGAGGAATAACCTACATAATTAAATGTCAACGAATCGGTCTTTGCTGGCGTCTTGCTGACGGTCATCCTGTATTTTCCGTCGATGTCTGTTACGACTCCGCTCTGCTTCAAACTATTCATCCTTACGGTAACACCGATCAAGGGCTCGCCCGAATCATTGGTCACCGTGCCTGTGACGACACGGGTTTGAGCGTACAGCGACGAAGGAACAAGTAAGACTGCCCCTGCCACACACGTCTTGGCAATTGAAGTAAAATCAAACATGTTAATACCTTATTTTAAATTTATGTAATACGACATGGACCGGACGATAAACCGCCGAGCATGCATAAGCGTTATGTCCAACCACGACCTATCGCGTGCAAAGGTATTTGCACTTTTTTACAAAAAAGATGCGGTAAAAATACAAAAATGTTAAAGATTTAGACGAAAGGCACAAATTAGTAGACGGAATCTACAAAATTAAGAATACAAAAGTTAACAACTGCATATAGCCCCATGACTGGCTACGCAAAAGGCTTAATACTAAAAAAAGGCACAACCCAGAGTATGCATCATAAACCAATGGTACTCAAACACTTAACAACAAACATGGCACCAGCCCTACTGCTTGCACGCACCACTTAGAAGCGTTGTTAAGACAACTCTGCCGATACGGTTTTGCAGGCCATGCCGTCAAGAACGGCCGGCCATATTATAAAAGGTAACCTTTGACGACGCAAAAGGTAACCTCTTGGCCGGTAAAAGGCAACCTCTTGCAGTTCAAAACATGACCTTTTGGAAAGCGTAATGATTTTACCGGCGGCCGGTAGGACACAACTGACCGTATAGTAGAAAAACAAGAGCTGAGGATTAAGCATAAATGCAGTGGTAAAATAAAACGGCATTCAGACTTAATCCTCAGCTCACTATATCATGAAATGTTATTCATACTCCATGAGGGGCAGCTCTCCACGCAACACGCCAAGTGCGTTGAAGGCCAACGAACCCATCTCGTTTTCACCAGGTACGATGACTACCTCTGAAAGATACTCAACCTGGCGGCGCAAGATATTCATGCAATAATCGCTGTGGGCTATGCCTCCGGTCAGAAGTATGGCATCAACCTTACCCTCAAGGGCTACATACATGGCACCTATCTGCTTGGCTATGGTGTAAAGCATGGCGTCGAGCACTTCCTTGTAAGGCTGTTCGCCGTTCTCGGCCTGGCGGTCGATGGTTATCATGTCGGTCTCTCCCAGCAGAGCTGCCAGTCCGCCCTTGCCGCTTATCATCTGCTTGATCTGCTTTTGGGTGTACTTGCCGCTGAAGCAAATGTCGACCAACTGGCCTGACGGCACGGTACCGGCGCGCTCGGGCGAGAACGGTCCTTCACCGTCAAGGGCATTGTTAACGTCGATTACACGGCCGTACTCGTGCGCACCAACGGATATTCCGCCGCCTATGTGGGCTACTATCAGACGCATGTCTTCATACTTGCGGCCCTGCGAAGCAGCATACTTGCGGGCTACGGCTTTCTGGTTGAGGGCATGGAATATGGACTTGCGGTCAATGCCGGGGAAACCAGTATAACGGGCTTCGGGTCTCATCTCGTCAACCACCACGGGGTCGGCAATGTATGCGGGGCAGCCACACTCGGCGGCAATCTCGGCGGCAATGAGTGCGCCCAGGTTGCAGGCGTGCTCGCGCTCGGCATGGATAAGATCGTGCTTCATCTTCTCATTAACGGCATAAACGCCGCCTGCCAATGGGTGGAGCAGGCCGCCGCGGCCTATCACTGCGTCAAAATCGAGACTGATACCTGCCTCGGCAAGACGCTTCATTATGAAATCCTTACGATACTCATACTGGTCGCTTATATGATGGAAGTTGGCGAGTTCGCTCACATGATGGTGGGCACCCGTCATCCATACGGGTTTCTCGTCTTCGTAAACGGCTATCTTGGTTGACGTTGAGCCGGGATTAATCACAAATATTCTCATGTTATGTTTGCTTTCTTTTTCGTTTTTATTCTGTTGTGAATAGGTATCTGTAGCTTGCCTGTCCTTAAATGGATAACGTAACGGCAATCAGTCCACGCATGCAATCGCAAGGCTGTAGAACTTGGACTCGCAAGAGTCGGCGCGCGATGCCACCACTACCGGAACAGTAGTACCGCAAAGCATGCCCGCAGTCTCGGCTCCCGCAAAGAGTGTGAGGGTCTTGTAGAACACGTTGCCCGACTCTATGTTAGGGAATATCAGCACGTCGGCATTGCCTACAACCGGCGAATTGATGTTCTTAATCTTACCGCTCTCGGCATCAAGGGCTGTCTTCACGTCTATCGGACCACCTATTTCAATATCGCCGTAACGTCCTTCGGCGGCACGGCGCTTCAGTTCTTCATAATAAATTGTATGGGGAAATTTCTCGTTAACCTTTTCGGTAAAGTTTATAAGGGCGACGCCCGGACGGGCAACGCCGAGCTTGCGGCTTACCGACACGGCGTAATCAAGAATTGCATCAAACTGGTCCAGCGTAGGACGCGGCACCACGGCGGCATCTGAAAAAACAAGCAGCTTGCCGTAAGCCGGTATCTGTGTAACAGTAACATGGCTCAGCACCCTTCCGGGTTCAAGTATGCCATGCTCCTTATTGAGTACGGCGTGAAGCAGGTTATCTGTGTTCATGGAACCTTTCATCAGCACGTCGGCACCACCTTCCCTCACAATGGCCACGGCGCGGCGTGCCGCATCGTCGACGGTAGGCAATGTCTCAATGTCGACGCGTCCAGGAAAACGTGTCGCAAGGTCGGCAAAATCGGGCTTGCATTCTTCCACACACACTAACACGAAGTCGGCTATTCCCTCGCTAAGAGCCCGCTCTACAACATAAAATGTATGAGAATCGGCAGGACTCGCCACTGCCACTCGTTTGCGCCCATGCGTCTGCGCAAGCATTCCTGTAAGGTCGTCAAAATTTGATATAAAGTTCATAGTTATAAGATTTAAGTACGAAGGCAATCTGTGGCGGCCCGGACTTGTCCGCCTTACAACAGGCATCCGACTCTAAACAACAAGCTAAGATACGACAGACAAACGTCAGAGCTTGTATAAAAGTCGTCACCTGATGCAAAAACTGCACACTTTTCGTCTTTTTGTGCAAAGATAGTGCAAGTGTGGCAAACTTCAAAATAAATTTGCAATAATAATCTGTTTTTAGGAAAAATAGAACAACATCGGCATTCTGCCACAAAGAAACCTGCCAGGCTCCATAATTCCCCATTAGGAGGCACGTGCATTACTAAATGTCAGGAAAAGGCGCACAATACGGCAAAAACGGAAGTTACGATTTTCAACTTCTTAAAAAACAGCAATCTCCGACAACATTAATGCCCGTAACACCAGAGCCCGCTATCTCGTCAACGAGAACTTAAGGCTTAAGCCAAAGTCCTGTGTCGTAGTAGGATAACTGTTGGCAGACAGCAAAGGACTATTGGTCTGGCAGTCGTAATAAAAGCTCATGGTAAGCAGACGGGAAAGCGAATAGTCGGCAGAGAAAGAAATCTTCAGGGCCGAATTACCGCTGCTGGCCGAGCTGGTCATCGAAGCTATGTCGCGGCAGATGGCAGCCTGCTTACGGAAAGACAAGTCGAAACGTAAATTTAATGCAGTATTAAATCCGCTGGTGCGCGAACTGGTTGACGACGACTTGTTGTCATCATCATTCCTGCTGTTGTTCGAGCGTACCTTCCTACGGCGACTACCGCCAAAGAGCTTGAAGTTGTTAATCTTATATCCCATGCCTATAACCCAGTCCTTGCTGGTAGACTCGTTTATCTGCACGCTCGTCATGCTAAGGCTGAGAACTCGGGTAGAACGGTATTCCACTTTGCATGTCAGGTTGTTACGGAAAGTCATGTCTATTCCCAGCAACGGCGAGAAAGACTCGTTAATGCTTACCGCACTGACATTATACATGCTGCCCGGCACCGGATTGCCCGTAGTGGCGTCGCTGATAAAGCCCAGGCCGTTCATGTACTCGACGAATGTGCTGTAAGTACTGTATGAGCCCACCGCATAAACGCTCTTGTAGGCATGGTTGATGTTAACACTCTTAAAGACATCACGAATCCATGGCAACTGGCTGAGTCCGCTATAACGCACGGTCCAGTTAGGCAGCAAGCGCGACAAAGCGGGGAATATGGAAAGCGAATTGCCTCCCATCGAAGTGTAGGCAGCAAGGAAGGCCGGTATCATCACGTCAGAGCTGTACTTGCTCACAGTACCGTTGGCCGGGTCGAACTTCTGTCCGGCAAGGGACGTACCTGCGGGGTAAGTTGCACCAGCATACCGTGCCTCGACACGATTGCGGAAACCGTCGAGCGAACGGCAGAACTTCTCGAACGTCGCCGAATGGTATCCGTTGGTTGCATCGCCCATGCCCTCGAAGGCACTGCCTATGCTGATAGTGGTCATAGACAGCGTACCGCTCTGGGTGGTAGGCGTGCCGGCATACATGTATTGTATGCTTTTTGCCTTATTCTCGGTTCGGCTGGCATTAAGGTCTATCTTAAGATTCTTCACCGGTTCGAGAGTCATGCGCAACTGGAAATCTTCCGTAAGGTTCGAAGTCGCAGGAGTTGCCACGCTGTCGTTCATCAACAGCCATCCACGGTCTGAAGCCTTGTCAATGTAACTATCGTCAATGAAACCGAAAGCAAAATCAAGTCCAGGAGCCATTACGCCGCCGCTGCGTTGGCCGAACACGTCGCCAACTTCTGGCATGAAACCCGGCAAGTACATGCCGTACTGGTTACGGTAAGACAGACTGACATTACGCACCAGCATGAGTCCGCGGGCGACACACTGGGCCGCCTTGTACCATTTGTTCTCGTCAAGAGGAGCTTTCGGTGTAACGGTAAGTTTTAAAGTAACAGCCGTATCGACTTGCGATGTTATACGTATGCGGTTATCGTCAAGTTTCTTGTACTTCAGGCGGAATGCCTTACCCTCCTTTGTCTTTGCATTAACTATAATCCTCTTGGTCTTCTTACCATGCGATACAATCAGTGAAGAATCGGGCATCAGCACCACTTCTTTTTCAAAGCTACGCTTGTTCTTTGGCAAGGCATCGTCATTTTCCTTGCCTTTCCTGACATTTTCTTTATTGTCGCGCCCGGCAGGTCCGCCTTTTTGTTGCCTGTTCTTGTTCCGCAATTGTGTTGAACGTGAAACAGGTCTCTGTGTCTTGTTGAAACGGTCGTTGGCCTTCTTAAGGAATGGCACATGGTTGTAAAGACGTTCCAAATTAAAAGAGCCGTTGATATTGTACGAACGGTTCATCGTGATTGAATTGCCAAGCGAAGTACCATCTTCAAGTTCGGTTCCACGGGTCCAGTTATATGTTGCGTTATAAGTACCGTCTGCATTGACCCAGTCGAATATGGGTATCAGGTTCAACGGCAACTGGTAAGACAAAGTAAAAGTCTGATTATAGTCAAGCGGACGGCCGAAATCCTTAATACTTGTCATCACAGAATCCTTCCAGGCTGAATACTGGTCGGGATACAAGTCCTTGTTAACCGGTGTGTAAGGTTCTTCTATCTCGGCGTGCGTTGCGCTGCTGAAATTGGCGTGCAGGTTCTTTGTCAAATCCCAGCGTATGGAGAATTCCCTGTTCCACAGGAACTGTTCGCTGAACGTCAGCGGCAACTGGGTACCTGTGCTCTCCATGTCGCGCTCTTGCAATTCGTAATAATTGCGCAACATCTCGGTATCGAAGGTTATATTCTGCGGCAGCCAGTTAATGCCGAAACGTTTTACTATATCATACCTCTTGCTCTTAATCATTTTCTTAAACGGCTCGAACGTCTTGTATACCGGTGTATAGCTATAATTAAGCGCGCCGCGCCAGTTGTCTTCATTCTCATATACAGTCGTTTCACCGCTCGTATGACGGTGGCTGTGGCTATAACTGAACGAAAAGTTTGCGGGGTCGTAAGGCATGGGATGCCCCTTTGTCTGTATGCCGACCCTCACATTTGACAGCGAGAAGTTTGTATTCTTTGTCTTTGTTACGGCAATACTTTCTATCGAATCGCGCTCATGAGTGTCGGCAGTGCCTTCCAACGCATCGTCGAGAAGCATGTCGGTGTCAAGCGGATTATACTTAGGCCGGGTCTCTTCCTGAGTTATCGAGTAATACAACGGGGCTGTAACCTTTGCCTTATCGGGGAAGAACTTACCAAGTTCAACATTAGCCGTAAAGCTGTATGTCTTATAGTCATCCTGTGAACGCTGGGATACACCGTCTTCAATGCCACCGAAACCATCAGTCACAATCTTACCTGTGGCATTGAGCGTTCCAACATCAGACAGCTGGACGTTTAATGCGCCCTGAGCAGCCCATCCACCCTTGTTGTTATACTCCTTGAGCCTCAACTCGTTGACCCAAACCTCGCCGGACTTGATTTCTCCAGAGAGGTTGCGGATACCAATCATCATGGTCTTAACCTCGCCGAGCGTAGGATTACCCAAAATACTGATCTTATTATTAGGCTTGTCCGAATCATAACTTGTGTAAACGGTATTATAAGAAGCCGTACCTTGCGCCCTTGCAACGTTGCGTGCCTTCTTCAGGTCAGTGAATATGCTCAGAGGTATGTCGAGCATGTTGTCCTCCGGCCAGACAGCCTTGGCATCCTCAACCGAGTAACGTCCGTATTTGCCAGGCGCGGTAAGTTTCAGAGGTATCTCATACTCATAATAATTGTTCCTGTAATCACTACCCAAACGTATGAATACAGCCAGCTGGTTGTCTGTAAGGTTTGTGGTATTCTGTTCGAAAGCATTGGCATGGACAAACATTTCCAAACGTTTATACTGCCGCAAGTCAAGAGTAGTGTTCTTGTAAACAGCCTTACCCTCACCCGAAGAGAAATTGTTGACAACAAAGCTTAATGCCTGCTCGTTCTGCTCGGCAAGCTGCGGCTGCGTCGGGTCCTGTTCACGTGTTATGCCCGGGGGCAGGATATAGTTTACAGGAGTCTTGTCATTGTTCTCTTCAATATTTACTGCACTTACTGACATGCTTCCACTCTCGTTTGCCGTAGGATTAAGTGATTGCTCATACGCACGCCACTCGCCACGCACAAGGTCAAGTGTGGCAAAACGCAGCACAATGGGTTTCTTGAAGTTAGTCAGGAACATTCGCATAAAACGAATTGAAGAAAAATCGCCTATCGAACCGACACGTTCTTCAAAATCGTTAAGAGGTATGCGGAACTGGTACCATGTGGCGGCACCCTTCTTGCCGTTACGCAAAGTCGGATACGTATCACGCTTGTCAACGATGAAGTTGCGCCCAACGACGAAGTCTTCAGGCCGCATGCTGATACGGTATTGGTAATAATTCTCGTATTCGTTAAGAGTATAATCCTGGTTGATGTCCTCGACATCTGGCGTGGTCTTATAAGAGGTATCATAACTCTCGGTACGGTCGCCACTATCAGGCGAATTACCTTGAGGATTGTTGATTCGCTTATAACGGTAAAGTATCGGAGCCTCGATACGGTCAAAATCGGAGCCTCTGAAATAGTGGTAGTCGTCGTTTGCAGGGTCGTTCAAAATAGAATCGCGCTGTCCGGTTGTGACCTTTGCCTGAACGGCCGAGAGGAAATCCTGGTAAGTGCTGAATTCTCGTTCCTCGGCATCTGTCAAGCCATTGTATCCTACGTCTTGTAACTTGCGTGAACCGTCAGTAGTGGCAAAAGCGTAAGTAACAGTAGCCTGCGTCGGTATTTTACCCCATTGTGTTGTCACGAAATTCTCCGAGCCGTCAACAGGCATTCCGCTTTCATAGAACTTACGTCCGTCGCGCAGTATGTCTTCGCTAACTTCTCCAAGGTTAATGTACAAGTCGCCTCCATATAAGTTTGCGTCAGGCTGTTCATTTGAATAAATAAACGGGTCAAGGAGCCAGAACTCTATATACTCGACGTTTGCAGTTTCAAAATCGCTGGTATCCAGTTTCCTCATCATTCCACCCCAATGCTTCTCGGGATTAGGCAACGTTCCGTCAAAATTAAGGTCTGGATTAAAGTTGTAAGGGCCACGCTCGTCAGGATAGTACGCCAAATTAAGTATTGACAGCATGGAAGTTGCGCCGTTATACGTGTTGTTATTCCTGTTCGGGAAAAGCTCGCTTGTGTATACCTCGCGCACATAATAGTTACTAAGTTGTTCGAGATCACTCTTAATATGCGACGGTGTCAATGACGAACTGCTACGGGTGAACAAAGGGTCTATGGTATACCATGCCAGCAACGCACGGTTGTAACCGCTCTTCAATGTTGCCTTGTCGCTCTGTTCAGGGAACATGGTCGGCACGCTTGACAATATCCATGACGTAGGCGTGGAAACATCAATGGCATTCTTGGTGTTCTCAAAGTCGTCAATATACGAAGCATTGTCCTGCACGCCACTTGCCTGTCCTGCTATAAGCTGGGCAAACTCTCCGGTGAACGAGATTTGCGACGGCTGCGTACAATGAAGGAATGGCAGTTTGTCAAGCATATTGGTCAGCCACTGGCTCTCATGCTTCCAATTAATATTAAGTCCCCAAAGTGTATTGTTCAACGGTTCAGACCCCATTGCCACCTTGGTTACCAGTGCCTGTTCAGAAAGGTGTTGTAAAGTTCCGCTCATCTGGAAGTTCTTTGAGAAGTCATACTGCCAGTTTAAGCCTAAAAATGTTTTACGCTCTTGTGCATAATCAGTATTACTTTCAAAGGAGGCATTGACAGTTGTACCTGCGTCAATAATACTCTGGTTAAGGATTGTCACCTCACCAGAAGAATAATCAACCGTATAGTCAGTACCTTCCGTCAAAGTAACTCCACCGGCAGTTACGACTACCGACCCCTGTGGCACATTATACGCGCCAAGGGAAATAACGTTGGCCAACGACCCTCTGAACTGTCCGCTTAACTGGTATTTGTTCTTTTCCGCTATCTGTTTGGCTATCGTCTTTGTCGAATCGTAAAGTTCCGTATAACTGTACCTTTCAGCTACATCTGCAGCCACGCCCTTATTAGTCAAAGCCTTGTACATGTAATCGCCAAACGGCTCCACTTTCGGGAAGAACACACGACCGTTGCTGACCGTATAACCATCTACATAGTCAAAGTACCCGTTGCTGTTGGCCTTGTTGTTATTGTCAAGACGGTCGGCGCCAAGCAACTTTATTATAGGTTGGTCCTTAACCTGCTGTTCTGGTATATAAGAAAGGTAAACGCCAGTGGTATCGCTCTGATACTTGACGTCAAGGCGGAACTTATCCTTTTCAATCGACGATGCAAGATAATATACGTTCTTCATCATCAAGTCCCAGTTGCCCTGCCTCGGATTGTTGCTGGTGTTCTTTAGCGATTTAACGAAAAGGGCCTGGCTTACGTCTTGTATGTCTGAGGCGAACTCTCCTACCTGGTAAGTCACTCCGCCGTAAGTATATTCGTAAGCAACGGCCAGCACCTGGTCAGTCTGCAACGATGTCTTCAACGAAACGTAACCCAAAGACTGGTTCAGTGTATATTCGGAACTGCTGAGCAAGCGTGCACTCTCAAGCTTCTCATAGTCGCTGCCTCCTACAAAACCGGACACTGCGTCAAAAACAGAACTGGTCTGGTTGATATCTCGCGCCGCAGCATACGTGTTTACCAACGTCGAATATTCGCTGTTGGCATTGTTGCTCGGCACAGGCTGTCCGGTAACACTCCACATCGGATTGCTGACCACGGTATTCTCGCCCAAGTCGGTAAAGGCAACGATGTCACGTGAATTTGTTGTAGTTCCACTTTTATTAGTAACCCATATTTCCACACGGTTTATTGTAACACCTGTCGTAATGTTGGGCAAACGCGACATGGCATCGTCATATTTGTCACGGAAATAACGCGAGAGGAAGAAGTGCCGGTTTTCCTCATAATCGGTAACATCCATCTCGAAAGGTGTAAGCTGCGTTCCACCCTGAGATGATACACTCTTCGACGACGACTTTTTCTGTGAAACAACCGTCTGTAATGACAGTTTACCAAACTGTAGGTCTGTACGGATACCGAACAACGACGTAGCGCCTTTGACAAGAGACGAATTGCTCGGAAACGAAACATTACCGCCTTCAACAAGCTTTATTATTTCGTCTTCCTTACCCTCATATTTTAATTTCAAGTTTTGGGAGTCAAAATCAAACGTTGCATCAGTATTATAGTTAAGGCTCATGTCAACCTTGTCGCCTACTTTACCGTTAACGTTCAGGTTTATCTTCTCCTCGAAATTCATTGTTGTTGTCTTACGGTTACGTATAGGCAACGAAGGATTGTCAATATTCTTCAGCGTAGCACCAAACTTAAGTTCGGCTGTTCCCTGTGTCTTTATACGCACTCCGCCAGGTCCGAAGATTTTCTCTGCCGGTCCGAGGTCAAAATGCATGTCTGAAAACGAAAACTTATCCTTTCCGCCTTCCTTTGCCAAAGTATCATTCTTTTGGCGGAAAAATCGGTCAAATTCTTTCTTCTCGCTCCATTTCCGATATTCAGCCGGCGTCATAACAATAGGTGTGGAAAGATAGCTCTCGCCCATCTTCGAACCGATATAATACCTGTCAAGCGAGTCGTTGTAAACAACTTCCTGCTTTATGTTGTCAGGAAGCGTCAGGTCTGCCGGATATGTGTCAAGATCGTCTTCCGTGACTGGCGTTATTCGTTGTATCCGCCAACGCGGATGCAACAATGAATCTGGTATGACCTCCTCTTCCACTATAACCGGCTGTGCCTTTATACTGTCTGCGGATACGGATTGCACAACGGCAGAATCGCGCGCGGCTGACTGCCGCGTGACATTACGTCGCGTCCTGTCGTTTTGCACATAAGACACGGACATTGCATAACCGGCCGCTGTAACTATAAACAGCAAGAACAATAGTCCGTAAACGATTTTCCTCATCCGCAATATTTATCAATTAAAGATTAAAAGTACCTATGGCATCTATCTTCCCGTTATTTTCACTTTATCTGTTTCAATGCCAACTTCACTACTTGTTCCACGGGCAATGACGGTTGCTCGGTCAATATTGCTACAACAACCTTGGCCGACGGAGCCGGAGCAAAGCCGAGCATGGTTAACGCACCTACGGCCTCGTCCTTAACTTCCTTGTTAACCTGGGATGACACCCCACCCTTATCGGCAGGAATTTCTCCGACAATGTCAAAATCGGCTATCTTATCCTTCAGGTCGACAATTATACGCTGAGCCGTACGCAGCCCTATGCCTTTCACCATCTTGAGCATTTTCTCATTGCCCGACGATATGACACCGCACAATTCCGCCGGTGTCATCTCCGACAGTATCATACGCGCCGTGTTGGCACCTACGCCCGATACGGTAATGAGCAGCAGGAACATGCGTCTCTCATCCTTAGAAGCAAAACCGTAAAGAGTGTAAGAATCCTCACGAATGCTCTCGAATACATACAAACGTACTTCCTTTTTACCTTGAATGGCAGTATATGTGTTAAGCGTGATGTTAAGTCCGTAACCGACACCGGATGTCTCAACAACAGCGTAAGCAGGAGTCAGTTCGGCCAGTTCACCCTTTACATATTCAATCATTATTTATAAGAATTTTATATTTTACACATTTTATTAAACGTACAAGACGCGGTTTTATTGCACGCCCAATATTTTTTTGGCTTATCAAGTCATTATGCATAAAACAAATTGCGTGCCTTACCTGAAAAGTAAGGCACGCAATAATAATTGGTTTACATAAATAAAACCGTTGAAACTACTTGTATTACCAGGTAATACTCATACCAAGATTAATACTTGCGTTAGAGCTTAACGGAATGTATTCCTTACTCATCTTACCAAGAAGATGATCCATACCTATAAAGAAATTATATCCCTTTGGATGGATGTTGAGCACCCATCCCATGCTAGCCGTAAAGTTGTTGACAGCAAAGCTGACGCCTCCGTCTATCCATGACAATGGAGTCCAGTTGGCACTCAACCGGCCTTCCGTCCATGTATATGCACCTTTTATGCGCGTGCTGCTCAATGCTCCGAAGGTAATCTTGCGGTAAACAGGCAGATTGTATTCTGCGCCGACGTTTATCGTTGCGCCTATACCAGTGGTGCGTCCGCCCTGGTCGCCGTTGTCTTTCAGGTTGATAAAGTCAGCTATCTGGTCGCCGTATTTGTCGGTCTGGTCCTCGATGTCCACACCACTTCCGTCCTTTACCGATATGTCATGGAAACCGCCGAACTCAAACATGTCTGAACGGTTTACGGCCTGCATGTTGTTACTCCAGCTGATGAAACCGAGGTCGAGCACGGCTGCGTTTACTCTCCAGTCTTCATTTATCTGGTAAACAGCACCGAGGTCTACGGCCATACCGAAGCCACTAAGTCCGAAGCCGTCAAGGTCCACATCACCTACCTTGTCGTACTCTCCCCTGTCAGGATCGTTGTACTCATCGGTCTCGGTTACATACGAGAAGCCTTTCATCGACACGTCGGCAACGGCCTGTCCTGAAACAGTCCACTTGTCATTGGGAGCAAGGTCTGCTTTCATGTTCTGCAACTTCAGGTCTGCACGTCCGAGGCCGAACAGGAACTTGACCTTCGCACCGACACGCAGCTTTTCGTTTATCTGTCGTGAATGGCCGAGAGCAAGCTCTGCATACGACATTGCATGAACGTTAATGTCGCCGATGTTATAAGTCTTATTACCTATGTTCTTGGCAAACTCGAACAGTTCGTAAGGCAAAGACATGCCGAACGAAGTCTTCGAGCTAAGCTCGATTGTGTTGTAACCTCCGAATGCGCTGAATCCGCCTGACAACAGCATTATGCCAACATCGCCGGCTATACGGTTGTCCCCCTTGCTGAAGCCCTCGAGTGCCTTTGACGCCGATATGTAAGGGTTCATGAAGGTTGTCATCTTCTTGTCGCTCGTGTTCGGATACATCGGGTTGTCCATTATCACGTCCTGGTAACCGAAGTTGCCATGCACGTTTACGTTAACGTTACCCAATGCTGGTATCGACACATAGTTGTCCGAATTGGCGAAAGCAGGGTTCATGTCGTGGCGGAACTTGTAGTCTTCCGTATAATAAGCCGAATTAAGTCCCTGGGCCATAGCTCCGCCTGCAACGGCAAGCATTACTGCCGCCACTGAATATTTTATGCTTAAAGGTTTAAGTTTCATTGTCGTTCTGGTGTTTGTGGTTAGTTAAAGTCTCCTATCACTTTTCCTACGAGCTTCACTACAATGTCGCGGGCTATGAGGAAATGTTTCTCCGAGTTGAGCGTCTTGCCTACTACGGGATTGCTGCCATCAACCGAAGCACCGCCCTCTATGCGGAATGCAATACCGTCAAGCCGCTTCAACGCACCTTTCTCGCCTTGCCTTATTTCTATATTAATAGGTGTAACCTTTGAGTTCTCTCCGTCTTCCGACGCCTGGAGCGTTGCCGGCGTCACCTTGACTGAAATCTCATTTTCGTCTATCACGTTGCCGTCGACGTCTATCGGGTCAACCTTTACGCTGAGATATGCCGGCACACGGTTTTCTATTGCAGTACTTAAGCTAATATAAGAGTCGTCGGCCAGTTCAAGGTCGTTTATGTCATTGTTCCAGCCGTCTATTGAATCGGTATAAACAATCCTTGCATCCTCGTCGAAAGTTATGGGAGCCTCTATGCTGTAACTCGGCTTGATGTTGTAAGAATGACCCAGTTCTATGTTTGCCGTCTGCGTGGCGTCAGCCATGGCTTCGGCTGAAAACTCTATTCTGTCAGGTATAGTGCGGATAAGGTCTGACAGGTTGCCGATAACCTTTACCTCATCAAACTGGCCTGCATCTATGCCTTCGCTTCTGCGGCATATACATACCTTCGTCACACCGTTGGGTTTTATCTTTATGTCGTCCACGTTAATCTCCGTCTTCATTCCATCCTTGACAGCTGTTATCGTGCCGTCGACGAATCCATGTACGTCCATATCGTTGTCAATGCTGAGAAGTATCTGCGGATTGTACAAGTCAACCACTACGTTGCCGTCGGTAAGGAAATCAGGAACACCCGTCACTTCCACGCTTCCAAGATTGTCAAGGTCTATTGTCGGGTTAAACCGTCCGGTTGCGCTATTCAGTTCGATGTCGCCAAGCTGCAAACTTGCCATAATGTTGCCTGTACCTCCACCGCTTATGTCCGTATTGTTTATCGTTACCTTGAGATCTGTTTTTACAGTAGCGTCAAGCACAATGTTGTTGTTGCCGTCAATACGGATGCTACCAAGCGAAGTGTCGGTTGCCTTGAAATTCAGCCCTTCAATGGCAATTCTGGCATTTAATACACGGTCTACGGGCACATTAGTTAAAACCAGGCGCGAGCCTTGAACCGTGCACGGACTTGAAGCGCTCGCATTACCTATCTCCATGAAAGCCGGCAACTCAATCTCCATTTCACCGATCGACAGGCCGTCAATCTTCATCACATCAGGGAAAGTTATGTTCAACACCATTTCCGCGTCCACACCTACATGGTCAAGACTTACCACTTCTTCAGGCTTCTCGCCACTGTATGTGAATTTCAACACTTCGCCGCTGACAGGGAAGCTTACACTTCCAGAAACCGACCCGGGTGTTATAGTAACCGGAATACCAACAGACTCAACCGAGTTTTGCGAAACCGTTACCACGCCAATTTCCGGACGTGCAGGTTCAACGTCGTCTCCTGTCTGTTCAAATACGTAATCGCCGTTTGGCTTTACAACGACACACTCGGTTCCGTCAAGTTCGAGCACATCGGCAAGTTTTATCGTGTCGGTCGAACTTACTGGCAACGAAAGTCCGTCGCCACCCAAGCCAACCGTCATGTCAATGCCGTTGAAGTCGAAGTCATTATCCGTACAACCGGCAAAAACAATGGCTCCTGCCATAAATATGCATGGCACGAATGATTTTTTGAGTAAATAATGTTTCATTGGTTTATAGTAATGATTTGTTTTTCGCAAAAATATGAAAAATACTTCTAATTTTTCATATAAAAACAGTTAATTAGACTTAAACACACAGGTTTACATATAAAAAAGTTCAAAAAACAAAAGGAATGTAAACTTAAATAATACATTTACAAACAGTCTTTATGGATGTAGTCATCCATAAAGACTGAACAGCCCCCTAAAAAGTTATGAACAAAACTTTTTAGGGGGCTGTTCAGTTATATACCATACCTATTTACTTACAATCTGCACTTGATGCGATTGTGAATAAAGACATTGTTGATAAAAGCACCCTTAGCTTCATTTGTTCATGTATTTTATTGTCCGTGAATTCCCGTTATCATCGCAAATCTTTAAAATAAGCAATCCTTTGCTGAAATCTTTCAATTTATCCCAACCGTCAACCTTACCAAGCAATATGCCCGACGGGGTAAATACACTTATTTCCGTCGACGAACAAATGTCATTCACAATAATCGAGGTCGGCATGCTTGGTATTTCCAACACTGCCGTATCATTACCATAATCATTCCTAACAACAAAATTCACCCATGCTAATCCACTAAGATCAATATCTGTAAAAGTCAATCTCGAGTAATATGGTGTTTCCGAAAAAAGAGCAAATGCAACTGAACTATATTCTTCTTCAAGTGATGCATGCAAATAATGGCTTCCATCATAACATACATCTACAGTAACGTCATAATACAATTCATTTCTTGGATTGGGCACTATGCTTATAATACTAGTACGCAGGATGCGAGGTTTCACACCAAGCGTCAGGTTATATGTACTTGTTACCTGCTTTCCGTTGCCTGTACCCTCAAAAGATATAAGCCCGCGGATGTCGCCTCCTGTGGTGTGCTCATACTTATCTTCGTCGCCATCTGCAATTGCAGGTATTACGAACTCCGCGTTTTGCGACGTTGCTACCGTCTCGTAGCCGCCCGATACCAATGGCAACTTGTACTCCCAATGATAATTGGTTACGGGCATGTCTTCTGATTCCACATAAAACGTATGACTCTGATACGCCGAGGTTATGCCCGTGTCGTCGATGCCACGGCCTACTATTTTAATGTCGTTGCCGTCATACGCGCCCCAACCGATTGCATCAAGAAGCTCAAGCGTAATCCCGTCCACTACCAAGTCCATTACGCCTTCGTCCATATAGCACATCAGGCTCTCTTGGTCCAAAAGATATTTTAGAGACTTGTTCACGTCAAACTGTTTCGGGGCGTACAACCTGTATATGTACGCTTTCTCGGTGGCATAAAGATAACCTTTGTCTTGCTGGATGAAATCCTCAAGTTCCTGTTCGCTTGCTCCAATAAAACTCTCCAGGCGTCTGCCATCCTCTGCAAAAACGAGCTTATCAAAGACAGAGACTCCGTCACCGAAGCCCAAAGTGAGCCTACCTCCATTATCATACTGTACGCTCGACCCGAATCCCAATGCCGAGCCCATTGCCCGAAGCAGGCCGTAAGAAAGATTCTTCGTCGCCCCTGACATGCCATCACCAATACCGACACACCATTCGGCATTCTTGTTAATGTGGATTACAGCGTCGTATCGGGGAGAGTCTTCAAGCAGTCCGCCGTTTAACTTCCGGCACAAAGCCAAAGGATAATAGACATCGGGAACCGATCCCGGCATAGTACTATAATAAACCTCCGTCCTTATGTCTGCCCCTTGTATGTCATCATAATACACCTGCAACTTAAGGCTGTCGCCTGTTGCCAGGTAACCGCTCCATACGTCTGCGGCAATCTTAAGCGCCAACTTGAGCGTATCCGGCATGCCGGCGCAATACGTATCATCTGCCATTACCACACCTGCGCGTTGGCTCGACACACGCAATGACTTGGCGTCTTCAGAAGGGACAATGCGTGTACCACCATAATTGCAAACATCATCGTACACGAGGGTGGCAACTTCTTGCGTCAATCCGTGCAACGGAAACACCACAAGCAACAGGGCGGCAACAATAGCTTTGAACAAAATATGTATCCGCATAATCAAAGGTCTTTTAAGGTTAAAAAAACGTTTCAAATGCAAATGTAATAAAAATCACAATACTTTCAAACAAAAACCAGCAAACTTCAGCAAAAGTTTATTGATTGTCGTTTTGTCACGCAATCTCCTATCACAACGTCATTTTACCATACGTAAGCCTCTGTCTGATATTATAAAGACCACAATTTCAAGATTTGGAAACACGGTAACAACTCATCTTCGTATTGCAATTGCCGATTCATTGACAAATCCACGGACACCAAAAGCATAATAAGAAATAAGCTGGCATTCATTATTATTGATTGTTTAACAATTATTTACCAGCCTACTTTAACCGCCCATCCCCATTTCCTGATTAGCCGTAGATTTTCCTCATCTGGAAAAACCGACCTTGTCTTTATCTGTGATTTTTCTTAATACCCGGCATGGGTTTCCAGCTGCCACAACACCAGAAGGAATATCGTGAGTTACGACACTTCCGGCGCCAATGACTGTATCATCACCTATAACAACTCCGCTCAGAATAGTGCTACCACCTCCAATCCAGACTCGGTTTCCTATGGTAATTGGCTCAGGAATCAAGGCACCAGCAATACGTTCTGCGGAATCAAGTGAATGGTTGGCCGAATATATACTTACATTAGGTCCCAACAAAGTATTATTGCCTATTGTTACCTGCCCGCAATCAAGGATCGTACATCCGAAATTAATATAAACATCATTCCCGATAGTAATGTTTTTACCGAATTCGCAAGTAAAGTTCGGCTCCATCCAAACGCGTTCACCTACTTTCTTGAAGAGTTTCCGCATAATATCCTGGCGCCGTTCTATTTCTTCGTCTTCAGTACGGTTAAATTCCTTAAACAGTTTTTTTGCCTCAACCCTCAAGTCAAACAAATCTGCATCAAAATCATTATAGATTTGATGTTCTTGCATTTTATCCCATTCAGTCATAATTCAATCAAGTTAAGTTTCACAAAACAAAAATATATAATAATGAATTGGCAAAAACTTTATCCGAAGAACATGGAGCTGAATAACACTTCAACAGGATTGGCATCAGACCCATTACATCCGCAAACCAAAATTCTTTATAAAAAGAAGACGTACTTCATTTTATTAATCCGATAGATGATAAGTAACCGACACTAATATGATAAGCGCAACAAATAATGTTAATAACAATGTTTTCATGATTCATTACCTCCCAATATTTCCATGCTTCTGTTTTATATTAAGATGTTCACCGTCTTTGTTCCGATGGTGCTGTTTTGTTAGCATGTCCCTCGTCCTGTTTCTTGAGATGAAACTTAACCGGTATGACTATTATGTCGTATGACGTTTTAAGCGTTATTGACATGTTAAATTTTTTTATAAATTTATCCGGATCTATGTAAACAAATCCCCCTTCGCAAGACACATCTTCAACTTCAAGACCGTATTCATCCAGTATTTTGTTCAAGTCGCCTATCAAAGGTGTCATTTCTATGCTTTTTGCAATATCAAAATACGAATAGTAACCGTCTTGCCATGGCTTAAAATTATCAACCAAGTTATTTGTAGCCAATACCGTGGCATCACTCAGGTCTGACGAAAAAGCACGAATTACGCATAATTTACTTAAGTCATATACCTTGGATGCAGACTTAAGGCATAATTCCATCTCACGAAGCCATTGAGTATATGTCGGAACATAATTTTTGTCATTTTCATCAACTACGCCACCTGTTGCAAAAGCGGTCGTATCATTATCAGCCGTAATAGCATTAATATCCAAACAAAACTTACTTGTACGATCAAAATATATGGACATACTTAAACGGTCATACATATCATTAGAACTGAATATGCATGAATACGCGGAAGTGTCTTGCTTCGTTACGACAAAGAACTCACAATACTCTCCTGACCTGTCACGAACAGAACGCACAACCGTATCTTGCTCCGGCTCATTTCCTGAAACTTTACCCGAAGATGACGAGCAGCTTATGCCAAGGATAAGCGCGACAAATAGTGTTAATAACAATGTTTTCATGATTCATTACCTCCCGTATTTCCATGCTTCTGTTTTAATATTAGCATGTTTACCGTCTTCATTTCAACATTACATACACATGATAGCACAGGATTCGCAACCATTCGTAGCAGGCAATTGAAAGACATTCACAGCGCCGTCAATGCGTATAATCAGAGAACCTTTAAGGTTAAAAAACGTTCCAATTGCAAATGTAATAAAATTCACGATACATTCAAACAAAAAAAGCAAACTTCCACAAAAGTTTTATTGATTGCCGCTTAGCCACACAGCAAAATAATCACAGATTGTTATTTGGCAAATTTAAACGACTAATATCCTTTCGCAGCAAGATGTCATTATTCTTGATTAACGGCAGAAATGCTTTCATTTTGATTTTCCTTGACGCTCCAGAATGGCGACGTTATAAAAAATCTTACATCTAAGCCTGTAAAACGCCGTTCCCGGATGTGCAAAGCCAACAAGTTGGGAATAAGCCTTTTACGCATCACCAAGCATAAACTGTGCAATAAAAACATATACAAAACTGCACGAAATACCGCAAATCAGACGCCAATCAGCCTGCTTTTGCCCGACAAACCGGCACGTTTTTAACAGGAAAAGGCATGCTTTCAGCATGCAAAAGGGCGTCTATCGCACTGCAAAAGGCCACGTTTCAGCATACCAAAGGCTGTATATTACGGCAGAAGAGGCTTGTAAATGCCTGATGATTATCTATTTTAACCGAAATCACCGACATTTACCGTTTGACAAAACGACAGGCGGAAGGGCACTACCACGTGCATTCTGACAAATCAGGCTAACACCTGGCACCACGCGGCTGCACCGCCCTGCCAGGCCGACTGCCCGCAGACAGGGCTAAAACCCCCGTTTGCGAGCTGGATTTTGCAAAAACGATTGTTTTAAAACCATATTTCGGTTAAAAACATGTTTTTTTCAAAAAGCGACGTTATTTTTCGGGTTAAAAGTCATTGCATGTCGGAAAAATTCCTATTTTTGCACACAGATTCATTAATATTACACACGCCTCCGCGAAGGGGCGGACAACCAAAAAAATCTAATTATGAAAAAGAAAATCCAGTTCAGTCTCGTTTATCGTGACATGTGGCAGTCTTCAGGCAAGTTCCAGCCACGTAAAGACCAGCTTGAGCGTGTGGCTCCGGCCATAATCGACATGGGGTGCTTCGCGCGCGTTGAAACAAACGGTGGTGCCTTCGAGCAGGTTAATCTGCTGGCAGGCGAGAATCCGAACGACGCAGTAAGGGCATTCTGCAAGCCATTCAACGAAGTAGGCATAAAGACCCACATGCTCGACCGCGGCCTCAACGCACTGCGCATGTATCCCGTGCCCGACGACGTACGCCGCCTTATGTATAAGGTAAAGCACGCACAGGGTGTCGACATTCCCCGTATATTCTGCGGACTCAACGACGTGCGCAACATCATACCGAGCGTTAAATGGGCATTGGAGGCAGGCATGACCCCGCAGGCAACGCTATGCATCACGACGTCGCCGATACACACGGTTGAATATTACAGCAACATAGCCGACCAGGTAATAGAAGCCGGAGCAACAGAAATATGCCTCAAGGACATGGCCGGCATAGGCCAGCCCGCCATGCTCGGCAAGCTGACAAAGGCTATCAAGACAAAGCATCCTGACGTAATAATACAGTACCACGGCCACTCAGGCCCCGGCCTCTCAATGGCTTCAATACTCGAAGTATGCGAGAACGGCGGCGACGTAATCGACACCGCCATCGAGCCGCTGTCATGGGGTAAGGTTCACCCGGACATCATCTCCGTGCAGAGCATGCTGAAGAACGAAGGCTTCGAAGTGCCCGAAATCAACATGAACGCCTACATGCAGGCACGCACGCTGACACAGGAGTTCATCGACGACTGGCTGGGCTACTTCATCAACCCGGGCAACAAGCACATGAGCTCGCTCCTGCTGGGCTGCGGTCTGCCGGGCGGCATGATGGGAAGCATGATGGCCGACCTTGCCGGCATCCACCGCTCAATCAACTCGATACTAAAGAGCAAGGGACAGCCCGAATACACGACAGACGAGCTTCTCGTAAAACTGTTCGACGAAGTGGCTTACGTATGGCCGCGCGTAGGTTACCCACCATTGGTAACTCCGTTCTCACAGTACGTAAAGAACATAGCACTGCTCAACCTGCTAACCATGGCACAGGGCAAGGGACGCTTCGTGATGATGGACGACTCTATGTGGGGAATGATACTCGGCAAGAGTGGAAAGATACCTGGAGAGATAGACCCCGAACTCATCGAGCTTGCAAACAAGCAGGGACGCGAGTTCACAACGGCAGACCCGCACACGCTGATACCCGACGCACTCGACGACTTCCGCAAGGAAATGGACGAGCACGGATGGGAATACGGACAGGACGACGAAGAGCTGTTCGAGCTGGCAATGCACCCGGAACAGTACCGCGACTATAAGAGCGGAGCTGCAAAGAAGCGCATGCTGGCCGACCTCCAGAAGGCAAAGGACGCCAAGCTCGGCGCACAACTGTCACCCAAAGAGCTGGCAGCATTCAAGCACGCAAAGGCAGACGCCATCGTTTCACCGTACAAGGGCCAGGTATTCTTCGACTTCGAAGGCAGCAGCGAGTGCACTCCGTGCATCGAGCCTTACATCGGCCAGCACTACAAGGAGGGCGAGACCTTCTGCTACATACACACACCGTGGGGCGAGTTCCAGCCCATACCGGCAGCCCTGGGCGGCAAGCTCGTAGAGATAGCCGCTAAACAAGGCTCTAAGGTTAACCGCGGCGACGTGATTGCATACATCGAAAGAGACTGGATTAACGCATAAGTCGTAAATACACCCTTTTTGACTTGAAATAACAAGCGGTACAGATGTCATTATTGCCGACAGGCAAAGACACTGTACCGCTCATTATTTTTTATCTTTCCAACCACCGGCGTAACTTGTTTTTGCCGGTATTATTTAACCCAAATCGGTCATTAGGATTTGGTTGTATTTTTGTTTTATATTGAGCGTATTGACGTATGTTTTTTGCAGGCATAGCAGGCTATGTCAAGAAAAGAAAGACGGCCGAAAGCTTAAATATGAAACATTAATAATCCACAAGCGGTCTAATGACCGATTTGGGTTTAATAACACGCAAAGACGCATGCCCGATCTTGCGATTAAGCATGCGCCATGATTGAAATTGATTTATAAGAATCTTATACCGCCGTTATTTTAATGCTTCACCATAATCTTAAATGACTTGTGCGTGCCACGTGCATTGACATCAAGCACGTATATGCCCTCGCTCAGATTGGCCACGTCCATGGTGTTGCTCTGGTGTGCCGTATCAATGCGGCGTACTACACGTCCCTGCATGTCGACAAGTGTCAGCTTTGTAACCACGTCGCCAGAATCGAATGGCATGTCGATGTGCAGTTCATCGGCAACAGGATTAGGATATACAGACGCCTTTACCTGCTCCACGATTTTGTTCTCGATGGATGTTGTCCCGCCCTGAAGGTCTATCATGTAACCGTACACGTCCTGTCCACGCATACCGTAACCGGTCACATAACGTCCGTTGGGAGACATGTCATAAACAGACACAATGTAAAAGTCGCCCAAATCACAGCCAAGAACATCCGTTGCATAGTCCTGCAGGTAAGTTACGCCCTTGCCTTTTTCATAAAGCCATGCGGACGAGCCTATGCCCTGCCAGCCAATGGCTTTTTCACCGTTGTTTGCAACCGCTGCCACGCCGCCGCTTACATCTTCGTCACCAAACAACGTCATGTATCCTTCTTCTTCATTCCACAGCCACGGTCCTTTGAAAGCTGACGTAGCGCTGCCGTCACCGCCAATCCATTTTCCGTCAGGAGAAACTGAGCGGGCAGTGGCAACAAGGCTTTCATAACATTCTTCCTTGTCCATGTAGTCAATGTCGTCTTCATTCTTATTCGGGTCCTTGAGCATCATCTTCTGAGTATAGCTGCCATCTGCATTTCTTGTCCATACAGTTCCGAATCTCGGTCCCCAAATGTCTTGCCAGCCAACAATCACACTTGCGTCATAACTTACTCCGAGGCTGCTTGACTCACGGTTTATATCTGCGAACTTGCTGCCTAAATCTGTATAATTGTCGACAGTCATGGCTGCCGCATGTGCCTGTACCTGATTGGTTGGTTTGTACAGATTATATACATTGCCGACCACAGTCTTACCGTCTCCTGAGAACTGCCACGGAGCAGACGCTACATCGCCGCTGAAATATCCCGTACTTGCCAAAGGTGTCCATGTCTCATTTTCTATGTCATATATTCCTGCCAAATACCCACTTTGTGTTTTGACTACCGTTTTATGATAGAAGCGTCCGTCCTGTGCAATCAAGTTGAATATTCCACCATGATAAAAGACAGTGCCGTAATCATTTTCAGCTTCGTCGTCCACTTCCTGTTTGGTAAATTTGATTCCGCCGTCAACAGACAGGTACATGTTGCCACCTGTTCCGGCAACAGCAAGCGTGTCACCGACCCATGTGGCATCGTTCCATTTTATATTCACAGTTTCGTCTGCCACGGGACTGACGCTGACAGGCAGTACTTCAGTCTGCTTCCATGTTTCACCACCGTCTTTTGTAATATATACCACATTGTCGGATGTGGCAATGCCGCGCTGGCTGTCGGCGAACCTGATTCGATAGAGCGGAGAGTTGTCTTTTGTCGCAAACACATCTGTCCAAGTCTTGCCGTAGTCGACTGACTTCTGGATGTGTCCATTCTGGGTCGCCATGAAGAAAAGATCACCAATATGAGTAATGTATGCCGGCACGCCGCTCACACCTGTCGCTTTTGCAAAGCTGTCGCCTGAATCGGTAGTGTACCACACTGCGTAGCTTCCGTCCGTGTATTCTACGCCTACTGCGCCGTAAACGGCTGTCTCTGATGTGATGCCTCCATATTCATCAACACCGTACATGAAATCCATTGTCCAATATGTATCCACCGTTAAATCATCGTCTTTCGGTTGGATATCAATATGCGACCAAGAATTGCATCCATTGCTTGAAAAATACAGCACGCCGTTCTTTCCGCCTGCCAATATCTGATAATTTGACAGTGGGGCAAAGGCTTGTATTCCCCCTTCGGGCTTGTGCATATAATATGTTCCGTCTTCTTTCTGTGCCGATATGTCGTCCGACTGTCTCCAGGTAGTACCTTGGTTTGATGATCTCAATATAATGCCAGTCTTTCCGTCATCAGAAGTTCCTATTGCAAACAGATTGAAATCGGTGATATAAATAATGTCGTTGTAAGTGTAAGCGAAGTCCGGATAGTCGCCTCTTTCCCATTCAGAATTTAACGGTATGGCATCGTATGGCATTGGAGCGGCCACGAACTTACCGTCACCGGAAAAACGTGCTACGCCTCCTATTCCGTTTCCGGCTGAAATACCGCCGATGTTTGTGTATGTATTATCAAATGGATTCCAAAGCAAAATTGGCTGGTTCTGGTCTTGGGAGCCGACCACAAGACCGTCGTTGTTCACTCCGTTGGCATCAAACTTAATGTCCGTAATGTAGACCTGCGCCGACATTGTGCCTGCCGTCATAAGGCCGAGCATGGATAACAGTAACGTCTTTTTCATGTCTGTAATTTTTTAGGTTTGTGAAATTCTGTTTGCTAACGTTTGGTTTCATGAAACTTGCGTGGCAAATATACTGAGAATCAAGAATATTCACAAACCTAACAACTCACGATTCATGAATTATGAATCATTAAACGCTACTTGGCCTGTTCTTCTAAAGCAAGTTTCTGGTAAAGTGACGGCGTCATGCCCGTGTATCGCTTAAAAACATTGATAAAAGTACCATACACGCTAAAGCCTACACTTTCACCTATGCTGCGTATCGTGTATTGCCCATAGCTGTTACTGTCGGACAAACGGGTGCATGCAAGCCGTACGCGATATTCGTTTACATAATTGCTAAAATTCTTATTATATACGACGGTGATTGTCTGCGACACATAGTTGCTATTTGAGCCAACGAGCCTTGCCAACATATCCAACGAGAAGTCAGGATTACAAAACTCTTCGCTGTTGTCCATCACATCGGTAATGGCATCAGCCAATCTTTCACGCTGTTCGTCGTTCAGGCTACTATTCTTATATTTGCTATCACTGTCAACTGGCGGAACAGACGATAGCGGCATTTGGCCAGTAGGTAAGTCGGCATGTACAGGGGCACACTCCTTTGTGGCTTTTATCGGAGATGTTTCGTCGGACATTCTCTTTTGTTGTGCTTTCGCCACACGGTAATTTTCGGAGAGCTGCTTGTTCAGTTGGAACATGCTACGGTAGCTTTCAGAAAGCCGTTGTTTCTGCCTGTACACGTAGAGCAGCAACAGTAGTACGATGACCGTTCCAACTGTTGTGCATAATATGACAAGCCGCTGATTCCTTATCACTTGTGCCCTGCGTTCCTTATCTCGGTTGAGTGAAGCTATGTCGCGCTCAGCCTTCTCGGTCTCATATATGAATTGTTGGTTTTTGGCCATGTCAAATTCGCGTACGTTAAAGATAGAATCTTTAATGTCAAGATATTCAGACTTCAGCGTGAGCGCCTTATCCGTCTGGCCGCGACGGGCATATATGTCGGCCAAATGCTTATAAGTATCAACAAACATGTGAGTCAGCCTACTGCTTTCAGCCAGATTCTTACAGCGATTAATATAGACTATAGCTGAATCATAACGACCGGTCTCTTCATATATCTCGTACGCCTCTTTGTACGCCGAACATTCATAACGAGGATCCATGCCAAAAGTATTGGCGTAGGCAGCAAGCCGCCTGAATTCTTCAACTGCGCTATCGGCATGACCTTCAGCCTTAATGAGCAGTGCGTGTGTGTATCCATCCATGAAAGTCGTGATACGGGTAACCTTGTGCGGAGTCATCCTGGCCTTGTCGTAATAAAGCCTCGCATTGTCAGGATCATTCTTATATATGTATGCGCCAACCATGTTTTGGTATATCTTATAAAGCGTCTCGTTGTCTCCTGTAGCCATGCCTTGCTTTACACCGACTTTATACAGATGCAAACCTTTCTCGTAATCTTGGAACATACAGTACACATTACCCATATTCTTGTACAATTCAGCCACGTAAGGCCGGGTTGGTACAGCTTCGGCAACTTTCAGTCCGTCTAAATAGAAAAGCTGCGCCTTTGAATAATTACCGTTGTCGTAATATGCATTACCGGCTTTCAAATATGCCGACACACGTGTACGCGCTTCAGCCTGTGTCTTTGGATTGTCGGCCCTATTACATACTATTAAGTACATAACAAGGGCTTTCTCCATATTGCCACCGGCCAACAGCCTGTCACCTTCTGCTATCAGCCTACTGTCAGCCCATTCAGAACATGCATTAATGAGACGATCGTATTTTGTCTCTTTTGCTGCAGATGCCGCCGTGGCCATATGTGCGGCAAACAGTATGAGTATGAATATCTTTGTAAATGCTGGCATCGTTTATTTGAATATTAGTCATTGCAAATGTAACAAAAATATAGTAAAGTAAACGATGTAACGATATTGTTTTAAATAAAAACGCTTACCTTTGCAACCGTTAAGCGACGATTGCTGATTATATTATAACATATAAGAAACGAAAAAATAGCATGGTAAGGAGGAATGTAACTGTATGGATTATGAAGCCCTGATTGACAAATATTGTGGAGACAATTCCGCCCTGCGTGAGATCCTCGTAACTCACAGCCGGGCGGTGGCCGAAAAGGCGCTGGCAATAGCCGACGCGCACCCCGAACTGGGACTCGACAGGCAATTCATTTTAGAGGCGGCGATGGTACACGACATCGGCATAGTAATGACCGACGCGCCGGGCATAAAGTGTTTCGGCACCGAACCTTACATCCGCCACGGAGTCTGCGGGGCTGAAATAATGCGCGCCGAAGGCTATCCGCGCCACGCACGTGTATGCGAACGCCACACCGGAGCGGGACTTTCAAAGGCCGAGATTGAAGCCCAGGACCTGCCCTTGCCGCGCGTTGACCTGCTGCCTGAAACGTTGGAAGAAAAGGTTATATGCTACGCCGACAAGTTTTTCTCAAAGACAAGG
>OGLM01000388.1_pt1 | contig 54524 bp, 35 predicted proteins | sample 1572531 | NCBI WGS metagenome assembly OGLM01 (sample SAMEA2581909, study PRJEB24529) | metagenome | biome: Human gut stool | place: China | collected 2011
TGCCGGAAATTCCATTTCATATACATCATCAACCGGTGGTTCTTGAAAAGGGGGGCCCGGTAACTGTTACAGACTTTAGAATGCGTCGTTACTTCATGACCATTCCTGAAGCTAGTCGCTTAGTTATCCAAGCTGGCGCTAAAGCTGCGGGTGGGGAATTGTTTATCTTAGAAACGTTCGCAGGCTTCAAGCCGGCTGCCGAAACCCAGTTCGACACCCCTGACGTCAACTATGCCATGACTTTCGACATACAGCCGGCACAGGGCGTCTACTTCATACCGCAGGAAATAAGTTTCAAGGCTGTCAAGTTCGGTACCGACTCAGGCTTGTTCGACGTGACAGTGCAGCAGGACGGCGGCCAGGAAACCACCGTGCTCAAGGGTGGTCAGTTCACCCGCAACAACGCGGCGTCGCTCAGTGCTACGACGATAGACCTGTCCGCAGTCGACGGCATCGTGTCTACGACGGGTCCGTTGAAGGTTCGCATCTACCTTTACAGCATGTATCCGGGCAAGGAGTTCGGCTTCAACAACATCAAGGTGAGCGGTAAGTTCAACGGCAACGCACCCGAGGCAAAGACCTACACGTTCACGGCAAAGGCCTCTCCGGCTGAAGCTGCCAATGTAATATGGTCGCCCGAAGGCGACGTCTTCGAGGACGGCACGAAGATAGCGGTTACTGCCGAACCCAACAGCGGCTACCTCTTCGAGGGCTGGGTCAATCAGGACGGCGACAAGGTGAGCGAGACCGAGAGCTTCACTTACACCATAAAGTCTGACACCGAGCTTACCGCCGTTTACCGTTCATACGACGACTACGACTACATATTCGACGCGGCTCCTTATGATGCGGCAGTCAAGACCATCAACGAGCTGAAGGTTGCCCTCAGCAAGGCTGCCGAACGTACAGACCAGACGCAGCGTTACCGCATATTCCTGCACAACGGAACATACGATTACGGCTCGTCAGTAAAGAACGAAGTTAAGGGTGGTGTTTCGCTCATCGGCGAGAGCCAGGAAGGCGTGATAATAATGAATAAGGCTACTTCGACAAGCAACCATGCCGAGACAACGCCGACAATATTCATAGACCAGAACCAGAACGACGTCTACATGCAGGACCTCACCATACGCCAGGGACGCGACTGGGATACGCAGAAGTCTACCGGACAGGCCATGGCGGTGCGCCAGCGCGGCAAGCGTGCAGTGTACAAGAACGTCACCCTGCAAGGCATACAGGACACTTACTACCTTAACAAGGCCGACGCCACGGCTTACTTCGAGACTTCAACGATAGCGGGCGAAGTAGACTATGTGTACGGCGACGGAACTGCATGGCTCGAGAAGTGCAACCTCTACAATACCGGCGCAGGCTATATCACGGCGCCCAACACGCAGCCGGGCTACTGGGGCTTCGTAATGAACGAGTGTACCGTAAGCGGAGCCGACGCCGCAGCCGGCAAGTTCTGCCTCGGACGCCCGTGGGGAGACTCGCCTCATGCAACCTTCATCAACACTACTTTCAACCAGTTGCCTACCGAAGCAGGTTGGGGTAAGATGCAGGACGGACTCGTACTACGTTTCCATGAGTACGGCTCGGTTGACGCCAATGGTAGCAACATAGACCTGTCAAAACGCTCGCTCGACGCATGTTCGCCAGCAGCAGGTTCCGACAATCCCGTCCTTACGGCTGAAGAGGCTGCCAAATACACCATCGGCGGCGTGTTCGGAGAGTGGAATCCGCAGGCCCTTACCGTACAGCTTGCAGCGCCTGAAGTCGTAATCGACGAAGAAACCAATACCCTTTCATGGAACGCCGTGCCTGAAGCGCTTGGCTATGCCATAGTAAAGAACGGAAGCGTGGTTGCGTTCACAACGGCCTCTTCGTTCAGCCTCTCTGAGCTTGGTGCCGGCACTTACAGCATCAGGGTTGCCAACGAAATGGGCGGACTCGGCGAAGCTTCAAACACAACTACGGGCATAAGCTCTATTACAGTAGACGGTTTGGACGGCAACGCGCCTAAGTATAACGTGGCAGGACAGCGCGTCGACAACGACTACAAGGGCGTAGTGATACAGAAAGGAAAGAAGTTCATTAAGAAATAGCAGTTTGGCGGCATCCGCCATTATTGCATACGGCATGGCCAAGGCTTTCAGCCGGCCATGACTACCGCTAAAAGGGGATGAGTAAAAAAATGTATTTTGACATACATTTCTACTCATCCCCTTTTCCTGAAAGGCCACCTTTTGCCTTGTAATAGGTTACGTTTTGCGTTGTAAAAGGTAACCTTTTGCGGCCTAAAAGGTGGCATATTGCAAACTGATTGATTATCAGCCATATACGACGGGCTGCAATGCGGCCTTATGACCTGTGTCGTGGTTGCCTTCCAGTGGCCGCCCTGCCATGCTTTACTGCAGTCTTGCGCCAGGCTTATTCCTTGACTGCCTTATATATTTTTAAGAAAAAGCCGGGCTTATTTTTGCTTTTCCGGATATTTTAATTATTTTTGCATACTCGATAATCTAAACCGCGCCTTGTTGGCGAAACCTTGAATTTTTTTTGCTTTTTTATGCAAATACAATGGGAATGACATTTAAGATAAATTGTTTTATACGCATGGGCGGCCTTCTTTTGGCTGCCTTTACCTTTGCGCTTATTTTTTCGTCGTGTGGCCGCAAGTCCTCAGACATGCTCGACCAGCTTGACCGTACCCTTGCCGATAGCCGCAAATATGTCAATGCCAGGCAGGTACAGCTCGACTCGCTGAAGGACGCTTTGCGCGCCGCCACTACCAACGAGGCGCGCTACCGGCTGGCAGGGACGCTGCGCGAGATGTACACCCCGTTCAATGCCGACACAGCCTTGTACTTCGCAAATGAGAAGATGGCCATAGCAAAGCGTATAGGCAACAAGTCGTACATACACGACGCACGGATGAACGTGGCCGAGGTAATAGGCTCGCAGGGCATGTACAAGGAGGCTCTCGACTATATGGCAAGTGTGGACAAGAGCGTGCTCGACGTTTACCAGATAGAGTATTACTACCACGTGTACCGCTTCCTGTACGGGCTTATGGCCGACAACTGCGTCAATGCGGCCACTCGGCGCGAGTACACGCGCCTGACCGACGCTTACCGCGACTCGCTACTGATGGTTAATCCGCAGGGGGCGTTCAACCATGTCATCGTGCAGGCCGACAAGTATAACGCCATGCAGCGTTACGACCAGGCCATAAAGCTGCTCGGCGACGCCTGCCGCCGTTTCACCGGTACCCACGATCGTGCTCTCATTGCCTATTCGCTTGCCGAGGCATACGGCGGCAAGGGCGACACGTTGAGAGAGAAGAAATACCTCGCCTTGTCGGCCGCCAGCGATATAAAGTCCGGCATACGCGAGTACGCCTCACTGCGCAAGTTGGCCGTGATGCTATACAACGAGGGCGACGTAGACCACGCATACGCCTACATGACGCGGTGCATGGACGACGCTGCGGCGTGCAACTCGCTGTGGAGGATATACGAAGTGCAGAAGGCTTTCCCCGTAATCAACAAGTCGTACCACATGAAGCTCGACAGGCAGCGCCGCCTTATAATGTTCTCGCTTGTGTTTATCATACTGCTGTCGCTCTTCCTCGTGGTGGCCGTATTGCTCATAAAGAAGCAGGCCAGGCGCGCTACGGCGGCCCGTATGCAGGTGCAGCAGGCCAACGCATGCCTTAAGGAACTTAACGCCGAGCTGTCGGAAAGTTCGCTTATCAAGGAGGAATACATCGCCCACTACATCGACCGCTGCTCGCTCTACATCGAAAAGCTGGACAATTACCGCAAGCATTTGCAGAAAGTAGCGGCCAAGGGCGGCGCTAAAGAGCTTTACGGAGAGTTGCGCTCGACCGAGCTTATCGACACGGAGCTGCAAGATTTCTACACGCATTTCGACGATTCGTTCCTCAAACTGTTCCCTACGTTTGTCGAAGACTTCAACGCCTTGCTGCGCCCGGAGGCCCGCGTCCGCCTGAAACCGGGCGAGAAGCTCAACACCGAGCTGCGCATCTTCGCCCTTGTGCGCCTCGGCATAAGCAGCAGCACCAAGATAGCCCACTTCCTGCGCTATTCGGTCACGACGATATACAACTACAGGGTGAAGCTGCGCAACGGCGCCGAGGGCGACCGCGACAAGTTCGACGAGGCCGTGATGAGGATAGGCCGTAGCGGCGAAGACCTTAAATAAGGGGTGGAAAAGTGGATTTTCCATCCCTTTTCCTTTATATTGCACCCCGTAAGGCATTATCAAAAGCACTACTTTTTTACATTTCCTGTTGTTGTGTAAATATCTGTTTATCAACAAGTTAATATTTTAGTCCTGCTGTTTTAGGCTACTTTTTGCCTGAAATCCGGAATTAACGTCACACTTAATTGTTTAAATTTGCACCGTGGCTGCCAAACGGACACGGTCAGTCCGGCCTTGGCATGTTGAAAGCCTGTATGTTGATATTTATCGACAATAAAATATAAAAGCAAATGAAAACCTATTACCTTAAACGATTGAAGACCTTTGTTGCATGCTTAGCATTGGTTTCGCTGCCTGCCGCAGCCGACACGGTGAAGTCTCCCGACGGCAATATCGGCCTTGAGTTCAGAGTCGACGGTGGAGTACCCGTCTACAACATCACCTATAAGGGCATGAAAGCCGTCAACGACAGCCGCCTCGGCCTGGAGCTGAAAAACGCCCCCAGCCTCATGGACGGCTTCGAGCTTGAGGGCACGGAGACCTCGACCTTCGACGAGACATGGCGCCCCGTGTGGGGCGAGGTAAGCTCTATCCGCAACCACTACAACGAATATCTCGCCCGGCTTGTCCAGCCGTCTACGGGCAGGATGATGAACATCAGGTTCCGCGTGTACGACGACGGCGTAGGCTTCCGCTACGAATTTCCCCAACAGAAGAACCTTGTGTACTTTACAATCAAGGAAGAGCGCACGCAGTTTGCCATGACCGGCGACCACACTGCGTGGTGGATACCGGGCGACTACGACACCCAGGAGTATGACTACACTGAGTCAAAGCTGTCAGAGATAAGTTCGCTGCAAGACGCTGCGTGGTCGTACAACGCTTCGCAGACAGTGTTCTCTAAGACCGGCGTGCAGACTTCGTTGCAGATGAAGACCGACGGCGGCCTGTACATCAACATCCACGAGGCCGCCCTTGTAGACTATTCGTGCATGCACCTTAACCTCGACGAGAAGACGCTTGTGTTCGAGTCGTGGCTCACCCCCGACGCCCTCGGCGACAAGGGCAACATGCAGACGCCGTGCAAGTCGCCCTGGCGTACAATCGAGGTGTCGGATGACGCACGCGAGATTCTGGCCTCAAAGCTGACGCTTAACCTCAACGAGCCGTGCAAGCTTGAAGACACGTCGTGGATACATCCCGTTAAATACATGGGCGTATGGTGGGAAATGATAACCGGCAAGAGCTCTTGGTCGTACACTAACGAGCTGCCTTCGGTAAAGCTCGACAGCGTGGACTACGCCGACCTGAAGCCCAACGGCACCCACGGGGCCAACAACGACAACGTGCGCCGCTACATCGACTTCGCCTCGAAACACGGTTTCGACCAGCTTCTCATCGAGGGCTGGAACATAGGTTGGGAGGACTGGTTCGGCAACGAGAAGGACTATGTGTTCGACTTCGTGACCCCTTATCCCGACTTCGACATCAAGGCGCTCAACGACTACGCCCACTCAAAGGGCATGAAGCTCATTATGCACCACGAGACCTCTTCTTCGTCGCGCAACTACGAGCGCCACATGGAGGCTGCCTACAACCTCATGAACAAGTATGGTTACGATGCTGTCAAGAGCGGATACGTGGGCAACATACTGCCACGCGGCGAGCACCACTACGGCCAGTGGATGAACAACCACTACCTGTATGCCGTGAAGGAGGCCGCAAAGCACCACATAATGGTCAACGCCCACGAGGCCGTGCGTCCTACCGGCTTGTGCCGCACTTACCCTAACCTTATCGGCAACGAGTCGGCACGCGGCACAGAGTACCAGGCAACCGGCGGAACGAAGACCCTGCACGTGGCCGTGCTGCCGTTCACCCGACTCAAGGGCGGCCCGATGGACTTTACTCCCGGCATATTCGAGATGGACATGAAGAAGCTAAACCCCAACAACGCGTCGCACGTCAACGCTACGATAGCCAACCAGCTGGCCCTCTACTGCACCATGTACAGCCCGTTGCAGATGGCCGCCGACATGCCCGAGAACTACGAGAAGCACATGGACGCCTTCCAGTTCATCAAGGACGTGGCCGTTGACTGGGACGACTCGCGCTACCTTGAAGCCGAGCCGGGCGACTATGTGACAGTGGCGCGCAAGGCCAAGGGCACAGGCAACTGGTTCGTGGGCTGCGTGGCCGGACAGAAGGAGCACACGTCGAAACTTTCTTTCGACTTCCTCGACAAGGGCAAGAAGTATGTTGCCACAATCTATGCCGACGGCAAGGACGCCGACTACAAGACCAATCCGGCCTCGTACACGATAACAAAGGGCATCGTGACGTCGAAAACAAAACTTACGCTGCGCGCCGTGGAGGGTGGCGGATATGCCATAAGCCTGTTCGAAGTGAAAGACGCTGCCGACACAAAAGGACTTAAAAAACTGTAATATATATACTGCCGCCGCCACCGGCCGCGATGGCCGGTGGCAGTGGCGTAGGCGCATGGATTTGCGGAAGGCGGCCTTTCGCGTCATGAAAGGTTACCTTTTGCAGCCTGAAAGGCCGTCTTTTGCAAGCTAAAAGATAACCTTTTGCAACGCCTTGTATACCAAGTAGTTACGAAAACCGTGAAAAACGTGGCCGTACATGTGGAAACTTTACTTTGGAAAAACGATTATAACCTTTAAAACAACATTACATGAAAGGACTAAGTAGAACATTTATGCTAACGCTGCTGGTGGCGCTGCTGGGGATGCTTTCCCCCGCGTCGGCGCTTGCCCAACAGCTTAAAGTGAGTGGCACCGTCACCGACCAGAACGGTGAAGCCGTTATCGGAGCCACTGTGAAGGTGAAAGGCGGAGGCGCCGGAGCAGCCGCCATAACCGACGTTGACGGGCGTTTCGCCATCAACACATCCTCTGATGCCACGATTACCGTGAGCTACATAGGCTATGCCACCCAGGACGTGCCTGTGAAAGGCCGCAGCCAGATAAGCGTGGTGCTAAAGACGGACGACGAAATGCTCGACGAACTCGTGGTCGTAGGTTACGGCACGATGAAGAAGAGCGACCTTACCGGTTCGGTGGCATCGCTCGGCAGCAAGGACATCAACAACACGTCGGTCAACAACATCGGCGCTGCCGTGCAGGGAAAAATCTCCGGCGTGCAGATTATCGACGCTGGAAAGCCCGGTGACAACGTCAACATCAAGATACGCGGACTCGGCTCTATCAACAACTGCGACCCGCTGGTTGTCATCGACGGAGTGCCGACCGACCTCGGGCTGAATGCCATCAACATGGCTGACGTCGATCGGTTGGACGTGTTAAAGGATGCTTCGGCTGCCGCAATATACGGCTCACGCGGTGCCAACGGCGTTGTCATGATTACCACCAAGCGCGGTTCGAGCGGCCAGAGCCGCCTGTCAGTGTCGGCCAACGTGTCTGTACAGAACGCCACGAATGTGCCGGACCTACTAGATGCGTCCGAGTATGCCACTCTCAGCAACGAGATGATGATTAACAGCGGGCGCACGCCCAACCCCGAGTTTGCCAACCCCGAGTCCCTCGGACGCGGCACCGACTGGATGGACGAACTGCTCCGTACGGGCATTATGCAGAACTATACGGTAAGCTATTCGGGCGGAAACGACAAGTCGCACTACTACATCTCGGGCGGATTCCTCGACCAGTCGGGCATCGTTGAGAGCGTAAGGTACCGTCGTTTCACATTCCAGGCAAACTCAGATGCTCAAGTTACCAAGTGGCTTAAGTTTTCCAACAACCTTACGTTCAGCGCCGACGAGAAGAAACAAGGCTCTTACAGCATCAGCGACGCCATGAAGGCGCTGCCCGTGCAGCCCGTCAAGAACGCCGACGGCACGTGGAGCGGACCTGAAGGCAACGCCGAATGGTACGGCAGCATACGCAACCCGATAGGTACGACCCAGGTGAACAGCAACAAGACCAACGGCTACAACTTCCTCGCCAACATAACGGGCGAAATACAGTTCGCCAAGTGGCTCAAGTTCCGCAGCACATTCGGCTACGACGCCAAGTTCTGGTTCGACGACAACTTCACACCGCGCTACGCGTGGAAGCCTACCCCCGTAGAGGAGAGCACCCGCTACAAGAGCACCAACAAGTCGTTCACATACCTGTGGGACAACTACTTCCTCTTCGACTACACAATCGCCGACGCACACCAAATCAGCTTCATGGGCGGTATGTCGGCACAGTGGAACGACTACGACTACTACAACGCGCAGAAGAACGTGTTCCAGTTTGACAACGTACACGAGTTCGACAACGGCGAGAAGATGTACTCGATACTCGGCAACATGACCGAGTGGGCGCTCCTTTCTTACATGGCCCGCCTCAATTACTCTTACAAGAACCGCTACCTCCTCACTGCAACCGTGCGCCGCGACGGCTCGAGCAAGTTCGGTCCCAAGCACCGCTGGGGTACCTTCCCCTCCGTTTCGTTGGCATGGAGAATATCCGAAGAGAGCTGGTTCCCCAAGACAACGTTCCTCGACGACCTCAAGATACGCGCCGGCTACGGCGTCACCGGTAGCCAGGCCAGCGTAGGCAGCTACGGCTATCTGGCACAGTATAACACCAGCGTGTACCCGCTCGGCATCGCCGGAAACACGCAGACGGCACTCTATTCGTCGACCCTTGCCAATCCGTACATACACTGGGAGGAAGTGGCACAGACCAACGTCGGTGTCGACGCGTCGTTCTTCGGTTCGCGCATCGTCCTTTCGCTCGACGCATACATCAAGGAGACGCGCGACATGTTGGTGAAAGCCTCAATCCCCATCACCTCCGGATTCGAGGACACTTCAACCACATACACCAACGCCGGACGCGTAAGCAACAAGGGTGTTGAGATGAGTCTGCACACGGTCAACTTCGTTAGCCCGCTGCGTTGGGAGACAACGCTCACCGCAACGTACAACCGCAACAAGATAAAAGACCTCAACAGCGACGTGCCTTATTACATCAACCAGATTAACAACTCGTATGTCACCATGCTGGCAAAGGACTATCCAATCAACGTTTTCTACGGATACGTGACCGATGGCATATTCCAGAACCAGCAGGAGGTAAGCGAGCACGCAATACAGACTGGCGCCGAGCCGGGCGACATACGCTTCCGCGACCTTAACAACGACGGCGTAATCAACGACGAGGACCGCACGGTGCTTGGCAACCCCAACCCTACGTGGCTCTTCTCAATGAACAACACCCTTACTTACAAGGGCTTCGAGCTGTCTGTCTACCTGCAAGGCGTTGCCGGAAACAAGATTTTCAATGCCAACAACATCGACAACACGGGCATGTCGGCAGCCTATAACCAGACCACGGACGTACTTGACCGTTGGACGGGCGAGGGCACGAGCAACTTCATGCCGCGTGCAGTCTACGGCGACCCGAACGGCAACAACCGCGTGTCTGACCGCTTCGTGGAAGACGGTTCATACCTGCGCCTTAAGAACATAACGCTCGCATACAACTTCCCGAGCAAATGGATAGGCAAGCTCGGAGTGGAAGCCCTGCGCCTGTCGTTATCTTGCGAGAATGTGGCAACCATCACCTCGTATTCAGGTTTCGACCCCGAGGTTGACATCAACGGCATCGACCTCTCGCGTTATCCTATCTCAAGGACATTCAGCTTCGGCCTAAACTTAAATTTCTAAACCATCAATGACAATGAAAACGATAAGAAACATCATATTAGCGGGCGTAGCCGTGGTGGGCATGTCGTCGTGTTCTGACTTCCTCGACCTGTCTCCGCACAACACGCTCGACCCCGAGACAACCATGACCGACGACGTGGCCAAGGCCCTTACGTTGGGCTGTTATCGAACGTTACAGTCGTCAAACATGTATAACCAGCGCATTTGGACACTCGACATCGTGGCCGGCAACAGCGAAGTTGGCGCCGGAGGCGGCACCGACGGAATAGAAACCATACAGGCTTCAAACTTCATCGCGCAGAGCGACAACTCCATGGCGCTCTACATGTGGCGTTCGCCCTGGGTCGGCATAGGCCAGTGCAACACGACAATACAGAACCTCCTGAACACTTCGGGACTGTCAGAGGACGTGCGCAGCCAAAGCCTCGGCGAGGCGTATTTCCTCCGCGCACATTACTACTACATTCTTGTGCGCCTGTTCGGAGGCGTGCCTTTGCGTACGGAACCTTTCAATCCGGGCGATCCTACGGCCATAGCACGCGCCACTAAGGAAGAAGTGTACGAGCAAATAATAAAAGACTGCCAGGAGGGTATCAACCGCCTGCCTGCCAAGGCAGATTATGCCGACGACGATAAGGGGCGCGCATGCCGCGAGGCCGCAATGGCCATGATGGCCGACATTTATCTTACGCTTGCCCCGGACAACAAGGAGTATTACCACGAAGCCGAACTCTTGTGTAAAGAAATAACGGCAATGGGATACGATTTGGAGAAGTGCAAGTATGAAGACAACTTCGATGCGACCATCAACAACGGCGCCGAGTCGCTTTTCGAAGTGCAGTACAGTGGTGACACTGAGAATGACTTCTGGGGCAACAATCCGCAGATGTCGTGGCTGTCGACGTTCATGGGACCGCGCAACTCAGACTTCGTGGCCGGCAGTTACGGTTGGAACTTGCCTACACAGGAGTTCGTCGACCAGTACGAGGATGGCGACCTGCGCAAGGACATGACAATACTTTACCAGGGATGTCCCGACTTCGACGGCAAGCAGTACCTCAGTTCGTACTCCAACACGGGCTACAACGTCCGCAAGTTCCTTGTCCCCAAGTCTATATCTCCCGAGTTCAACACCTCTCCGGCGAACTTCGTTGTTTACCGCTCCGCTCAACATTGTGCGCAAGAGGGCAGGACTGCCCGCCGTGCAGGGCCTTACACAGGCCGAGATGCGCGAGAAGATAATACACGAACGCCGCATCGAGCTGGCCTTTGAAGGCCACCGCTGGTTCGACATGATACGCCTCGAGCACGGCGACTACGCCATAAACTTCCTCCGCAGCATAGGCAAGGGCAACGTTACCAAGGACAGGCTGCTGTTCCCGATACCGCAGACGGAGATAGACGCCAATCCGTTATTGACGCAAAATCCAGGTTATTAATCTTTTAACTAAATACAGAATATATGAGAAGACATTTTTTCAGACCGCTGCTCTTTATATTAGGCTGCGTCGCCCTGGGCGCTTGTGCCGACGATGATTATACAGAGCTGAACAAGGGCGAGACCGAACTTGCCCTGGCTGCGAGCGGCGACGACATAACGCTGACCGAGGCCGAGCACGCCGAGACGGCACTTACGCTGACGTGGACCACGGGTACCAACCACGGTACCGGCAACCGCATATCGTACACTCTCGAACTGGCCGAGGCCGGCACGGGCTTCGCTTCGCCGTACGTCGTTGCCGACGAAATGACACAGCAGTACACATGGACAGCCACGACGGAAACGCTTAACTCACTGCTCCGTGACAATTTCGGCATAAAGGCCGACAACCGTTACGCCGTTGAGGCAAGGATTACAGCCAAGGTGGCTGGCGTCAATGACGTGCAGGTTGCTTCTGCAGAGTTTAACGTCACTGCTTACGAGCCTGTAACGTCGACCCTCTATGTTACCGGAACTGCAACTATGGGCGGCACCGACCTGTCGCAGGCCGAGGAGATGACCCGCACCGACAACGGACACTTTACTTACACGGGCTACATGAAGGCCGGAACATACAAGTTCATCACCACACTCGGCCAGGAGCTTCCTTCCTACAACCGCGCCGACGACGGTTCGCTCGTGCTGCGTACGTCGGCCGACCAGCCTGACAACCTCTTCGAGATAACCGAGGATCACGACTATACGATAACCCTCAACCTGCTCGAAGGTACCATCGAGACTGTCAAGTCTGACGGAGTGAAGCCGCCTTACGACCACATATACTTCGTTGGCACGGAGAACAATTGGGGCTTCGACGAGATGGCACAAGACCCGCTCGACCCGTTCCTCTTCCGCTACGGCCACGAGTTCACCGTGGGCAAGGAGTTCAAGTTCGGCACTCAGAGCGGCAGCTGGGAGAACATGTACAAGGCTACCCAGGCCAACGCGCCTTACACTGACACGTCGGTAGCTTTCGTTACAGGCTTCGACCCCGACAACAAGTGGTACCTCAACGCCGACGAGACGGGCAAGGCTTACAAGATATGTCTCGACATACGTTCGGGCAAGGAGCGCATGCTGATGGCCCCGTTTACTCCTTACGAGAATATATGGCTGGTTGGCGACGCCACGCCGGGCGGATGGTCGCTCGACGACTCTTCACCGATGACGAAGGACGCATCCAACCCATACGTGATGACTTGGACCGGAACGCTCAACACGGGCGAACTTAAGTTCACCTGCGACAGGGACGGCAGCTGGAACGGAGCATGGTTCATGTCTGCTACCAACGGTGCTGCGCCGACCGGAAGCGAGGAGAAAGCCCTCTTCATCGACAAGAGCAGCAACGATCTTAAGGCTCAATACCTGACGGTTGACATAGGCGGAGTAGACAACAAGTGGAAGATTACAGAGGCCGGTACGTACAAGATTACGCTTAACCAGCTGACCGAAACCATAACAATAGCAAAACAATAAGACAATGAGAAAGATTATATATTCAGTAGTAATGTTGTTCGCGCTGTGGTCGTGCAACGACGACGACAATGTTACGGCCAAACCGGATGTAGACATTACAGGCGAGGTGACCGACGTGGTAAAGGTTGGCGCCGACCTAACCGTAAGCTTGTCTACCGACAAGGCATGCTACAAGCCGGGCGAGACGGTGGTATTCACTGCAACGGGCTACATTCCGGCTGGCGCCAAGGTGCGCTACCGCACGCAGGCCGAAGTGGTGGGCGAGCAGGACGCTAACGGCAATTCGTGGACATGGACGGCTCCGGCAACCGACTTCACGGGCTATCTTGTCGACATATACACCACCGGCGGCGACGGCACGGAGACCGTGCTCGGTACGATTGGCGTAGACGTGTCGAGCGACTGGACGCGTTTTCCACGCTACGGCTTCGTTGCCACGTTCGACCAGTCGAAGCTGGCCGACGGCGTGATTGAGGACGAAATGGCCTACCTTAACCGCTGCCACATCAACGGTGTGCAGTTCCAGGACTGGCACAACAAGCACCACTGGCCGCTTGGCGGCACGCGCGACAATCTCGACCAGGTGTATAAGGACATAGCCAACCGCGACGTCTATACCTCGGTAGTCAAGAAATACATCGACGTGCAGCACGCGTACGGCATGAAGTCGATATTCTACAACCTCTGCTTCGGCGCCCTGTCCGACGCCGCTGCAGACGGTGTCAAGGAGGAATGGTACCTGTTTAAGGACACCAAGCACACCACCAAGGACAAGCACGACCTGCCCGACACGTGGAAGAGCGACATCTTCCTTGTCGACCCGTCCAACAAGGAGTGGCAGGAATACATAGGCGACAGGAACGACGACGTGTACGCCAACTTCGACTTTGACGGCTACCAGATAGACCAGCTGGGCGACCGCGGCAACCTTTACACCTACGACGGCGGCAAGGCCAACCTTCAGCTCGGTTACGGCTCGTTCATAAACGCCATGAAAGAACGCCATCCCGGCAAACGTCTCGTCATGAACGCCGTGAGCAGTTTCGGCACTTATTCAATTGCTACGACGGGGAACGTCGACTTCCTGTACAACGAGCTGTGGGACAGCGAAAGCTCATTTTCTTCGCTGCACGACGTCATCCATAACAACGGGCTTTACAGCCAGGGCAAGTTGCAGACAGTGTTTGCAGCATACATGAACTATGGAATGGACCAGGCACAGTTCAACACGCCCGGCGTGTTGCTTACCGATGCGGTGATGTTCGCCCTCGGCGGCTCCCATCTCGAGCTTGGCGACCACATGCTCTGCCGCGAGTATTTCCCCTACAACGGCCTTACCATGAGCGATGAACTTAAGGACGCGATGGTGAGATACTACGATTTCATGACAGCCTACCAGAACCTGCTGCGCGGCGGAGGCGAGGAGACCGATGCCGGCATAGCCTCCACGTCGGGCGTTACAGTTGACGCGTGGCCTCCTGTGCTCGGCCATGTGGCGTCGTTCGCACGCCAGGTTGGCGACAAGAAGGTGGTACACCTGCTCAATTTCGTCAACGCCGACCAGCTTAGCTGGCGCGACATGCAGGGCACAATGCCCGAGCCCGGACTCATAGAGGGCCTGGCGCTGCGCATGAAGGCCGACAAAAAGGTCAACAGGATATGGGTGGCTACGCCCGACGCGCTTGGCGGAGCTGTGCAGGAACTGCCCTTCAAGCAGGCAGGCGGGGAAGTTTCGTTCACCCTGCCGACGCTGAAATACTGGACTATGATAGTTTTCGAGTAAAACGGCATCAATACAAGAAAAATCCAAAAGGCCGCCTTTCGCAGTGCGAAAGGCGGCCTTTCATCGTCTAAAAGGTTACCTTTTGCAGCCCAAAAGGTAACCTTTTGTGATGTGCGTGGTAACGTATTGGTTTACAGTGCTTTACAAATCGAGTTAAGCATGCTTGCCGGCTTGCACTTGCATGAAACCTTTGCCGGTCGGGATGCAGGCAGCCGAATGCCCGTGAAGCACTGACGGAAAGGGGTTTACGCCGCTGTGGCATGTAAAAATGCAGCCATGCCGAGGGATTTTATTATTTTTATAACGAGTTTTTTGCTTGCCGTGCCATAATTTGCTAACTTTGCAAACTTGCAGAAGTGCGCCCGTAACGAGGCGCATCTGACGATATTCAAACGAAAATGGAGACAACAAACAATAACAATAACGAGTTTGTAAAGAAGGTGGCGGAGCAGAAATACGAGTTCGGCTTCACCACCGACGTGCATACCGACATAATAGACACGGGCCTTAACGAGGACGTGGTGCGCCTTATCTCGGCCAAGAAGGGCGAGCCGGAGTGGATGCTCGACTTCCGCCTGAAGGCGTATAACTACTGGAAGACGCAGGAACAGCCCACGTGGGGGCATGTGAACGTGCCCGACATAGACTACCAGGCAATATCCTACTACGCCGACCCTATGGCAAAAAAGAAGGACGAGGGCAAGAAGGATATTGACCCCGAGCTGATGAAGACGTTTGACAAGCTGGGCATTCCGCTCGAGGAACGCCTCATACTTAGCGGCCAGACGGCCGTAGACGCCATAATGGACTCGGTGTCGGTGAAGACTACGTACAAGGAGAAGCTGGCCGAAAAGGGCATAATATTCTGTTCCATCGGTGAGGCGATAAAGGAGCATCCCGACCTTGTAAGGGAGTATCTCGGCACCGTTGTGCCTTACCGCGACAACTTCTTCGCAGCCTTGAACAGCGCCGTGTTCAGCGATGGCTCGTTCGTCTACATACCAAAGGGCGTGCGCAGCCCCATGGAGCTTAGCTCTTATTTCCGCATCAACGCAAGAAACACGGGTCAGTTTGAGCGTACGCTCATCATAGCCGAAGACGACAGCTACGTGTCTTACCTTGAAGGTTGCACCGCCCCGATGCGCGACGAGAACCAGCTTCACGCCGCCATCGTCGAGATTATCGTAAAGGACAACGCCGAAGTGAAATATTCTACGGTGCAGAACTGGTATCCGGGCGACGAACATGGCAAGGGTGGAGTGTTCAACCTCGTCACCAAGCGCGGCGACTTGCGTGGAGTTAACTCGAAGCTGTCGTGGACTCAGGTGGAGACGGGTTCGGCCATAACGTGGAAATATCCGTCGTGCATACTGCGCGGCGACAACTCCGTGGCAGAGTTCTACAGCGTTGCCGTGACCAACAACTACCAGGAGGCCGACACTGGTACGAAGATGATCCACTTGGGCAAGAACACCAAGAGCACTATAATAAGCAAGGGCATCAGCGCCGGACACAGCCAGAACTCGTACCGCGGACTGGTGCGCGTGTCGCCCAACGCCGACAACGCCCGCAACTATTCGTCGTGCGACTCGCTGCTGCTGGGTAGTGACTGCGGTGCCCACACGTTCCCGTATATGGACATACACAACGACTCGGCGATAGTTGAGCACGAGGCTACGACGAGCAAGATAAGCGAAGACCAGCTGTTTTACTGCAATCAGCGAGGCATACCCACGGAGCAGGCCGTGGGCCTTATCGTCAACGGATACGCTAAAGACGTGCTTAACAAGCTGCCAATGGAGTTCGCCGTAGAGGCACAGAAGCTGCTCAGCGTGTCGTTGGAAGGCACTGTGGGATAGTTTCTCAAATTAAAAATTAAGAATTAAAAATTAAAAATTGGCGGGGTAGTACCGTAGGGGTTTATCGGTTCATTAACGATATATATAAAAAATGTTGTTATGATGAATACAAGACCTTTGATTGTTTTAGTCTTGCTGCTTTGTCTGTCACGACTCGTAGCAATCGCTCAGGACGATGACTCGCGGCGATGGGCAATAGATTTCAGGCTCAGTCCTGTAAAGCCGGTCGTAACGCTCAACGAAACTCCTGACAAGTATTACGACCCGATAAAGACTGGAGGCGGTCCTAACTTCTCTTTCCATCTTGAATATTTCATACCAAAGAGTGGATTCTCTGTCGTCGGCGGATATGAGCGTGAACAGATGGATTTCTATTCAGGCGAAGTGTCGGCCGACCTCTCGCAGTTTATGCTCGGCGGACGCTGGTATATCCTTTCAGAAGCGAGTGCGTTACAACCTTATCTCGGCGCAAGCACATTTTGGAATATTGGGGAGTGTAGACAGCGCGGTTCGGTTTATGCACTTTCATACGACTACACCCGTAATTACAACGTGAAAAATCCGCTGCTGAGCGTGGCGCCGGTTGTAGGTGTCGACATATATTTGTTCTCATGCGTGGCTCTTGAGCTTGAATATGGATTCAGATTTGCAATCAACGGACATACATCGTCGCAGACGACATTCGGAAAAGACACCACGCCCTATACCATGCGCTCGCCGATGCACCGCCAAGCGCTGTCAGTGGGACTGAAGTTTACGTTCCCGTTCAAGTTTACAAGCAGTGACTTCAGCGGACTGCTGGATTCTCTTTTAGATTTGAAATAAACTAATCAGGCAGGCGCAAGCCGTAAGGCCGGAATAAATTATATTCAAGAATTATGTTAGAAATAAAAGACTTACACGCCAAGATTGGCGACAAGGAAATATTGAAGGGCATCAACCTCACCATAAAGGACGGTGAGACGCATGCCATAATGGGGCCTAACGGTTCAGGCAAGAGTACGTTGAGCGCAGTGTTGGTGGGCAATCCGCTGTATGAGGTTACGGCCGGCTCGATAACGTTTAATGGAAAGGACCTGCTCGCTATGAAGCCGGAGGACAGGGCACACGAGGGAATATTCCTCTCGTTCCAGTACCCGGTGGAGATTCCGGGCGTGTCGATGACCAACTTCATGCGTGCCGCCGTCAACGAGAAGCGCAAGTATGAGGGCAAGGAACCTCTGAATGCAGCCGAGTTCCTGAAGCTGATGCGTGAGAAGAGAAAGATTGTCGAGCTCGACAGCAAGTTGTCAAACCGCTCTGTGAACGAGGGCTTCAGCGGCGGCGAGAAGAAGCGTAACGAGATTTTCCAGATGGCAATGCTCGAGCCGAGGCTCAGCATACTTGACGAGACCGACTCAGGCCTTGACGTCGACGCGCTGCGCATCGTGGCCGAAGGCGTCAACAAGCTGCGCACGCCGGAGTCGAGCTGCATCGTCATTACGCACTACGAGCGCCTGTTGGACATCATCAAGCCTGAAATAGTGCATGTGCTCTACAAGGGCCGCATAGTGAAGACCGCAGGGCCGGAGCTGTCGAAGGAGATCGAGACACGCGGATACGACTGGATTAAGGAAGAAGTGGACCGGGATTAATTCATAATTCACAATTCATAATTAGCTAACGCTGAACTTCGTTTCACAATTAGTTAATGCTGAACTTCGTTTCATAATTAGCTAACGCTGAATTTCGTTTCATAATTGGCTAATGCCGAACTTTTGTTTCATAATTCGTAATTTAATATACGGATGAATAGCGAAAAACAATATATAGACCTTTACAACCAGTGCCGCGACATGATAATGGGCCACAGCGTGGACACCATGAATGCCGTGCGCGATGCAGCTTGTGAGGACTTCAAGCGCATAGGCTTCCCTACGAAGAAGGTCGAGAGATATAAATATACAGACATACAGGCACTGTTCGAGCCTGACTACGGGCTCAACCTCAACCGTCTCGACATACCTGTCGACCCGTATGAGGCGTTCCGTTGCGACGTGCCCAACCTTAGTACGTCGCTTTACTTCGTCTTGAACGACGGCTTCTATGACAAGGCCATGCCCAAGGGACACCTTCTGCCTGAAGGTGTCGTGGTCGGTTCACTTGCCAAATACGCTGCCGAACATCCTGATTTCGTGGCCAAGTATTATGCCAAGCTGGCCAAGACTGCCGACGACGGCATTACAGCGCTTAACACCATGCTGGCACAGGACGGCCTGCTGGTGTATGTGCCGAAGGGGGTTGAGGTAGACCGCGCCGTGCAGGTAATCAACATATTGCGCTCAGACGTAGACCTGATGGTCAACCGCCGTGTGCTTATAGTTGTAGAGGATAACGCCCGTATAAAGCTGCTCTTCTGCGACCATGCCGCCGACGACCGCCGTTTCCTTGCTACCCAGGTAATCGAGGCATACGTCGGCGACAACGCTTCGCTCGACCTTTACTGCCTGGAAGAGACGCATGTGAAGAATGTCCGTGTCAGCAACGTGTTCATAGAGCAACAAAGGGACAGCCGCGTGAGCCACAACGTCATAACGCTTCACAACGGAGTGACACGCAACCGCACCGACCTGGTATTTGCAGGAGAGGGTGCCGAGTGCGACCTTCGCGGCTGCGTGATAGCCGACAAGCACCAGCATGTAGACAATAACACGCTCATAGACCACCGCGTAGGCCATTGCACGAGCAACGAACTGTATAAATACGTGCTCGACGAGAACGCCGTTGGCGCGTTCGCAGGCCGTGTTTTGGTGCGCCACGGAGCGCAGAAGACAGACTCGGTGATGCGTAACCAGAACCTATGTTCTACAAAGGAAGCCCGTATGTACACGCAGCCTATGCTAGAGATTTATGCCGACGACGTGAAGTGCGCCCACGGCAGCACGGTAGGCCAGCTAAACGACGCAGCCCTGTTCTACATGCGCCAGCGAGGCATACCTTTGAAGGAAGCACGCCTGCTGCTTGAGTTTGCCTTCGTTAACGAAGTAATCGACGGCATAAAACTCGACCCGTTGCGCGACCGACTGCACTATCTTGTGGAGAAACGATTCCGCGGGGAGCTGAACAAATGCGAAGGTTGCAAGTTGTGTAGATGATTTTACGGTAGCCAGTCTGCCTTTAAATGTTTTTACAATGTTCGACATAAACAAAATAAGAGAAGACTTCCCGATACTCGGCCGCGAGGTTTACGGTCGTCCGCTTGTCTATCTCGACAATGCCGCCACAACCCAGAAACCGCGTTGCGTGGTTGAAGCCATAACCGACGAGTACTACAACGTGAACGCCAATGTTCACCGTGGAGTGCATTACCTGTCGCAGCAGGCCACTGATTTGCATGAGGCTGCGCGCGAGAAGGTAAGGCTGTTTATCAACGCAAGGTCAACGAACGAGATAATATTCACGCGCGGAACCACCGAGAGCCTTAACCTCGTGGTGTCCTCTTTCTGTGACGGAATGATGCAGGAGGGCGACGAAGTGATAGTCTCGGTAATGGAGCACCACTCCAACATCGTGCCGTGGCAGCTTCAGGCGGCTAAGAAAGGCATATCGATACGTGTCATTCCGATGACCGACGAGGGCGAGTTGAGGCTTGATGAATACGAAAAACTGTTCACCGAACGGACTAAGATTGTCAGCGTGACGCACGTGAGCAACGTGCTCGGAACGGTCAATCCGGTCGAGGAGATGATACGCATAGCCCACGAACACGGCGTACCTGTAATGGTCGACGGTGCCCAAAGCACCCCACACTTTGCTGTCGACGTGCAGGCAATGGACTGCGATTTCTTTGCGTTCAGCGGCCATAAGATGTACGGTCCGACAGGCATCGGCGTGCTATACGGCAAGGAAGAATGGCTCGACCGCCTGCCGCCGTACCAGGGCGGGGGAGAGATGATTGAGAGCGTGAGCTTCGAGAAGACCGTGTTCGAGCATCTTCCGTTCAAGTTCGAGGCTGGTACGCCTGACTATGTGGCCACCACCGGACTTGCCAAGGCCATCGACTACATGACCGCGGTAGGCATGGACAACATCCAAAGGCACGAACGCGAATTGACGGAGTACGCCATGCAGCGCCTGTCTGAGGTCGAGGGTATACGCATATTCGGTCGTGCGCCGCGCAAGGACGCCGTCGTATCGTTCCTCGTCGGCGACATACACCACCTCGACATGGGCACTCTGCTCGACCGTCTCGGCATCGCCGTGCGCACAGGGCACCACTGCGCACAGCCCCTCATGATACGACTCGGCATACAGGGCACCGTGCGCGCCTCGTTCGCGATGTACAACACACGCGAGGAAATAGACGCCCTCGCCTCCGGGATAGAGCGTGTAAGCAAGATGTTCTGATAACCGAAGACAGGATAATTAATTATACTAATATGATAAAGAGGGAGCCGTGGCTCCCTCTTTTGTTTGCTTTCAGCCCTTGTCATTCATGTAAATGCGGCACTTCCTGACTGCCAATACAAACCAGGCGCAGGCTGCAATCCTTATCATTAGCGGCATATCGGCAGGCATTACAGTAGCGAAAAACGCCAGTTGGGCTTCAGTTATGACCTTAGCCTCGACGTTGCCGACCTCGCGTCCGAGAACGTATGAGTAGTATCTGCGCATCATGCGCAGCGGAGTTTCCAACATGTTGCATACCCGTCTGAACGTCTCTGAAACCTTCTTTGCCGTTCCGGTGTTTACTGTCATTGTCATTTGCTTTTCCATATCCTTAGTTTTTATTATTTCGTTTCTGACTGCAAAATAAACATCCGTTTGTGCACAATAAGTTCACTCTTGCAACGTTTTTAGTTAAAGAATAATAATTCAGACCCTTGGCTGTATGATTTCCGGGCATGACAAGCGTTCTCCGTGGTGTCGTCTGGCATCTTGACGGCACTTAAGGCAATGCTAATGACAAGCCGGCGGCAAGTATGTTGCCGTTTGAACGGGTCTGATTCGTACTTGAAAAATCATTTTGACCATGCTTAAAAGCCACTTTTACAAAGGCCTGATTGAGGCCGGTTGCGACGAGGCCGGGCGCGGATGCCTTGCCGGCAGCGTGTATGCTGCGGCTGTGATACTGCCCGAGGACTATGTGAACGAAGCCCTCAACGACTCGAAACAGCTGACCGCAAAGCGCCGTTACGAACTTCGCGACGAGATAGAGCGTGACGCACTGGCATGGGCGGTGGGCATAGTTACGCCTGCCGAAATAGACGAGATAAACATTCTTAACGCCAGCATACTGGCCATGCACCGCGCCCTTGACGGGCTGAGGCTGCGCCCCGAGGCAATAATAGTTGACGGCAACCGCTTCAAACCTTACAATTTCATTCCTTACACGACCGTCGTCAAGGGCGACGGCAAATATCTCTCGATAGCGGCGGCGAGCATCCTTGCCAAGACCTACCGCGACGACTACATGGACCGTCTTGCGCTCGAATATCCGCAATACGACTGGATTGACAACAAGGGATACCCTACCCGCAAGCACCGCCAGGCCATAGCCGAGTACGGAATAACGGAGTACCACCGTAAGACTTTCAGGCTGCTGCCCGGTAAATGACAGCCGTAAACTACACGACGACTCATGCGACACGATAAACTTGAACGTGAACTGCAGCTCATTCTGCTGTTAACCGAGAATTACAAATACTCCATTGACGAGTTGTGCGGCAAGGTGGGAATTTCTCGCCGCAATCTTTATTATTATCTTGAATTCCTGCGTGATAGTGGTTTTAAGGTGCAGAAGCGCGGCACCGCATATTTTATAAGCCGCGATTCACCCTTCTTCAACCACTTGTTGAGCCGCATTTCGTTCACCGAAGAGGAAGCCGTGCAGATAGGTAGGCTGCTCGACAAGGCCGAGCGGGGCAATCCGCTGATAACCAGCATAAAGAAGAAGCTTGAGCGGTTTTACGACTTCGAGATACTTGCCGACGAGGAACTGCGCGAGCAGGCCGTACATAACATCAGCGTACTGTACGACGCGATCAAGATGCGCCGCCAAGTCGTGCTGCACGGCTATGCGTCGCCGCACAGCCAAACCACGCGCGACCGCTATGTCGAGCCGTTCCTTCTGATGAACAACAACAACGAGGTTAGATGCTACGAGCCGGCCACGGGCATGAATAAGACGTTCAAGGTGAGCCGCATGCAGGGCGTGGAGATGCTCGACACGGAATGGGAGTACGAGAAGCACCACCGCCAGGTGTTCACAGACGTGTTCATGTTTAGCGGTGAGGTGTTGCTGCCTGTCGAGCTGTATCTCGGGCAGTTGTCATACAATGTGTTGAAAGAGGAATATCCGCAGGCGGGCAAGATGGTTGAGATTACTCCTGACGGACGCAGGCACTTGCGCATGGACGTGTGCAATTATGCCGGAATCGGGCGTTTCGTTCTTGGACTTTTTAACGATATTGAGGTTGTTGGAGACGCCGGTTTTAAGGATTATCTCAGATGTAATATCAAAAAAATGAAGGTCTGACGCTTGCAATTTTGTTATTTTTTTATTGTTTCTAGTTGGAAGCAGTAAATTTTGTGTATAATCTCCATTATTATCTATAAGAAAGATTGTTTTTAAGTGAAAAGGTGTTAAAAACAAACAGCTTTAACCTTTATTAATAGATGATGGGTTGTTTTTTAATAAAAATGTTTTTATTTCGCAAATGAAAACCACACAATTCACTTTTCTTACAGAAATTAGTTAACTTTAAAAAAGAATCGAAATGAATAAATTTTTATTACTTTTTGCGGTTGCTGCACATTTGTGTTCTGTTAACGTACAAGCACAAAAGCGCACGGTGTTGATAGAAGAGTTTACTAATATGGGTTGTGGCCCGTGTGCGTCTTATGCGCCGACGCTCGATAAGGTTATCGATGAGCGTCTTGGAGATGTTATCGCGGTCAAGTACCATGGTAATTATCCGGCTAAAAACGATTGGCTTTATCTTGAAAACCAGGAAGCTGTCGATAAGCGCATGGCTTTGTATGGGATCAATGCTTTCCCAACGACCATAATTGATGGTAAAGAGGAATCTGCAAGATATGAAGAGCTCCTGCATTATTATATAGACCGTAATCTTATGGAAGAACCATCCTTTAGTATCAATTTGGATACTGAAGTGAAAGACGGTATTCTTAATTATAAGGCAAAGGTCAATCCTTTGGAAAATATGAGCGGACGTGACCTTCGTCTTTTTATTGTGGTCATTGAGGAGTATATGAAGAATGACCCGGTATGGATAAATGGTGAGACAGATGCCCGATATTCGGTACGCAAGATGTTGCCTGGAGGTGATGGTTACAAGCTTGACGATAATCTGGAGGCAGGTAAGGAGTATTCGTTCGAGGGAGACTGTAGCATAGCCCACATGAGCGATGTTAACGAAGCAGGATTCGTTGCTTTTGTCCAGGATATGGACAGTAAGAAAATAATGGCGACTTGCTACGTTCCACGCAAGGCAAAGCAAGAGACAGGCATTGAAATAAAGAGTGTGAAAGATACTCCCGACCTCATTTGCATGCCTGAGTTTTATGGAAAGGTTGCATTCCGTAACAGTGGTTCTACAACGTTGACGTCAGCTGTTCTGAATGTTGAAGTAAACGGTTCTGCTACAACTTATCCATGGTCTGGAAATCTCGAATATCTTGATAAGGATACAATGTTGATAGAAGGATTTACCGATTTTACTTTGTCGGAAGGCAAATCGAACAATGTTAAAATATGGTTCTCGGATATAAATGGAACCGAGATTCAGAGCCAACCTTATAGTTTGACATTCAGTAACTCTATACAAGTAAAGGGCGGTTTGCAGATGAAACTCTATACGGACATGAAGCCAGAGGAGATAACATGGAAGATATACAACTCGGAAGGTGATGTCGTGCAGGAAGGTGGCCCTTACTCAGAGCCAAGAAAGTTCTATACAGAAAACTTCATGCTTGACAAGGACGATTGTTATATGCTTGAGTTCCATGATTCTGGCAAGGATGGCATTAAAGGCGCCAACGGCAACGGATATTACCAATTGTTCCAGCTTAATTCAGACGGAACCAAGTCTAATGTAGGTCAGGGCGATTACGATGGCGAATATTACGATGTGGCTTTCAGATTGAGTGATGCGGATATTACATTAGGCGTTGACTGTATAAGTAAAAACAGTGAAGGAACGGTTATGGTATACGATGAAAGTGGGATTCTGTTGCTTAAGACCGTGACAGAAAATTTCGACAGCAATACTCTCAAAGCCCTGGGCAATGGTGTACGGTTGGTTAAGATTGTTTCCGGTGACACGGAGGAAACACGTAAGATTTTGGTGAAATAATTAAGTATAAAGTTAATACGTATATTATGTTTGCAAGGACTTTTGTTACCTTTCTTATGGTCGGCGCATGTTTGCAGTCTGTTGCAAATGATGAAGGTGGAAGGCGCGTAGTGCTTGTAGAAGAGTTTACTAATGTCGCTTGTGCCCCTTGTGCTGAGTTTGCCGTAAATATAGACAAAGCTCTCGACACTAGGCTCAATGATGTGGCATTGATAACATACCACTACAATTTCCCTTCACCGCAGGACCCATTTTATATTGCTTCAAAGTCAGATGTTGATGCACGTTCAGCATTCTACGGCATAACAGGAGTGCCTACAGTGTTTTTCAATGGTGTGATGGACAGCAATTATTGGAATGATTTTATCGGTTGCATAGATAGGGCATTGCAAGCAAAAGATCGTGTGGACCTTGATGTCAAGGCATCTAATGTTGCTGGAAATTTAAGCGCTGAAGTTAAGATAACTGCAAAGGAAGACATAAACAGTAATGATTTGCGTCTATTCGTTGTGGCTGTCGAGGAACTTGTTAATAATGGAATCGTCGCACCAAACGGCGAGACGCATTGGAACTATGTGATGAGGCGGATGTTGCCGTCGGGCGAAGGTCTGCCTGTCGATGGTGTGCTGGCTGCAGGTGAGTCAAAGACCTTTGCCTGCAGCGGCAAGGTCGACAACCTTTTTGACGAGGGACAACTCGGAATAATAACCTTCGTGCAGGACATGTCGACGCAAGAGGTGCTTGGAAGTGTGTATACACCTCGCCCTACAGGAAGTGATGACGCAGCCAAGATACTCAAGGTTGAGAATTATCCCGATAGGATTTGCGATCCGTTATTTAATTCAACCATTGTTTTGCGCAATACTGGTAAGAATGTTTTACGTTCTGCCGATATTAATGTAAGTGTTAATGGTTTTGTCCATACTGAACAATGGACTGGCAACGTGGACTATTTGATGACAGATACGGTGCAGACGAAAGATTTCACCAACTTTACTTTGAATCAGTATCCGGGTAGCAATGATGTCAGTGTATGGCTTTCAGACATTAATGGCTCTGGTGAACAAAGTGCCAAGGTGCAGTTTACCACAAAGACGGCTGTTAATGCCTTTGAAGCTGTCAGATTGACCATCGTCACTGATTACAAGCCGGAAGAGATATCATGGATTCTGTATAATTCCGCCGGTGACATTGTGGAGCAGGGTGGCTCTTACGACGAGGCAAGGCATAGGTACGAGCATGTATTCGCTCTTGATGTCGACGACTGCTACATGTTGGAATTCCATGATGAGGGTGGCGACGGGATAACCGGAGCTAATGGCAATGGATATTACAAGTTGGACGAATTGAGAACCGACGGCTCGCATAAGATGCTTGTTCAAGATGATTACCGAGAGGCTGTGCATACAGTTAACTTCAGTCTGCAAAACGCCAATGCCGGTGTAGCCGGAATAAGTGGAACATACAGCAATGAGGATAATGCGGTAAGCGTAACTGACTTGTCTGGTAAGTCGCTGGGTACGCATGACATGCAAGCCCCCGTTACTAATGGATTGGCTCCGGGCGTTTACATTCTCGGTAAAAAAGGAGAAAATGCAAAAAAAGTGATTATAAGATGACATGAACCTATTTATTAACTTTAAAATTTAAAATTATGAGAAAAAGGTTTATCGTTTTAACTGCAATGGCTTGCCTTTTTGCTGGCCAAGTTTCAGCACAGTGGAATAAAAACGCCACTCCTGTGCAAATCTTTGACGCATCGTCAAGTGAAAGTGACTATTATGGTTCATCGCCAGAGTTCAGGAGAACTGCTGACGGCAAGACATGGATGAGTTATAAAATATGGAAAAATGACGAGAATGGCCAGTCCAAGGTAAGTACATACCTCCAGCTGCTTGACGCCGATGGCAATAAGGTGTTTGCAGATCCGGGCATACTTGTAAATGATTACAATACACCAACATGGTGGTCTTATAACGGTCTTGCCGTTACCAGCGACGGATGCGCGGTGGTTACTGTAGCCGACAGCCGTTCTGAAAAATTCGATCCCGCTATGGGCCGTTATCTTGCGTTCCAACCGGCAATATATAAGATTGACCAGGAAGGTAATTTCCTTTGGGGACTTGACGGTATAACTTATCCTGAATTCCAGTATGCTCCGTTCACCGATGTGTACGTAATGGGCGATGACATTTATTTTCAGTTTACTGAAATAGAAGGCGCAGTTCCTGGTGCTGGTACAGGTCCGCAAAGTGCGGCAAAACTTGTTGGTGAGCAACCTGCAAGAGTTGAGGAAGGAGCTATGGGTACATTTACTATGCGGTATTCGCTTGATGGTGTGCCGGCTTGGGATGATCTTAAACAGTTCGGTGGACAGATGGCTCCCAGTTTTGGGTCAGATTTCCTTCTTGTCGGAGGTGGTTCAAATGGTGCCCAGGTGCAGCGTTATAACAGAGACCTTGAGCCGGTGTGGAACGAGCCTGTGACATTCGACAGCTATAGCTGTACAGCACACGATCTTCATCCGTATAAGATAGCTTCTGACGGCAATGGTGGAGTCGCTGTAGCTTTCGTGCGTGAGATGGGTCAATTTGCACATAACATACGTTTGCAATACATCAATGGTGACGGCGAACTCGGATTTGGATTGACAGGTATTGATACATACGCCGATGAAGCTTACGATCATGATTATTGTGGCGTGGCTCTTAATCCCGAGACAAAGGAGATTGTAGTTGATTGGGAAGATCAGTTGGGTACACTTTACACTACAACTGTGGGCAAGTATAATTATTACGGAGACCGCCTTTGGGGTGACTACGGTATACATCTTGGCGAGAAACAGTCACAGACAGGATATGCATATCAGCGTATAGGTTGCGCTCCATTGCCAGGAGGTGACTGGATGGTAGTGTATTGCGACGTTCAGGGATGGGCCGACATGTCAATAGTATTTAAACGTATAGACAAGGACGGCAACGAGGTTTGGAAGAAGAATGTAGGCCGAAGCATTGACGTTGTAGATCCGGCACTCTTCGTTGAGTCTGACTGCACTTACTTGTTCTGGAGGGAAAATTCAGGCAGCAGGACCGGTATTAACGCCGTCAGGATATTCAATGACGGAACCTTTACCACAGGCATTGAGGATGTAACGTCTGAAACAAATGCAGAGCCTATGGAATATTACACTGTTGACGGTAAGAAATTGGCATCACCGCAGCGTGGTCTTAACATTGTTAAATATACCGACGGCAGTACAAGAAAAGTCGTACTTAAGTAAATAAGTCCTTAGGGCACGGGGGATTGTATGATGCCCCGTGCCACTTACCAATTAAATACAAACCATTAAAGACACAGCTTATGTTAAAGAAGTTATTTTTCACAATGGCCGCGGTCTGTTGCATGATGACAGGACAAGCGCAGACAATGTTCTTGTATGATTTGGATGTATCCAACGGTACTTACACACCGCTTACAGGAGCGACTGAAGTTCCGATTGACGATATGGGCGAGAACGGTGAAATGTTTGCCAAAACTATAATTGATGGAAGTGGAACAAACCAATACTATGGTCCAATAACGGAGAAGGGATTCCCCATTGGTTTCGACTTTGAATACAATGGCCGTACAATGAATCAGTTCTTTATTGGTACTGACGGCTACATAGTGCTTGGTAAGGATGAGGTAACAGCATCAATAGCTTCTAATCCGTTCTTTATATTCAACAACGACGATGACACAAACTTGTTTGGTGTAGTGTTTATCGGAAATTATTACGGATGTGAAACCACAAGCATAAGTTATAAGCTCGAGGGTGAGGCTCCTAACCGTGTGCTTGTAATACAATATAATGACGTTGAACTGCGCTCGCGCGGTTGGGACGATACACAGGTGGTGGCAAGAGGTCAGATTCAATACCGCCTTTATGAGTCTTCTAACAACATCTCGTTCACATTAAACGGATTCAAACCGTTGGATGGAGCAGAGGAATACATGACCTATTACAGTGCAAAGATGGGTCTGCTTGGCGATAAGGGCGACAGGATTATGATTTCTGATTTTGCAGCAGGTACAACGACAACTGAAGACTACCTGGTGTCGTATACTACTGAGACATATCCTGCAGATGGTGTTACATACACGTTTATACATCCTGAACCTTGTGTTACGCCGGCACAGCAACCTACAAATCTCAAACTCAATTCGACAAATAATGCAATTTTCGGCTCTTTTGAAAAGTCGTCGTACGCTGATACTTATTTGACGTTGGTCACGAAGGATGCTGAACTCACTGAGCTGCCACAGAATAAGACAAGATACGTTAAAGGCGATATGTTGGGCAATGCCTTGATAGCTGATATACCATACGGTTCGACAATTCAAAGTGATGCCGTATTGGATCCAGGCACTGAGTACAATGTCTTTGTTTTTGCATGTAATACGAAATGTACTGACGGACCGCTTTACAATACGGAAAATCCGTTGACCGGTAAGGTTGCCACGGTTGGAGAACCTCCAGTAAACTTTGGAGTTGTTAATGCCGACTATGACAATATTGTACTTAAGGCAGACGTTGCCGAGACCAGTCAGCTTGTTATAGCTTATACGGCTGAACGTGCTGTTGAACATGGTACGTTTGAAGATGAGCTGCTGCCTTATGGCGTATTTGGTAAACTTGAAGGTGTTGTGAAAGCCGGAGATGCTATTTCTGGTGGAGGTGAGGTGCTGTATGTTGGACCTTCTACAGAAACAGCCAAGCTTGAAGGTCTTGAAGCCAACAAGTTGTATTTCTTCCGTGCATGGACTACCGATGGTAAGGGCAATTATTCAGACTATGTGGATCTGCCGGTATTTACTGCAACTGATGTTGATTGGACAGCTGTCTTCGATAAAACCTCTAGTTCACAGGCTACACCTGTAGGATGGAACAGAGAAGGTGATTGGCGTATTTCTCGTGGTGGTTTGATTTTAAGACTCTATGTACAAGATGAGGAGAATGGCATGGAACAGTGGATTGAGACTCCTGACATTTATCTTGGAAAGAATGCCAACCGTATGCTTCTTGATGCTTCCATGGCCGAGATGTCTAGTAATTCAGAATTTAAGGTGCAGGTAACCAACGACGGCAAGACTTACAAGGACTTGGCTGTTTATAATTCTGAAAACGCAACGGAACTTAATGACGGCAAATTGAAGCGTTACAAGTTCTATGACTATGCAGGCGAAAAGGTAAGGTTCAGAATCTGGCTGAAGGCTTATGGCAGGACTGAGGTTGCCATTAACAGCATGGTAGTTGAGGCCGTTCCAGACTGTGATTATCCGGTAGATCTCAAGGTTGAGTCAGTTGTAGGAAGCACTGCAAAGGTTGCATGGACACCCCAGGGTGAGGAAGATCATTGGCAGGTAAGCTGGAAGAAGAGCGACAGTGAAGAATGGTGTGAGCCTGTTATCAGCGACAAACCTGAATACGAAATTACCGGTTTGGATGCTGTTACAAATTACGACGTGCGTGTAAGGGCATACTGCTCAAGCGAATCACAGAGTGTATGGTCTGATAGCATAACAGTGCTTACTGGTCCTGTTGTTCCTTTCGTATATGATTTCACATTGTTCAGTTCTGCTGTTGACGGATGGACAAGCGCTTATGGCGAACTTGGTGATCCAACAGAGTTGTCATTTGGTTCAGCTTGGTCTTTCGGTTACCAGGCCGGATACTTTTTCAGCGCGTACAGTGCAGGCAACGGCTGGTTGATAACACCAACGTTTACATTGGGTACTGACCCGAAGAATGAATATAAGGTTACGTTCGAATTCATCAATAATGGTGAAGGCTACGGCGGTATATCTACAGACGCAGTGTTGAAGATGGTCGTATCTGCCGACGGAGAGAACTTCTATACAAAGGATGTCGTGTTCTCGATGGATCAGAAAGACTTCCCGGCTGTTGACGTGCCTACGGAATATACTGTTAACATCAGCGGCTATACTGGCGACGTGAAGATTGGCTTCTACGCTGTTTCCACTGATGGTCCTGCACCTGGAATGGTAATAAGCAAGTTTGGTGTTGAGAACAACGGTACGGTAGGTATCGACGGAGTTAATGCCGGTGAAAATGCTGATGGCAAGACTGTCGTTGCTGTTTACGATGCACAGGGACGCATGGTTAGCAAGCCTGTCAAGGGTCTTAACATAATCAAGTATTCTGACGGAACTGTTAAGAAAGTGATTGAAAAATGACACCCGTGTGTCAAATAAATTACGAGGGCCTTTTCAAAGGCTCACGTAATAAATAAAAACAAACGATGGCGGCAAATACAATTGCCGCCATCGTTCGTTTTTTTCAAGGATGCCGCTTTGTATGGCTGTAGTGCAAGTGTGCGCGCAGTAGCTGTGCCGCAATGCTGCGCCGGACTTCTTCCTGCAATGCCGGCCGTTCTTGCTTGCCCGGTTATAGGTGTCGGCCTTATGGTTTGTAGTAAAGAAGTTTTTGCAGTAAAAAAACGATGGCGGCAAAATTACTTTGTCGCCATCGTTCGTTTTCAAGATTATGTCATTTAGAAATTGTCGTGGTCAAGACTGTCGTTGAAGTCTTTCGGCTCCTTCGGTGCCAGCGGGTCGTGATATTCCTCGCGGCTCGGGCGGTGCTCGAAGCGGCGCTGCTCACGGTTCGGGCGCTCGGGGCGCTGGCGGCGTTCGCCTCTAGGGCGGCGCTCGCGCTCAACGTAGTCGTCCGGTTTCGGGATAAGAACCCTGTGCGACAGTTTGTACTTGCCCGTCTTCGGGTCTATTTCCATCAGCTTCACGTTTATCTTGTCGCCCTCGTGCAGACCTGCTTCCTCTACGGTTTCGAGGCGCTTCCAGTCTATCTCCGAGATGTGGAGCAGTCCGTCCTTGCCCGGCAGTATCTCGACGAAGCAGCCGTAAGGCATTATCGAGCGGATTGTACCCTCGTAAACCTCGCCAACTTCGGGTATTGCAACGATTGCCTTGATTTTAGCAATGGCCTTCTGTATGCTGTCCTTGTTGGGCGCGCTTACCTGTACCTTGCCTACGCCGTCGACTTCGTCGATGGTGATTGTGGCTCCAGACTCTTCCTGCATCTGCTGGATGATCTTTCCGCCCGGGCCTATTACGGCGCCGATGAATTCCTTCGGTATCTCGAATGCCTCGATGCGCGGAACCTGCGGTTTCAGTTCGGCACGCGGCTCTGAAATAGTTTCGTTCAGCTTGCCCAGTATGTAGTCGCGGCCGGCCTTTGCCTGCATGAGCGCCTTCTCGAGAATCTCGAAGCTGAGGCCGTCGCATTTGATGTCCATCTGCGTTGCCGTGAGTCCGTCTTTTGTTCCGGTGGTCTTGAAGTCCATGTCGCCCAGGTGGTCCTCGTCGCCGAGAATGTCGCTAAGCACTGCGTATTTCTCTTCGCCCGGGTTCTTGATCAGACCCATTGCGATGCCGCTTACGGGCTTCTTCATGGGCACGCCGGCGTCGAGCAGGGCCAGTGTTCCGGCACATACCGTAGCCATTGACGACGAACCGTTGCTCTCGAGTATCTGCGATACAAGGCGTACCGTGTAGGGGAACTCCTCAGGTATCTGTCCCTTCAGCGCGCGCCATGCCAGGTGGCCGTGGCCTATCTCGCGGCGGCCTACGCCACGCTGCGCCTTAGCCTCGCCCGTGCTGAACGGCGGGAAGTTGTAGTGGAGCAGGAAGCGCTGGTATGAGCGGTCGAGCACGTCGTCGACGAGCTTCTCGTCGAGCTTCGTTCCGAGCGTACATGTGGTAAGGCTCTGTGTCTCGCCGCGTGTGAAGATCGAGCTTCCGTGGGGCATTGGCAGCGGGCTTACCTCGCACCATATCGGGCGTATCTCGTCGGTCTTGCGGCCGTCGAGGCGCTTGCCCTCGTCCAGGATGCAGCGGCGCATGGCGTCGCGCTCCACGTCGTGGTAGTAGCGGTCTATCAGCGCGCCCTTCTCCTCCAGCTCGTCCTCGCTGAGTTCGGTGTGCGCTGCGGCGTAAGCCTCTGCAAATTCAGTCTTTATCTTGTCGAAAGCCTCCTCGCGTGCCTTCTTGTCGTGGTCGCCTGCCTGTGCTATGGCGTAGCACTTGTCGTAAGTCTCCTTACGCAGCTGCTCGCGCAGTTCCTCGTCGTTCACCTCGTGGCAGTATTCGCGCTTCACGTCGGTGCCGAGTTCCTTTGCAAGCTCCTCCTGGAGCAGGCACATCGGGCGGATGGCATCCTGGGCCACCTTGAGGGCCTGGAGCAGGTCTTGCTCTGATACTTCGTTCATCTCGCCTTCCACCATCATGATGTTGTCTTTCGAAGCACCAACCATGATGTCCATGTCGGCGTTCTTCATCTGTTCGAATGTCGGGTCTACAACGTACTCGCCGTTGATGCGGGCTACGCGTACCTCTGATATCGGGCATTCAAACGGTATGTCTGAACATGCCAGTGCGCACGAAGCCGCGAAGCCTGCGAGAGCGTCGGGCTGGTCTACGCCGTCGGCCGAGAAGAGAATGACGTTGACATAAACCTCGGCGTGGTAGTCAGCCGGGAAAAGGGGGCGCAATGCGCGGTCTACCAGTCGGCATGTAAGGATTTCGTTGTCGCTTGCCTTGCCTTCGCGCTTTGTGAATCCGCCGGGGAAACGTCCTGCGGCGGCGTATTGTTCTCTGTACTCAACCTGCAAAGGCATGAAATCTGTTCCGGGAACTGCATCTTTTGCGGCACAAACGGTGGCGAGCAATACCGTGTTGCCCATGCGGAGCACGCAGGAGCCGTCAGCCTGTTTTGCCACTTTCCCGGTTTCAATGCTGATGGTTCTTCCATCAGGCAATGAAACTGTTTTCGTAATTACGTTCATCTAAAAAATCAAAAATATCTTTTTTACATCAAAAAATCATGGCAAAGATAGTTGATTTTTAACTAATTAAAGACGGTTTGGCATTAAAACTGCATTTATTTTTCCTTTTTTAGCTTTTCGCCCGTACGGGTTTGCACCGGCCGGCCGCCCCCGCCGCCATGCCGCAGACCTCGCGGTATGGCATGTTGCGGTGAAAATAGTAAGCCGACAGACGGCTTCTGCTTGCGGTTTGTTATTCAGCCCTGGCTTCTATAACTGTACCGTAAGCAAAACAGTGTCTTATCCTTTTAGTTTCAAACTGCCGTCTTTTGCGTTGTAAAAGGCGGCAAAACGCCTTGCAAAAGGTTACCTTTCGCAAGGCAATATGTTGCCTTTTGCAGGCACCATGGTGCATATTGGCAGCAAGACGTGCGGTATGTACTTAAAGGTTATTTGTCCATTTTCCGAGTTTTTCATTCTCTAAGTGTTTAAAGTCTGTATTTTTTTATAATTTTGCCGGTGGTATCATATACTGGAATTTATCAATTCATGAAATTTATTTAGTATGGCGAATAAGTTCTTTCTTTCCGTTGCCGCACTTCTGTTTACGGCTATGACGGCTTTAGCCCAAGACTCAGAAGTTTATGATGTTAATGTTGCAGAGCCCGGAACATTCACCGCTGACTGTGTGCCCGGTGACGTAACCAAGTTGAAGATAACCGGTAAGCTCGACTTGCCTAACGACTGTGTCGAGTTGTACAAGCTCTTGTCTGAACGGTATATCGAAGAGCTCGACCTTACCGGCGCAACTTTCCAGCGTTGTGATACGGTGGTTGAGCTGCCGTCGACAGGATGGTATACGTATAATTTGACCTGCTATCAGGACAATACCTTCCCCGTAGGCCTGTTCCAGGGCTTGGGCTTCAGCGGAAAACTTGTCATGCCGTCAACGCTTAAGTCGGTGAAGAAAGACACCTTCTACGGCGACAACGCTCTTGGCCGCGGCAGCGAGGTGGTGTTCAGCGAGGGCCTCGACTCCCTCGGCCAGGATGCTTTCTGCTTCTCGCGCATAGAGAAGATAACCTTGCCCAAGAGCCTGAAGTATGTAGGTTCGGGCTGTTTCTATTCAACATCGATTAAAGAACTCTATATGCCTGACGACATTGAGGAGATAGACGATTCTACACTTAACAGCTCTTTCGAGCATTTGCACCTGCCTAAGAACCTGAAGCGAATACAGTGGTGGAGCATATCCGGAATGTATAAAACACTGACAATTCCGGCCGGTGTCGAGTTTGTAGGTTACCAGTCGATAGACGGTTGTCCCTTGCTCGAGGAATTGCATTGCCTGGCTGCTGTGCCTCCTGTGTGCGGGCATGAAGATTCTCCGTATGTCCAGCTTGAACCCGGTTATGGTGATACGTTCTCTGACAGGATTGTAGAAGACGTTGTGCTTTATGTCCCAAAAGGTTCTGTCGAGGCATACCGCAATGCAGACGGCTGGAACGCTTTTAAGGACATAAGGGAAGAAGCCGACGATTACGAGGAAGACCTAAGCTGGTATGACGACGGTGCGGCGTCGATAGGCGGCGTGTCCGTAGGCAAGCCGGCTGCAACCAGTGTTGACGTGTTTACGCTCCAGGGTGTTTGCGTCAAGCGCAACGTCGCTCCTGGCAGTTGGGCCGACGGCCTTGTCAAGGGCGTATATATCGTAGGCGGCGAGAAACGCATAGTAAGATAGGGTGGCGGCATTTGCCGTAAAAGAGATAATAAGTTTTGTTTTTCCGGGCACCGTTGCCCGAAATAGAATTTAAAATATTAACTTTGCACCTATGTTGAAGAATATCTTACTCGTAGCTTTGGGCGGAGCCGTGGGCAGCGTGGCGCGCTATCTTGTGTCAAAGGGCGTGCAGGGCACGTTGCTTTCCACTTTTCCTTTCGGCACGATGACCGCCAACGTGCTTGGCTGCCTTGTCATAGGGCTGGTCTACGGACTTGCCGACGGCGACGGGGCGCCCGTAGGTGCCGACCTGAAGCTGCTGCTTACTGTGGGCTTCTGCGGCGGATTTACCACGTTCAGCACGTTCATGAACGAGACGCTGACCCTCGCCCGCGGCGGCGAGGCACTCATGTCGGCCCTCTATGTCGGCGCCAGCGTGGCCCTGGGTCTGCTCGCCGTGATGGCCGGATTCCAACTTGCAAAACTTATATGACGATGAAACATACATTATCCAACATCTGCGCGATGGCCGCGTGCGCCCTTATGGCAGTGGCGCTCGGCTCGTGCGACAACAAGAAATTCCGTGTCGAAGGAGCCATAACCGAGGCTAAGGACTCGGTGCTTTATTTCGAGAACATGAGCCTTGACGGCCCCGTGGCTGTCGACTCTGTCAAGCTCGGCGACGACGGCACGTTCAGCTTCAGCGAGAAGTCGCCCGAGGCTCCCGAGTTCTACCGCCTGCGCATAGCCGGGCAGATAATCAACCTCAGCGTCGACTCTACCGAGACGGTGACCGTAAAGGCCGCTTACCCGGCGATGTCGACAGGCTACACCGTTGAAGGTTCGGACGAGTGCGCCACCATCAAGGAGCTTGCCTTGAAGCAGATAGGCCTGCTTAACCGCGTCATAGCCGTAGAGCGCAACCCCATGCTCGGCGTCGACCTGGTGCGCGACAGCGTCACACGCATGATTGAGGCCTACAAGCAGGACCTTAAGATGAACTACATCTACAAGGCGCCCATGCGTGCCTCGTCTTACTTCGCCCTGTTCCAGACCCTCGGCAACCGCCTTATATTCAATCCGCGCGAGAGCGAGGACGACATAAAGGCCTTCGCCGCCGTGGCCACAAGCTGGGACACGTACCACCCAGGCTCGCTGCGTGGCAAGAACTTGCACAACATCGCAATAGAGGGCATGCGCAACATACGCATCGTGCGCAACAACCGCGTGGCCGCACAGCTTGACGCAAGCAAGATAAACGTCACCAACCTGATAGACATAGCACTGCCCGACAACAACGGAGTGACACGCAAGCTGACCGACCTTAAGGGCAAGGTGGTCATGCTTGACTTCCATGTGTTCGGGGCAGAAGGCTCCACAAAGCGCATAATGCAGCTGCGCGAGATTTACAATAAGTACCACGCGCGCGGATTCGAGATTTACCAGGTGGCACTCGACCCTGACGAACACTTCTGGAAGACGCAGACAGCCGCCCTGCCGTGGATAAGCGTCCGCGACGCCGACGGAGTCCAGTCACAGTACCTTACGCTCTATAACGTCCGGTCTATACCTACCTTCTTCCTTGTCAACCGTGACAACACGCTTGACAAGCGCGATGCGCAGATAGCCGACCTCGACGCCGAGATAGAGATGCTTCTTGGCAAGTAAGCCGCCCCGCCGCGCCGTCCTTCATGCCGGTGCGTGGCGTTTTGACAGATTGTACGCAGTCCGGCAAGCGGGCGGCGGTAGCATGAGGCCATACCGGAGAAACACGGACAGGACAACTCGCTTTGACAGATGAGTCCGCGTTTCCCCGGTATTTTGTTTTTAACGGTGGCCGTGTACACCACGGCACACGCGTGGTTAAGGGTTTATTTAAGTATATAAGATAAGTTACGCGTATGAAAATAAGGGTCTTTCTTTTGTTTTCCTGTTTACTGTTTGCAGTCTCCGGCGGTGTTATGGCCCAGACCCGTGCTGAAGGAATACGTGAGAAGCTGCTCGACCGGGACAGCGGCGAAGTGCTGGTAGTATCGCACCGTGGCGACTGGCGCTATGCCTGCGAGAACTCTTTGGAAGCAATCGAGAACGCCATACGCATGGGCGTTGACATTATCGAGGTTGACGTTGCCCGCACAAAGGACGGGCATCTTATCCTAATGCACGACGAGAAGGTGGACCGCACCACGACTGGCACAGGCAATGTGAAAGACCTTAAACTTTCGGAAATACGCAAGATGCACCTGCGCAACGGCTGCCACGTCAAGACGAGATACAGGGTGCCCACGCTCGAGGAGGCTCTGTTGGCGGCCAAGGGCAGGGTTATGCTCAACCTTGACAAGGCTTTCAATTACTTCGACCAGGTGTACAAGCTGCTTGAAAAGACGGGTATGACGGAATATGTGATAATGAAAAGCAATGTGCCGGCCAGGCAGGTGAAGGAGAAATACGGCAAGTATCTCGATGAAGTGATGTTCATGCCGGTGGTGAACCTTGACCAGCCTGAAGCAATGGAAAACCTGCGCCTGTATCTCCGCATGCTTAAGCCTGTGGCAGTCGAGTTCACCTTCAGCAGCGATGCCAACCCCTTGCCCTATGAAGTGAAGGAACTTATGGCCGGAAGGGCGCGCATCTGGTACGACACCCTTTGGGACACGCTGGCCGGAGGGCACGACGACGAAAGCTCGCTGATAGACCCCGACATGGGGTACGGATACCTGATAGACAATCTCGGAGCCACTATATTGCAAACGGACAGGCCGCAATACCTCATGGACTACCTGAAATCAAAGGGTCGCAGGTAATCGCATGGGCGATATTGGCATGGCGCATGGCGCTACACAGGTCGCCCGTCGTGCTGCGTCCGTCGGCATCCCTCGGGTTGTAATGCCGTAGGTTGCGGGTGCAAATGTGGTTGAATTGACCTTATTTTCACACTTTTAGGCTTCACGCTCTTCCGCCTTAGCGTCTTTATTATTAATTTTGCAGCGGTATTAAACGTTTACGGCAATGCAGATAATCAAGTTCGTAAAGAAATGGATGTTGCTTTGTGCCATGGCTTTTGGCGCGTGTGTCTACCTCTTGTTTGCTGAAGTTCCGCTGCTTCAGCCTGTAGGTTTGGTTGTAGGCCCTTATTTTGAGGAAATCCTGCCGTTGTTGATTTTCTCCATATTATACGTGACTTTCTGTAAAATACGTTTGCATGACCTACATTTCCGGGCATGGTTCTTCTGGCTCCAGTTAATACGTATAGCAATGGCCGGCTTGCTCGTGATAGCCATAATAAGCGCAAGCAGCCATGAACTTAAGATTATTCTTGAGGGCGCTTTCATCTGTGTCATGTGCCCAACGGCATCGGCCGCCGCCGTGATAACCGAGAAGCTGGGCGGCAGCATAGCCTCGATGACCCTTTACACGCTTATCGACAACGGCGTTACGGCAATTGTGATACCCCTGTTCTTTCCGCTTATCGAGAAGCAGGCAGACTTCAGTTTCGCCATGTCGTTCATGGTAATACTCGAACGTGTGGCGATTGTGCTTGTGCTGCCGTTCTGCTGTGCCATGGCGACACGCCGCTGGCTGCCTAAGATTGCGGGCAAGATACAGTCGGTGAAGAACCTTGGCTTCTACATGTGGGGCTTCAACCTGGCCATCGTTATGGGCATAACCCTGCACGACATACTTACCGCACGCATTTCAGGACTTACCATGGTGATGCTGCTCTTAGTGCCCCTGGTGGTCACATTCGTACTATTCGCCATAGGCAAGAGTGTTGGCCGGAGGTATGACGACAGCGTTTGCGGCGGCCAGGCGCTTGGACAGAAGAACACGATTGTCGGCATATGGCTCGCGCTGACGTACCTCAATCCGCTGTCGTCGATAGCCCCGTGTGCCTACGTGGTATGGCAGAACATGCTGAATTCGTGGCAGCTGTGGTGCAAAGAGACGTATGGTAAGCTGAAATGGTAGGACGCCACGGCATTACATGAACGACAACTTATCCTTGCAAGGGATTAAAAGAACATATTTGAACCTTATGGACGTAAAGATAGACGAGAGCTGGAAGCAGCACATCGGGGCGGAGTTTGGCAAGCCGTACTTCGCCGCGCTGACCGCATTCGTGCGCGACGAGTACAGCCGCGGCACGTGTTATCCGCCCGGGCGGCTTATATTCAACGCCTTCAACCTTTGTCCTTTTGACAAAGTGAAGGTTGTGATAATAGGGCAGGACCCCTACCATGAGCCGGGACAGGCACAGGGCTTGTGCTTCTCAGTGAACGACGGAGTGCCCTTTCCGCCGTCGCTTGTCAACATATTCAAGGAGATACAGGCAGACCTCGGCACGCCCGTGCCGGCAAGCGGAAGCCTCGTCAGATGGGCTGAACAGGGAGTTCTGCTGCTCAACGCCACACTGACTGTGCGCGCCCATGCCGCCGGAAGCCACCAGCGCCACGGCTGGGAGGAGTTCACCGACGCCGTTATCCGCGTGCTGTCTGCCGACAAGGACCACCTCGTGTTCATACTTTGGGGCAGCTATGCGCAAGGCAAGGCGCAGCTGATAGACCAGTCGCGCCACCTCATACTGCGCTCGGCACACCCGTCGCCGCTGTCGGCTCACCGCGGTTTCTTCGGCAACCACCACTTCAGCCTTGCCAACCAGTATCTCGAGAAGTACGGCGTCGAGCCCGTAAAGTGGTGACACTTGGCAGCCTTTGTACGCCTGCCGCTGCCGGTGTTGAGGCTGGACAGGGCACGGATAAAGATTAATCGTGAATTATGAACTATGAACTGATAATCCAGGTCGGCGACGTTCTCGTGTCGCCCGACGTTATAACGGAGAAATTCTGCTGCGACCTTGACGCGTGCAAGGGAGCATGCTGTGTGGAGGGTGACGCCGGCGCGCCCGTCACGCTCGACGAGATTGCCGGCATGGAAGACGCACTCGACGCCGTATGGCCTGGCATGTCTGCCGGCGCGCAGGCCGTTGTCGACCGCCAGGGCGTGGCATATAACGACCCCGAGGGCGAGCTCGTGACGAGCATTGTAGACGGTAAGGACTGCGTTTTCACCTGTCATGAGAACGGCGTGTGCCTCTGTCTGCTTGAAAAAGCCTACCGTGACGGCAAGACACAGTTCTGCAAACCCATAAGCTGTGCCCTCTATCCTATACGCGAGAAGCGGCTGGGCAACGGACTCATAGGCCTGAACTACCATAAATGGAGCGTGTGCGCGGCAGCCCGTGCCAAGGGTGAGGCCACAGGCCTGCACGTCTACGAGTTCCTGAAAGAGCCGCTCGTGCGCCGTTTCGGGCAGGCGTGGTACGACGAACTGCTGGCTACCGTCAACCTGCTGAAGGAGCAGGGACGGCTGTAAACAATTCATACGGGAACCAAAGGGAAATAATCAAGCAAACACGTTTGCCTAAAAACGTGCCGTAAGCCCGAGCATTATGTTGCCCGGCACGCGGTTGTACGTCGACTCAGACGAGTAGTAAGCCGACGTGTAAACATCTGTCCAAGTATATCGGTCGAGGTTGAGAAGGTTCTCGCCCGATATTTTTATGCCTATGTTTTTTATTCGGTATTCGGCGCTGAAGCCCACGTCTAACAGCGAGTTGGCCTGCATCGGCGTGTCGGCCCGGCGGTAGCCTGCGTAGCATCGGCCCTTGAACGCCTTTGAGGCGTAGAGCAGCGTGCCCTTAATGCCCCAGTCGGCGGCGTGGCTCTTTATTCCGGCCGCGGCTATGCGGTTGGCATTACGGCGGTATTCGGCTGACACTTCGCCGTTGAAGCGGCCCTTCGCGCGCGACACCAAGGTAAGCTCCGCCGAAAACAGACGGCTCTTCGTAGTGTTCTCCACGCCGTTTACGACCGACGGGTTGGTGACGTAACTGTAAGACATGTTCAGCTTGGCATCGGCCGGAACTATCACCAACCCCTTCTGCATGAACAGCACGGCCATAACGTTGTCTTTCCTTCCGCCGTCCTTATAGGCCGTTACGGCGAGCAGCCCGTCCTGCTGTATGCAGGGCACGGGCAGGTTGTCTGTGCGCCGGTAAGAGGCCATGGCGGTAATGTATGTCTGCGAACGCAGGTCGAACAGGTTGTAACTCAGTTTCAGGTTCTTGTTCATGGCCACGGGGTCGGCCACGAGTGAGGCCGTACGGATGTCATCGTATCCCTCTACAACGGTCAGTGCGGCGGTCTCGTCGATGCCGGCGGTCTCGTTGTCCACCGCCGCCTCTACCGTAAGACTGTGTGTCTGGCTGAACGCCAACTGTACCATTAACGACGGCAGGGCCTTGCGGTAAGTCCTCGCCCTGCGTCCTCCGCCTGGCGAATAGCGGCCGGCCACGAAGGCGGAGCCGGCGCGGAAGCGCAGTAGTCCGTTGTCCTTGGCTGCGAAGGCGGCTGCGGAAAACTCGTTGTAAACGGCATGGTCTGCGGCCGGGGCTGGTCCGTCGTCGTATGTTATGCTGTTGCGGTCGTAGCGATAAGCTGCGCCAAGCTCTATGTTGTAGCCGTCTGCAGGACGCAGGGTGTAGCCTATGGTGGGGTTGACGGTAATCTGGTCGTAGGCCGTGCGCCCGGAGTAGAGCCGCCCGTCTTCGCCGGCGGCGGCCATGCCGGCGAAGAGCAGCGTGTCGGCGGCGAGCGAAAAGGTGTGCCGCTTGCCGGATAGCGAGAGCGACGCGCCGGCCTTTAGCAGTCCGTGCCCCGTGTCGTAGCGCATGGAGAGGGTCTGGTCGAAGCGGCGGTTGCCGTAGTCAGTGCCCTCAAGCTGGCGCGACTCGGTTACGCCACTGTTGCTGATGTCGCGGTCGTCGGCGAAGTCGGCGTAGGTGAACTTCGACGAAGAGTTCATCTCGAAGCGCCATGACGGCGTCCAGCGCACGTCGGCCGAGCCCGTGGCGAAGTTGTTGCGGCGGCTGTCTTCATACGTGCGGCGGTTTACAAGTCCGCCGGCGAAGTAAGTGTCGAGCGACGCCGTGCGCTCGCGCGTTGCCGACGTGCTGGCCATTGCGTTGGCCTTTACGGTGAGCTTGTCCGAGGTTTTGCGGTTGTAACTTACCGAAGCGGTGGCTCCGCGGCTCTTGTCTACGTTGTCGGGCGTGTAGACCATCATAGCCTCGGGGCCCGACAGGCTGAACTTGCCGCCGCCCCCGGCCAGCAGGTTGTCCATGCCCACCACGTAGTTAAGATAGTCGCTTACGGTGAAGACGGGCTCGCCCGTGTTGTTGGCCGAGGCTAAGGCTGTGGCCGACGAAGAGCGCCCGAGGTATATGGCGGCGCCCTTGCCGCGGTATTTGTCCTTCAGTCCGCCGTTGGCATCGGCGTTGCCGGTCAGCCGGTGTTTGCCTGACGTTTTTATGTTGAGCGCCGTGCCCGTGCCGCGGGCGTAGCGGTTGCCCACGGCGTAGCCGGCGTAGTTCTTCAGTATCTCCGCCCCCGTCATTATGTCGGCCGACATGTTGTTGACGGCCGTGCCCTCCGAGCCCCGGGCGAACACGTCGCGCCCGTCGACGAGCAGCGTGCTTACGCCGCGGCCCTCGTAGGTTATGTGGCCGTCGTCGCTTACGTCCACGCCGGGCAGGCGCCTGAGCACGTCGGCTATGTTGTCCTCCACGCCGGTCTTGAAATGGTCAGTGTCGAACCTTACGGTGTCGCCCGACACCTTGACGCCCGCATAAGAACCTTTCACAACAAGCTCGGTCAATGTCTTGCCGTCGGCCTCCAGCTTTACGTCTACGCCGCTTTCGCCGGGCGCTACGCGCCTTACGCAGTCGGCATAGCCGAGGCTCTTAACCTGAATCCACGCCGTGCCGTCTACCGTAAGACTGAAGCTGCCGTTGCCGCCTGTAACGGCGTAGCCCTTCATAGGCGGCGTAAGCAGGCTGTCGGCATAGGCCAAGACCGTGGCCGACACTATCGGAGCGCCCTCGGCATCGGTCACACGCCCGCTCACCGCGGCCTTCTGGGCCGTGGCGGCAACGACGAAACAGCCTCCGGCGGCAAGCGTCAGCAGCAGTCGTTTAATGGTTGTGCGGATCATGGGCGGAGCGTTTCACATACTATGCCGTGGCTATTCTATCTTGGTTACCTTGTCGGCCTTATTCATTAACTCCTCAAGTGCCTTATTAGCATCTTTCGTAAGCCCTTCCTCCGTGGTAGGTTTCCCTTCGGTCGGAGGATTTAGCTGCACGCCGTCGACCTCGGTTATGCTTTCAAGATCGAGGTTGAACATGGGTATTTCCATGTGCACCACCAACCCCGGCAGGCCGTAATAACCGTATGGGGCGCAGCCGAAAGGCACATCGGGCGTAAACCATGCCGTTACGCCAGGCTTTCCCTTAAGTTTTGCCTTATAACAGTTGTAACCCGATATTTGCTTTGTTGAATCTGAAATATCCCACTCGTATTTCTCGAGAGTATCTTTTATCAGGTACAACTTGTTAGCATATTTTACTTGTGAAACTTCTACATTGTCGTTAAAATCTACATATATTTGCAGTTTGTCCATCGTCAATGGCATGGTCTCGTGTGTCTCAGGCTCTTTCACACACAGGAATTTACCGTCCACACCCGTAATAGAATAAACTTTTTTATCCTCTTTCACTGCTTTTATCATAATATCCCTTGCAAAGGGATTTTCAATCTCATAAAGCTCGTTTGTAACGGGCATGTTAGTCGAATAAATACATTTTATCCCTTTCGATTGTGGATAAGCCGAAAGGGATATTAATGAGAACATTATTAATGTTATAAATTTCATGGCTTTAATGTTATGAATTTGATTTAGGTCGTGGTGCGAGACTACAAACTCCATGTATTGAGCTATAACTTTACCGTTTAATGTGACGACTGTAGTTACTATCGCCACGTAACTTCCATCAGGATTCCTACTATACGTTACTTCTGTTTTAAAGTCGGGAATATCATTTTCCGGAGCTTGCATGTTTATTTCCGTCAAAGGACTCTTCACAATCATATTATTAGCCGCATTGGCAACACTCGGAATGGCGAATGAACGCCTTAAAAAGATTCTTTCTCATGATATTAAAATTAATCCACTTGCGCAATTATAGTAAAAAATTCAATACATTGTATAGAATAGCCCTATTTGTTGTTGTAAATTAACATACTTTCGTGTATACGCATTGCGATTTATCAGAAAATTATCATTTTGACTTAATACCAACGGTTGTCGTGACATATTGATTTGACTTGACGCTTTTATAAAGTCGGCGGTGGAGAAAATCCGATTTTCGGGCGGTTTTTAAGGCAAAAACCGCGTGCGAGGCCCTCGGCCTGCACGTTTACGAGTTCCTGAAAGAGCCGCTCGTGCGCCGCTTCGGGCAGGAGTGGTACGACGAACTGCTGGCTACCGTCGACCTGCTGAAGGAGCAGGGACGGCTGTAACGGCGGTATTATTTATCGGATAATTAAAAAAATAACCCAGCGGCGTCAGGCGTTCGCTGGGTTTTTACGATATGCAACGGGCGATATGCCCACGTGTTCCTTGAAGTATTTGCCAAGGAACGACTGGTTCTGGAAATTCATTTCGTTGGCTATTTCCTTCACGCTCTTCGTCGTGTTGCGCAGCAGCGAGCGCAGCTCCAGCGTGACATAGTTGTCAATCCACTCGTTTGGCGCACGTCCGCTGATGTTCTTCACCGTTTCCGAAAGGTATTTCGGCGATATGCACATCTGCTCGCTGTACCAGCTTACGCGCCTTTCACGCTTGTAATTATCGCCGACAAGGCGGATGAAGTCGGTAAAAATCGACTCGCCGCGCGTATGCCTGATGTTCTCCTTGCCTGCCAGTATGCGGTTTATGGCGTTGCCGAGTTCGCAAATCATGGCGGCAATCAGGTGGCGTGCGACATCCTTGCGGAACATGTTGCCTTCGTCGTCCACCTTCTCTTTTATCAGGTTGAAATAGTTCACCACGTGCCGCCTTTCGTCCTCTTCGAGCTTGAATACAGGGTGGCTGCGCGAGAAGATGATGAGCATCGACATGTCGTGTATGTCTTTCATGAGTTCGTTGAAGAATCCGCGCGACATCATTATGCAAATGCCTTTTGCGCCTGTGCGTGGCTGGTATTTGTCTATCACCTGTCCGTGCGGTATTATTATGGCGCAGTCTTCGTCTACCGTATGCTCTATGGTGTTGGCAATGCAGACGGAGCTGCCCTGAAGGCCGAGGCCTATTATTATGTTGTCCGTGCGGCACGCCCTGTCAGGTATGGGTATGTCGTCCAGGTTGTCAAACATCAGCAGGTCGTTGTCTATGTGGCTTACGTCGGCCTTTTGCAGTATGTCGGTAATTGATATTTTGGGCAGTTCTTCTGTGTTAACCATTGGCATGTATGTTTTTTTAACGGTATCGATTCAATTATTGCTACTTTGCCGCCGTATGTTTTTCAGGGGCTGCGTGGCATACAGTAAATAATACGTTTACACTTGCAAATTTAATATTATTTTTTTTATCGTGCGTTTATTCCGTTAATATTATAATTTTTGTTCTGAATTTCGCCGTTTTGTGCCGATTTTTCGTGCCTGCGTAGGCTGTTGTGCTGCTGTTTTCTTTGTTTTATATTGTTGTCATGCTATAAACCCCGGGGTGATTCGGAAAAGAAGTTTTGTCCCTGTCAAGGCCAGACCGCATGATGAAAACTCGCTTTGCTGTTTGCAGACGGCGGTCAGGGCTTGATGTAATGGGGTGATGGTGTTGGAGGCGATGGCTTTGTATGTCCCGCCATATACCCCTTTACCATAACCGGTTCAGTTCAGACAGTGTCCGGTTTTGACGGTAACAGTTCCATTATTAGTCAATGGCGTGATGGTTGCAGGCATGATAATTATCTGTGGACGGATATGTGTTGTGGCTTCTGTAAAGGCAGCCTGCGCCCCGTTTTGCAGCCTTTTGAATGGTGCTAAACCGCAATTTTCGACGGTTTCATCGGCCTCTGGCTCCGCCAGCCATATCATGTGTTGTCCAAAAGGCCGTCTTGCGCGGTGTAAAAGACGACCTTTTGCGCTGTAAGAGGTTACCTTTTGGGAGGCAAAAGGTAACCTTTCGCAAGGCACTAGTTTTCTGCTTGTTTTACAGCATGCCGCCAGGTGAGGTTTGATTACAAAACGGCCGCAAAGTCCTGGGTATGCAAATATACCGTCACGACTTTGCGGCCGTTGCCGTATTCGTTAAATTCATGGGCTTCATTCAGCCTGTACAGCGTTACGTTCAGCCTTTAAGGCTGTGTTGGCTTATTCAGGCCATTGTCCTTATTCGCCGGTTATTAAGCGGGAATCAGGCCGAAGCCTTATTGCCGGTTCAGCCCGGCTGCCTGTCTGCTTTGATGTCATGCTGCGGCTTTGCTTAATGCTGGCTCTTCTTCCATGTCGTCCTTCTTCTTGGCCGAATAGCTTACGCTGAGTATGACGCCAATGTAGACGCAGTTTATTATTGTTGACGTTCCGCCCTTGCTTATCAGCGGCAGCGGCTGTCCTGTTACGGGCACGAGGCCTACGGCCACAGCCATGTTGAACATGGCCTGCACCACGAGCAGCATGGCAAAGCCCATGATGAGCAGTGCGGGGAAGGTGTTGGCGCAGCGGTTGGCTATCGTTGCCGTGCGGAACAGCAGTATTATGTACAGCATGCAGACGATGAATGCGCCGAAAATGCCCATTTCTTCGATTATTATGGCGTATATGAAGTCGGAGAATGCCTGCGAGAGGAAGTCTCGTTCTACCGAGTTGCCCGGGCCCTTGCCAATGAGGTTTGACGTGGCTATGGCGATGTTGGCGTGCGATGTCTGTGCGTCCTTGCCGTTAAGGTCGAGGTCTTCAGGGGCTACGTATTCGTCGCTGAGGAAGTTGTCTATACGTGCCTTCCACGTGTCAAAGCGGTGGAATACCTTCTCCAGCACGTTCTCGTCCTTCTCCTCGGTCTGTTGTTGCACTATTAGATGCTTGTTGTCCTTCATCTTGTCGGCGGCGGCAGCCTCGTCGTTGCCGAACACCATTACCATGGTAACCACCGTGGCGAGTGTCAGTGCCACGATGCCTAGCAGCCTGCCCAGCTGCAGCTTGGGCACCTTGCCGATGAACATCATCATGAAGACTACTATGCAGAGCAGTGCCGCCGTGGACAGGTTTTCGACCATGATCAGGGGTATGATGAACACGCACACTATCATAATGTACTTGAACGCCCGCTTGTCGGCGCCCTCCGGGGTCTGCATGGCGCTCAATATCTGTGCCGTGGCCAGTATCAGTGCGCCCTTGGCAATCTCAGACGGTTGGAACTGTATGCCGAGGAAGTCAATCCACCGTTGGGAGCCGTTGGTGCTTTCGCCCACGCACAGCACGATGATGAGCATCAGGAATGAAAATAGCAGCGCGAACGGCGTTATCAGCTTGAAGTAGCGGCACTTGATGTTCATTGTGCAGATCATTACCACCACGCCTACGGCCAGCAGCGCGCAGTGCTTGAGCACGGGGCTGAGGTAGTTGCCGGTCTTGAACGAGAGGTGGCTCGAAGCGCTGAACACTTCGATGATGCTGATGATGCACAGGAAGAAGAACACCGACCAGATGACGGCGTCGCCTTTGAATTTGCCTTCTGTTAGCTTGTTAAACATCAATGAATTGTTTTGATAAAGCGTTATTAACCTTGGGTTGTTATGGTCGTCTGACCCTGTGCGTGCAGGCGCTCAGGCCGGCGGTCATAGGTTTCTTACAAGTGTCTTGAACTGCTCGCCGCGGTCTTCCATGTTCTTGAACAGGTCGAAGCTGGCGCAGCACGGACTTAGCAGCACGGTGTCGCCGGGGCGTGCCATCTCGTAGCAGGCGCGCACGCAGTCGGCCATCGAGTGTGTGTCGCGCACGGGAATGCCCATTCCATCGAAGAAGTTGTGCAGTTTCGTGTTGTCTGCACCGAGGTAGACAAGGCCTGCGCATTTCTCCTTCACAAGGTCTTTTATGGCGTTGTAGTCGTTGCCCTTGTCCTTGCCGCCGAGTATGAGTATGACGGGCGTCTTCATGCTTTCGAGCGCATACCAGCAGGCGTCTACGTTGGTGGCTTTTGAGTCGTTGACGTATTGCACGCCGCCGACCTTGGTCACCTTCTCCAGGCGGTGCTCCACGCCGGGGAAGTCGCTGAGGCTCTTGCGTATGAACTCCTTCTTTATTCCTGCCACGTTTGACGCTATTCCGGCCGCAAGCGAGTTGTATATGTTGTGCTTGCCTGTCAGGCTAAGCTCTTCCTGCTCCATGTTGAAGGGCGTGGGCTTTTCAATCTTGTACTGTCCTTCCTCGATGTAGCCTATCGAGCCTTTCTCCCTGAGCTCCGAGAACGGGTACTGTATGGCCTTGATGTCATACTTGTTCAGCTCACGCTTGATTATGGGGTCGTCGTTCCAGTAGATGAACGAGTCCTCGTCGGTCTGGTTTTGCAGGATGCGCATTTTCGCGTCGACATAGTTCTGCATGCAGTTGCCGTAACGGTCGAGATGGTCGGGCGTTATGTTGAGCAGGATGGCGATGTTGGCACGGAAGTCGTACATGTTGTCGAGCTGGAACGAGCTAAGCTCTATGATGTAGTATGCGTGCGGGTCTTCAGCCACCTGGAGTGCGAGGCTGTTGCCTATGTTGCCGGCCAGTCCGACGTCGTAGCCTGCGCTCTTGAATATGTGGTAGATGAGCGAAGTGGTCGTCGTCTTGCCGTTACTGCCTGTTATGCAAATCATCTTTGAGTCGGTGTAACGTCCGGCGAACTCTATTTCGCTGATTATGCGGATGCCTTTTTCCGTGCATTTCCTTATCATTGGCGCCTCGTTTGGTATGCCGGGGCTTTTTATTATCTCGTCGGCGTTGAGTATCTTTTCCTCCGTGTGGCGGCCTTCTTCCCATTCAACGCCGTGGCTGTCGAGTATTTCCTTGTACTTGTCCTTTATCCCTGACATGTCCGATACGAACACGTCGAAGCCCTGCTTCTTTGCCAGGACGGCTGCTCCGGCTCCGCTTTCTCCTGCTCCAAGTATTACTATTCGTTTCATCTTTCTGTTAAGTTTTATTGTTTTTGGTGGCTGTCCTTATCTTATCTTCAGCGTTATTATAGTCAGCGCGGCAAGGATTATCGTGACAATCCAGAAGCGTATTGTTATCTTGGACTCGTGTACGGCACCCTTCGGTTTCTTGAAGAGGTACTTTATCTCCGGGTCGAGCTGCTCCTGCTGCGTGCGGAATGTGTCGTGCAGCGGTGCGCGCTTGAACATGCGCTGCTTCACCCCGTGGCGCGTTCCGAGTTTAGCATACCATACTTGCATTATTACGCTCAGGCTCTCGACGAAGAAAATGCCGCACAATATGGGCAGCATCAGCTCCTTGTGGATGATTATTGCGCACACGGCAATGATGCCTCCGATGGTAAGGGAGCCTGTGTCACCCATGAATATCTGTGCCGGATAGGCGTTGTACCATAGGAAACCGATGAGCGCGCCTACGAACGCACACATGAACACGACAAGCTCCTGCGACCCCGGAATGTACATTATGTTCAGGTAGGCGGCGTATTCGATGTGGCTGCTTACATAGGCTAAGATGCCCAGTGCCACGCCTATTATGGCCGAGTTTCCGGCACACATGCCGTCCATTCCGTCGTTAAGGTTGGCTCCGTTGGAAACGGCTGTGACTACGAATATTGTCATTATGACGAACAATACCCAGCCTGCCGCCGTCTTGTATTTGCCGAAAACGCTTGTCAGGTTGGCGTAGTCGAGGTTGTGCCCTTTGACGAACGGTATCGTGGTCTTTAGCGATTTTTGCGATTCGGCCCTGTGTTTCACGACTATTTCCTGTCCGTCCTGCTTCTCGATGGCAAGGTTTTCGTTTATCTTTGCATCGGGACTGTACCACAGCATGAGGCCGACAATAAGTCCGATGCTTATCTGTCCTACTATCTTGAAGCGTCCGGGCAGGCCTTCCTTGTTGTGGCGGAATATCTTGATATAGTCGTCAAGACCGCCCAGGAAACCGAGCCAGACTGTCGTTATGATCATCAGTATCAGGTAAATGTTGCGCATTCGGCCCAGCAGCAGCACCGGGACGAGGATTGCGACGATGATGATGACGCCGCCCATAGACGGCACTCCGATTTTATTTACACCGAACGGGTCTATCTTGGCGTCGCGCTGTGTTTCGGTGATTTGCTTGCTTTTCAGGTACTTTATGAATCTCTCGCCGAACCATGCCGAGATAACCAGTGCCAGAATCAGCGCCAGCAGAGACCTGAACGAGATGTATCCCCACATGTGCGAGCCGGGGATGCCGAACTGTTCTAAGAAGCGGAATAAGTAGTATAACATTTTCTTATTTTGGTGTTTGAGGCTTGTTGAAGCGTACAAGAGCCTATACCGTCAGCGGTTTGGCGTAGTTGTTGACGTCTTCTTCCACCTTGTTGCTGTTTTACCTTTGATTCATATTAATTCGTTTTCTGGCTTTCAAAGACTTCTTTCAGCACTTCCTTGTCGTCGAAGTGATGCTTTACGCCGCAAACTTCCTGATAGTTCTCGTGTCCCTTTCCGGCTACGAGTATCACGTCTCCTTTCTGTGCCATCATGCAGGCTGTGCGTATGGCTTCCTTGCGGTCGACGATGCTTATCACCTTCTTCATCTGTTGGGCGGTCAGTCCGGCCAGCATGTCGTCGATGATTGCCTGCGGTTCCTCGAACCGTGGGTTGTCGCTTGTTATGATAACCTTGTCGCTTTGCTTTACTGCTTCCTGCGCCATGAGCGGGCGTTTGCCCTTGTCGCGGTTGCCGCCGGCGCCGCATACGGTTATGACTTGTCCCTTGCCGTTAAGCACTTCGTGTATTGCCTTCAGCACGTTTTCCAACGCATCGGGCGTGTGGGCATAGTCAACGATGGCCGTATAGCCTTCGGGAGAGTGTACGGGGTCGAGCCTTCCGCTAACGCTTTTCAGCGTACTCATTACCAATAGGACGTTGTCGGCTTTCTCGCCGAGCATGATTGCCGCGCCGTATACGGCGAGCAGGTTGCTTACGTTGAACTTGCCTATGAACTGTACGCCTACCTCGCGTCCGTCGATTTCAAGGTACATGCCTCCGAAATGGCATTCGAGTATCTTGGCGCGGAAATCTGCCATGCTTCTTGTAGAGTATGTCTTGACCGTTGCCTTGGTGTTCTGTACCATCACCATGCCGTTCTTGTCGTCGGCGTTTGTTATAGCGAAAGCTCCTTTCGGCAGTCCGTCGAAGAAGGCTTTCTTTGCGTCACGGTAGTTCTCGAACGTCTTGTGGTAGTCCAGGTGGTCGCGTGTGAGGTTGGTGAATATGCCTCCGGCGAACTTCAGTCCTCCTATTCGTTTCTGCGCTATGGCGTGCGAGCTGCATTCCATGAAGGCATACTGGCATCCGGCCTGCACCATCCGGCTCAGCAGTTGGTTGAGTGCAATCGGGTCGGGGGTTGTGTGGTCGGCAGGTATCTGCTCGTCCTCGATGTAGTTGCAAACGGTGGATAGCAGTCCGCACTTGTATCCGAGCTTGCGGAACATATTATATAATAAGGTGGCGATTGTGGTCTTTCCGTTGGTGCCCGTAACTCCGACGAGTTTCAGGTGCCTTGACGGGTCCCCGTAGAATGTCGTAGCTACCTCGCCGACAACGTCTTCGGTAGATTCCACCTGGATGTAGGCCACGCCGTCAACGGTGCTTTCAGGCATGTCCTCGCACAGTATGGCTGCCGCTCCTTGCGTGATTGCTTTACCTATATAGGCGTGCCCGTCGGTCTGCGTACCTTTCATTGCGACGAACAAGTGCCCTGTTTCTATGCGGCGCGAGTCAATGTTCACGCCTGTTATTTCCTTCTCCGTGCTTCCTGTTATGTTCAGTGTGCGGATGTTCTTGATAAGCTCTTTAAGTACCATACTTGTCTTGTTTTATAATTCCAGTTTAAGTGAGCATGTCTCACCTTTCTTTATTACGTGCCCCGGTGCGAGGCTTTGGTGGGTCACCTTGCCGCGTCCGTTGAGCCACACTTTGACTCCGCGTCTTTCGAGTGCGAATACTGCGTCGCGCGCTCCCATTCCCCTTACGTCGGGTACGACTTTCATGGAGTAAGTATTACCTTTCGAGAGAACCACGTCTGAAGTGTTCTTTCTTGCCGTACCCCATATCGGGTTGCCCTCGGTGTAGCTTCCGCTCCAGTTCTTGTTAGAGTGTATGCCGAGGTGTGTAAGCACATAGTCGGCGGCAATAAGGTTGCCGTTTTTCACGTCTGGCATCAGTATTGACAGCGAGTCGCGCGCGTCACGTCGAGTTTCAGGCTCTGCGCCATGATTCCTTCTGCAATGTTGTGGAATACCAGTGCGCTGTATCCGCTCGATGCCGGCAGACCGCTCTTTTGTATGCAGACTATGCAGCTGTAACGGGGGTTGTCTGCAGGGAAGAAGCCTACGAAGCTGAGCAGGTAGCTCACTGTTCCCGCCTTGTATCCGCTGACACCTTTTGATATCTGTGCTGTTCCGGTCTTTCCTGCTACCTTGAACGACTCCGATCCTGCCTTTTTACCGAGTCCCTGGCTTACCACGTGTTCGAGTATTGTCTGTATCTCGCGCAACGTCTTTTCCTTGCAGATGCGTTGCTTGATTATTTCTGTCGGGAACTCCTTGATTACCTTGCCGTCCTTTACCACTTGCTTTACGAACCTCGGCCGCACCATCGTGCCGTTGTTGGCAATGGCGTTGTAGAAGGTGATCATCTGGATCGGGGCCAGCCGCACACGATAACCGTAGGACATCTTCACCAGCATCACGCCCGGGTCGGGAACCTTCCAGTCCGTGGTGACGGAGGGCTTCCGCTCGCCGAGCCGCTCCAGCCCCACGGTCTGGCCCAGATGCAGCTCCTTATGGAGAAAATCGCTGTATTCCTGCTTTCTGCCCGTACTTCCGTAACGGTCCCAGATCGCCTTGGCGAAGTAGACGTTCGACGACGAAGCCACGGCGCGCCGGAAGTCGATTTCACGGTCGCCGCGGTGCGAATCGCGGATGTTCCTGGCCGGGCCTACCGTCACCGGATCGCCGTTGTGGGTGTCGTAAACCGTCGAGACGGGCATCCGGGCGTCGTCGAGCAGCGTGAGCATCGTCGCCAGCTTGAACGTCGAACCCGGCTCCATGCTGCGGCCCAGGGCGTAGTTCTCCCGCTCGGCGAAACTCCCGTCGGCATTGCGGCCGAGGTTGACCATCGCCAGGATTTCGCCCGTATGGACCTCCATCACGATCGTCGTGCCCCACAAAGCATTCTGGGCTTCCAGCTGTCGCCTCAACGCCTTGTCGGCCACATCCTGCAGGTCGAGGTCGAGCGTCGTGACGATGTCGAAGCCGTCCACCGGGTCCTCGTGGTCCCCGCCCGCCACCCGGCCGTAAAAGCCGCGCGCGATACGCTGGCGCAGGGCTTTGCCGTCGCGGCCCGCCAGCTCCTCGCGGTAGGCCTCCTCGATGCCGTAATTGCCCTTGTCGCCCGTCAGTCCGATCGTACGGCGCGCCAGTTCGCCCTGGGGATAGATGCGTTCGTCGCGCTCGATCAGCCGGTAGACCATGCCCATGTTCCAGTTCAGCAGCGGATAACGCCGCAGGGTCTCCCACTCGGCGAAATCCACCTCGCGGGGAAAGATATTCACGGGCGTATGGTCGCGGATCGTGTCGTAGATGCGGCGTTTGACATATTCCTCGCCCCGCATGCGGTCCATCATGCGCGAAATCCACCCCTCGGAACGCAGGTAGGAGGTGTCGCGCGGATTGACCAGCCGGTAACGGCGGGCGTGCTCCTCGCGGAAACGTTTGGCATAGGCCGAGGCGGGCTTGTCCCGGAAGAAGGCGGCCAGCAGTTTCGCGAGCGAGTCGGCCTGTTCGCGGAAGGTCTTGAGCGAATCCAGCCCCGGCGACGCGAAGTCGAAGGCGGCCTGATAGCGGAAGATCGAGGTGGCGAGGGGTTCGCCGTCGCGCGAAAGGATGCTCCCACGCTGCGCCGGGATGACCTCCTCGGTGAAGATGC